>Ga0307445_10000050_pt1 | contig 46393 bp, 70 predicted proteins | sample SalMarSW160330MG_FD_202147 | JGI IMG/M metagenome (GOLD analysis project Ga0307445, IMG submission 202147) | Salt marsh sediment microbial communities from the Plum Island Ecosystem LTER, Massachusetts, United States - SW1603-30 | ecosystem: Environmental > Aquatic > Marine > Intertidal zone >... | reverse complement strand
ATACGTTGCGGATTGCGAAAAAAAAAAAATCAGACCATTTTATAAAATGTCTTAATGAGTGTCTTAAGACAAATTTAAAAATTGTATATTTGTCTTATAAAATTGCAACAATGGCAATATATAAGACATCTGAGATAGCAGAACTATTGGGGGTAAAGCCTCAAACATTGAATAAGCAAAAAGATAGAGGTAAAGTAATTATTATAGACGGTCAATTTGATACTGAAAATCCAATAAATAAAATTTATCTTGAAAAGCGAGAATTAAAACAAACTCCTGAGAATAAAAATAATACTCATCCTAAAAAAAAAGTAGTAAAAACAACCAAACAAGAGTTAGTAGAAACTAAAATATATGCCAGTTCAGAGCAAAAGATAAAGAATGCGAATAAAAAAGATGAGGAAACAACTAACTTCATTCTTAAAGGTGAACGGCTGAAGCAGCAAAAAATAGAACAGGAGATTATTGCCGCAAAATTAAAGAATGAAAAGGAACTCAATAAATTAATTTCAAGGGATGATGTCGGTTTAATGCTGAATAGTTACCTGAATAGATTCATAATGAACTTGCAGCAGCAATTGAATGTTTTGATCCGAGATTCATTAAATGAAGTTCAAGCAGATAATATCATAATTAAAAATACGTGCTCAAAATCAATTAACATTATAAATTCATGTCAGGATTTAGCTTTGCAAGAGATTGAAGTAGGATTCAAAAACATTGAAAATGCAAGAAAGTAACACAGAACTACTGTTACAATTTGCAAGGGACTATTTTAAAACAAAAATATCTCAGGAATTACCATCAGAATGGGCAGAAAAGAATAGAATATTAACTCCCGATGTCAGTGCGTTCCCTGGTAAAGTTAGTTATGATAGGTTTCCATACTGGAAAGAGCCGGTAAATACACTAAGTCCAGATCATCCGATGAGGCTATTATCTATAATGGGGGGTGCACAGATTGGAAAATCAACTAATTTTATTGAAACAGGGATTGGATATATCATAAAAAATTATCCTGGGAACATTATTTTAACATCAGCCGACAAAGAATTGAGTGAAGGCCAGATGGTAAAGAAGATTGATCAGATGATTGAACACTCAGGACTTAGAGGTTTTATCCGGCCAAATACAATAAAGAAAAACAATAAAAGGACCGGTGATACTAACAATATGAAAGAATTTCCAGGCGGTTCTTTGATGGCTCAGTCAATTAAAGCAGTAGATAAAATTAGGCAGAACTCATTCAGATATGGTTTCTTTGATGATTTCGAGGCAGCTGTAAGAGCTGAGAAACAAGCAGGGGATATTATTGACTTGGTTTTAATGAGGTTTAACTCATTTAAGGACCTAATGAAAGTTTGTTTCATATCTACTCCTGAGATAAAACAAAATAGCCTCATAGAACCAGCGTTCATGATGGGTGACCAGCGTTATTATTTCATGCCATGTCCATTATGCGGTTCCTATATTGACCTTAAATGGTATCAAATTGATGAAGAAACAAAAGAACAGGTTGGAGTTTACTTTGAAAAAGATGATAAAGGACATTTAATCGAAAGCTCAGTAGGTTATATATGCCAGGAATGCAAAGGATTTTTCAAAGAAAACCATAAAAAAGAAATGCTAATCAATGGAATCTGGAAACCAACAGCCGAACCGAGCCGGCCAGATTGGTATAGTTATCATATATCCGGATTATATTCACCGCCTGGATTTTTTGATTGGACCCATCATGCGATGCAATGGATTAAGATATTTCCAGCGGCAGGTATTGTTAAGAAAAGAAACTTACAGGTATTCTTAAATCTTGTATTAGGTCAAACTTACGAGGAACAAGGGAAGGCCCCAAAGATTAGCCAACTTGCAACTAATACGCGAGGATATACAATCGGTACTATACCAGATACTTTATCGGAACAAGATGGCAATGGTAAAATAATAATGCTTACCTGCTCATGTGACCTAAATGGTAAAATAGATGATGCTAGGATTGATTATGAGGTTGTTGCACATTCAGAAACAGGGTGCACTTATTCAATAGATGCCGGTTCAATTGGTACTTTTCATAGGAAATTATCTCAGGAAAATAGAGAATTGTGGACTTATCGAAATAATGAGCGAATAAATAATGCCTTTGATTTCTTTAAAAAACAAATATTGCAAAAAGTTTATAAAGGGGCATCAGGTAAAAATTATACAATAATGATTTCTGGCATAGATACAGGTAATTTCACCCAATATGCATATATATTTATTGATGTTATGCAATATGAGCCAGTTCCATTAATGACAATTGGATTAAAAGGTGATACTAATAAGGTGCGAAAATTAGGGGCCGACACAGACTTTTATAAGAAATCAAGAGAAAGGGAGAATTTATTTTTGTTCGAGGTTAATCAGTTGAAAGATTTAATTGCAGATAGGATTGAGTTTGTGTGGTCAGATGATAGCGGAATTTCTCAACCGGTTGGATTTATGAATTTTCCAGATCCAGCTGATGGCAAATATTCATATAAGAATTATTTCAAACAATTTGAGTCAGAACATAAGGTACCAAAACTAAATGCAGATGGTTCAGAAGTTGGTTATACTTGGAAGAAAAAACATAGCACTGTCGATAATCACTTTTGGGATTGCGCGGTGTATACTCCGGCATTAAGAGATATATTCGTAGATTATTTCTTAAAAGCTAGTAAAGTTCAAGATGTAAGTTGGGGTAAATTTTGCGATATAATAAAAAAATCCGGCATTTAAACATAAAAAAGAATAAAAAAGTTTGCATTGTAATGAAACATTTCATATCTTAGCATCGTAAAACTTAATATAAGAAACAATTAAAAATTAGCGTCATGAAAAAAGGAATGAAAAAACACACAGCAAATTCAGTAAACTTCAACACATTACAAATGTTAAGAAACTGTATTAAAGATGAGTTTGAAGTATTTAATGTAAAATGGGGTGGCCATTGGAATGGAATGAACTGGGAGTATTTTACTTTTTTTGCAAAATATGAAGAATTTGTTAAAATAACATCTTTTTGTGAAAACAACAGATTAAATATTGAATTAAGCTAATGACAATAATTATTGGCGGCCCGTATCTCTCCGGAGTGCGGGCTTTTATAGGTAGAAACAATTAAAAATTAGCGATATGAAAGATAAATTAGGGCTTTATGCTCAATATTCTAAATTAGACGGTTCACTTGTTATATCAGATGTAAAAATGAAAAGTGATGTCTATAAAAGCAATAAAAATAATTCAAATTTATTTTGGGAATTGATAACCGATAATCCTAAATTAATTTATGATTATCCAGAAGAATATATTCCTAAAATATCTAAATCATTTGATGAAGATATGATAAAGGAGGTAAGTTCACATTATTATGAATGTGAATGTTGTTTTGAGTATTATACAAAAGATGAAATGTATCATATATCAAATAATGATAATAATTGCGCAATATCTATTTGTAAATATTGCTCTATATAAAAAGTAATTAACTAAAAATTAGCGTCATGAAAACAATTATTGAAAATGCAATCAAGTATTATAATTATCGTAATCCTTATAAATTAGACAAACGTCATAAATCGTTCAAAGAAGCTGCAAAAATAGGCTTTAGCGATGACAATATTTTAGATGCAAGGCGAAAAAGAAATGTTCGCCGGATGACAAAGTTAAACAACAAAAATGAAACTACTTTCGAAGAAAAAAAGGCTTTTTTGGCTGAAATAAAAAAAGCAATGTTCGATCCTTATGCCACTTCTTCACGTTTTAACAGGACCGGGATAGATTGGAGGGCATTACACCGTCCTAGTTCAAACGGTCAAGGATGGGTATTGATATGCCCTGATGAGCCAGGCAATAATTGGTATATGGAAGATTTAAACATATTAAAGATATTATCAAAAAAATATTTATAAACTGCCAGTTTCCGCTAATTCTGGCGGTGCCCCTGATCCTTTCGAGGTCAGGGGTTTTGGTGGTAGAAGGAATTAATAACTTAAAATTAGCGACATGGACACATACAAAACTTTTAGGGAAGAAATAATAGATCTATGCAAGGAAAACAGCGCTTGCAAGGGAGAATTCAAGAAATTGGTCTCTGCTGAAACCGAGGAATTATTTTGCATTGTATTGAAAGATAATTTTCATTGGTGCACAGAAAATAACGTTGTTACAGAATCTATCGTAACAAAGTACAAAGAAATTTTCAACCGTAACTCTATCTATTGCAACGAAGATGTAAAAGACGGGTACTTAATAGTAACCGGCAATTCGGAAGTATCTGCCACAGGCAATTCGAAAGTATTTGCTTATGAAAATTCGGAAGTATATGCCCGAGGCAATTCGGAAGTATCTGCCACAGGCAATTCGAAAGTATATGCCAATGGCAATTCGAAAGTATTTGCTTATGAAAATTCGAAAGTATATGCCTATGGAAATTCGGTAGTAATTGCCCGAGACAATTCGAAAGTATCTGCCCGAGACAATTCGGTAGTACGTGCCCGAGGCAATTCGGAAGTATTTGCTTATGAAAATTCGGTAGTATATGCCTATGAAAATTCGAAAGTATATGCCTTTGAAAATTCGGAAGTATATGCCCGAGGCAATTCGGAAGTACGTGCCTATGCCAATTCGAAAGTATATGCCCGAGGCAATTCGGAAGTATCTGCCTATGAAAATTCGAAAGTATATGCCCGAGGCAATTCGGAAGTATCTGCCTATGAAAATTCGGTAGTATATGCTAATGAAAATTCGAAAGTATATGCCTATGACAATTCGAAAGTAATAGATTATAGATAGCCAGGGGATTGGTTGCAGCCCGTACTTCTTCGGAATGCGGGCTTTTAATGGTAGAAAGAATTAATAAATTAAAAATTAACGATATTAATCCCGACTATTAATTTAGCCGGGGTTTTTTTATGCAATAAAAATACTTACATATTTAAAAAATAAAACGAAGATATAACGCAAATTGTTAATTTACAATAAATTAGTTAATAAAATAATTCATTTGAAATAATTAATATCATATATTTGTATCATTGATTCATTTATATGACAGAATATCAATACATAATAGACAGTGATAATTTAAAGATCAAATATGACCGTATCACGGCTATTATTTCAGCTTTAGAAGAACAGCAATTATTAGTAGTTTCGAATAGTGGAGTTGTCAGTTATTCATTAGATGATGGACAGACAAGAATACAAACTACTTACAGGAGCTCCGATCAAATAGCAAAAGCCATAAATGAATATGAAAAGATAAGAAATCGAATACTTTCAGAAATAACAGGAACAAGAATAATGCGATTAGCTGATGCCGGGACTATTCAATCAAATAAGTTTAGACGTATTCAATAAGAAGAAAATTAATAAACTTGAATCCGAGGTGTCAGACTTAAAAAGGAATCTGGCAGAAGCAAACTACTCTCCTTACTATAATTATTCACATCTATATGCAGCACCTTTTGATGGCGAAAAAACTCCTGGTGAAATGGGGGCTGCAAAGGACTATCAATTAGTTTATGATTTTTTAAGGGTCCGTTCATGGCAAGCTTATCTTGAAAGTGAGATTGCTCAGATCGTGATTAATAAATTCAATTTATGGGTAGTAGGAAAAGGATTAAAAGTTCAACCAGAACCAGTCTCAGAAGTTTTAGCACAAGAAAATATTAAAGTAAGCGAAGATTTTATCAAGAATGTAGAGTCAAGATTCAATTTATGGACCAGCTCAAGGTTTTCTGATTCTGCAAAAATGACATCAATCGATTATTTAGCCGCCGAAGCTCACAAGAATGCAATTATAGGGGGAGATTGTTTAGTTATAAACCGGGTTGAAAATGGTTATTGTAACATTCAACTGATTGATGGCGCTCATGTTTTAACCCCTTTTTTGGAAACTCATTATATAAAAGAGGCTGAACAAAGAGGTAATAGGATCGAGTACGGTATCGAGATAAGCAAATCAAACGAGCATATAGCATATTATATATGGGGAGCAGACAATAAGATTTATAGGGTGCCTAGATATGGTGAAAAATCGGGCCAGTTAATGGCATTTATGGTTTATGGCAATAAATACAGAATTGATAATGTCAGAGGATTACCCCTTTTAGCTGCAATACTTGAGACACTTAAGAAACTTGATCGATATAAAGAGGCAACGGTAGGAAGTGCGGAAGAACGGCAAAAAATAGCCTACTCAGTAGAACATTCACCTGATTCAACAGGTGAAAATCCTTTTTTAGCGAAGATACAACAAGCCAGGAATCTCGGAATGGGAGAAGCTCCAGAGTCAAAAAGCATAGATGATTATGAAGCAGCTGCAACAAAAGTAGCAGCAACAACGAATAAACAGGCATTCAATATGCCTATAGGGGCGACTTTAAAATTACTCGAATCAAAAAACGAACTTTATTTTAAAGATTTCTATACAACCAATATTCAATTAGTTTGTGCCTCAATAGGATTACCTTTCGAGGTTGCTTTGTCAATGTATAATAGTAATTATTCAGCATCAAGGGCCGCCATAAAGGATTGGGAGCATTCAATGAAAACATCCCGCGAGAAATTTTCTAATCAGTTTTATAAGAATTATTACAATTTTTGGTTAGATATGGAAATTTTAAAAGGAAAAATAAATGCTGATGGTTATATTAAAGCACTTTTAACGGGTGATTTGATGGTTATTGAAGCATATAGAAATGCAAGGTTCAGAGGTATTAATGTTCCACATATTGATCCGGTCAAAGAAGTTCAGGCCGCTAGATTAAGACTAGGTGATCAAACTACACCACTATCTGATTACGACCAAGAAACTGAAGGTTTAGGAACGGGTGACTTTTCTCAGAACATGAATAAGATTAACACTCAGAAAAAAATTATACCAAAAAATTTGATACCTGACCCAAAAAAGAAAATGGTTTCAGAACTTACAATAATAAATAAAGACTGATGGCAAGAAATCTGACAACTATACCAAATATTGTGCCGGCAGACGCTGATTATCCAAATGGACGAATTTTAAACGCAGTACCCCCGGATGCAGGGACACCGGTTATTGAAGAATTATATGGAGACATAGTCCAGTTTTTTCATAAATTGATGCGTACAGCTGGTATATCTCACAACGGATTACCCGAAAACGAAACTCAAGGGTTTCAATTTATTCAAGCATTAGCTTATTATGTTCGTACTTTAGCTGCTTCTGTTTCAGAAAAAGGTGTAGTTGAATTAGCCACGGGTGCAGAAACACAAGCAAAATTATCAGCATTACTGGCAGTCACACCAGCAGGATTAGGATCATTAGTCGCATCACAGACACTAGCAGGTTTAGCTGAACTTGCGACAGAATCAGAAGCAAGGGCATTTGATTCAACAAGAATTTTGACATCTTCAATATTGAGATTAGCATTAAGAACAGAGACAGATTATATTAATATCCCTGGAGGGTTTGGAACAATATATAATGTTCCAGTTGGCGTAGGTTGTGTCATGATAGCAAATGGATCTTCTAATATAACTATTAATTTACCTACAGCATCAAGTTCTAATGAAGGAGATGAAATTGAATTTTGGTTTCAAGGGAACTCATCTGGTTCTTCAATTAATGGCAATGGAGGTAGTTTAGTATTAACATCTGTTTCTAATAATTATTTTAAAGCAAAATGTGATGGTGATGGATTGAAATGGTATATTACTTCATCTCAACAGATAGCAAATGCTGAAGGTTTAGCATGTCCATTCATTTATATCAATAGTCATTTTATAGATGAGATTCTTAAAAATCATATAGGATTTGAAAATTATAAAGAGGAAATTGTCGATATAACAAAATCAATAATTACCGGTGATAATATTATAAGATTATCTGAAGAAAAGGACGAAATAACATATATTGACTATCTTACATTAATAATTGATGGAAAAGAAATTCCGCTTTTTGAAGAAAGAATAATTTTAGATAAAGGTGATTATTATGATTTTCCAGTAAAAATTAATAAAGGATTTTCAAAAATTGAATTAAAAGCTAAAGGCTATTATATTAATAAATAATATGGAACAACTAAATAATAAACCGTTACTACTCTTTGCACCAATTTATGATTATGTTGCAGAAGAGTTGATTGATAAAATGAACGAAATACCTGAAAATCAAGATATTGAAATATGGGCTAATTCACCAGGAGGACGGGTATTTGCTGGTTGGACTATAATCGGAGCTATGCAAAAAAGAACTGGTAAATGTAAAATGTCAATTTTCGGACATGCCGCAAGCATGATGATTTTTTTAACTCTATTTGCTGATGAAGTTGAAGCGTTGGAAGTATCTCAATTTATGATTCATCGAGCAGATGGTTATGTTGAAACACCAGAAGATCAAGCCTTTTTAGATAAGATTAATAAGGATTTGCGTAAACAAATGGAAAGCCGGTTAAATATGGAGAAATTCGAAGAGGTAACCGGTAAAACTATGGACCAAATATTTGACCCAAAACAGAGAATTGATGTATGGATTGATGCAAAACAGGCAAAAAAAATAGGTTTAATCCAAAAAATTAAAAAACTTACCCCGCAACAAATAAAGGCTTATAATGAAAAATTCGTGGCATTTGCTGATTTTGATTTCGAAGGACAACGCAGTCCGGAAGATTATACGCAGCGCAGCGTAACAGTAGATGAAACAACAAATATTAACAATAACAATAAAAGAATGACAAAAGCAGAAATTTTGGCTCAACATACAGAAATAGTTGAAGCTATAAAAAAAGAAGCTGTCGAAGCCGAGCGCGAAAGAGTAAATGCGTTCATGGCGTTCATTGATGTTGACAAAGAAAATGTCATTAAATCAATAAAAGAAGGACAGGCATTCAACAATGCTGTAATGGCTGAATTGACAGTGAAAATGTCAGCTAAATCGCTTTCTGATAAAATTAAAGACGATTCTACAGGTGAAACCCCAACCGGGAAAGCTAATGACAAAACTGCCGAGCAAAATGAAATCGAAGATTTTCAAAAACAGGTAGATGAAAAAACAAAAAAATCACTTAATCTCGCTTAATTATGTCGTCTATAACACAAGGAACACCGACTAGAAACCAGCTTTTTTCTGAATATGATTTAAGCAAGGTTTTTTTGTTTGATAACAAATATCGAACAGTATCTATCTCAGCATCAGGTGATGACATTACTCTCGTAGTTGGGACTATTATCGGAGCGGTAGGGGCAACTTATCAAGTTTACAAATCAGGAACATCTAATATTCAACTAATAGGTGTATGTGCAGAAGCAGTCACAATTGCTGATGGAAGTTCTGCAAACATTAACATATGTATTGCCGGAAAAGTTGAATCCAGTAAACTTAGTTTTGACGGGACCGATACTCTAGCAACAGTTGTATCTTATAAAACTATTCGTGACAGGTTAGCATCTGACACATTAGGCATTGAACTTGCAGCCGGTACGGAATTAACCTCTAGTGATAACACTTAATTTTAAAAAAAATGGCAATACCAATTCAAGACGCCAGGGGTATTTTTACCAAAACCTTAGTGGCAAGATGGAATGAACTATCAGAAATAGAGCCTAAAAACTTTTTACGTTCATTCTTTACAAAGAAAACAACAACCAGCAAAGAGATATCAATCGAAGTAATGAGAGGTACGGAAAAAATTGCTGTTGATGTTATCCGGGGAGGAAATGGAAACAGAAATACTTTTTCAAAACATTCAGAAAAGATTCTTGGACCTCCATTTTTTAATGAGTATTTTGATGCAACAGAACTTGACAGATATGATTTATTATTCGGTCAGGATGCAACAAACCCAACTGTCGGGGTTATAACAGGAATGATTGATCAGGCACTTGAAAAATTGAATATTTTAAAATATAAAATCGAGCGTGCATATGAATTACAATGTGCCCAGGTTTTCACTTCAGGAATTGTTCAATTGACGAATGGTGATAATGTTGACTATAAACGTAAGGCAGCTTCAATGGTTGTAAAGGACCAGGCAGATTATTGGTCAGTTGATGCCGTAGATCCAAGATCAGATTTCATAACCGGTGCAGAATTTTTACGTAAAACTGGAAAGGCAACAGATGGAGAGTATAATATAATTTTGGGTAGTCAGGCATTAATTGACTTACTTGCGAATCCATTTATTGACAATGATAAAATTAAAACATTGCCATTAACAGAATTGCAGATGCCACAGACAAACTCAATGGGAGGAGTATATCATGGAACATTATCAGCTGGGCCTTATAAAGTACACTTATGGTCATATCCTGAGTATTATGATAATGCATTAGGAGTTTCAACAGCTTATGTTGACAGTACTTATATGTTCATGTTACCAAAAAATTCAGGTAAATTTGTGATGAGTTTTGCTGGTGTACCTGCAATAATCAGAGATCAAAGAAATGCTGAATTTCCTGAGTATATACGTCAAATGGAAGCTGATTATTTCATTAATAATTACATTGACCCATTTGGTAAAAAACATGTTTTTGAAATATTATCAGCAGGTTTGGCGGTGCCAGTATCGGTTGATAGGATTTATTCAAGCCAAGTAACAGGAACAGCAATACCGCAGAACTAATGAAAAAAACAATCATTTTGCTGATTGCATTTGTAGCATTTGCAGTTAGTTCATTTGGACAGGAAAAAACCATTTCAAAAAACTTTACAAAAGGTGCTTCTTATTACAAATATACAGGAACATCTACTGATATTTTGGATGGTGATACTTACGATACAATCTCATTGACTTTATTTCTTGACAAACCACAGGCAATAAGCGCATATACTAAAACTACATTTGCATTAGTAGGTACAGCAGATACTACAGTTATATGCAAATTGTATGGAAAAGTATTTGAAGGAGATTCGTATACGCAGTTAGATTCAACGTCATTTGCTGGAAGTGCCGATGGTTCGGCAACCCTGAAAAGTACATCTAAGCCATATGCGAGGTTGGATTCACTTGACTCTAATACTGATGACTTATATCTTTATGATTATGTATTTAATCGCTATTTAAAATTTGAATATATAATTTTAGGAAATGATGCAACAGGTACGGGAATTGAACTTGAAGCAATTGAAATTAAACTTCTTGAATAATGAGTAAATACAGAGTTAAGGTATTAGGTGTTCAAGGCCTAAACAATAAAGTTTTTGGACCTGGTGAGATTGTTTTAGAAGCTAATTTTCCAGCAGGAAATGCAAAAAAACTTGAACAAGAAGGTAAATTAGAATTGATTACAGTTACTAAAAAAACAGAAGTTGAAAAAGAAACTGTAAAAGAATCTGAAAAGAAAGTTTCAAAACAAAAATAATTTTAACCTGGTAATCTTCATTTTATGAGTTTGGAAAGAGCTAGAGCAGACATGATTAATATCATAAACAATTCCGGTTTCGGTATTGATTGTATATTTACGCCGACAATAGGGGATTCCGTAACTGTTAAGGCTCTTTTCACTTCTCATAATAATAGTGTGAGTACAGATGGAATTCCTATTAATGCTAAAAATATTCATATATCGATTGCTGAAAGTGATTTGGTAGATGAAAATTACACCGTTAGGAATTCTACGGGTGAAGTAGATTTAAAAAATCATAGGGTAACATTATCAGATAGCACAGGAAGTTCAAAAACATTTGTCATTAAGGAAACAATTCCGGACGAAACACTTGGTTTAATAGTTTGTATTTTAGGGTATTATGGCGGTTAAAATTGATTATACAATTCAATCTAGTAATTTCGAATTAGTTCGGGATAGAATTGCTCTTATTCTAAAAGAAGAATTGGACAATCAAGCATTATTACAAGGTGCCGGAGATCCAGTTGTTCCAAATGATGATTATACAGCCGATATTTATACAGAACGGTTTACACCTGTTGATAAATCAGAACCTAATGTGATAATTATTAGTTTAGGTAATTCATCATTAACAAACAGGACACCAATTTCACAAATAAACGAGTGTTCATTTAATATTGATGTTTTTACAAAATCAAAACAAACTTCAACCGGATACGGCTATTACAATTCAGCAGTAAAACTTCAAAAATTAATAGGTTTAATAAGGCATATATTAATGTCACCTTATTATGACAGGCTTAGTTTTTCTGATGGTATAATTGCAAATCGCTCTGTAAATCAGATTCAATATTCAGAAGTTATAGATGAACAGGATGCAATTTACTCAAGAATGGCTAGGATAACATTTGAAGTTCATATGATTGAAAATAATAATCAAATTACACCGATTGATGCTTCATCATATCAGACTATTATTAAAATTGAAGAAACAGAAAAGGGATATTTATTAATTAAAGAAAATTAAAAATGCCAGTAAGTACAGCAGTAGGAGCAGAAAGGATTTCCAGGATTATTGGGTATAAACTCAAAAAAGGAAATTTTGCAGTAAGCTCACCTAATTTGCCACAGAAAATTATGATATTAGCCGAGGCAAATACAGCAAATCAGGCAACAATGCCGATTGAAAAGCGAGAAATTACATCTGCAAAAGAAGCCGGCACACTATATGGATTTGGTTCACCGATTCACCAGATAATGCGAATATTGCGCCCTATATCTGGTGATGGAGTTGGCGGTATTCCGACAGTAGTGTACCCGACAGAAGAAGCCGCAGGTGCAACAGCCGCAGTTAACACCATGACCGTTACTATCGCTACAACAGCAACAGCAAGTGCCACGCATTATGTTGTTATTAATGGTAGGGATAATGTAGATGGTATACCCTATGCATTTTCGGTTGTAAAAGGCGAAGATGATGATGCTGTTATTGCAAAAATTGTAGCAGCTATCAATAATGTTCCGGGTTCACCGGTAATTGCAGCAGCAGGAGCATCACCAGATATTACGTTAACAACAAAATGGAAAGGAGTTTCAGCAGCTGAATTAACAGTAAGAGTTGATACTAATAATCAGGATTGCGGGATTACTTATTCAAATGTAGTCGCAGGTGGAACAGGTGCAGCAGACATCTCAGATGCATTAGCCGCAATTGATAATGATTGGGTAACTATATTGTTAAATTCACACGGAACCGCAGTTTTTGATACCATCGAAACATTTAACGGCATTCCTGATCCCGAGAATCCAACAGGTAGATATTCGGCTACAAATTGGAAACCTTTGGTAAGCGTTTGGGGAAGTATCGAAGATGATAAAACAAATCTGACAACAATAACTAATGCAGCAGCAAGAAAAACACAAGTAACTCACGCACTTGCACCGGCCCCTAATTCGGAAGGATATTCATGGGAAGCAGCCGCTAATATGACTTATCATTTTGCGCTAATTGAACAAAATTCGCCACATCTTGATGTGAATGGCAAAGCTTATCCAGATATGCCAGTACCAGCAGATGGCATTATAGGTGATATGTCAGATTATAATAATCGCGACTATCTTGTACAGAGAGGTTGTTCAACTGTTAATTTAACAGCCGGCCGATTTACGGTGCAGGATTTTGTAACAACTTATCATCCTGATGGTGAAGTTCCTCCACAGTTCAGATATTGCCGGAATTTGATGTTAGATTTCAACATGAGATACGGACATTATCTACTCGAACAGACTTATGTAGTCGATAAAACTTTGGTGCCGTCTAATCAATCGGTAAGTGTAGCAAATACTATTAAACCAAAGGATTGGATTCAAGTTTTACGCTCGTATGCTGATGATTTAGGAGAACGCGCATTGATTGCTGATGTTGATTTTATGAAAGACAGCATTGTTGTTGAAGTTTCTGAAACTAATCCTGATAGGTTAGATACATATTTCAGGTATAAACGTACAGGCGTAGCGCGTATAAGTTCAACAGATGCAGAAGCCGGATTTGCTTTCGGAATTGTTTAACATTAAAAATTTAAAAATATGTTTACAGGTGGTGATATTCTGGAAATTTCTTATAAGCATCCGACACTAGGCGCGGGGACTTGGTTTCCAAAATCAGCGGAAGATTTCACAGTTGACCCAGGGGGATATCGTTCAGGAGATGATGCAAACATGGTGACATCAAATGGACAAATGATTGATCAGATGAACCGGGTCCGTTGGTCAATGGAAGGCCCTATAGCATGGGATATGGCTGTGAATGACGAATTAAATCAAGCGAGATTGCTTGCTTCAAGTCCTGTTTTAGCCGATTGGACAATAACCCATATAAATGGAACAGTTTGGGGTGGAAAGGGTAAACCTGTCGGTGATATTCAAGGAAATACTAACTCATCTCAGATGAGTATAAAGATTTCCGGAGGTGGTCAATTAACAAAAATTCAATAATATATGACTAAAATAAACATAGAAAAATCTAATCATGAGTTAATTAGCTTTGATATAGCTAATTCAGAGTTTCAAAAATGGGCAGATGCTAAAAGATTGCCTCAGTCAGCTCTAAATAAACATGAAGAGGATAAAGAGATTATAATTGAAGCTATTCAGAAAGGTTATCTAAGTCTTGATGATGAATTATGCTTTGTTCATAAATTATCATTTCCTCTCAATATAAATTCAGAAGGTGATAAACTATCTGAATTAAGGTATAAATTTAGGGTAACTAAAGGTGAATTATCTGCATCTACAAAAGGATTAAGAGCTGATAATCTAGTTGGAGAAATGTCAACATGTTATATTTCATGTTTAACTGAACAACCTAGAAGTTTAATTAGAGCTCTTGATTCAACCGATTCAGGATTAGCAGAACATATTGCAGCTTTTTTTTTGATATAGATAACAATAAAGTATTAGTAGCTACTATATCTATAGCCCGTACATATCACTGGAACATGGATTATATTGATAAACTTTATTTGGATGATTTAGATGAGTACGGGCTATTTTTTTGGTATGAAGACGCAAAACGAATGTCAGATGAAATAAAAGGGAAAAAATAATGGCATTTACACTTTCGACAATATATAAAGCAGTAGACAAGATGAGCCCGATTTTAAAACAAATGGAAAGGGCTAATACTAATTTTGCCAACAAACAAAATGCTGCATACAATAAATTAAGGGGTACGATGTCAAATGTTAGTGGTCAATTATTATCTGTTGCCGGAGGGCTTTCAATCGGTTCATTATTATATACAGGTACATCGGCTGTTACAAAATTCGATGAATCATTAAATTCTTTGAGTGCAATAACTGGGATGGTAGGTAGTGATTTGGATATATTAAAAAAGGAGGTAGTTGATGTTGCAAACAGGACTAAAAAAGCCGGGTACGATGTTAATAAAGCATTTGAATTAGTAGGTAGTGCTCAACCTGAACTTTTAAAAGACGCAAAAGCTTTAAGTAAGGTTACTGAAGCTGCAATTGTTTTATCTAAAGCGTCAAAGGATAGTTTAGAAGTTTCTGCCAGAAATGTTACGGGTGTATTAAACCAGTTTAGTTTAGGTGCTGAACATGCCAATAGGGCAATAAATGTGTTATCTGCTGGCTCGGTTGTTGGGGCTGCAAACATATCTGAGATAACTGAGGCTATGAAAAATTCAGGTACTGTAATGGCTGATGCTAATTTGAGCATGGAGCAGGGAGTTGCATTACTCGAAGTTTTAGGAAAATATCAATTAAAAGGTGCCGAGGCCGGAACAAAAGCCAGGGGGGTAATTTTAAAACTACAAAAAGCGCAATTGGGTTATCAATCCGGAATATTCAACATAAATGATGCTATTGATGAAGCTAATAAAAAAATGGCATTATTAACAAATGCAAAAGAAAGAGATGCATTTGCATCGAAAATATTTGGGGCTGAAAATATTACAGCCGGTAAGATTATTTTAAACAATAAAGCTCTTTTTGATGAGTATACAAAAGGGGTAACAGGCACAAATATGGCTTATAAACAAGCCGAAATAAACACCAAATCCTTTAATATTAAATTACAGGAGTTAAAGGCAAGATTTGAGAACCTAATTATAAAAGGAAACGAAAATTCAAAAATACTTGACAAATTCGGGAAAGTAATTGATTTAGTCACAAGGAATTTAGATAAAATATTAGTTGTAGTCGGAACTCTGATCACGGCGTTTGGTTCTTATTATATTTTGATGACAACAATTAGAGCTGCTACATTAGCTTTCAACGTTGCAACAGGTTTGATGTACGCAACCCAGGCGTCAGTACCGATTGCGCTTGCCGCAAGTTCAGTAGCTATGAAAGCTTATGCGATAGGAACAAAAATAGCATCAGCGGCAACATGGCTATTCAGTGCAGCGCTTTGGGCAAATCCTATTACCTGGATAGTAATAGGCATAATTGCTCTAGTGGCCGCAATTGTATTGTTAATTGTAAAATGGAAAGAAATAATAAATTGGATTAAGACATCAAACAATTTCTTTGCAAAATTTATCAGGGCATATATTTATCCATTTATATTATATTTTAAAGCATTGAAATTTGCAATTACATGGGTAATAGATAAATTTAAAATAATGCTTGCAAAATTTAAAGAAACAAAAGCATTTGATTTATTGATTAAATCTATTAATGCGGTAAAATTTGTATTTAAATCGATGGGATTTACGTTCAAATGGGTTTGGGGTTTAATAGTTAACTTATGGGAATGGATAAAAAAAATATCTGGGCCAGTTTTAGATCCAATAATGAAATTAATTGATAAATTTTCAAAAGGGACTCAAGCAGAATTAAACGTCAATAATGAAAAACCTGTAAATACACAAGCGGCAAGTTCAGAAGCGAACACAAATGCCCTTACAGAAATGCAGAATAACTTAGCAATTGAACTGACAAACAAAACAGATAAAAATGCTAATGTAAAAACTAACTCAGCAAAAATACCAGTAACTACAAATACATTCTAATGATTGACATAATAATATATGAATCCGGAAATGGCGGAGAAATAAAGTTAAAAGATAATGGTGATATTGAAACCACTCAAGGTCTTTTCAATATGCCGTACTTAGCTCACTTTGGAGGAAATGTTGAAGCCTCAACAACGGGAAATGAGATTGAAGGAGAAGAAAGGTTTGACTGGTGGGGCAATGAATTTTTAGATGAACAGTTTCAAATGAACAGTTTACTTGAAAAATCGTTGAACGAAAATAATATCAGTAGTTCTGGCAGGAATTTTATTGAAAGAGATGCAAAGGCTGATTTAGAAGTTTTGAATTCATTAGGAAACATTAATAGCTCAGTATCTATTATATCAAATGATAAGATAGTAATATCAGATACTATTGAACAATTAAATAGGTCCTTTATTTGGGATAACACTAAGGAAGAAATAATTGAAGAAAAAATAATATAATGGCCGATATACCAACATTAGCAGAACTTCAATCACAGATTGAAAATGATATTAAATCAGGACTTGGCATTACCCGTACATGGGTAGGCAAGGTAATGCTTAAAGTATTATCATTAGTTCAGGCCGCAAAACTAAAGATATATTATCTTCATATAGCTCAAATTCAGAAAAATATCTTTGTCGATACTGCAACGAGTGAGTTTTCAGGGGGAACACTTGAAAGATTTGGACGAGTTAAATTAGGCAGAAATCCTTATCCAGCTGTAGCAGGTGAATATACATTAGATGTAACAGGTTCTATAGGAGGCGTGATACTTAAAGGTCAAACATTCAAAAGCTCATTAGGTTCTACAAGTCCTGATAAACTTTATTCAGTTAAATCAGAAGTGACATTGACAGGCACAACAGGACAAATAGAAATAGTTGCACTTGAACCTGGCACAGGTTCAGTATTGCAAGCAGGTGATGAATTAGAAACTACTTCACCGATAGCTAACGTTGATTCTGTAGCAACTGTAAATAGTGTTGATGTGACTGCAATTGAAGCTGAAGATTTAGAAGATTACAGGAATTTAGTTATACAAGCATTTCAATTAGAGCCACAGGGAGGTGCAGCAACTGACTACAGAATCTGGGCAGCAGATGCCGCAGGAATTCGAACAGTTTATCCATACACTAAAGATGGGGCAATTTATACTGTTCAAGTATTTGTAGAAGCATTACCGGAAAATTCAGAGCCCGGACAACCAGCTGGATATCCTCCGGAGAGCATGTTGACTGATGTTGAAGATGTAATTGAATTAGATCCTGACACAACAAAAGATATAAATGAGAGGGGTAGAAGACCATTACAAGCAACAGTTGAAGTATTGGAGGTTGTTCCGGTTGCGGTTACTATTACAATTAATGACTTATCCGATAAATCCGCTCCTGTCATTGCATTGATTACATCAGCAATTGAAGATTTGATGTATACAATAAGACCATACATCCCTGGTGCGGATGGTACGAACAGAAAGGACACATTATATATTTCTGCTTTAATAGCTGCAATTTATGATGTTTTAGATGAGGGGATAAGTTTTTCAAATGTTTCAATTGAAATAGCATCAACAACATATTCTCAATATGCGTTTGGTGATACACCTGCAAAATATGGTACTTATCCTTATTTAGATACATTATCGACACCATGACAGTAAGTTTTGACAATATCATTAAGTTAACAAAACAGTTATTCCCCACCGGGAGGGCATGGAGAATATCTTATGGAAGTAATTTATATAAACTGTTATATGCTTTAGGCAAATCAGAACAAAGGGCATTACAGTTTGCTATTAATACCTTGAATAGGATATTACCGGATAATGACGATTTCACGGCAGATGATGCAACAGAATGGGAAAGGAGATTAGCAATTAATGCAGGTACCGGGTATATTCCATTAGAGACAAGAAAGTCTACAATTTTAAGAAAATATCAATTTCCTGGTGGTTTTTTAAACAGGCAAAATTATAGATATATCGAGGCTCAATTGCAATTAGCTGGATATGATGTGACTGTTACAGAAAATGACTCTGCAATTCCTTCTATTTCGCCTATTGAACATGGCCTTACAACTGAACACAGTTTATTAACAGAGCATGGAAGCGCAATAGCTGGGGATATGATTGCCAATTCAATTAAGATAGGTGAAAATATAACTATTGATACTTATTTAGGGGTGTTTTATATCGATGGTGATATACCTCAGAATTCAATCGAAGCTTTTAGGTTATTAGTTTTGACATTAAAACCGGTTAATACAGTTGCATTTTTAAGATTGACATATACAAACGCAAAAAAACTCATTTACCTTGATGGTAATAATATAGGCACTTTGGATGGACGACAATTAGTATTAGTGAATGTCTAGTTATGGTTTAAATATGGATAATTCTCAGGTAAGAGCATATACCGAGAAATTAAAACGGTTACATCGTTCTGATTTGCCCTTGGCAATACGTGCGACTCTAAATGATATGGCGTTTGATGTAAAGAAAAACACACTTTTGCAGTCAGCTGATAAAGAATTCATACTAAGAAATCGTACTTTTTTTAGAAAAGTTTCAGGAGTAAAAAAAGCTACTGGTTTTAATATCCAAAACATGAAATCTGAAGTTGGTATTGTTCCGCATGGACTACATGCAGCCGAAAATTTGACTAAACAAGAATATGGGGGAACGATCCAAGATAGAAGCATGATATTCATGGACCAAGCCCGTATTTCAAAACAGAAACAAAAAAAAGTCCGTAGAAACAGTTATTTGGGAACAAAAGGATTAGTTGGAGGTAGGCCATTAAAAGGTTATGGCAATAGATCCAGAAAAAGTAATTTTGTAGCAGCAGCGGCAATCGGATATAAAGAGAATAAAAATGTTTTGTGGAAAACAAAGAGAGGTTTCACTCTTTATGAAATTAGAGGTTTTAAATTTTCAGGAAAAGGGCAAAACAGACGGGCTAATATAAATGCAGTTCCATTAGCAAGTTTTGAATATAATAGGAATGTAAGGGTAATTTCAAGGCCATTTTTGAGAAAAGCTTCAATGATAACACATGCAAAGCAAATTAATTTTTTCATTTTAAATGCACGAAAAAGAATAGATAAAGCATTACAATGAGCTGGATAGACAACATAGAAACAGTAGTTTTTACTATAATTACCGGTGATAATAAGAGTTATACGCCAAAATGGAAAAATGCAACGAAAGATGTTGAATATAATGCATCAATTTTTGAATTTGTCGAGGTTGAAGGTTCATTAGTTGTAAGAAAAAAACCAAAAGGACGCCGTTTCGACCTTGAATTTTATTTTGATGGAGAAAATGCAATTGATTTAGGCAATAATTTCGAAACATCTGCCAGGAATAGCCGAAACTGGACTATAAAACATCCATTTTACGGTGATTTTAAGTGTCAACCGCTATCATTAAAACAAGACAATAGTGCTTTAAATATTAGTAAGTTCAATGTTTCGGTAATTGAAACAATCACAAGTAAATATCCTACTTATACACCAATTATTACTGATAGAATTGAAGAACAGTTAAATATTACTAATGAAAATCAAATACAGGCATTATCAGATTCAAAGGAATTAGATAAAAATGAAATGTTGGCAAGTGTAAACTCTATGGATACTACATTTTCTAACATCATAACTTCATCAGAGGAACTTTTAGAGTTTAAAAATCTAGTATCTGAAGCTACAACTGAGATAGGATTGACAATATCTACAGCGACTAGTATTTTGCAATCTGTTCAAAGTATAATTAATTATCCTGCAACTATTGAGCAAACAATTGAAGCAAGATTCACAGCATTTAAAGAGGTTTATGATAACTTAATAATGAGTTTTACGAATAATAAAAATCAATTTGAAGCTCTGGCCGGAGGTATGATTGCTGCAATGCAATTTTCATCTTCAAATAATATAAATGATTCCTACGAAACGCGAACAAGAGTCTTAATTCAACAAGAAAATTTAATAAATACTTATAATGATTATGTCGAATTTTTAGATTCATTACAAACAGATAGAGCCGATTCAGACTATTCTTATATTCCTAATTATATAGGTCAGGAATCATTAAATACTTTAATGAATTTAGCTTCATCAAATCTGTTTGAAATTGCGTTTGAAGCAAAACAAGAAAGGGAGTATATACTTGAAGATGATAACAATGTTATTAATTTGACCCACAGATTTTACGGTTTAGACAAAAATGATGTAAATTTGAATAAATTCATTTCAGTAAATAATATTGGTTTAAATGAACTACTTAATATCAAAAAGGGACGAAAGATAATTTATTATGTCTAGTTTAAGTTTGAAAATATCGGGCAGAAAATTTGATTTTTTTAATTCATTTGAATTGAATTTAGCATATAATTCTATTGCCTCTACATTTTCATTCGAAGGTTTGATTTTTGATGAAGAAACTAAAAATCTGTTTAAACCATTATCATATAAGGAATGTAAGGTATACATGGATGATGAGTTATTGTTGACAGGGACAATATTAAACACATCTACAAGCGCAGAAAATCAGGATAGTTTAGCAAGTATTTCTGGATATGCTAAAACAGGTGTGTTAGATGACTGTAATATTCCGACTTCATTATATCCTCTCCAAAGCGATAAGCTTACAATTAAAGAAATAATTGAAAAATTATTAAAGCCATTTTCACTATCATTAATTGTCGATTCATTAGCCCAATCATCGGTTAATACAAAATTCGATAAATCGACAGCCGATTCAGATCAAACAATTAAAAGTTATATAAACGAACTGACTACGCAGCGAAATATAATATTGTCGCATAACGAAAATGGAAATCTTTTATTAACTAAATTGAATCTGAAACAACCATCTGTTGCAACTTATATCGAAGGTATGCCCTCCACAAAAATAAGTTTATCAGTCGATGGACAATCGATGCATTCACACATAACAGTGCAAAAACAGGCATCAATTGAAGTAGATGTGGCAGGAGAACAAACATTGACAAATGACCTAGTAACATCATATCGTCCCGTTGTAAAACAACAGACAGAAGGTTCAAATAATGAGACAGAAGATTCGGTAAATTCAGTATTAGGTTCTGAACTAAGAAACATTCAATTGACAATTGTTACCGATAGATGGAAGTGGACAGATGGACAAAAAATTAATATTATAAAGCCAAACAATATAATTGATGTAAAGAGCCCTACTAATTTTATAAATAATTTAACTCGATTTTTTGTTGAAAGTATATCTTATTCAGGCAATCAAGAAGGTATAATTGCAACAATAAATTGTGTTTTGCCCGAAGTTTATAGCGGTAATAAACCTAAAAATATTTTTGCATGATACTAAGTAAAATCATATCAACATCAATAGAAAAAAGCCGATTAATAGTAAAGATACTCGGGCTTGGCGCTAAAGATGTAAAAACAGTATATAATTTATTGCCATTTGGCCTAGATTCCAGGCCAGTTAAAGGCATGAGGGGAATATATACTGATACAAGCATAAAAGGTGAAAAATTTCTGGCCGGAATATTATTTGAAGATGTATCTGTAAATGAAGGCGAAACAAGGTTATTTAGTTTAAATTCTGATGGAGTTGAACAATTCTACATATTATTAACAAATGACGGGAATTGTGAATTAGGGGGTGATTCTGATAATCTATCCAGGCATTCTGTATTAGAAACGCAAATACATCAATTAAGAGATGATTTGAATGATTTGGTAACAGCTTTCAATCAGCATGTTCATCCAACAGCTGCACCAGGATCTCCAAGCCCTCCAACGTCAATACCGGATATAATACCTGCAATTGAATCAGGAATAGATATAACAACAGCTAAAATTGAAAATTTAAAAACAAATTGATATGGCCGAACAAGTGACAATACCAGAATTGAATGGAGGTGTGCCATTAAGTGATGCAACTGATAGTCAGTTTTATGTAGTAAAAGATGGTCAAGATTATCCACTAAATTTTGACACTATATTTGCTTATATTTATAGGGCAAATCCTGAAATAACAGCAGATGGAACAGAAGGTCAAACAATTACTTATTCTACTCCATTTTTAAACATAAAACCAACCATATTTGATCCTTTAGGATTAGGAATAGAATTAGTAAGTTGGGATGAAACCGGATTTGTAATAAATTCTTACGGTACTGGAAATTTTGCATACATAACTTTAAAAACAAGATAATGAAAAAATTAATCATATTCATTTTATTAATACTTAATAATTTAGCTGGATTTACTCAAATATCAGCAACAATTGATTCATTACGTCAGAAGGGTGACACGCTTTGGATTTCAAATCGTAAAGGATCAATTGCATATATGAGGACTTCAGGAGACAGCCTTTATTTAAGTGATGTCTCTGGTGAAATATACTTAGGTCTAGTAAATTCAGACACTGCTGATTACTCGATTAAAGCAGATAGCTCTATTTATTCGGACACTACTAATTATGCTAAAAATTTGCTTTATTTGCCTGAAGAACAGGATTTGAATATTTATATTAAACATTATCCAGCTGGAAACGATACAACAGCAGATGGATCAGAATCTCATCCTTTTCATACAATAATAGGTGCCGCATTATCAATTAATACACAAGTAAATTCTTATGTACAATTTATAGTTGATACTGGAAATTGGGACTGGGGATTGAACGAGGCAGCAATTTTTTCACGATTTGAACTTACAGGAAATGATATGGAAATAAGGGGCATATATGATACAATTATTCCGTCAGTTTCACTTGCATATGATGCAGATACTATCTTAAAATATACTGCAACATCTTCAGGGGTAACATTGACAGAAGATTCATTAATAAATTATTTTGTGAAAGACGGGATACATTTCTATCCAATATCTCATAACACGGCTGGTACAAACACATGGGAAATGGAAATTGCAAAATCGGGAAAAAATATGACACGTCCAATTGTCCGGCTTCGTACAACATTTAATTTAACAGATGATTTTGCCCTAGATTTTAATTTAATGGCACAAAACAGGGGCACTCTTAATTTTAACGAATTAATATTTGTCAGGAATGGTAATGTAGAACATGAGCGTTGTTTAAGGATGAGAAAATATAAAAATTGCAAATTTTCAATAAATGGAAGTTTTTCAATCGGAACTTATTCTGAGACTGCTTTAAATCAAATTGTCATGAAAGGGACAGTTATTGAAAACACATCAGCTATTGATTATGTTGTCCGTTTAAAACGTTTTATAGGTAATTTTTCATTGACTAGGATGTTGTTTAGAAATAATTCATCAATAAGTGGTGCTTTATTTCTTTCTGATTGCTATGAGGGATCAAATATATATATGACAGATATATTGTTCAGGGGAGATAATGTACATCCTGCAATACAATTAATACATGATCCAACTTTAGAGATAAGAAAAGTAATTTCTATCAGAGATTGTTCATATGCGTTTGAAAATACATCATATATGGCAGATGCGTTTCATTTATTTTCATCACTTGATTATTTGCCAGGTATTATTTATCTTTTTGATACACCCAATCTTTTCTCATCTGAAGGGAATAATGTTAAAATAACATTATTAGGGGGCGTTATATCGAATTCAACATTTAACTATTATGCAACAGATGAATTTTTTACTAACAATTTAAATAGGTTTAATTATATAAATGTTTTCGGTTTAAATAATCTAATGCCACAGGCATATTATATCCCCGATTCAGTTGATGCAAGTCCGATAAAGCAGAGAAAAATATATGACGAATCTGGAAATTACTGGAAATATGGTACTTCAAAAGTTGACAGTTCAATTTATTCAGATACAGCAAATTATGCAAATAAAGCGGACAGCAATGCAATTACTTATACTGCTGATACTGGCTATTTTAATAATATATATAATAATCGGATAAAGGCTGACAATGATAGCTTGAATCTGGATGGATTGTCTATATTATATGATTATTCAATAAACAATAAAGACTATAGATCAGGAAATAATTTTGATTATCTTGGATTGTATGATACTTACAATATATTAACATACGGAAATAATAGTTATAGATCTAAACTGAGTAATTATGGAAACCATGTTTGTCTCGAAAGCAGGACATTGTCTGATTATTTTTATAAGTTTGATCTTTTTTATAATAAAGCATATCTTATATATGACACACCAAGTTCTGCTGCTGATACTGTATATAGGTTTAATCCTGATTCTTTATTGGCACCTGATATTGATGCAAAATTTAATTCCGTAATTTTTAATAATGCATTATCTGTTAATAGTGATGTAATTATACGTGAAAGTACAGGAAGTCTCAATTCACAATTTAATTGCGATTTAGCGGATAACCCTAATGCTATTACAATTCACGAAAACACTTTAGATGAGAACAAGTATTCCCTGAATTGGCAGGGAGTTAAGATAGATGCAGGGTCATCAACAGGTTATTCTATTTTAGATGCATCTGATAATGTCATAATGGGGTTCAGCAATGGCGGTGTTGGATGCGATAGTATACAAATAACTAATAAATTGATTATCCCTTATTATAATTCATGCGATATGACTAATAATTATCCTTCGAACTCTGAATTGGTAAGTTGTGGAATATTAGGAAATTCCCCTCAGCCGGCGATGACAATAGTCAGGGATGCATCTGGAGGTGATAAATACTTGGTAATAAGCACTGATGGTGCTACATATAACTGGATAAAATTTGGAAATGAATTGTCAGAAAGTAGCATGGGCACAATTGCAGATAATGATGCTACACCTGATATTACAGGTGCAGTAAATTGGACTTATAATGGAAGTGCTAATTCAGTCGTAATTACAGATTTAGACAATCCTATTGTAGGAAAAACATATAAAATCATTGGAAATTCAGATACTTATACTATTACCATTAACGACAGTGGTAATTTTAATCTTTCGGCGTCATGGGTTGGTGGGGCTGATGATATTATTATTATTTTTGTTCAGGCCGATAATGATTATATTGAAATTTCACGAAGTGATAACTAACTTAATTTATAAAATTATGATTATTTTACACAGATTTCCGGAGGAGCCACCTCCTCCTAAAGAAAAAAGAAGTTTTTTTTCATGGATACTTAAAATTTTAGGGTTGAAAAAATGAGGATAAGTACAATTGCAACGGTCATATTCTTTTTATTGTATTTCGTATATAAATTGTTCGGAAACAATGATAACGATTATTGGGTATGTTCTTTTTGGACGGTATTCAGTTGTTATCTGGGAATAGTATCGTTGCAATTGTCTAATCATGTGTTTTTTACTGATTCCTCATTGGTGTGGAAATTGGCAGCAATATTTTGGGGTATAACAGCAATAGTTCATGTATATTTATTGTTTAATATTAAATTATATAAAATATATGCATCTGCTACTAGTACAATGACTCTAGGGTCTATTCTTATAATAGGTTTCTTTTCTTATTTATCCTATAAAATATTTATTAATGGAAAGTTCGGTAAATGATATGATATTAACTGCTGCAATTGGTAGTTCGTTTAGCTTTGTTGTAGCGCTAATAGTGAGTTTTTTTTCATTTAAAAGAAACTCTACAATTTCAATAAATAGGGATATGGATAGAAAACTTCAGGATAAACTCGATGAGAAGATTTTCAATGCTTATAGAGATTCACATGAAAAAAAGCACAGAGAAGAGAAGGAAGTTAATAAGGAATTTAGGAACTGGCTACATGAAGAAGTATCAGGGATTAGGGAAGATATTAGGGACTTAAAAAAATAAATGAAATGAACAGGGAAAAGAAAATTAATGAGGAAATGCTAGCACGAGCAGCTAGTTATTTAGGATTAAAGGAAATTGTAGGAAAAGACAATAATCCTGTAATTTTAGACATGTTTGTTGAAATTGGGCACTCATGGGTAAAAGATGACGAAACTAGTTGGTGTTCATGCTTCATAAATTTCATTGCAAAAAGATGTGGGGCAAATATATCTGGGGAACTTAATGCAAGGAGCTGGCTCAATGTAGGCATAGCTACCCAATATCCTGAGATAGGAAATGTTGTAGTTTTTTGGCGTGAAAAGAAGGAGTCTTGGAAAGGGCATGTGGGCTTATTTATGGGATATACGGTTAATGGAGATATATATTGCCTGGGTGGTAATCAGAATAATGAGGTAAATATATCTGTTTATCCTAAATTAAAATTATTAGGGTTCAGGATATTGACTTTTGCGCATTAATTATTTGATCACATAAAATAAGATGAAAGAGTGGATTGAGTACATATTATTAATTTTTGCATTCAGGGTTTTTGAAAACTTCGTTGATAAAAAAATAGAAAAATCTAAATTAACGGCAAACACATGGGATGATGCATTCTGGAATGCAATAGATTTCGTATTATCAAAAATAATGACTATATTTACTAATAAAAAAATAAAATAATTATGGCTGACAAAAAGGGAATATTAAATTCTGAACAAGAAAAGGCGATAGCATCGTTCTTAGATGAAAAAGTACCATTTGAAAATAAGATAGCTGAGAGTTTGGACGGCTTTATTTTCAAAGGAATAATCACAATAGTCGATGATTATGGCCTTGACAAACTGAACGAAAAGTACAAAGAAAAGGCAGACGCTTTAGCAGATGCGCTTTTTGATAAAAATTGGGAAGTTGCAGTGCTTATTGTGTGGGAGTTGGCAACGATGATCGTAAAAGAATATATATCAAAATAATATAAATACTTTTCGTTTTTCCCAAATTTGAGTCAGGTAGAAATACTTGGCTTTTTTTTTGTCTTTATTATCAAACCTAACAAAAATCAAAATTAAAGCAAGTAAAATAGTTTTTTTATAGTATTAACTTTTGTGTTAAAAGGTTGTCTGATAAAGGCAACCTTTTTATTTTATAAAAAAGAATAAAAAATATATACAAAGAATAAAAAATTATTCTATATTTGTACATAAAATTTAAAATAATAGTACAATGAAACATCAAATAGAAAAGTGCATTATTATAATGCTATTATTATTGTCGAACACAGTAAGATCACAAGATGTAATGATCGGCTGTTATGCCGGTACTGCAAAGTTTATTACAAATATTCAAATAAATGGCTTAGTAGGGATAGGTCCGGTGTTTTCACACGGTAATGCGAATATTACTGACGTATCAATGAAAATAACCCAGGTTGGGGCTATTATGTCATTCGCCCCTTATCCTGAATATGGAAAGATAATGTTAGGTTCATCATACATAAAATATGATTGTACTGAGGACAACAACCTGTTTTTTTCTCCTGAAAGGCTTAGGAATTTCTCTGTCGATATAGGGGCTATGGTTTATATCGATAGGTCAGATATATGCTCTTTTTACATATCTAACGACTGGTCTAATTGGGTATTGACTTTAGGCGTTGGGATAAACATATTTAATTTGTATAAATTCATTTATAAATAAAATTATAATGAAAACTGAAATAAAAGGAATTGGTAATTTTTATGGTTCTTTATATGTAAAGAAAAAAAAGGATAAATATTTCATCAAAGTATCTTGTGAAATTACAAAAAAAGAATGGAGAGAAGTAAGTAAAGAATTATATGATTTATTAATTGAATTAAATTTGAACCATGACACCAGAAGAATTATCAAAACAAACAATTAAAACAATTCAAACGAATGTAACAAGGTTACGTTCAGAATTAGATTTAACGCAACAACAACTTGCAGATAAAATGGGATTATTTAGACAAACAATTGTAGCAATCGAAAACAGGGCCAATGGTTTATCTTTAATCACACTTTGTAAGCTGGCTATTGCATTAGATACAACAATTATTAATTTAATGACAGAAGAAAATGAAGATTAAATTAGAAAAACTCAGGTTAAAATTTTTTAAAGGCGCAAAGCCTATGGAAATTAATTTTTCCGAAAAGACATCAATTTACGCTGATAACGGAATAGGTAAATCCAGGTTGTTGGATGCCTTTTTGTGGCTTTTATTTGGTAAGGATTCGAATGATAAAGCGGATTTTGCAATTAAACCTCTTGATGAAAATAATGTTCCTTTATCAAAAGCCGAAATTGAAGTTGAAGCAATTTTAAAAATAGATGATAGGACTTATCCGTTCATGAAAGTTTATAAAGAAAAATGGCAGAAAAGAAAAGGAAACGATGAACCTGAATTGACCGGGCACGAAACGAGTTATTATTTTGAAGGAATTAATATTCAAAAAGGCAAATATGATTCGATTATAAGCAGCTTTATTGATACTGATATATTTAAATATGTAACAAATCCGCTTTATTTCGAATCACAGAATTGGACTGTAAAAAGAAAAATACTTTTTGAATTAGCTAATATAGCATCTGATGAAGAAATTGCATCCGGGAATAAGGATTTTGAGCAATTAATTAACAAACTTAATAAAGTTGATATTGTCGAATACAAAAAAGACCTGGATAGAAAGATTAAGGCTATTAAATCAGATTTAATATCGATACCTAGCAGAATCGATGAAAATTTAATGAAACTGCCTGAAAAAAGAGAAAACAGAGATTTACTATTAAAGCTTATTGAAGAAAAAGAAGCTGAAATTAAAGCAGAAGAAACAAAACTTTCAGGACTGATTGAAGCTCATAAATCAAATGATGATGCTTCAAATAAAATTTCATCTGAAATCCTTGAAATTGATAATGAAATAAATGAAATTAAATTAGATATTCAATCTAAGATTTCTAGTGAAAAATCAAACCATGAAATTGCTATTAATTCATTGCAATTAGATGTTCAAAGATTATCGTATAGGTGTAGGATTATTTCTATAGAAAAAGAACAAAACGACATCGAGATTTTAAAACTTGATGAAGATTTGGAAAAGATGAGAAAAGAATGGTATACAATTCGTGACAGTGAAATTGAAATATCAGAAAATCAAACGCATTGCCCTACTTGTAAGAGAGAATTTGAAAACTCAGATGAGATAAAAAAATCTCTTAAGATTAATTTCAATAAATCTAAAGTCGAGTCGATTCAAAACCTGGAAAAGAAAGCTGAAATAAAAAAGCAGCAAAAAGGAACATTGTTACAATCGAATGATTTGCTAGATGAAGAATTGAAAAGCAAAAAAGATAAAATTTCTCAATTACAAAAAGAATTGGATAATTTATCTAATAAAGGTTTAGGCATATCATCATTTGATCAACAAATTTCAGCAAATGAAGATTATAAATTACTTTCACAGCAAAAAGAAACATTAAAAGATAAACTGCTCTCGACAACAATAAAACTAGACACATCTACAATTGATGAAAGATTGTCATTGTTAAGATCAGAACTTTCGGAATTGACCCGAAAAATGGACCTGGAAAAAGAATTTGATAAAATACAACTTCGTATTAATCAACTCGAAGAAGAAATGCGCATAAAGGCGCAAGAAATAGCTAATTCCCAAAAGGAAATATCAATTATTTATGATTTTACAGAGAAAAAGATAAACCTCCTAGAATCTTCTATAAATGCTAAATTCAAGTATGTTTCTTTTAAGTTATACAATAAATTGATTAATGGCGAAAATGAGGAAACTTGCATAACACTTGTTGACGGTGTCCCTTATCATTCATTAAATACAGCGAAACGAATAAATGCAGGACTTGACATCATTAATGTTTTATCACAGCATTATAATATTTATGCTCCAGTATGGATTGATAACCGGGAAAGTATTACTGATATTCAGCCTATGAATACTCAGGTTATAAATCTCATAAAAGAAACAGGTACAAATGAATTAAGGATTGAAAATGCCGATTGAAATAGATGACAACTATATCATGCCTTTTGGAATATACAAAGGCAGGAAAATAGCCAACTGCCCGGCTGAATATCTTTTATGGCTTTACGACAATAATAAGGTAAACAAAGAAGTAAAGCAATATATAGAAGAAAACAAAGAAGTATTACTAATCGAAATAAAAAACAGAGAAAATGGAAAATAAGAAAGAAACAGTTGCAAAAATTCAGAAATCAATCGTTGACGAAACAATGATGAGAATCGAAGAGATAAAGAACGCTGGTGGATTAAATTTACCTTCAGATTATTCAATACAGAATGCTATCCAGGCCGCTGGATTAGTATTAGCTGAAATAGTAGACAAAAACAAAAAGCCGGCACTTGAAGTATGTACAAAACCAAGTATTGCAAATTCATTGCTTTATATGATTACCCAGGGATTAAACCCATTAAAAAAACAGTGTTATTTTATTGTTTATGGCGATAAGCTTATATGCCAGCGTTCATATGAAGGATCAAAACTTCTCGCAAAAAGATACTCAGGTGTTGTTGACATTTTTGCACATACTATTTATGACGGTGATGAATTCGAATATGAAGTAAATCTTGAAACTGGGTTGAAAAAGTTAATTAAGCATGTACCGAAACTTGAAAATATAAATCAAGATAAAATAAAGGGGGCATATGCAATTGTGATTCGGCCAGATGGTGAAAAGGACATTGAAATAATGGTAATTCACGACATAAAGAAAGCCTGGTTAATGCGACAAGGAAATGGACTTACACAAGCTCATAAGGATTTTACCGACAAGATGGCCGAAAAAACAGTAATAAACCGGGCATGTAAGAAATATATTGACAGTACTGATGACGCTATGATTATGATAGAATCATCTGAGCATATAGATCAGACTGAAGATAAGCAAAATCAAACATTAAAAGTATTAGCTTCAATGCCTGAACCGGTAGAATTACCAGAAAACAAATATACTGAAAAGCCTCATAAAACTGTAAAAGGTAAATCGATTAATGAATCAGAGGAATCAGAAGAAAGTAAAATAAACGATAAGCCAGGGTTTTAATTATGAAACTATGTGTATTAGGTAGCGGATCATCTGGCAATTGCTATATCCTGCAAAACTCGAAAAGTGCATTAATTCTTGATGCCGGGATAAGTCAAAAGTTAGTATTAAAGGAATTAGATCACAATTCAAGAAAAATTGCAGGGGTATTGATAACACATTCTCACGATGATCACACAAAATACATAAAAAATTATCTGAATTTGGGCATAAATTGTTATGCCCATTCAGATACCTGGTCTGAGTTGAAGATAAAACATCATTTTGCAAAAAAATTAGATGAATATTGCGAAAACATGGAATCAATAATGCTTGGAGAATTTTTAATAATGCCTTTTTTACTGATTCACGATGTAACTTGCTTAGGTTATCAGATAACTCATCCGGATTCAGGTAATATAATTTACATTACTGATACAAAATACTCTCCTTATCTTTTAAAAAATGTAAATCATTGGATAATCGAATGTAACTATTCAGAAAAGCAAATATTTGATAATACTTTAAATGAAACAATAAATCAAGGATTAATGCGAAGGATTGAAGATAATCACATGAGTTATGAAACATTGACTTATTTTTTCGGACAATCCGATTTATCGCAAACAAATAAGATTATTTTGGTTCATTTAAGCGATAATAATAGCTTAGAAGAAGAGTTTATCTTAGGAATAGTGTCAATGTTCGGGAAAGATACTTACGCGGCTAAAAGTGGCCTAAAATTAAATTTATCAATAGAATTTTAAACATGGAATTTATAAAAATAACACTGCCATCCGGTATTAAAGCAACCGTTATGGAAGCAAAAGGCAAACATTATTTTTTTGCTGTGTCAAAATCTCAAGGTGATTTAGGTGAATTAATTAAATATTTAATTAATCAACTTATTGTTGTTGAAGATAAGAATCTATCGATTAAAGAAATTGAAGAAATGGATTTAAGTGATATTTCATACTTATCTGAAGTCATTGGCGTAATGTTGCAAAAACCGATAATATTATAAAATCAGATCATGACAATAATAACGACATACTTTGATAAAAAGCCATTCATTAGGTTTGAGGTTAATGAAGATGAATTTAAACCTTTGCTAAAAACATGGGGAAATAGGGTTCCGATTGATAATTTTATGAACTACATAAAATTGAATTATGTTAATATTATTAGTTCAAATTCTGATTTAAAAACAATGCATCACATGAAAATGATGATTAAGAATCTAAAAAAAGAATCAATCAAAGAATTAATTAACTATTGCTTACAACAATTATAAAATGAAGAAAACAATTTATTATACCGGGTTAATTTTCATTGCAATTTTTCTTTTCGCAACGCATAGCAAATTCTTATTCATTTTGGAACCTGAGAAAGAAATTGCATTATTTTCATTTTTCGGTATCGATTTTAAGAAATACATTCCTTACATATTCGGGGCCGCTTTTGGAATTGTCACGGCAATACTTATCGGATTGATGCAAAAGAATGATAAACTATTTTGGCATTTTGCAATAACAATCGCAGTTTTTGAAATGATAGGAATTTTCTTGTACAACAATACTGAAATAGTTAAGAATATTTGGAAATGGTTTGCGAGTTCTTACTACGCTTTGTATTCAGGATTTATTGTATTTATGTATGCTTATATATCACATACTGATAATGATAGATGCAAGATAGATGAATTGCAAGAATTTGAAAATTTAATTGCACCATTAATTGAGAAAAATTTGCAAGAAAATGCAAATGATTTGCACTTGCAAAAAGATGCAAAAGAAACGAGAAAAGAGAAAATTTTGCAAATGTCAGAGACTATGAAACCGACAGAAATTGCGAAAGAATTAGGAGTTAATCAGAGCACAGTTTATCGAATATTAAAAAAAAGAGCAAAATGAGTAAAATAGAATGGACAAACGAAACATGGAACCCAATAATCGGGTGCAATAAAATATCAGAAGGATGCCAAAATTGCTATGCTGAAAAAATGGCTTATAGATTAAGATGTATGGCTTTAGCAAAAGATAGTTGTTCAAAGTTAGATTTTTACGTTTATGTTGTTGACGATTCAGAAAAATGGAACGGAAAAACATTATTTATTGAAAATGCATTAAATATTCCGGCAAAATGGAAAAATACCAGGATGATTTTTGTTTGCTCTATGAGTGATTTGTTCCACGAAAAGAATTCTTTTGATGATATTCTACAGATATGGGATATCATGTGCCAAACACCAAGACATACATTTCAAGTACTTACAAAAAGACCTGGAAGAATGTTAGAGTTTTATAGGTGGTTAGGACAAAAAGTTAAAGATGATGGATTTGATTCTATACCTAGTAGTTCTAGTAACCCTCTTGATTATATTGGTACTCCTTATCATATTTGGATAGGTGTAACAACTGAAAATCAAAAAACTGCTAATGAAAGAATACCTATTCTATTACAAATTCCGGCTAAAATTCATTTTATAAGTGCAGAACCTTTATTAGAAAATATTAATCTTCTTGAAGCATGCCAAATTAAATTTTTAAACTGGCTTAATAATAATGAAACTCAATATGGTTTGCAATGGGTAATTGCCGGGCCGGAAACAGGCTCAAAATCCAGATCAATGAAAAAAGAATGGATTGAATCATTATATAATCAATGTAAAGAGGCTAATGTTCCATTCTTTGATAAAAAAGATATCCTTCGCTTAAATATTCAAGAATTTCCTAAATAAAACATATATGATATATAACGATCATTTTCAAAACTTCAAAAGATATCAAATACCAAGGGCTCAATTAATAATTGCAGATGTGCCTTATAATTTAGGAAATAATGCATATGCAAGCAATCCCTCTTGGTACAAAGATGGAAACAATAAAAACGGTGAAAGTGAATTGGCTGGAAAAGAATTTTTTGATACTGATAAAAATTTTAAACCTGCCGAATTTATGCATTTTTGTAGTAAAATGTTAAGGCCGGAACCAAAGGAAAGAGGGAAATCTCCTGCAATGTTATTATTTTGTGAATTTGAATCGCAGTTTTATTACATTGAGTTAGCAAAACGCTATGGATTAAATAATTATATAAATTTAGTGTTTCGCAAGAATTTTTCAGCACAGGTTTTAAAAGCAAATATGAAAATAGTAGGTAATTGCGAATATGGACTATTATTTTATAGAGAAAAATTACCTAAATTTAATAATAATGGTAAAATGATATTTAACTGCATTGATTGGGAAAGAGATGGAAATGATGTTAATAAATTGCATCCAACTCAAAAACCCATCAAATTATTAAAGAAATTGATTGAAATATTTACCGATGAGGGAGATGTAATTATTGATCCAGTTGCAGGAAGCGGATCAACGATTATTGCTGCAATAGAATTAAATAGAAAAGCATTTGGATTTGAAATAAAAAAAGATTTTTTCAAATTAGCTACTAACTGGCTCAATGACATAATTATTACTAAAAAAGAAATTAAAGAAATTGGTTTTGCTAAGAGTATAATAAATAAAATTAATCCAACTTTATTTTAAAATGACTCCACAACAAAAACATAAAAATAACCAGGTATTTACTTCCATATTAGTTATTCAAGAAGTAAGCCAGCGTTTATTATCTGAATTAATAGATACCGATACAATAACTCACGATGTCAAACAATCATTTCATCAGTACTTGAAATTCGGTGAAAAATTCAGGAATAAATGGATTAAGGCTATAAGATTGAATTACGGTGAGGAAGCTGAGGAACTACACGAAAGAGATGCTGATGAATTGTATGATTTATTCAATATAATTAAGCAATTAAGGACTGATGAGCAATTTATCCGGGCAAAAGCATTATTGAATAATTTAGTCAATGATAAGCGATTAAGCCAGAAAATTGATTAAATTTGTTTTATCGGAGTTGCTACCGATAGTCATAGGAATTTTGAAAGGTGAGGTTGTTACGCTCTACCTCCCTTTCTTTTCAAAAAAAAGAGCGTATAAAAAATGAGCGTATGTATACTACAATTATTCATCCTTTAAGGAAAGCCCTTCATTTATCTTGCAATGAGTATTGTGTTTTAGATTCAATATATAGACTGAGTAATAACATAGAATTGCAAGGTTGGTGCATAATTTCACGGCAAAAATTAGGAGATTTTCTTGATCTAAGTAAACAATCAATAATTACTATTATAGATAATTTAGAAAAAAGAGGTTATATAGAAAAAAATATAATCGGGCACACAAAACCAGTAAATGGAATAATTAGTCTATTAAGTCCAGATTCAGAGATAAATTTGTACAGTTTAAAAGAAGATGAAGCCCTCTTAATGGTAGATAAGTACTTTACCACCGGTAAAGAAACTTTACCGGTAAAGAAACTTTACCAAAATGGTAGAGAAACTTTACCAAATGGCGATAAAGAAACTTTACCCTATATAGATATTAGTAATAAAGAAAATAAAGAGATATATAATAGAGATTATTCAAAAGATTCAGAAGTAAACAATGCTTTCATTGAATATCTTCAAATGAGAAAGAAAAAGAAGCTGGATAATACTGAAAGAATAATTAACAGGCTACTTAAAAAACTTCATGAATATGCATCAAATAAAACTGAGGCCCTTGAGATAATAGAAAAGGCAATCACTTCATGCTGGAAGGATTTCTATCCAATAAAAGATAAAAAAGAAATTATATCAGCATCAAAAAGCTATCAGAATTTAGAAAATTATAAATCGGGTTATGATAGATAACTATATGTAAGTTAATTAACTATAACGGGAAAAAGTATATGAAAAAAGTATCAATGAACCTTAGTAAAAAAACACTTAATAATATTGACATTTTAAGCAAAATGATTGGCGAATCAAATCGTACAAGAGTTATTGCTTCGTCCATCGAGATAGCTAAAACAATTATAGAACAACAAAATAGCGGGAAACAAATTATTATCCGCTACGACAACGGGGACGAACAGACAATTAATTTTATTTTTACTTAAAAATATATAAAAGTAGAGTGAATTACACAGTATAGTTGATTTGAAACACTAATTAAAAACAAAATAGAGATGGAAAATTTTGGAAAATTTATGACAATTGTTTTAACGTTAACAATTATCCCGATTATTAACGGATTTGTGATTATGAAACTTTGGGCTTGGTTTATAGTTCCAACATTTGGAGTTGTTCAATTAGGGCTTGTGGAGGCAATCGGCTTAATGTTGGTTGTTAATTTCTTTAAGCCCATAAATTCATCAAAAAAAGACGATACAGAGGAATTTTGGGAAAAATTCCTTAAAGGATTAGGACTATTATTATTTAACGCTGGCTTTGTTTTATTTGTGGGTTGGATCGTATCGTTGTTTATGTAGGGCGCATAAGGGTACGTTTTGCTTAAACAACTTTTCGATTTACTTCTAAGTTTCAAAGTAAAATGCGTGGTAACGGTAAGTATAACAACTGTTGAATATTAACTTTTAAAAATATACAAATGACACAAATAGCAGAAAACTTTGAAAATGGCACTGACAATGGTTGTTATACATTGTTATGCCCCGTTGATTTATTTCGATATTTCCTACGTAAAAACTACAAGGATATAGAAATAAGCAACGAAGAGTGTGATGGAATTGGACAGGAATTTTATGAATACATCCGAAACTTGAATTTAACCGAAGAGCAAAAGCAAAACATATTACCCAAAAATACATTTGATGTAATATTAAACGCTGACCATCCATTAAAAACTAATGGTTTCCCACCAGCATATGTTTTGCATTTTGTGCAGTTTATAGAACAACAGAAACAAAAAGCGTTGGCAGAAGGTTACGATCCCAATGGGGCATAACTACTATATATCATTTAGACCAATTAACTAACTAAAAATGAACATAAAATCAGCATCAACAATCAAAAAACTTAAATCTGAATTAATTTTTAAAAATAAATAAATGATAGAATTAGGTAAAGTACCTCCTCAAAATATTGAATTAGAAGAGGCTATATTGGGAGCTTGCATGCTTGAATCAAGAGCTTTTGAAGAAATTCAAGATATTTTATCTGAAAATAGTTTTTATAGGACAGAACATCAAAAGATATTTAGATCAATATATCAATTATTCAATGATAATAAAGCAATCGATATATTAACAGTAATTGAAAAATTAAGACAAAGCAATGAACTCGAAAATGTTGGGGGCCCGGCTTTTTTAACTAAACTTACTGACAGGATTGCATCATCAGCACATATTGAATTTCATGCTAGGATAATTCAACAAAAATACATTCAAAGAGAATTAATTAGGATCTCTACAGAAATACAACACAAGGCATATGATGATTCAATTGAGGATATATCAGAACTTATTGATTTTTCAGAACAACAAATATCAGGAATTACAATTAATTCAATAAATAAAATAGGGTTAAAAATGGGAGAAATAGGCAAAAGAAGATTAAAAATATTAGATGAAATATCTAAAGGAGAAATAAAATTATCCGGAGTTCCGTGTTGGGAAAAGTTAAATAAAACGATTGGGGCATGGCAACCTTCTAATCTAATTATTATAGCGGCACGTCCGGCGATGGGAAAGACACGTCTTTCTCAGGAAATAGCAAAAATTGCAGCAGAAAATGGTTGTCCTGTTGCATTTTTCTCATTAGAGATGGAAGACACAGAACTATATGACAGACAACTAGCCTCTGAGACAGGTTTAGAAAATATGACTATACGTCAAGCTAACTTTAAAAATGAAGATTGGGAAAAAATTGAAAATGCTCAAAGAAAAATTGAAAATCTTGAATTAATAATCGATGATACCCCTGCATTGACAATTAATGAATTTAAATCGAAAGCAAGATATTACAAACGGAAAAATGATATCAAGCTTATTATTGTTGATTATTTACAGTTGATGAGGAGCCCTGATCATTCAAAAAATCGTGAAAGGGAAATTTCTCATATTTCCCAAAGTTTAAAATTAATTGCAAAAGAATTAAACATACCCGTAATTGCCCTATCTCAATTATCGAGAAAAGTAGAAGAAAGGGCAGATAAAACACCTGTATTAAGTGATCTGAGAGAATCAGGAGCAATTGAACAAGATGCGGATGTAGTTGCTTTTATTCATCGGCCAGAAGTGTATGAAAAGGAAGTTTCTGAAGAAAACAAAAATAAAATTGAATTTATATTTGCGAAGCATAGGCACGGAGCAACAGGTATAATAACACTTTACAGGTCAGATAAATGGTCAACTATTTACGAATATAAAGGACAATTTGATCAGGATAAAATAAATGAATTAGAATTCTAATTATTAAAATGAAGATTATGGAAAAGGAAAAAATTAATGAAATTGTAGGATCCGCTTTTATTGCAAAAGAGCTTTATTCAATTGATCCAGGATCAACAAATGGAGGCATTGTAAGATTTAAAGATAATAAGTATGAGTCCTGGCCACTCAAAAAAATGAAAGATTTTAATGAGTTATGTGATTTCTGGAAATATCAAGCTGAAATAACATCACTCCCATTAGTTGCATTGGAAATGATTAATACATATAATTCTGACACAGAAAACATAGGTAGGATGCATCGTTTGAATAAATTGAAAGATCATTACGTTGAACTACGTTCCGCTCTAAAACTAGCTAAAATTAACTTTATTGAGGTACAACCAAGGAGCTGGCAGAAAACGTTAAATATTAGCATACCTGGAGAAGATTATCAGATAAAAAAAGAACGGTACAAGGATATTGCCAAGGACATGTTCCCTACTGAAAAAATAGTAGGATGGAACGCTGATGCTTATTTGATCATTGAATTTTTAAGAACTAAATTAAAATATGATCAAAGGTGGATTTTAAATAAACTCAAGAAATATCAACCATCAAAAAAATTATTTTAATGAAAAATGTTGAGCTTTATGGACACATAACAGATTCAGGAAAGCCGATTATATCAGGATTAGAAAGGTTTAATCATATATTTAAATCTAATTCTGGAAAAAGGTTTATAATGGATATATCAGTAATTGAACCTGGAACAAACGATCACCATGTCTGGTATATAATGAAGATGATAGTACCCGCAGTTATAAGAGGTAACAAAGAATTAGGATTAGTAATGACACCCGAGAAGGCAGTTGAATTTATTATTGATGAGTGCCCGATTTTCTATATTACACAAAAAAAGAAACATGCGATTTTTGATTTTTCTAATTGGCAACCAAAATGCGACATGCAAATAGAAGAGCTAGAAATTGCAATAGAATGGCTGCACATTTATTGCCTTAAAAATTATGACATTTCGATAGGTAATTATAAATCACTTTAAAAAAGTAAAAATGAAAAAACAAGAATTAAAAAAAGACCAAATTAATTGGTTAAAAATGAAGTTATTAAATGGTGGTGAAAATGGTATGGAAATTCATTATTCATATCTAATGACCATCAAAGGTAGAGGATTTATAAAGAATCCAAAAATAATATGCGACGTCATTCCTCATGATGATTTTATCAGGCTATTCAAACAATTAAAGCCAATAGTGGCTAAAATTGAAAACATTGACTATGTGAGAAAACTTTCAACAATTCCAGGATTTGATACAACCGAGAATCAACAGAGAATAATCGAAAGCATGGCACAGCAATCGATGGAATCAATTAAAGTTACCGGAATTTCAATTTCAGAGAGAAGAAAATCAGAAGGTATAATAATCTCTTATCTCAAATATGACATTAATGAAAATGTAACTGGGACCTCAACGACATGGATTAATCTTGAGGGTAACGAATACGGAATTGAAGAAGATCTAATGGATATAGTTGAAGACATGAAGAACGAATCTTATTCATATGAATTTGAGGAAAAATATGCCGATTTCGAGCAATTGAGTATGGAATTTGAAGATGTAGAGGAAGAAAACATTGAAGAAGCAGTGGCTGAAGAAATAAATGAATAAGATTAAAATTGATACTATCGAAGAATATGATTTATGCCTGAAACATGGCATAAATCCTCTTTTCTGGCATCGATTTATAAAGATTGACATCAATTTACGACACACAATACAAAATAGCTTATTCGGTATTTATGAACTGTCAAAAGGCAATGTATTATTAGCAAATGATAAATATTATCATTATTGCTTTAAACATTCAACTCTCAGGTGTGAAAATTGCGGGCAAAAAGTTTTCAATAATAGAAATTTAAACAATGTTTATTCATCAACGAATATAAGCCATATTATCAGTAGAGGTTCAAATCCAGAAATAGCACATGATCCTAGAAATCACAATTTTCTTTGTTTTAATTGTCATTCCAAATGGGAGAATGGAAACAGAAAAGAAATGCTAATTTATTTAGACAATAAAGTTATAATTCAAGAATTAAGGGAAGATTATTTTTAAAAATCCTATCAAAACCAATGTTATAGCATAATTTGTAAAAAAAATACAAAAAAGAATAAAAAAGTTTGCATAATTGAAACAAATAGATTATCTTTAACGTAAAATAAAACATAACACAACAACAAAAATTAGCGACATGAAAACACTAACAGAAAAAATTAACAAAGCTATTGAAACATTAGAAGTATATAGTATAGTTAAAAAAAATATTTATTATTTTGAAGATTCAGCCTATTTAAATGATTATGACATTGAATCATCTATAGATATAGAATGCACTAACGATGAATTAATGATATATGATGCTGAAATGGCAAGATTATTCGAGTACGGACAGGAAGTAGCAGAACAAATTTTAGTAGGATATGAATTCGTTGAAATTGAACCGTACAATGATGGTTATCGTGCTATATGGCATAAAAAAAATGAAGAATAACAGCCAGGGGATGGTTTAGCCCGTACTTCTTAGGAATGCGGGCATTTGTCAGTAGAAACAATTAAAAATTAGCGACATGAAAAGATTAGAAGAAAAAGCAGCAGAAAGAAAAGAGCGGTTAAACCTTCTTTTTGAAGAAGCTGAAGCTATTGATAGCCTTATAAAGGCTGAAACAAACAAATTTGATCTACTCATTAAGCAATCTGAACAGACCAGGCTTGCTATTCAATTAAACACAGGAGAACTTGAGCTTTTTCAAGACATACACGAAATAGAAATTCTCGAAACCCTTGAAAAAGAGAAAACCTTTGAAGAAAAATTATTATTATATCTAAAATCATAAAAATGAACTACATCGAACTATACCGAAAAATGGTGCCTAAACTTAGCATCGAGGAACTAACGAGACAGAAAAAGTCATTTGAAAATGATATTAATACGCCTTTCTTCTATTTATCCAAGGAAGCAACTATTTTAAGAATTATTACTAAACGCATTGAAGAAATATCATGAGTACAAAAGAGCTTGATAAAGGGATTGAGGTTATTAACAATTTAATGTTAATATCAGATTCAATTGAAACAGCGAAAAAGCTTTTACAAAAAAACGAAGAATTAACAAAAAAAATTAAATCATGTCGTTGCTTTTCTTAATGTGCACGTGCATTCTGGTAATCATAATAATGAGAGCACCGGAATATGATGAAGATTGACTGCCAGTTTCCGCTAATTCTGTCGGTACCCCTGCTCCTTTCGAGGTCAGGGGTTTTGGTGGTAGAAGGAATTAATAACTTAAAAAAATAGCGATATGAAAACAACAGGAACTTATTTTATCGATAAAATAGAAATCCCTTATGAAATAGGGGAATATATCAGAAAATACATGTATACTTCACACACAAGGTTTGAAGTAAGAGGGATGATTTTGGGAACAGATAAGGCATTTAATATGCCGGAAAGAATGTCCAATATTTTTAAACAATTAGGCAAAATAGCATTGTTTGATAATCATAGGCCAGAAATTTGTTTTAAACCATTTAACTTTCTATCAAAAGAAAGTATTACAATATGTAATTCTTTCAATTATGAATATAAAAATTAGAGACATGGACATATACGAAAAATTCAGGGAAGAAATAATACGTCTATGCAAGAAAAACAACGCTTGCAAGGAAGAATTCAAGAAATTGATTTCTGCTGAAACCGAGGAAGTGTTTTGCACTGTATTAAAAGATAATTTTCATTGGTGCGTAAAAAACAATGTTGTTACAGAGCATACTATAACAAAGTATAAAGAAACATTCAATAGAAACTCTATCTATTGCAACGAAGATGTAAAAGACGGGTACTTAATAGTAACCGGCAATTCGGAAGTATCTGCCTCAGGCAATTCGGAAGTACGTGCCCGAGACAATTCGAAAGTATATGCCTTTGACAATTCGGAAGTAATTGCCCGAGACAATTCGGTAGTACGTGCCCGAGGCAATTCGGAAGTATATGCTAATGACAATTCGAAAGTATATGCCTTTGACAATTCGGAAGTATATGCCTTTGACAATTCGGAAGTAATTGCCCGAGACAATTCGGAAGTAATTGCCTATGACAATTCGAAAGTAATTGCCCGAGACAATTCGGAAGTAATTGCCCGAGACAATTCGGAAGTAATTGCCCGAGACAATTCGGAAGTACATGCTACATGCAATTCGGTAGTAATTGCCTATGACAATTCGAAAGTATATGCTCATGAAAATTCGGAAGTACATGCCTATGCCAATTCGAAAGTATATGCCTTTGACAATTCGGAAGTACATGACTTAGGCAATTCGGAAGTAATAGATTTTAGAAACAACTAAAAATTAGCGACATGGACACATACAAAACTTTTAGGGAAGAAATAATAGATCTATGCAAGGAAAACAGCGCTGGAAAGGCAGAATTCAAGAAATTGGTCTCTGCTGAAACCGAGGAATTATTTTGCACTGTATTGAAAGATAATTTTCATTGGTGCACAGAAAATAACGTTGTTACAGAATCTATCGTAACAAAGTACAAAGAAATTTTCAACCGTAACTCTATCTATTGCAACGAAGATGTAAAAGACGGATATTTAATAGTCACCGGAAAATCGAAAGTACATGCTACAGGCAATTCGGTAGTATATGCCTATGGCAATTCGAAAGTATCTGCCTATGAAAAATCGAAAGTATATGCCCGAGGCAATTCGGAAGTATATGCTCATGGCAATTCGGAAGTACGTGCCTATGGCAATTCGAAAGTATTTGCTTATGAAAATTCGAAAGTATATGCCAATGGCAATTCGAAAGTATTTGCTTATGAAAATTCGAAAGTATTAGATTTTAGAAATATTTAAAATAATAAGAAATGGTTTATATTTATTTTGCAAAAGAAAAAGCAACTGGTAAATGGGGTTTCTTCAGGAATTTAGAATCACTTACTAAATATTTTCCGAGATTGTCTAAGAAAAAATCGACTATCGGAAACAGATTTAGAGAAAAAATCAAAAAAAATGAACCCCAGGTTATATATGAATGGGGTTTTCAAATTTATCAGACCAAAAGATTAATAAAATGAAGAGAATAGCTAAATTATTAGGTTTTGAACTATCTGTTTATGAAACAAATTATTTTGATTATCATATACAGATAAAAGAGGTTTGACTTTTATTAAAAAAGGAATGAAAGTAGAAAAGGTTGCAAATGATGATTACCAAATAACCTGTATTGATGAAATGTCAGGAAGTGAAACTGAATGCAAATCCCTAAAAATGGGTACAAAGCGCTTAAACACCATTTTAAAACAGGTGCGATGGAAATAAGTTCGGATGAGCTTGAAGCATTACCTATACAACGCGTTAGCAAACGTTATTGTGATTGCGATAAACCAATACCTGATTTTGAATATGTTTATAGTTATGGATTATGTGGATACATCATAAAATAATTTGGAAATGTTTTTGAAAACTATTATTTATTGAGCGATGGCACTAAATAAATCAGAATTGGAATACATTAAAACAACGATTGAATGGATGGTTAAAAACACCGAATTGATAGAGCACAATCGAACACAAACAGAAACTATTTATAATGCAACTACGAACAGTATAATATCATTAGAACGTGCGATTGGCGAATGTTCGGACGAGAACGCAGCATTACCTTTGCATGGTGTTAGCGATTTGGTTTGCGATTGTATAAAAAAAGAGCCTTGTACATTTACTGAACATGGTAAGATTATAACAAGGTGCATTAATTGTGGTGGACGTATAGCAAACTGATTGCTAACTCATAAATATCAATGCGAGAACAGAAACTAATAAATTATAAAAGAAATGGAAACACCGAAATTATTAACAGATGATATGGATATAAGAGATACAGAACTAAGCATGTATCACGGGAACAATGGAGATTATTACATTTGCCTAAAAGAGACTAAAAGAGGTGAAATTGTAAAACTGGACACCAGAATAGCAATGAGCGGAGGCAATGCGACACCCGAAATCAGGCAAGCAGTGTCAAGCCTATTTAAAGCATTGCTGGGTCAAAAAGCTGAAACGAGAGAAGATCAATTAACTATTACTGATGTTAGCGTTTCGGTTTGCTATTCATCAGCTTGTAGTAATAACGAAGACAATAAATGTAAACATGGTGACTATGATTGTTCGGCAAGGCAAACTACGAAGAGGACATACCAGACTTAAATACATACTACGAAAGGCATTATTACTAGCGGAATGCAAATATAAACTGTAAAAAATTAATTATCTAAAACAAGGAAAAGACTATGAATACGAACATTTCAATTTATAAAGAACCTGTTGTTCTAAATAAGGGAGAAACAAAATCTAAATGCGATTGTGGATGTACTGATGTACGAACTATTTTACATACAAAAGAAAATGATACTAAAGTGCAAGTTTTACATTGTATGTTATGCACACAAGATTATTACATTTTAGAAAATTAAATGTTTTCTCCAACTGATTTAAGTAAGTTTATTCGAATATGAATGTAATAAGTACAACAGTTAAATACAAAGGAATGCCAGTGAAGGTAGAAAATGGTAAAATTTTTCTAATGGCATTTGGGACGACAATTTATAACCATTCAATGCATTGGTCTTGGATGGAAGTAAAAGCAAGCGATTTGAAATCTGAATTAAGACAGTTACTGAAAGAAAAAGGATTGATATGATGTTCTGGAACTTTAATACACCAATAACCTTTAGGAAAATTAGCACCATCCGATGAAGAAATTAGAGAACCGATACAAAACGCTATATATGCCACAGGGAGCTACACAACTGATCAATGTACTGAATTTTCTGATGGAATACTAACTTATTTAAATGAAGCTGGATTTAAGGTAGTAAGGAAATGACCGATAACAGAAATAAATATATTAATGTCTTTAGATTACGTAAGAAACAAAAGAGGTTTGACTTTTATTAAAAAAGGAATGAAAGTAGAAAACACCTATTTAAAGAAAGTTGGGATTGTAAAAAGTGGAAACATCAGCGGTAATTTGAATGTACTTTTTAATGGAGAAAAAAAACAGCGAAATTGCCATCCAACTTGGTCGATGAAATATTTTGATGAAAACAATAATATTATTGCAGAGTACGGGGAGTAAATTAGAAATAATAAATACGGACTAAAAACGATACAATTATGAGATCTCAGGATATAACAAAAGGTTACTACTAGGTTAAATTTTACAACCTCGCTACGCAAACGTAATAGATGTTTCATAGTACAATGTAAAAACAAGAGA
>Ga0307445_10000049_pt1 | contig 47381 bp, 49 predicted proteins | sample SalMarSW160330MG_FD_202147 | JGI IMG/M metagenome (GOLD analysis project Ga0307445, IMG submission 202147) | Salt marsh sediment microbial communities from the Plum Island Ecosystem LTER, Massachusetts, United States - SW1603-30 | ecosystem: Environmental > Aquatic > Marine > Intertidal zone >... | reverse complement strand
CGCCGGCTTCGCGTGCGATGTGGATGATGTCTTCGGTGCTGATCCATAAGACTCTGCCAGCTTGCGTTGCGTTAACTTCCGCCTTCTTGTCGCCTATGGGTATTTCCTCAGGCTTCACTTGCGCGTTTCCGCCTTGTGCTTCGATGATTTCTCGCAGTTTCTTTTCTGCTCTTCCAGACCGCAACATGTGTTCGGCTTTTTGCCGTCCGTCTTCCACGCCGACCATTTCGAAAAGCATGCCTGCAAGGCTGACTGCTTTTTCTTTCAGGTCTGCAGGGCCATCATCCATAAGCGCTTTTAATGCTTCTTGGGCTTCGAGTGCGGGTCCGACAGCGTTGCCTAGGGGTTGTTCGCCGAAGGTTAATGCGCATTGGATGTTTAAGCCTAAGCGCATGCCTAGGTCTACGAAGTCGGATGCCAGTGTGTAGGCTTCGGTCATGTTTTTGATTTTGGCGCCGTTGCCTGTTGGTATGTCGATGGCGACGTGTGTGGCGCCTATGGCTTTCTTTTTGCTCATGATTGAGGGCAGTAGTAGCGGGTCAATTCCCAATGGGTATTCGATTTGGATGAATAGGTCGTCTGCGGGTGCTAAGTCCAGTGCTCCACCCCAAACTAGGCAGCCGTTTGTTTTGTCTACGACTTCTTTTATTTCGTTGATGGTTAGGTTGACTGGGCAGAGGGTTTCTACGCGGTCGGCGGTTCCTGCGGGGGAGGTTACGGCTCGTGAGGAGGTTTTGGGGATGGTGAATCCTGCTGCGGCGATTATGGGGACGACGAGCATGGAGGTTTTGTCGCCTGGTAATCCGCCTATGCTGTGCTTGTCGAGTATGGGGGCTTCGCCGAAGTTGAGTGTTTTGCCTGTTTCCACCATGGCTCGGGATAGGGCTTCGTTTTCGCCCATGCTTAACCCGTGGATTTTAAGGGCGGTGAGGAAGGCGGCGATTTCTACTTCGCTGAGGTGTCTTTCCACGACGTCTTTGACTATGGTTATCATGTCGTGTTGGCGGAGTCTTTCGCCGCGTAGTTTTGCTCTGACGTGTCTGAGGGATTCGGGGAGTTGAGCTAGCTGTACGGTTACGGTTTCGTCGGTTTTTAATCCGAGTGTCTCGGAGATTTCTTCGTAGAGTCCGATGCGGTTTTTGGGGAAGTGGGTGGCGAGGTTGGCTATGGCGATGATTTGTTGTTCGCAGTAGGTGATGCGTATTCTGTCTGAGGAGTGTATGCCTAGCTGGCTTGCGGTTTCTTCGCTTATTATGGCGATTCTTCTTCCGCCTGCGGTGATGTTTAAAACTTCAGCGGTAAGCTCCATGTGAGTTTCACGGTGTATGAGTAGGTGGGGGAATAGTTAAAGATTTTAAGCAAAAAGCCCTCCTATTAGCGGGAGGAAACCTGTTTTGAAGTACTTGGATTTCGTGGATTTAAATTACAAGCCTGTGGAAACGGATTTGGTTTGCACGTTTTATGTGGAGCCAGAAGGCATCAGCCTTAAAGAAGCGGCTGGCGGGGTTGCGGCTGAAAGCTCGATTGGCACGTGGACGGAGCTGACGACTGAGAAGCCTTATGTGGAGAGGCTTGCGGCGCACGTTTTCAGCGTTGAGGGCAACGTTGTGAAGGTTGCGTATCCTGTGGAGCTTTTTGAGGGTAGGAACATGCCTAACATCTTGAGCAGCGTGGCGGGGAACGTTTTTGGGTTGAAGGCGTTGAGGAATCTGCGGCTTAACGATGTTGAGTTTCCCGTTGAACTCTTGCGGAGTTTTAAGGGTCCACGTTTTGGCGTTGAGGGTGTTCGCGAGTTGCTGAGGGTGCGGGAGCGTCCGTTGGTGGGTACGATAATTAAGCCTAAGTTGGGTTTGAAAACCGCGGATCATGCGCGTGTGGCGTATGAAGCGTGGGCTGGAGGCTGCGACGTGGTTAAGGATGATGAGAACTTGAGTAGTCAGCGGTTTAATCCGTTTGAGGAGCGTGTGGTGGAGACTTTGGAGAGCAGAGACAAGGCGGAAGCGGAAACTGGCGAGCGTAAAGTGTACATGGTTAACGTGACTGCGGAAACCGAAACCATGTTGAAGCGGGCGGAATATGTGTTGGCTCATGGCGGGGAATACGTGATGGTGGACATCTTGACTTGCGGTTTTTCGGCGCTGCAAACCCTGCGTGATCAAGGTTTCAAGTTGGTGGTTCATGCGCACAGGGCTGGGCACGCTGCGTTTACCAAGAATCTGAGGCATGGGATTTCTATGCGTGTGATAGCCAAAGTTGCGAGAATCATAGGCGTTGACCAGCTTCACGTGGGAACGGTTGTCGGGAAGATGTCTGAGACCAAGCAGGAAGTGCTGGAGAACATTGAAGCGTGCAAGATGCCTATGGGCGGGTTGAAGCCTGTTTTGCCTGTTGCTTCTGGCGGTTTGCATCCTGGGCTTGTGCCTGCGTTGATGGAGACTTTTGGGAAAGATTTTGTTATCCAAGCTGGAGGCGGGATTCACGGTCACACGGATGGCACGTTTGCGGGTGCGACAGCGATGCGGCAAGCGGTTGACGCTGTGCTGGAAGGGAAAACGCTGGAGGAATACGCCGAAACGCATAAGGAACTGAGAACCGCGTTGGAGCTTTGGACGGACTAGCTGAGAACTGTTGCGATTTTTCGTCTATACCCCCTCTATATATAAAAAGGACACTCTAAGTGTGTTTTTTCATAAAGTGTGTATTTTTTTACACTTAAAGTGTAAAAGCATAAAGTGTCTTTGTGACCACAGATATGCTTTATTTTTTTAAAAAAATATTCTTTTAATTCGTAAATTTCACCTTCCCCCTAATAAGCGAGTTCAGTATTCTTCAGATTCCTCTTAATCTATAATCATAATCGAAAAGTTCAAGTGTGATAACTAATATTCATTTGGAAGGGCGTAAACAGTTTTGCATTCAAACAAAAAACAACAAACAGTCATTCGGACGTTTCGTATCAAAGCAGAGTTGGATGATGTGCTTAAGAACGAAGCAGAGAGACAGGGCGTCAGTGTCAATCATTTGGTGAATTCAGTTCTTCAGAAGTATGCTTCTTTTGATAGGTTAGCTAGAAACGGCAATTTCATCACTCTGACAAAACATGTTTTTGGTGAGATTCTAAAAGGCATTCCACTGGAACGGTTGGCTCAGGCGGGCGACAACGCAGGCCAAAAGGACATCCGAGACGTTCTGGATATGCTGGGACTACCTAAGGATTATGAATCCTTTACTCACATAGTAACAAAGCTTTTTGGGGCGTCTGACCGTGCGATGTGGTTCAACTGTTATCGCAGCATTCAAGAAAACCGCGCTTTCCTGCATTTGCAACATGACCTTGGACGCGGGTGGAGCGTTTTTTTGCAGCATTATTTTCTATCTTACCTAAAATCCTTAGACATCGATTGTGAGGCGAAAGTTTACGATTATGCATTGAACCTTAAAACTCTTAGGCAACACCCTTTTCTCCATAGCGGGTCGGATAAGTTCCATGAAAACTCGAAAAGAAAAGAGTAACTTAAATCCAAATTACATTCGAATGAGATTGCGGATGAACGCGTTTTTTAGTTTAAGGACACTCTATTCTGGATTTTGCGTTGAAGTAGGTAGCTTTTTCATAGAATTCTAGTATGTCTGTGATTATACTTCCTGCTTGGTCTGCTAGCATCTGGTATTGCTCAATTTTTTCAGGTGTGAGCATGTTTTCGCGTGGGTCGTTCATTTGGATTAGGCCGATTATCTGGCCCGCTGCGTGTATGGGGATTAGTGCGACTGATTCGTATCCGTAGTTGTGGCATGTGTTTCGGGTTCTGCCGATTTCCTGTTTTTCTTTTTCCGTTAAACTTTCAAGCAGCTGGGTGGTGCTGTTAGTCCAGAACGCTCCTTCTTTAGTGAAATATTGATAGTTTGGATTGAATCTTCTTTTGAGTACGTTGCCGCACATGCATTCTACAACGGGGGAGCCGTCGGCATCCAAGACAAGATTGCCTTGCTTGTCTTTCACGTTAAGCGTGCACTCTTTTTGAACGAAGATTTCTGGGAAGCCAATGTGTTGGAAGTAAGGATAGTCGCTGTTTTCCCGTAGTCTCATGGCTACGCTTTGGAAACCAGAAGATTCCCGTATTGTCTGAAGACCCTCTTTTAACACAAAATTGAGCATGTTAAGCTTTGTTGACCTTTCAATCATTTGACATACCCTCGTTTCCCCACTCTCTCTAATATTGTTTAAGTAAATAAATTAAATGAATATTTTAGATTGCACATTATATCAAATGTAATTCAGTGTAATCGTTCGATTTTTATAGACAAAAACTCGTTTTGAAGTAGTTTATAACGAAAAGGAGAAAACGAAGACTTGATTGATGAATTATTAGCTAAGAACAAAAAACTGTCTATAAAAACGTTAATGGCGTTGCTTCTGACACTGACCATTACTTTTACACTTATGACCATACCAAATGCAAATGCTGCAAATTATCCCGACTACGCTTACATTACCGTTTCGCCAAATCCTGTTGGCGTAAACCAAGCAACCCTCGTAGTAGCATGGCTAGACCGACTCCCCCTAGTTTACTCTAATGGAACGGAAACAGTATGGGAGAATCTCAATATAGAAATTACTACGCCCACTGGAAGCAAAGAAACCATCGGTAACATCAATACCGATCCTATTGGATCAACATTCATTCCATACACTCCAAAACAAGTGGGAAACTACACATTCCAAATGAGCTTCCCTGGACAAACGGGAATAGATGGAAACTACTACGAACCAGCCACCAGCAACATTTTCAATTTAGTTGTACAGGAACAGGAAATACCTGGCTGGTCACCAGCGCCTCTCCCAACTGACTACTGGACACGCCCAATATACGGAGAGAACAGAGAATGGAGCAAGATAGGTGGATACTGGTTCGGCATGCCAGTGACGTTCGGAAGCGGAGCAACCTCTTCTGGCGGTTTCAACCCGTACTCGACAGCCCCAGAAACTGGCCACATAATCTGGACTAAAGAACAAGCGTGGGGCGGCATAGTTGGAGGCGCAAGCGACACCGCTTACTACACAGGCTTATCATACGAAGGCAAATATGGACCCCCAATCATAATGGAAGGCGAACTCTTCTACAATACACCGCTGTCTAACCAAGGTAGTTCTGGAGGCGCCGTCTGTGTAGACTTACGCACAGGAGAAGAAATCTGGCATCAGCCCATAACACTGACGTTAGGCGAGATTTACGATTATGAATCACCGAACCAACACGGAGCTATTCCCTACTTATGGAGAACCGGAGGCACATATCGCATGTATGACCCGCGCACTGGCGAGTTGCTTTTGACACTTGAGAACGTCACTTCTGGCAGAAGTAGAATAACGAATGGACCGAACGGAGAACTACTAGTTTACGTGCTTAATACAGCAGCACAGCAGCTTTACATGTGGAACTCAAGCTATGCACCATACTTCTTACTAGGAACGATTGGCACCAGTGCTTGGCAATGGAGACCACCCATCGGAACTACACAAGACTGGACTGCAGGGATTCAATGGAACGTCTCTGTACCTGCGTTGCCGAGTAACACAAATTTTGCGTGTATAGGTGAAGGTACAGTTATTGCAGCTGGTACAGCTGATCCTAATACAATAACTGCTGTCGGCTTTGACACGACAACTGGCGATCTGAAATGGATGACGAATATTACCAGTAATGCGGCTGTTCGTCCAAACTATTTCATAGTTCCAATAGGCGATGGCATTTTCACCTTTTTCCAGCAAGAAACACGTGAATTCTATGGCTACAGCATTGAGACGGGCAAGCTGGTTTGGGGACCCACAGAACCCTTCGACAATCCTTGGGGTATGTTCACTTCAAGCACGAATGGTCTCGGGGCTTCCAATCCACAAATAGCTTACGGAACACTCTACGCAGGTGCATACGACGGAGTATTACATGCTTACAACGTAACAAATGGAGAAAAACTTTGGGAATACTATTCTGGAAACTCAGGACTTGAAACGCCATACGGTGCGTATCCGTTTGGCAGCGGCACGTTCGCTATCGCTGACGACAAAGTGTACATTGCGACGGGTGAACACAGCCCTAACTCGCCTATGTGGAGAGGCGGAGCAATTCATGCAGTCGATGCGCATACTGGAATCGGCGTGTGGAACCTCACGGGATGGTGGCAAAATCCAGCAATAGCCGACGGTTATCTAGTGGCATTCAACAACTATGACAGCCTTGTGTACTGCATCGGAAAAGGCCCCACAGCCACTTCGATGTCAATTCAGAACAACATAGTAACTCTTGGCGACAGTGTACTGGTACAGGGCATGGTGACGGATGAGTCTCCAGGTGCAAAGGAACCGGCGCAAGTAGCACGGTTTGCTAATGGTGTTCCCGCAATAGCTGACAAGGATATGTCGCCTTGGATGGAGTACCTCTATATGCAGCAGGCGAAACCCACAGACATTGACGGCGTTAAAGTTGTCATAAGCGTGCTTGACCCGAACGGTAACTACTACGTAGTCGGCAATACTACAAGTGACGCAAACGGCTTTTACAAGATGATGTATCAACCAGAAGTTCCAGGAGAATACACCGTTATCGCATCTTTCGAGGGCTCTGGGTCCTACTGGAGTTCACAAGCTGTAACCGCTATCGGCGTAAATGAAGCGCCTCAAGCAACACCTGAACCCACGCCTATACCACCATCTACTGCTGACATATACTTGCTTCCAGCAACGCTTGGCATAATCATAGCAATCGCAGTAGTCGGGCTAGTAATAATCCTGATGCTGAAAAAACGGTAAGCATAAAGCTAAAGTCAAAAAATCTTCCCCTTCTTTTTCGGGGTAACACACATAAAAGGAGAATAATCGGGGCTGAGTGGGCTCTGCAGCAATTAAGCTAACAGTAGCAGTCTGTTGGCAAATTACATCCTTTCTCCTTGAGTCGCGTCTACAGAGCCCCAGCAAACCCTCGATACGGATTGAATAATCGTTTAGTAGCTGCAACAAAAAAGCCGCGCGTAGTAAAGCTATGAAATGTTGATGACGAAAAGTTGTGTTTGGCTCTGATGTTGCTGTTGTTCTGGAGTATTGGAAAGACCTTGACTGAGCATGTACATTTTGTACATCAACTTCAGGTTTTGCCACATTGCGTTGTTCTCCTAATATAAGTGAGGTTTAAACGCACTTTACGAAGTTTAGATATAGAAAAACAGGCTGTTTCATCTTTCCCCAAGTTTCCGCAATCGCGCGTCTAAGTCGTTAAACATTTTAGCATAAAATTTTGACAAGGATTGTGTAACAATCTCGACTCTTTCTTTGCCGTCTTCCGTTTTTTCGAGTTTCTTCTCCATTTCTCCAAATGTTTCTTTTTGCATCCGTTGAAAATACGTTTCTTCTTTCGACATCTTATTTCACCTACCATACAATAGAAGAAGAAGGTAGTTGTTAAATGTTAAATCTCGCTTTCGTCAACGTTTTTCGGTCGAATGTTTGTATCTTGTCGCCATCCACATTTAGGACAAACAAGGCTAACGTAGAATTCCCCAACTTCAAACGATGCGTTCGGTGAAATCCACTTACCTTTTTCATTCTTCATGTATTCAAGCTGTGTTCGGCATTGACGGCAAGTCTTTACGTAATGATTTTCTTCAAGTTTCACAGTCGGCATTTCAACACATCTGTTACTATTTTAGCTTCGTTTAAGATATATTGGTTGTTCGGGTCTTTCCTCGGGTTCCGCTTCAAGCCGCGTTTTGTGGGATCCGTTCGCTCTAAGATTGCGCCTCGGTGTTGCCGTGCTGGTTTCGCGTGGTGCAACGGGGGCAAAAGCTTGGTCAAGAAATCTTTACTAAGAAAAAGCGGGTTAGTCAAGAAATCTTGATAAAAACGCTTTTACAGCAGAAACAGCCCAGCATTTAACAGGGATTGCCTGTGAAAAAGAAACTATTCTTAGCTATAGGACTCCTATCACTTTTATCATCATCAATGGTTTACATGCACTTTTCGGTAATCGTGAATGCTGCGGCATCCTTTAATGTTCATTCAGGAGACTCGATTCAACAGGTAATAAACTCAGCTCAGAATGGAGACGTGATTTTTGTTCATGGAGGAACCTACCCAGAAATGTTAGTTGTGAACAAGACCGTTTCGCTGATTGGGGTCAACAATCCGCTTATTGAAGGAAATGGGTCGGGAAGCGTAGTTACCATAAACGCGCTTAATGTGGTCTTTAACGGGTTCACCATAGAAAGAACCATCGACGGTAGCAATTGGGACAACGGGGTCAGCATAACTGGCATAAGCAAAGGCTGCAACGTGAGCAAAAACAAAATCAGCAATAACTATTACGGCATATACGTTAACTTCTCTTCAGACAACTACGTACATGAAAACAGCATTATGGAAAACACGGTTGGCATAGGCATCGAGAACTCTTCAAGTAACACAATTTCGGCGAACCATGTGACGCACACAGGAGCTGGTGGCATCTGTTTATCTGGCTCTTCAAACAACACAGTATCTTTGAATAGTTTAGAAAACATCGGTGTCGGCGGCATCGCTCTCTTCTTCTCGTCATGTAACACTATATTTGGAAACAACTTGTCCTCATTTGGGAATATAGGCATACTGCTAAGTCTTTCTCCAGGCAATAACGTTTCTTCAAACAACATAGAAGACAGACTGAACGACTACGGCGTCAAGCTGCAATGGTCTTCAAACAACAGCATATCAGGTAACTACATAAACAAAAACCAATACGGTATTTATGTTGTTGATTCTTCAAATAACTCCATCTCTGCAAACAAAATAACAAACAACCGTTTTGGAGTTATACTGAATTCTCCGAACAACACTTTAACGGCGAACAATTTTGCAAATAACGAGGTTGGCATAAGCATAGCTTTCTCAAATAATACTCTATACCACAACAACTTTATCAACAACACAGCCCAAGCTTATTTCTACGAGCTATCTGATTCTAATTCATGGGATAACGGCTACCCTTCAGGCGGCAATTACTGGGACGACTACCTTGGAACCGATGCTAATGGCGACGGAATAGGCGATACTCCATACATAATCGACGCAGAAAACATCGACAGATATCCACTTATGAACTCGTTTGGCGATTGTCAGCCTTCTCCCAGTCCGTCACCGACTCCCTCTCCAACACCTTCTCCACGGTCTAATCCAAGTCCCCAAGAGTCTGCAATTCTAGGAAGATTGATTGGTCTTGACCTGTCAAAGTACTCGATAACTTCAGAAATACAGCAACCAACGGACTTCGAAGGCATTCCTATCAAGACGACGATGTATACTCTCATGTCACATGATGGCTGGCTAAGGCTGTGGGTCGAGTTTGCAAATGGACAACTGTTTATGATAAATGTACTTGACATATATGGAAATCAATCCTTCACTAAACCAGCCACAAGCGCCAGCGCTACGGAGATGGCCAAAGAATTCCTCGGCAACTACCAAGAGTACACTGGTGACCCGGTTTACGGAGAACTAAAGTCTATGCTTGATGATGTAGACCTCAGTCAAAAAGTTAACACGACCTCAGGGAACGCAGTACTTGAAGTCTATGCTACTAATGATGCGCGCCCCTCGTTTAAGTGGTATTACGCTTCTAATGGTGCTGTTGCTCCTTACTCCAAGTCGATAGGACTGGGTTTTGAGAATGGCTTCTTGGATTTCTTTATTGACAAATGGCGGCTCTACACAATTGGCAGCAACAGCGTAAACATCTCTGAAAAAGAAGCTATAGCTATTGCTTTAGAAACTGCTAAAAATCACGCTTGGAGCCTAAAGCTGGATAACGATACTTTTGATCCAAAGAATTTTGGCGAGTCAAATGTGCGCTGGACCGCTTTAATTTTCGACTGTTCTTTGGGTGAGGATGATTCACACAGTGGAGATTCTTTGACTCTTTATCCTGTTTGGCGCGTTGGCGTCGCTCTAAACAAGTGGTACGGCAACATGTACGGCATAACAGTGGAAATCTGGGCGGACACAGAAGAAGTCAGGTCAGTTCAAGAAGCATGGTCTATGATGCCTCCGCCAGAAGATACAGATTTTGCAAAGTCTTCCTCTTCATCAACGTCATCGTCAACATCGTCATCAACGCCGTCACAAATGTCATCACCATCTATAGACGACGCATCTATACCGTCGGCTCCAGAGTTTCCATCATTGATAATTCTGCCACTATTTATGATTGTAGCACTACAAGTAGCGCTGGTCTACTTCAAGAAACGCAAACACTAAACCTTAATTGTTCCCACAGCCTATGAATGTTCGGAGTGGATAACTGGTAAAACGAGCTTGAGCCCGTATCTCCTAGCTTCCAATTAGGGAAATAGCTAAGCAGTTCAAAAACCCGTGGCCTTGTCTGATTTTTCGTCTAAAAATCCAGTTAAAGTTTCCTAGTTTTCTTGGGTATATTGATGTGAATTTGACGGTTTGATTAGAAAATCCATTGGTGCTTGCGGTGCATGACTTCTTTTACCGAGTGCGGTGGGATTATGCCTTCTTCGCAGATTACGCCGTGGATGAAGTCGCGTCGGGTAACGTCAAACGCCGGGTTCCGCACAATTAGCTTTTCAGGCGCGTCCTTCCACACCTCGTCTGGGCTACGCTCTTCGATTTTCTCGTAGTCCCCGCAGACCGTGGCTGGGTCAAACTTCAACAGCTCCACCACCACGTAAAAAGGCTTCCTTGCCTCATGCGCCAGAAGCGCGATTGTGCCCGTGCCTATCTTGTTGATGACGTTTCCCTCAGAAGTTATGGCGTCGGCGCCCACAATCACGATGTCCGCGTCCCGCATGAAAGAACGCGCCGCTGAATCCACGATAAACGTTGTCTTCACGCCGAGCGCCAGCATTTCCTTTGCCGTAATTCTGCCCTGAAAGACTGGTCGGGTTTCCGTGCAAACCACCTCAAACGTTTTGCCGTCTTCTTTGGCTTTGCTCAGCAGATGCGTCACGGTGGATGAGTGGCAGTGAGTAAAAACAACCATGCCGTCGCGTATGCGTTTGGCGCCTATCTCCGCTATGCACTCTTTAGAGGCTTCAAGGTCTTTCAGGAACTGTCTCGAACTTGAAGAAACCACTGCGGCAAGGGCGTCCACGTTTTCCTTACCGCTGTTTTCAACTTGGCTGATTATCCATCTGACCGCGTTCCGCATGAGCGGCTCAGTCGCTCTTGAAGCAAAAAGCGTAACGCGGGCTTCTTCAAGCTCATTCATGAACTGTTTCCGCGTCTCGACGTTTGTTTCCTCCGCCAAGCCCTCAAGCGCTTTGATGGCGGCTATGGCGACGTTTCTTGCGCCTTGCACCTCAAGCTTCCTGATTTTCTCGGCGGTAACGCGAACTGCTTGTGCCACGGCACTTCACCTTTTTCCAGTTATACACGGCGAAGCATATAAGGCGATTCAAACAAGTGCTAAGTGAAACCTCATGATGCCTGATGAAGACGCGCTTAACAGCATCCTGCAGCCCATAATCGGACCGTGGTATGCTTCGCTGGAGAATCCGCAGAAGGCGCAAGAGCAGGTTCTCGGCGAGTTACTTGCGAAGTACGCAGAGACGGCTTACGGAAAAAGCCATGGCGCCTCCGAAATCAACGGCGTAGCTGACTACCAAAAACGCTTCCCAAAAATCGACTACAAGGCGCTGCTGCCTTACTTCGCGCAGGTGAAAGATGGCGATTACAAGGCAATTCTTCCTGAACCGCCGGAGTGTTGGGTGATGACGCGAGGCTCAACTGGACACGCAAAAGTCCTGCCCGCAACCCAGGCGCATCTGAAGCAGATTTTCACTTGCGGCGCAAGAGCGCTGATAAACTACGCGCTTAGAAAAAAAAGCTTTGAAGTCTTCACAGGCGACATATTGAACCTGAATTTTCCCAGCAGCGTCCACACCATGACCACGGACGGCAAAGAAGTCACTTACGGCTACAGTTCAGGAACCTACGCCAGGCTTAACCCCATGTTCGACCGCGTCAGCCTCATACCACGGCAAGAGGAGATTGACACGCTTGGCTCAGGAATCGGCAGAACCGACTGGGAAAAACGGTTCGAAATGGTTTACCAACAAGCGCTCGGCAAGAACGTCACCGCCACCATGGGCGTCACCCCCGTAATCCTCGCCTTCGCACGGTACATCCAACACAAGCACGGCAAGAAACCCGCCGACCTGTGGAAGTTCCAAGCCCTGTTTTGCACCAGCGTGCGCAAGATACAGTTCAAGTACGCCCCCGTCTTCAGAAAATACTTCGGACCCGCACCGGTTGTGGAAATGTACACGGCGACAGAAGGCGTTTTCGCCCAGCAGCTAGACGACCTGCCTTACGTCACACCCAACTATGACGCGTACGTCTTCGAAGTGGACACGGGCAAAGGCGTGAAAATGCTGCATGACCTTGAACGAGGCGAGTGGGGAAGCCTACTAATCTCCTCCTGCATGTTTCCCCGATACGAAATTGGCGACCTAGTCGAAGCGGCTGGAAAAAACTATTACCGCGTCTTCGGAAGAAGAAACACGTTAACGCTTCTGGAGCACAGACTGTACAGGCTGTTTCTGGGCTGGCTCCTCTAAGGAGATGGATGCCGCCTTCGAGCCATGCTAGTTAAGTACACGGCCGCAATGATGATCACAACACCTATAACCAGCAGCACCAAAGCCCCAACTATCACTGAATTAATAATGTGCGCGAACGAGAGCAACGCAAAAAAACCAATCAGTATGAGGATTAAGCCGCCGATCAACCAGCCTACAAAGCCGTACTCGCCCTTCTCGTGTTTTTCACCCTTTTCAGGCTCCTGTTTCTCATGCTTTTCCTGCTTCTCGCCCTTCTCAGCTTTTTCGCCCCTCTGCGGAGCGGCTGGTGCCGGAGCTGCCTGAACTGGCGCTTCCATCTTTAACGGCGCCCCACAGCGAGGACAGAAAGTCATGTTTTCTTCAACTTTGTTACCGCATTTTGGACAATACGCCATAACCCTCACCCTCTCTTTACTCTTCTATTATAGCGTAAGTATTTAAAACATGCACCTCCGCGCTGTCAGAAAGGAAAGCTATATGTGCTTCAGCCGCGAATAATCGAAGTAAGGAGAAGAAATTGAGCGAAAATCTGAATACACACGTCAGTGGGTACAAGGCTCACGAACGCATATTCTCTGCCATCTCTGCAGGTGTCTTCTTCATCCTGGTCGGAATAATTTACGTCATTCATCTCCCCGCCAGCCTCTGGGATGCGCTAGTTTCATTCTTCGGAAGCTTCACCCTCGCCCAAGTTCCCACCACAGGCATATACCTGCCGGCACCCATCAGCCCGTTTTCACACGCGCTGCTTTACGGAGCTGTCTTCGAGTTCTGCATTGGTATAGGCATCCTGCAAATCATAATGCTGGTGCTGCGATACATGTGGCAGTCGCCTATAGGCAAAACCGCGGAGACCATGGGCAACCTTGTTTTCTGGTTTGGAACAGCCTACCTGATAACAGCCTATCTTAACAGCACCACGGACATGAGCAAGTGGTTCGTGTTCTGGGCAGGGCTCCTGATGATTCTAGGCCTATCTTTCATAGCCAGAGCATTCGTACTCTTAAGTAAAAAATGGCTGAGCCGTTAAACTACCGCGTTTTCAAGTGCCACCAAAGAGACAGTATCTGCCAACCCATACTAAACGAGTCCTGAACCAGCCGCACCTTCGTTTCACGCCCCCCCTTCCAAGACACCGGAATCTCCTTTATCCTGTAGCCCCTGCGGTAACCCCTAACGAGAACCTCGGTGTCCCAAAACCAGTGGTTAGCCCTCACCTCATCAAGCAAAACCATAAGCGACTCACGCCGAAAAGCCTTGAAACCGCACTGATGATCCCTAACCTTAGAGCCTAACAGCTTTCGCACCATAAAATTGTACGTTTTAGACGCCAAGTTCCTTGTCCTGCTTCTTTTAACGCTGCTTCCAGGAAGCAACCGGGAGCCAGTGGCAAAATCGTACCCCTCAGAATCAACCGCGTCAACAAGAACTTTCAGATGCTCCAAGTTCGTGGCAAGATCCAAGTCCATGTACACAAGAATCTCCCCGCTGCTCTGCTTGAAAGCGTTTTTCAGGGCAGCTCCTCTCCCAAGACGTTCTTCACCGTGAAGATGCTTCATGAAAGGATACTTCTCGGCAAGCTCCGCCGCAACCCTGTCGGTGCCGTCGGTGCTTCCGTCCTCAGCGATTATAACCTCGTACGACCGCGTGAATTCATCAAGGGCATGAGTGACTTCGTTCACGGCAGGCTCTAATCTGGTTGCTTCATTGTAAGCCGGAAGAACCACTGAAACCTTCACTGAAGCCTTCGTTTCTGTGGGCGCGTTCATCCTCAGAAGGTCCACCCGTTAAGCCACTTCAAACTGTCGATAATCGAGTTAGAGGCGGGCGCACCAGAAATGACCGGGTAAAACAACGCGAAAAGAGTCACGACGCCTGCGAAATAGGCTAAAGCAGCCAGCTTCGCCCACTTGCTGCTCCAGTACTTGCTGATGAAGTACGCTGTTGCCAAGCTGAGAAACGGCACGTTAAGGTAAAAGTGGTAGATGAATGTGACCCTTGAAATGAGCATGTAGGGAATCCACTGGAAAAAGAAAAATGTGATGATGAATACGGCGGGCAACCCCGCGTTTTGGAATACCCTTTTACCAGCCGACGCGGCAACTTTGACGACTGAGAAAACTGAGATGCCGATTATGCAGGCGAAGCCAACCCACCAAACCAACGGGTTGCCCATAAGCGTAATTGTGGACGTGACGTTGTTGGGTAAATATGACACGTAAAGCCATAACGGTTTCAACATAAGAGGCCACGTCCACCATGGAGAAGAAAACGGGTGAGTAGCCGTCAAGGTCGCATGGTAATTGTACATTGACCCCTGAAGGCTTATAACATCAACCAGCGAGCGGCCAGCTAGCATGTCTGGAATGTACGTTAAAAAGTAAACAAGCACCGACAGCAGCAGAAACCCAAGAATCACCGCGAACGGGCGGTCGGTGAAAGCGTAAATCTTGTCCGCTATGCCCTTTTTCAGTTTTGAAACCTCTTTAAGCCTGAGCGCCGCAAGAAGAACCAGCTGACCCGCAAAACCGTAAAGCACAAACCACTTGGTTGAAAAGCCAAACGCGAAAAACAATATCGCCAAGAACAAGGGCAGCACAGAGGTTTTCCACCCGTCTTTAAGCACGTTCTTAAGGTAAATCAGGAAGAAAAGCTGGAACGCCAATGAAAAGAAGACCACGTAAGTGTCAACGGTTGAAATTCGCGCCATCGTGAAATGCATGAAATCGAAGACTAACAGGAATGCTGAGGCGAAGCCGCCTATCCACGTTCCCAACAGTTTCTTGCCTAGAACGTAAATCAACGGTATCATCAAAGTGGCGAAGATGACGCCCATTATCCGCCACCCAAACGGGTTGAAGCCGAAAACCGAGATTCCCGAAGCAATAATCAATTTTCCAAGAGGCGGATGCGTCCACTCATACGGCACCTGAAAGTGAAGGTACTGCTCCGCACTTCTAACATAGTATATCTCGTCGAAATACGTTTCCCCCATGTACGTGGGCGGAAGCTCAACAAGATTCTGTTCGTCAACCAGATGTGACAAGCTCGGGTCAGAAACGTCTTCAGCGTTAACCGCGGCAATCGCGATTCTCTGGCCGCCTGAATTTAGCACGGCGACCTCCGCAACCTCGATAGAAGATTCTGGCTGAACCTCAAACTGTACATACCGCGTTAGGGTGTCTACGTTGATTTCGCTCCAGCTGTAGTATTTGAATGGAATGTTTACGCTTCTTGTGCTTTCGCTCCAGTTTCCAGGCGAACCCGTGGTGAATTGAACGTCAGCCGCGCCGTTCTTTACCAAGAAGTAAACGGTGCCCACGTTGGTGGGTTCGCCGAGGTCGATGTAGAACGTTTTGTCTTGGCTTGTTTGCCAGGTTGTAACAGGTGTCTGTGCCAGACCAAGGTTCCAGACGGCGAGGGAGAAGAAAACGATGGAAAGCACAATGATGGTTAACCAATCTTTCTTATTGAGGTCTACTCCGATTTTCATTCTCTTCTGCCTCCGCGTTGGAACTTCTGCCTATTCTGAGGGGGCTTATTCTGAACCAAGACCCTCCCTTTAGCTCGTCCCACATCAAGACTAAAACGTATAGGAACGCTATTAAATTAATCAAGCTTACCGCCAAAACCACAGGGTCGCCGGTGAGATTCGGACCATACGTGTACCCTGCATTAGCATACGCGTTAAGCCAATACAAAACGTATGCTATGTTAACAAGCAGGGTTGATGTCAAAACCACGTATAACGGGCGTATTTTTTTGAGGAACAGAAACATCAGGGTCAGCATGCTTATGGCTGGGAACAGGTATCGCTCGTGAATTCTTGTGGGAAGCATGAAGAAACCGAAGAAAAGAACAAACGCTGAAAAAAGCACCAGCATTTCTCCCGAGGCGCCGAAGCGCTTATGCAAGAGGTACAATGCAAAGGTGGCTAAGGCTCCGAACAGAACCCATCCTAACACGAAGGTAACTGTTGTATCTGGAATCCACAGGTCGCCCAGCCCCCAAGTGTTGAACGCGTTAACCGAAGTATACGCGTATTCGTTGTAACCAAAGAAGTAATTGTTCGCGAGAAACGTGACGGGGTTGCTCCACTCAAAAGGAAGGATAACCACGAAGACCGTTGCGGCACCCGCCACCAGCGAAGTTGCTAACCGTCGCCAACCGCCTTTTCTAAGAATCAAATAGGCAATTAAAGGAAGCAGGGCTATGGCCTGCGGTTTGGTGAGGACAGCAACCGCGTAAGTTACCGCCGAGACTTCAGGCTTAGACGCGAGAGCCAGCATGAGAGAGAGAACGAGGAAAAACGTGTAAATCGCGTCGAATTGACCCCACACCGCTGAGTTGTAGATAACTGCTGGGTTGAAGACGTAAAGAGCCACTGCTATGGCTGCCATCTTGAAATTCACCCTTGACCTGATGAAAACGAAAATCAGAAATCCCATCGCCGCATCGAAAATGGCGGGAACCAGCTTGACTGCGTACGCTATTTGCGGTGTTCCGAAGAGTGAAAAGGCTTTAGCTATCGAACCGAAACCCCAGAAAAGGTACACGTTGAAAGGGGGATAGTCACACCGAGTCAGGCTGTAAAAGTTCCTGAGCCCGTTGTCTGCGGCGGTGCGGAACCACGCTTCGAAAGTTCCCATGTCATTCTTGTACCCGGGAATGGGAAACAATAGAAATCTGATGAGGAACGATACTGCAATTAAAGCAGTTATTATCAAGATTTCGCGTTTTCCAAACGAGAAGTTCATGGTGAATTCCCCTTCTTGGAAACTTAATCATGCATTCGCCACATAAGAGTTTTTTCAGAAACCGCATAAATGCATTCAAGAAAATTATTAAAGCAAGGTCTTGTCTGCTTAAATCTAACAGTATGGAGGAACAGGCTTTGAAAAAGAATCTTTCAGTGGCCAAATTCGGCGGCAGTCTCTTAGACGTCGAAGGGAAGGGACTTCCAAAAATCCTTAACCGCATAAAAGAACTCAAAACGCCTGGTTCCTTAGGTCCCATAGTAGTGTTCTCCGCGCCCATGGGCTGCACCGACGCGCTCATCAGGATAGGAGAATCCTACGCGCAGTCAACGCCGCTTCCGCTGGAACCTGTTTTCGAAGTCTACGACCGCATGGCAAAGCTCCACGTTAAAGGCGAATATCTTAAGCAGGCGCAAGCCGAAATAGCCAGTTACAAGAATCAAACGCAGGACGCTCTGGCTTCGGTTAACAAACGGTTCAGCGGCAACATCAAAGCCAAAATCCTTACTCACGGCGGGGAACTCGCCATGTCCGCGCTAGCAGAGTACATCCTGAAAAGCCACGGCGTTGACTCCTGCCGTATTCCAATACAGACCTGGCCCATCGTCACAGACGACAATTTCGAGGATGCAACACCAGATTATGCGCTGAGCGAAAAACGAGTCAACGCGTTAATCAACCCATTGGAAAGCGGCCAAGTTGTTTCGTTAGCGGGCTTCCTCGGCGTAACCGCAGACGGGCTTGAAACCGTCCTGGGCAGGGGCGGCTCAGACCTCACCGCGGTTTTCACCTCATGCCTCCTGAAAGACCGCTACCATACCGAGACGCTCTTGTTCAAGGATGTGCCAATCCAGAGCGCCGACCCGAAAGTGGTGAAAGGACAGAAAACCGAGCATGTGGCTGCGCTTACGTACAATGAGGCGCATAAGGCATCTATGATGGGGATGAAAATACTGCAGAGTCCAGCAATCGCGATGGCTAGGCGTTTCCTGCAGCCTTTACGCGTAGTGCCCATAGACCAGCCCGACCAATACTCGATAATTGAGTCGGAGACCAAAGGCGGAGAAGTCGTGAAGTGCTTGACAGGTAAAGCTGGCGTCGCAATCCTTTCCATGAATGATGAGAAAAGCAATTCCTTGGAAGATTCGCTGAGAATCTGGGAAAAACGCAACGACTTCATGGATTTGGGCGCTGAAACCTTGGAGACGGGTGAGAGAATTCGTGACTATCTGTTTCTGGACTCGGATTTTCTGAGGAAAAACGAGGAGAAGCTGAAAGGTTTTGACGAAAACATGCGTGTCGAATACGGTTTAGGCGTGGTCACGCTTATCGGCGATAAGATGAAGGACTCCCCTGGCGTAGCGTCTCTTGCCATAGGTGCCATATCGGGCATTAACATAAAACGTGGGATTTTTGCGCCTCATACGTCCCAAATAATAATTGTGGTTGAAGAAAGAAAGGTCAACGCCACAGTCGCGGCTATTCACCGTAAAAAAGCCGAAATGAACAAGCCACTTGACTAAGAGGTCATAGAGTTACGAAGAAAGCATAGGCTATCAACCAGGTTGCTGCATTGCAGAAGTGTTGATGGTGGCGCCGTTTTCCACACAGGGTTTAGAAGTTTTGGTTTAAAGGTCGCACCCACGCATCAGGGTTCTGGTACTTCACCAGCGGACCTTCTTCAAATATGATTTCTAAGGAATCGCGGAAATCTTCGCGTGAAAGACGTTTGCTCATTTTTAGCACCAACACGTACAAATGTCAAGTCTTAATATAAACTCAGTTTCGAGAAGAACCATATATCACAAACCGAAACATGACGCTGCCTTTGAGGGCAAAATTAAATTGCAAGATGCGACACCACACATAAACGTGAAAATCATAGCTATATTAGGCGGCATTGCGGCGGCAGTTGTCTTCTTTTTCGCAGTCATCTTTGCGCTTGCCGCTTCAGTTCAAGCCACCCTCACACGATTAGTAACAAGCGGCATTCTATTTGTCATCGGAGTCGCCCTCATCGTGGGCATTTACTATACGATTCGAAAACCGAAAACGGTCATTCAACGCCTAGAAGTTTCAGGACAGATGAAAGCCGCCTCGATAAAATGCCCCAACTGCGGAGCATCGGTTGACCCTAATCAAATCAAGATTGTGTCAGGCGTGCCCTACGCCACTTGCCCCTATTGCGGCACGACGTTTGAGGTTACTGAGGAACCAAAATGGTAAGAAAAGCCTTCCTGCTGACGGCTGTACTCGCGTTAACCGTCACATCGCTGTCCATAGGCTTGGTTAGCGCCCAGAATCGAGTCTACAGCTTTGACCATGAATGGGCTCAAATCTTCATCAATCAAGACGGAACAATCGACTTAACCTACAACGTGACTTTAACGCTTGCTTCAGGAGACGCTATTAACTACGTGCGGCTTGGGCAGCCTAAAGCCGATTTCACAAGGGGCGAAGCAGTGGACCAGTATGGACACCAACTGGAGACAAGTGACAGCAGCAGCGGAAACAACTATCAAGTACAAGTAAACTTGTACCAGCCCTTAACTGCGGGCAACACAATCTGGTTCACCGTAACCACCAACGTCGCCGGAATGATATACAACGACACCCAGAACCCAGGCAATTACGGGATGCAGTTTGCGCCACAATGGATGCAGGAAGTGCCAGTCCACGATGTGCGAGTGCAGATTGTTCTGCCCCCCAGCGTTACCATCAACGAAGTTAAAACGTTACCCGACAAGTTCTGGAACAGCACTTCAACCGTGGAAGGGCGAACCGCGGTTTTCTGGCAAATCCCCGTTCTTCAACCAAACGAGCAGTACTTACTCGGCGCTTCTTTCCCCGCAAGTTCCATGCCCAACTACAACCCAACGCAATCCTCGAGCGGAATCGGTTTAGACACAATCCTTGCCCTGATCGTCTTGCCCATAATCGCCATCATCGTAATCGTAGTGGTTGTCCAAGTGGCAAGAAAAAGCAAGTATTCCTCCCCGAAAGTCAGCATGGAAACTCTTGGAATAAGACGCGGCTTAACCGCTGTTGAAGCCTCTTACCTGCTGGACCTTAAGCCGACGCAGATTGTCACGGAAATCCTCTACAGCCTCCTGCAGAAAAGAGCCGTGTGGGTTGAATCCGCTAATCCCGCGCTCAAACTCAGGATACTGCCCGCGTTCAAAAACAAGAAGGGAACCGACGAAAACCCGCTGCGATACTACGAAATAGACTTCCTCCAAGCCGTAAAAGACGACGGAACCCTTGACGAAGAGAAACTGGCGCACACCGTCATGTTCCTAAGAGACACGGTGGAGCAGAAGCTGCGCGGACACAGCAGACGCGACACAGTGGACTACTACAGGAAAATCGTAACGAAAGCATGGTCGCAAGTGGAGCAAGCAGGCACTGCGGACTTGGCATCCAAAGCGTACGATGAACAGTTGCTGTGGCTTCTACTTGACCCCAATACTCGTTCTCGCACGGAAACAACGTTCCACGACCGCCCATTCCAACCCAGCTCCCTCTGGTTCTGGTACTGGTACGGCTACACCCGCTACAACCCACATCCAACGTACACGCCGAATGTGGACGCGCCCTCAAAAGCCGCCACGCCTCCCCAGATTCCAGGCGCCCAATTCGCAGACAACATCGCCACCGCCGTAGAGAAAACCTCAAGCAACATCGTAACAGACATCGAGAAATTCGCCAACGCCATACTCCCCATGCAACCCCAGAAAGCATCCCACACGCCTGCTCGCCGCGATGCCGAATGCGTCTGCGCTTGCGCCGCGTGCGCCTGTGCATGTGCCTGCGTCTCATGCGCATGTGCCTGCGCGGGTGGAGGTGTCGGCTAAAATGAGCTTCCTACGCAAAGCCCTGCGACCGCCCGCGATTCCTCAGGGGCGCTACACCTACCGAGGAAAAGATGAGTTTGCGGGAATGGCGCTTCAGTTGCGCATCGAACCCGACGGTCGCGGCGTCATGGTGATAAACGCCAACACCGTGCTTCACCTAAACGAAACCGCGTCTGCGTACGCCTACCATTTCATGCAGGGCCTGCCGCATAGCGAGGTTCTGAAGAAAATCCGCCGACGATACCGCGTGAAAATGGCTAAGGCAAAGGCGGACTACGAGAAACTCGTTTACACGATTAGCACGCTGGCGCGAACCGAAAAGGTCTGCCCGGTTTCTTTTCTCGAAGTGGAAAAGGAGGAGCCCTTCTCATATCAATACTCGGCGCCGTTGCGGATGGATATGGCGCTCACCTTCAAGTGCCAAAACGACTGCGTTCACTGCTACGCCGGCGGACCCCACGAGACCACGGAGTTGGACACCAGCCATTGGAAAAAGGTAATTGACCGCCTCAGCCAAATCGGGGTTTTCATCCTAACCTTCACAGGCGGCGAACCCACACTTCGCGAGGACCTACAAGAACTGCTGCAGTACGCCCAGAACAAGGGCATGGTCACGGGGTTGATAACCAACGGCAGGCGACTGAAGGACAAAGCGTACGTGAAGGCTCTTGAAGATGCGGGCTTGGACTTCGTTCAGGTAACCCTTGAGTCGCATAAGCCTAAAATTCACGATTTGATGACCTCGGCTGAAGGAAGCTGGAAGGAAACCCTGGCGGGAATAAAAAACGCTGTGCGCTCCCAAATCTACGTGACCACAAACACAACGCTCAGCAAGTACAACGCGCCTGACTTCCTGACAACCATCGACTACATCAAGGAGCTTGGCGTCGCCGCCTTTGGATGCAACAGCCTCATATACTCGGGGAAGGCAACCGGTGTGCGCCAAGAGTTCGCCTTGCCCATTGAGATCCTTGAGGTGTTGTTGCCGAAGATTCGCGACAAAGCCAATCAGCTTAACCTGAAGTTCCTGTGGTACACGCCCACGCAGTACTGCCGCCTTGACCCTGTCCAGCTGGGGTTAGGTGTCAAATCCTGCACGGCAGCCATGATAAACATGTGCGTCGGACCAAACGGCGATGTTTACCCGTGCCAAAGCTACTTTGAAAGCCTCGGAAACATTCTTGTGGATGACTGGGAGAAAATTTGGAACCACCCTCTTGCAAAGAAAATCAGAAACCGCGAGTACGTGGAGCCGAAGTGCAAAGATTGTCCGCAACTGCAGGTGTGCGGTGGAGGCTGCCCGTTAGAGCTGCTGGATAAACAGTACGTTTGCGGTCAAAATGGATAGCCGAGCATAGCAACTCATTTTAGGGCACGAAGCCTAGTCTAAGCAGTTCGCATGGATAACGACACAGAAACCTGAAGTGAAAACTGTTGGAAACGCCACGTAGAAACCCACGGCTTGTAATATTCGACGTTGAAGGAGTGCTTATTTCCAAAAATCGCTTCCTCTTCGACGTTGGTAAAAGCCTAGGCGTTTTTCAGCTGCTGAAGATGCTGCTTATAGGTTTTCTCTATCAGCTAGGCGTAGTTCCGTTGAAACCCGCGCTAAAACGGATATTCAAAATTATGCGGGACGTGAAGGTTGAAACGCTCATGTGCATTTTCGATGAAATTCCTTCCAGACCTCAGTTGGAGAGTTTTTTTGCTCAACTTAAGATGCGAAACTGCAAAACCGCGTTAATAAGCTCAGGACTGCCCACCATCGTGGTGGAAAAATTAGCCAGCATAATTGGCGCAGACTACGCCTTCGGCATCGAAGTCGGCGTTAAAGATAACGCGTTGACAGGCGAGATTTGGGGCGACGCCATAGAACCGAATGGGAAATTCAAGGTCTTGTCCAGAATCTTGGAGGCTGAAGGGCTGAAACTGGAAGATTGCGTGGTGGTCGCAGATGACAGGAACAACGGGTCCATTTTTCTCCCTGGAATGCAGAAGATAGGTTACAACCCAGACTTCGTGCTGCGCGTCAAGGCTGACAAGGTCGTGACAGGCAAGCTATCTGGGATTCTGCCCGTGATCTTTGGCAAACCAAAAAAGCGGTCTCTGCCGTCAAAAAACGACCTGATACGTGAAGCCATTCACGCTTCGGGCTTTTTTATTCCCGTTCTCGCAGGTTTCCTGGGCGTTTACCCAGTGGCGTTGATGATTTGCGTGGTGAGCGTGTTTTACTTCTTATCTGAACTGTCAAGGATGAACCGAAAAAACTTGCCCGTTATCTCCGCAATAACGCGGAACGCCGTGTCACCGACAGAGCGGTACGAGTTCGCCGGGGCTCCCCTGTACTTCGCCATGGGCATATTTCTGACCTTGCTGCTGTTCCCTGCGCCAGTGAACGGCGCCGCCATAGCCATTTTCACTTTAGGTGACAGCACCGCCTCACTCTTCGGAGGCTTAATCTCGAAGAAGCCGTTACCCTTCAACAAAGGCAAAACCGTGGAGGGTTCGTTCGCTGGGTTCTTTTTTGCTTTTTTGGCAGGCACATTTTTCGTGTCGCCCGTGCTGGCGTTAATTGGCGCCGCAGTGGCCATGGCCATCGAAAGCTTGCCTTTGCCGATAAACGACAATATTCTGATACCGTTAGGCACGGGCTTGGCGTTGCTGTTTCTGGTTTAGATTTGAACAAGCGTTTTTTCGTAGTTTAGCACAGCGTAGTTCTTGCCCTTCCTGATTACCGTGTGCCCTTCCCGCGTTAAACGCAGCTTTTGCGCTTCGGCTCCGCCAGGATATTTTTCGTTCAAAACACCGCCCGATTTCAGGGTGCGCCAGTAGGGTGTGACGTTTTTCTTTCCGCTTTTTTCGCGCTCGTCTGCGGCGTGGGCTGCAACCCAAGCGAAGATGCCTGTGGTCATGGGGCAGCCGATTGTGGCTTTATGCTTCCTTGCGAGCGCGCTGCGAATCTCGTTGATGGTTATGAGGTTTCCAGCGGGAACTTTCCGCATAATCTCGTCCACTTCTATTGGTGCGGGGATGACGACGGTGCCTGTGCCCCAGCGTTTGCTCGTTTTGTCGGTGATTTTCTCAACTTTGGGCAAATCTTTGCTGTCGTTTAGCTTTTCAATCCATGTTGGTTTCTTTTTTGGCATAAGCTCGCCTATTGTTGCCATTGTCGAAAGTTTTTAATTAATTTTTCCTTGCGAGACGCTATTCATGGTGGTTTCGGGAGTTAATCAGATTTTGCTTCTGCTGATGTGAAAGCCGTTTTATTTCCCTTTCACGACGCATAGCTTCTGCCCGAGAATCGAAAAGTTCAACGTAAGCAACCCGTTCAGGCTTATGTGTCCTGGTGTATCGGGCGCCTTTGCCGTTTGCATGCAGTCTTGTTCGCGCGTCTATGTTTTTAGTGTACCCCGTGTAGAAGCTTCCATCGGTGCAGAGAAGTATGTACACGTAAAAAGGCATGTGCCACGATGCGCTCCTAAAAGTTAAGAACCAGTGTAATCGCAAAAGGAGTCTTTGTTGAAGGCGCTTTTCATGTAGGCTTCTGGGTCTATCTCCTTGACTTTCGCTTGGTCAACGTCAATGATGTAAAGTTCCTGTATTCGCGCGTTGCATATTTCTTCTGTTGTCACTGGCGGATTCTTGTAGTACCTGTCACAGAGGTTTTTTATCGCTTCCACTTCCTCGCTGGCTCTTTTTCTCGGCGGCTTGGCTAAAGCGTGTGGAAACGGCAACACGTAGTGAGGCGGCATGCCCAGCGCGAATTTTCCGGCGAAGCTGTTGTACCTGATTATTTTGCTGGCTAACCGCGCCGAAGTGTAGGTTAAAGGGTCTAACGCGTGCTCGGGTGGGATGAAGCCTGTTTCTATTTCCACTATGAGGTTTCCGTAGCCTTTTATAGAGTACAGGTCACACGTTAAGATGTCATTAAGCGGGTATTCAAGCTGCACCTCATAACCTTTGAGAATCAAGTGTTTGGCACAAACAAGCTCCATGACGGAATGGTTAATCTTTACAACATTCTCCTTTTGAAGCTTCAAAAGCCACTCCTTGAGCATGTTTAGCTTGTTCTCAACCTCTTTATCCACATCGACTGTGAGCCGCGACATTAAAGTGGTTAAGTCCTGCTCAAACTTCTCTCTGTTGTTCATCCTCATTCCTTACCGTGGATATGGACGACCCATTATTTAAAACTCAAACCATGTTTAAAATCTAACCATATATAAACCCGAAAAATTCCAAAGCCATCGACTATTGAAAATCAAACTTATCAGAAGCTTAAATACAATCCATCAATCTCGCCTTTAACCAACGGCATCATGCGCTAGTTTAGCTGTTTCTGTCAAAAAACTAGCAGCTTACAAACGTTCAATTATTGCGCTATTGTACAAACAAGTTTATAAGAAACCGAAGGCTTAATATACATTTACCAAGTTGGGGAGCATGCTGGAACGCATCGGCAAAGAACAGTCATAAAGTGGCTGACTGCGCAAGCTCATCCCAAGCGATTACATCAAATGGGAAGAACCCAAGCATTTAGTTAACGGTTGGCTGAACCGCGTTGGGCGTTCGGGCTTAGACTCAACTTGGCAAACAAATTTTTAAGCAGTCTAAAACCCGATTTTCTATCTTTGCGTTTTTTATAATCCCGATAATTCAGAGAAGTTATCAGGCTATTCTGAGCCAAGCAAAAGTAATCCACAAACGATGTTAGCCACGCCTATGAAGCTCATGGCTGCCAGAGCGATGAAGCTAACGGCAGATGAAAACATCTCAACACCCATGAGAAACTGCACGGAAAAAAAAGTTGCCAAGGCACCTGAGACCATAAGCATAACCGCCAAGTACTTCCGCATTGAAGCCAAAATTTCAAAAATTTGAAAGCGCTCTCTGCGCGTGGTGTCTACAACCAAGTTATCCACGTCAACTGTTGGAGGCTCAACATCGATGTAACTTTTTTTGCGTTTGCGTCGCATATGAAACAAGAATAGTAAAGCGCGGATTTTAAGCTTGCTACTGCCCCGTCTTCATCGATCGGACACGATCATGTTCAATACGCCCGCCAAAATCTGAATGACGCTGACGAAAAGCAGCACGTAAAAAACCAGCGTTGTCACTTCTGGCGATACTCCTTGCAGCACGATGGAGTTAGTTCCCAATAGATACGCTGCAAACGCTACAAAAGCGCCTAACCCCAAGCTTATTCCTCCGAAAGCGATGCGCATGCGATGGTGACCCACCATTCTGATGTAGTAAACCAGCAACGCCACGATTATGAGTTCTACGCCCAAGATCAGCACCGAAGGCTCTATGAACAACGCCAAGAAAATGGACGCTGCTATCCCCGCGATAGGCGTTAACGGATACAAAGGAGCCTTAAACGGGCGTTTCAGGTGAGGCGCGATTTTCCTAAGCTTAATCACCGACATATTCACAATCGAGAAGCCAACTATGAAACCGAAGTTAACCGCGTAAACCACAAAGTTCACAAGCCCTGTTGCCGCGAAAATCACCGTGAAAATAGCGCCCACAATTATTGCAATGTGAGGAGTGCAGAAGCGCTTATGAATTTTACACAATGCTTTGGGCAAGTAGCCGTCTCTGCTCATGGCGTAGAGAACCCGCGACTGCGCCAGAATCGCCTCGTTGGTTGCCGCCAAACCCGCAATAGCCAAGCCTACAGTGATCAAAATGGCGCCAGCAGGTCCCAAGGCCTCTTGAGCCACAAACGCAATCGGCGACGATTGTTCACTGAGAACTTGTGGAGACGCTATGTTGACGGCGACAACCACAACACTCGTGTATAGCGCGATCAGAACCACTGCGGACAGGATTATGGCTATCGGGATTGTTCTTCCAGGGTTTTTCACTTCGGCTTGAGCTGCCGCAACAGCCTCGGCGCCTAAGTACAGTTCGAACAGGTAGGCGGTGGCGGCGAAAATTCCCAGGGCGCCTATCGGAGAAGCTGATTGTGGGGTTACTGGGTTTCCTGAAGCGAAAGACCATGCTCCTATGATGAATATGGTTAGTACGGCGAGGACTATGATGGTTATGATGGTTTCGGCTGTGGCGGTTTCTTTGGTGCCTCTCAGGTTGACGATTGAGAACACTATCACCAATATGACCGCGGTTAACTCTATATTGATCTGTGGTAAGAGGTAAGAAAGTACGTATGCGAAGCCTATAGCGGACAAGGCGGCGTAAAACATGTTGCTGAGCCATTCAAACCATCCTGTGAGGAAACTGGTGAATCCTCCGTAGGCTACTTTTGCGAACGTGTACTCGCCTCCAGCCAACGGAATCGCGGTGCCCAGCTCGGCGTAGCTGAACATGGTTAAAAGGCTGAGTAAGCCGCAGATGACGACTATGGGAACGATTGCGTAGCCCGCCATGCCCGCGGCCTCGCCGATTATCACAAAGTTAGCTGCGCTGAGGGTGCCGCCTATGCCCAGCATTGTGGTGCGGATAAGCCCGAGGTCTCTTTTCAGGTGAGGTTCATCCATGGCAGTCAACTCCTGTGTTTATCGCTCGTAACAGAGAAATAGTCCGCTTATGGTGGATAGCAAGCCGAAAATTAAAAAGACCCAAAGGTAAAGTCCAATGGACTCTGGGGAAACGCCTAGCATTGTTTGTATGCCGAACATGTCGTAGAAAGCGAGAAAAGCGAAGACCATTGCTGTCACGCCTATGCCCGTCTGTATCACGCCAACCGTTTTTGAAAGGACCGTTTTTGTTTCCATTGATTTCATCTCTTTAGAAGGAGGATTATTCCGGCTATGAAATCCAAGACGCCGATGGCTAAGAACATCAGAGTTAACACTGAAGTGTGAGTTTGATTTGCGAAAACGCCTACGTCAATTAGGTTTAGTAGTATTAGGAAAACGGTTCCTGTTAAAATTAGGCTGTTCACTATCAGGAAGCCGCCTATGGCGATGCTTAGTCTGACGAGTTTCCGCATACACTCTCCTCAACTGACAGCAAGAGACCTGAGATTGAGGATTGTAATAATTGTAGGTAGCCAATTTAATACATTCGATAGATTCCCGAAAGCTGCATTGCCTGCGACTGTGAGGTGACCTGAGAAAATTGGAGCCGCTTGGGGCGCGTTGAGCTTTAAGGCGTTAGTGCCGCTAAAACTAGCCTTGTCGAGTTTACGTCAACTTCGGTTATCTTGCAGTTTTGGAACTCCTTTGTTTCGCCCAGCACGTTTTTCACGGTAACTTTGTTGCCGTCGGTTTTTGCGTACACCACATCTTTAAGCACGGTCTTTCCGTTTAGGATTACGTTGAATTCGCACATTTTACATTCACAAGTTTGAAAGAGCCTTTCTTGGCTATAAGGGCTTTGCTGCTCTGCAAGGTTCTGCTTCAGGTCATCGCATTCAAGATAATTGGAATCACGAAGGACACCACAATGAGGAAGATAATCAGCAGGGCTATGCTTATTAGAAGATTTTTGAGCCAGTTCTTGCTCCATGCCAAGCCGAAGGGAATTCCGACGGCGAATCCTATCAGGTGGGCGATGTAAGCCACGTTTCCTCCGGCATTGGAGTACACGGCGATGGCGTTGTACACGAAATACAGAATCGCCACTAGTCCTTGAGGCATGAAGAAAAGAATCGAGAATTTCAACGGTTTAATCAGCATAACTATGGCGGACAGCGTGAATATGGCTGCTGAAGCCCCGATTAACGGCGTTGAAGGATTATAGAATAGCAGGCTTAGAAGAAATGATACGATGCCGCCGAAGAAGAAGGTGCCTAAAGTCTTGGTTGCCCCCAAGTCCTCTTCCATGGTGTTGCCGAACACGTAAAGGAAAAGCATGTTCCCCGCTAAATGCAGGATGTCGGCGTGAAGAAACAGGGAGGTAACCACAGTCCAAGCTTTTCCCATAAGCAGGTTATCACCGCTGAAAGCCAGATACTGAAAAACCACGTCTGGGTTTGAAAGCCACGAAATGACAGAAACAAGAATACAGGCGATGATTACAAAGTTGATTTTCCTCAATTAAGCACCCCCTAGAAAATCATTGCCTTTCTAGGTTATGAAAATTACTGAACAAACCGAAACGCGACAAACGGCTATGCATACATACTTAAGAGGTATTGGCGCATAATTTTGGTAACCAGTCAATTGGTGTGATGGTCTTGCCAGTTTTCGTAACAAAGGCGGATGGCTCCAGGCAAATATTTGACAGAGAAAAAGTTGTAAAAACCTGCTTAAGGATGGGTGTAAACAGGCGTATCGCCAATGACGTCGCTGATGAAGTGGAAGCCCGAGTTTACGACGGCATGCCGACTAACAAGGTTCTTCAGCTGATTTTCCGGCTGCTGCGAAAACACACGCCTACTATCCAGCATTTTCTGGACTTGAGAAAAGGTTTAAGCCTGATGGGTTCCAAGCCGGAATTCGAAAAGTTCGTTCAAACTCTATTGGCACATAACGGGTTTGAGGTTACTCCAAACCAGATTATAAAAGGAAGATGTGTAGAGCACGAGGTTGACGCTGTCGCAAGGAAAGACGGCGTCACGTATTTTGTTGAAGCAAAGCATCATTCCAATTATCACACTCCGACGGGGCTGGATGAAAGCCGCATAGCCCGAGCCGTGTTGGAAGACGTTACCGAAGGTTTCGCGCTTGGGAAAAACGATGTGCAAATTGACCGTGCCATAATAGTCACCAACACCCGCTACTCGGAGCATGCAAGACGCTACGGCAAGTGCAGGGACATACTTCAAATTGGATGGAGTTCACCGAAAACCCTTGCTTTACAAAACATGATTGAGGAAAAGAAGCTTTACCCGTTAAGCTGCATCAAAGGATTAAACCGCGACATCAAAATGAAGCTTGTTAACTACGGAATAGTGCTGATGAAGCAGTTAGTTGAAGAAAAACCTGCAAAAATTGCCAGGGAAACTGGAGTGTCAAAAGAAAATATTCAGAGGATAATCGAAAAAGCAGCAACAAGCACTTATTTGCTTACGGGCTAAAAGCCGAAAGGGTATTACGGTCGTGAAGCCGCATGAAAATTTTGTTTGTTTGCTACGGAAACGCGTTTCGAAGCCCATTAGCCGAAGCGCTTCTCAAAAAATTGAGGCCAGACTTGGAAGTTGATTCGGCAGGGCTGCATGGTGCGATTCCAATTTCAGGGCAGGTGAAAGCGTTCCTTGCGAAACGTGACGCTGTGCAATATCTTAAGCAGTTCCCTCAGAGCATAGACGAAAAGGATCTGCCCTGCTATGACCTGATTGTTGTCATGGAACCGGTGCAGGCGGACGCGGTTTTGCGTGCGTGCCCCGACTGCAAGCCCCGAATTGTCACGTGGAAAGTTGAAGACCCGTACTTCCTTGCGCGGGAAGACGCCGAAGACATTTACGTGCAGGTCGAAAACAAAGTCGAGGAATTAGCCAAACACTTGTAGTTACGGTTCATTTAACCCAAATTTCTTTTTCAGCCAAATCGCAACGCCGACAATTACGGTTGCTGAAGCTGCTGCAGACAACGCAATCCATAACACGTTGTTCGCAAGGTAAAAGCTGGTTCCCGGATTGAAAGGCTCGGAGGTTGTGGTGAAACTCCATGAAACTGGCACATCCACGATGGTTACCGATACGTTGTAGGCTGTGGCTGGCTTTAACGGTTGAGCCGGATAGAACGTTCGTTCATAGGAAAGCGTACCTGACACCACGATGTCCACGCGGTCTATAGGCACTTCCGGAGTTAAACGTAAATCGTCTAACGATGCAGAAGATAAGGCATCCACGACGATTGTGGTGTCAAGGGGAACGTTCGTGGCGTTGGGCGGCGGACTCAAAACAACGTCTAAACCCTTCAATACCGAAATCTTGCTGGAAGGAGTAGAGTAAGCGGACTGCGAGATGAAAATCGCCAGAAAAACCGTGAAAAATGACGCTGAAAAGACCACTGCGAGAAGCAAAGCCACATGCAGCTTCTTAGAAAGGTTCATTCCGTCACACTTCAAAGTTACCCTTTTTGCTTTTCAAGATTAGCGGTTTTAGTATTTAATTCTAAAATTAAAACCAACTTTCTCGTGTTTATTTCCGTTTTTTCTTGAGATAAGAAATCTGAATTCTTGAAAGTATGTGTTTGTTAGCTGTATTTGTGTTCAACATATCTGCAATAAGCTTTAAATTTCAGATAAGTATCTTAAATCTTAATAAAAAATATTTGTGAAGTGAACATGAACTGGTTAATCATCGTTTCAAACATCACTTTTGGCTTGATTGCCGCCCTTTTATGCACCCTAAGCTGGAACACTCTAAAAAAAATCAAACACCTAAACGTGGGAAAATCGTTCTGGCTGCCAGTGTTTATGTCAGGTCTTCTCTTCGCAATCTGCTCCATAATCACAATTTTCAACGAAACATTCTTTTCTTCAACAATCGCCGTCGAAATAGAGCAAGTTGCCCAACTCATAGCATTCTGTTCCCTGTCAATCGGCATTTACAACTATTCAAAAATGATTAGAAAAAACCTTCCAGCCGACTTCATCGTTCCAGATGCTAATTCCACGCAACATGGAGACATGGACGCCTACATTGCCTCCACGCGTTCTGTCGGCAAGAAAACCACGACTTCAAGCAACTTAAGCATCGAAACCGTTTCTGGATGCAACCATCAACTAGGGTACCTAAGCACTTTTCCGACTAATTCTTCTCTTCCTGAAGAATGTTTAAGTTGTAACAAAGTAATGGCATGCAAGCAGTCTTAATCACCCTAAGCTAGATCCAAGAATAACAAGATGGTTCCGATTCCACCGAAAAGCTGGAATTATGCTTTTCGGGCGTTCAAAAGGTTCTCCTTTTATGGTGTATAAGTGCAAAATGATGGGGATAAGTAATTATAATTCATGGTTCTTATACGATTTAAGCTGCAATTTGTTCAGTGATGATTTCGGATGCCTGAAGAAAGCTCTTCCAACGTTGACATCTTCAACCTCTTATCCGACGACAAGGATAAGGCCAAAAAGAAGCGAAGGCAAGAGTTGCTGGCGTCTTCAGGCGTGAAGGAATTCTTCGAGGAAGGAAGCATAAACATTGACAAGCGGACCTGCTGGGGCGTAGAATGCAAACTCTGCGTCAAGGCGTGCCCAACAAACGCGTTGTACTGGAAAGCTGGCGAAGTTGGAATCGTCGATGACCTATGTGTCTACTGCGGCGCCTGCGTCCTGTGCTGCATGGTGGACGACTGCATAAAAATTGAGAGAAAACGCGAAGACGGCAAAACGGAACGCTTCAGCAAACCGAAAGAAGTGCTGAAACTTCAGGAAAAAGTCAACGCGAAAAAACGTTTTGATCGGGTAAGAGACGTTTTTCCCACGTGCGAAGCCTACTGTGAAAAATACACGTACGAACCATAACTCCCACGAGGAAAAGCCAGCAGGTCTAAGCACAGGTTTAATCTACTTATAGGGGGGTATAGACAAAAAATCGCACGTCCGTCCAGAGCGTTATCCAAAAAATTTCCCGTGAACAAGTCAGCGTTTGAACGCTATCCTTTTTGCGTTTTCTCCAGCTGGCAAAGCACCTCAAACATCACTTTAGCCGCAACCACCGCCGAAACTCCCTGATCATAAACAGGCGCAACCTCCAAAACGTCAAACCCGACCACGCGTTTGTCGCATAACCCGCACAAAACATCCAACAGCGTATGTGTTTCTAGGCCGTCTGGCTCTGGATTCTGCACTGCAGGCGCAAAAGCAGGGTCAAGCACATCCATGTCCACCGTCAGATAAATCCGCTTATACGAAGCAAGCTCTTCCTTCAGCCTCTGGACCATTTGCGCTGCGCCTTCCTTCCTTATCTGTTGCGACGTGAAAAAATCTATTCCAGCCTGCTCCGCGTAAGCCAGTTCTTCTCTGCTGATAGCTCGCGTTCCCACTTCAACTATTTTTGCAGGCTTAACTTCCTCGTTTATCACCCGCATAAAAGTGGTGTGCGAAAGCGTCAACCCCTGATACTCCTTACGCACGTCCAAGTGAGCGTCAAAACTCACCACAGCAGTTTCTCCCGCTTTGTCGCCTAACCCCTTCAGAACGCCCAAAGTTATGGTGTGCTCTCCGCCAATCGCCACAGGCATTTTCTTAACCGTTAAAAGGTCCTCAACCACAAGTTTCAGCATGTCCACGGTTTTCCTAGGACTCGTCGAAACATGCAAGTCGCCCAAGTCATGCAGCAGCAAATCTTCAACGTCTACTCCACTGCGGAAACTGTACGTTTCTATGTTCTGAGAAGCCTGACGCACAGCGTTGGGTCCGAACCTTGCTCCTGTCCTGTATGTGCTTGTAACGTCGAATGGAACGCCGAAAACCACGTACTTAGCCTTTCTAAAGGGTTTTTGGATGCCTCCGAAAACGTTTGATTGTGAAACGAACAGTTCCCAGTTGCTCATCTTACTCAATCCTTTTGCTAAAGTGCTTATCACTGGTTGCTCTAAACTTTTTCGCTTGCTTCCCACCCTACATTGTGCCCAGCTAAACATTAAATTTATTAATTCGCTGCTGAGTGGCGATGTCTCCCGCAACACAACCTTCCACTTTTTTAGTTACCACCTAACTAAAGAGCTGAATCTATAAGTGAGAGAAACATGGTCCCTTTTTTCTATTTTTGAAACCTCAGCCTTTTCTGTATTTGTGTTCAACACATTAACGTAAAGATTTATTATATCGTGCGAAAACACATAATTTGGAACAGTTGAGCACCAAAAATGATGGAAAAAAATAGCTGTTCTACAGTTGCAAAAATTCCATCAATTTATGATACTGTTCCCAAAGGCTAGGGATGGTTCAGGATGCCAACGGATCCCATACAGGTGCATGTGCATTTCCATTGGATTGTTCATCCTGCCCTAGCTCATAGGCACTTAATAATCAACTATTTGTTCTTTTTTAACATTTTGTTTTCCAACTGAGACACGTTGATGCTTTTAGCACCTTTTTATAGAATAGATAGTTTAGGAAAGGTTTATTTCTGGATTGAAGTGGCGATTTCTCCAGCACAAAATTCCTCTTTTTTTGTTTTATCTACTTGTTTTATTTTGAGGTATAATCGGTAGAGAGTGAGGTGTCTGGATTCTCATTCTCTCTGCTCTCAGCAGTATCTTTCATTTCTTCAACGGCTTTGTCTATGCTTGTCACGGGTAACAAGTTCCCCAAAACGATTTGACGTGATAGAAGTTCAATTCGTTCATGTCTTGGGTTGTACTTAATCTCTGAAATTGTCATCTCTTTGTCAGTAACATACAGTTCTATTATACAATCTTTGGGACGTTCTTTTGGGCTTCCTCTGACAAGTATTGCATAGTGATCGTTTTTTCCCCTTGAAAAGAGGCTTCCATATGAGTCAACTGGTGTCCAAGTTAATGTTGCCAATTACTTTCTCTCCCTTGCTTTTGCATTTTTTGGACCTGATACTCTTTTAGGGTATCTGTGCCTTATTTGTAATATAGCGTTCCTCTTTTTTTTAAGTCTTCATATGGCAATCTCAACTATTAGCGCGCGCTTTCGGTTCGTTTTCAGGATTTTTCCCATGTCCCACGTAACCTTTTTTCCCTCTCTTTTGTCTAAGACAGTTTAATCAGATATTTTGGTTTAGAGTCACCTTCTAGCGTGAACCAGCTTTCCAACATAGAGAATCGAAGGTGCTTCTTTTGGCTTAGAGGCGCGCGCTAATTCTTATAAGAGTCCCAGACTATTCATAGTGTGGCAGCGTTTAGCTGGTTTCGTTGTGTCAAATCCCTCTTTTTCCATGAATTCGCTGCAACATGGGGTGCGGACCCAGATCTGCTAAGTTCTGCTTACAGAAGAAAGGATGAAAAACAAAATGGATGGAGGTGAAAAAGTTTTGAAATATAAGTATCCTATCGAGTATGAATTGACTCCTACGGAGATAGAGACAGAAACTAACTGGGTAACGTTGAAACTGAAAAACACAGGAAATGAAACTCTAAAAGACCTTGACGTACAATTGCACTCTGCGGACACATATAACCTAACAGTTTATGGAACATGGTGGGAGGGGGCTGGACAACACATTAGAGATTTGGGACCGAATAAGGAGAACGACGTGGTTTTCCGGGTTAATGCAATAGGATCGGCTGATGTATATGCTACCGTCAAAGGACGTAAGGATGGAGAAAACTTCTGGTGGGAATCCAGTTTCACTCGTATCCACGTAAGCGACGAGAAGGCATATCTAGACCGCTTAGTGGTGCTTTCAAACCCGTATACGACGATTGGAAAGACCATAAGTGCCGAGGCAACCGTCAAGGGCTTGAGAAAAAATGGTGGATTGAAACTGGAGTTTTGGGTGGAATCCCCCTCTGGAAAGAATGAAAAGCAGGCCACAATAGATTTAAAGGATCTTCCCGTTGGAGAGGAAGCCCGTTACACCGCTGAGTTCACACCCAAGGAAACGGGACGCTATGCTGTCTACGCGTACTTGTACGATGGATGGAGAAGATTAGATCACAAGATGGACTATATTTATGCGCAGAAACAATAGCATCACTAAGCCGATTTCGAAATTTCCAACTCCTTTTTTGTTTGAAAAATGACTACGCGCGCCAAGAAAGTTTTTTTAATTTTCGTGAAGGAACATTCACTTAACCATTGCTGGGGATGGGAATTGCATCCCATGCAGTTGGAGACGTCTCCCGAAGACCCAACTTTAAGTTGCCAATTCAGAAATGATATGCAAGCTATCTTTAACCATTGTTGCTTTTAACTTTTGTGTTCTACATCATCGCTTTTTGCGCGCGCTAAGCCACCATATTATTGTTTGAATTTTAAGATAATGTCTCCTACCTCAACATTCAAGTCTGATGCGATTACGGGGCATTTAGCCATGAGCAAAAAGAATAAGCCGTTATGTTCACTTAAGCCTTCGTAGTTGCCTTGACCCTTAGAAATAACAAGGTCATGATTCTTTATCCACCTCTTTACCGTTTGAGAGCTTCTCTCAGGTCCTGTACCTGCCTCACCGTTACCCATTGTTAAGAACTCGGCGTTCGGCAAATTGCAAAGACCCACATATTTTGCATCCTCCAAAGTTGCATCGTTTATAATCGGCCCGCCTTTTACGACGAAGCGTATTTTTTCAAGGCTCCTCGTTTCAAGAAAAGTTTCTACAAGGAGCTTATCGAAGCTTATCTCTCCAGCGTTATCGGTAAAAAATAAAAGAGTTTCAGCAACCTTGAGCTTCTCTTTCAGCTTCTCATAATCGTCGATAGCAAACTGTTTTTTCAAAACTTCCTTAACTGTCTCTTCCAAGTTGAACCCTTGTAACGGTCCAAAGTCAATGATGTTCCCCGCTATTGCGAGCCTAACCGCTGTTCTAAGCGGGTCCCTACTCGCTTCAACCTTCGCTTTGAGCGCAGGGTACATTTTCAAAACTAAATCGTTACTATCCTTCTTAACTTCTCTATAAGGATCTTTTTCGTGTGTAAGACTCTTCACTATTCTATGGACCTCGTAAGCTAATTCGGGTGGAGTTGCGTCCCAATTCGACTTCAGAAGCGTCTTCGTGACTTCCCTTAAAACCTTCTCATGAAGCTCTTCGTCATCGCTTATGAAACGCACAGCTTGCAGAGCTTGTCTCTGGAAACACGGGATGCAATCAAGGTTCAATTTCATTCTTTGTAACTCCTTTGGATACTAAGCAAAACAACAATTTAATTATCTTTCACATGCCCTAAGCAATCATTTTGTTTTTCAGCGCCTGCTTTAAAAAGGCTTAAAAAGCACGCGCCAACCGCTCTTCAAGATGTATTTCCTCAAACAAACAGAGAATCCAACAGCATCATAATGACAAAGCCAATTATCAATCCAAATGTGGCTTCACGCTCAAAACCTTTCTTGTGACTTTCAGGTATTATCTCATCACTTATCACAAAAAGCATAGCGCCAGCAGCAAATGCGAGAGCCCACGGCAGAATCGGATGAAAAACAGAAACCAAAGCAACGCCTAACAAACCCCCAACAGGTTCAACCAACCCCGTAAGTGTGGCGTACCATAAGCTCTTGCGTCTGCTGTAGCCTTCCCTACGCAGAGGCAGCGCAACCGCAAGGCCTTCGGGCATATTCTGCAAACCAATAGCCATTGCGATTACAAGTGCTGCGGAAATATTTCCGACGCCAAAGCTTACGCCCACCGCTAAGCCTTCTGGAAAATTATGGATAGTAATGGCTATGACAAACAACCAAACTCGCGATAGCTTTGAAGGAGGTCCTTCAGGACCCAAAGCCGGATGTAAGTGTGGCACAAAACGGTCAATCAAATGCAAAACCAAGGCGCCTAATATTATCCCCACTACAACAATCCATGGACCGCCCAAATCTATGGCGGGAACTATCAAACTAAATGAAGTGGCTGCGAGCATGATACCGGCTGAGAAGCCTAGCATTACGTCCAGCAGTCTATCAGAAATTTTCTTGGTGAAAAGTACGGGTAATGCTCCTGCGCCAGTTGCTAAACCCGCAGCTAAGCTCGCAATGCAACCAAGCCAAATTAAATCCCAGCTCATGTGAAACACCTAAACGCAGGAATTATTTGAAATTTTCTTTGGATATAAAAAGATGAGAATTTGTGGATAACACCACGCAAGGTGGTTTACTGCCAACACAGCGTGTGCCCACATCATAAAAAGTAATCGTAATTTTTGTTTTAGGCTTTCAGTCTCTCAGCTAGTCTGCGGCAACTTGCTTTTGTGTGTGAGCAACGCGTTTTTGATGGCTTCTTCAACGTTGGTGCCTGGTTTGGCTTGCATGTAGATTATGTTATATTGCTTCAGGATTTCAGATGCTCCGATTCCGAGTTCGTTGGCAATCACCACTTCCACCCCGTCATCAATTAATGTTTTAATTGCGATGGGTCCAGCTCCGTGGGAGTAGGATAGTGCAGGGTTCTCCAGTACTTTTACGCTGAGTATTTTTTCGTCTTCAGCGTCAACTACAGTAAATGTTTTAGCTCTGCCAAAAACATTTGATACAGCATCCTCTAAGCCATTCGTTCCGTTTGTTGCGACGGCTATTCTACGTTTTGTCATGAATATTTCATCTTCTCCCAGTTTTTAACTTCCTTAATGTGTTACGCGTTCATTTTGTGGTTGTCGTTATTTTTCAAGTTTTGCTTTTAAGTCTTCGATTCTGGCTTTGATGTCGTCCATTTCTTTTTCAAGGTCGGCTTTCTCTGCAACTAAGTCTTCGTGATAGTTCTTCAAGGCTGCAACTCCCTGCTCTGGCGTCTGCTGTTGTGTTACTGGCGAATATGCTGGTGGGTAAGCGGGTTGGACAATTGCGGGTGGTGGGTAAACGTACAAGCCTCTTCCCCATCCTCTGCCGAAACCTCGGCCCCGGCCTCTTCCGAATCCTCTGCCGTATCCGCGGCGTGGGTTCATGTATCCGGGAATTGAGTAGCCTGCGCAGTAGCCTGCGGCTCTTCCCGTCATGGGTCCAGTGCCGTTGGGGCCTGTTTTGTCTCCTGTGGGCATGTTTTTTGTTTCACCTCTATTTTGTGTTTATGCACAATTTACATTTATTAGATAGTGCACAAAAATATATAAGAGTTACGGAACGATTATAGTACAACTGATTGAAATGCCCTGGAGAAGAAGATACAGACAAGGAAGAAGAGGACGATTCCCAAAACCGATCAGCATACAGGATCCTCCGTCAGTGGACACTTTTTCTCCATCCCCACAGACAGACCCGTCCCACATCCTCATCGAACTAGCAGAAATAGAAGCTCTTAGGCTTGTCGACTTAGAAGGTCTTTCTCAGGAGGAAGCTGGGGAAAAAATGGGTGTATCCCGAGGAACCGTGTGGCGGTTTCTACAAAGTGCCAGAAAAAAAACGGTTCAAGCCTTAACCGAAGGAAGACCCCTACAGATCACAAAAGACCAATCAAACAAAGTAACTTAAAAATAGGTTGAAACTGCAATTAACATTTCGAAAATGCTAAATTGTTAATTAAATCGCGCGTGCTTCAGAGGAAAAACTGAATGCGATAATATCTCACAAAGAATCAAGGCTTTTCAAACCTTTCTACAATTACTTTGAAACTTAGTGGTATTTCTTCAACGGGTTTCGTTGATCCGTTACTATCTTCACGTACTTAGGAACGATTAGGCCCTTCCAATCTGCTTTGTTGGCAAGGTGATGAGCTTTCAACAATAGCTCTGATACATGAAGCAGGTAGATCATTGCTTTGTCCTGAGGCGTCTCGATCTTTAGCATCTGCTTAAAACTCAGTTGCTCGAGCACTCGACGGATTGGACGCAGAGAATTGCCATGGCAAGATATAGCCACGTTACCCGGGTTGTGTCCAAGCCACTCTTCAAGTTGCACTAGAAACGAAAGTGTTCGCTTTTCAACCATCTTCAAACTTTCTCCATCTGGAGCTGCAAAGTCGTAGCCGCGGTGAACCTTGGCAAACCATTCAGGTCTTTCCATCTTAACTTTACTCTTGCTTTTGCCTTGCAGCAAGCCATAACAGCGTTCGATAAGACGATCATCTATGAAGACTGGAACAGGAGGGTGAGCTTCAAGTACGATTTCAAGAGTTTTCCGAGCTCGCTTAAGATGCGAGGTGAAAGCATAATCGATTCGGTACCGCTTAAGTTGCTCAGCGATCTTCTGTGCCTGCGCAAGTCCCTTTGAAGTAAGTTCGGAATCACGCCAACCCGAGAATATGCCACGACTGTTATCAAAAGTCTCAGCGTGTCTGAAAACAAACAATTTGCAACTCATCAAATCTCACTCGAAACCATCGCCCGAATATTTCTTCTTACTAACGAAAGAGAAAAACAAATCATGTTTTGACCTACTCGCAATTATAGCACGTTCACAGCCATTAACAGGTGTTTTTTAGTTTAAGCCTAGCCTTTTCTACCCTTATTTTGAACTCCTGGAAACTTAGAGGCTTTTCCTCTTTACCATGCTTGTATTTGGGCATTAAAACCTCTCCACCACAAAATTATGATGGACTCAATATCCTAGGTATTACGTCTTTTCCATTAAAAGCTTTGCTCTTTTCTGAGTAGCTACTCAAAAAGTGGCACCCATTATTATCATATGATATACTAATAGCGCACACACACAAACATTAACACTGACAAATGCTATGGAATCCCATTCTGGAGTTGGCTTTTTTCGTTTGAGGGCAGCCCTAGAGTTCATTGACAGACTGGAACTCTTTTGCATAGGATTAAACTCACCTGGAGAGCATAGCAGCCACTCAGAGGCTTAAAGCCTTCTCAGGGAGTTCAGGGTTCATCAAAAAATCTCAGGGCTAGTGTGCTTCTTTTTAACTACTGAGCCAAGACGCACATAGTATCAGGGTAACTTTTTGAAATATTCTGGTTCATGGTAGCCAATCAGGGCATCAATCAATCTTTTTCTTTCCGCTTGCTCTGACGCCTTATTCTTATCTGATGGTTGTCTCGGATACCATAAACCATCCTTATTCTCAGCTTTTCCCTGGTATCTGAGGCTGTTTAAAACATCATAGACAGCTGTCCTTTCGACACCTAACTTTTTGGCAAAGTCGGCAGCTCTTATTCCATGCGGAAACCGTTGTAACAATTTATACGCTTTGTTCAGTTTTTCCATGCTTTTCCCATGCGTCATTGTCACAACAGAAGAAAAAAGTTCAACCTAATAAGTATGTTGAACTCGGGTGGAAAAATGAGAAAACAAAATGAAAGAATATCCACGCGATTGACAGACCATGAAAGGCAACAGATTGAGCAGCTGGTTGGAAAAGGAGAGTTCAAGAATCTGAGTAATTTTCTGCGATGTGCTATAGAGAGGCTCCTGGAGAACACATAGGAGAGCTGACATTGAGTCACGAACTTGAAGATAACATAGAAAGAAGGGCGCGGATCCTTGCCAAAATGCGGCAGTACCCAAATGGTCTTCCATATACTAAACTGGTAGCCATGATTATGAAAGAGTTGGGATACAACCTCAGAGGAGCCAAAGAAAAAGTCAAGGAACTGCACTATATGGGAGACATCACGGAAAAGAGCCTCTATTGGTTCCCTGCAGACGCACTCAAGGGAGAAGAAGGAAGACGAAAGGTGACAAAAGCAAGTGTGCAAGAGGAGAATACAAGTCAAGAAGAGACTTAGTCACGCACACATGCAACCACGCGCACGCAGATATATGCTCTCACACACGCATGTTTTAAGGCGAATTTTTTTGCCGCCGACCTGTTCTGAGTGCATTGCATGGCTTGTTCGTTACCTTAAAGGAAAGAAACCCAGAATAACCAGCGACCACAGCTTGTGAAGATTTTCAGGAGAGGTGAGAATTAAACGCAGTGTCCTGAATGTTGCTCTAGGCGTCTATACAGGGATGGCGTGAGATATCTCACGGATGCACGTAGTATTCAGCGATGGCTTTGCAGAGATTGCGGCTACCGTTTCAGTGGTGGACAGTTCAGGAATAACGCCTATAAGAATGTTGAACAAACTACTGATAGCCATTTAGGCGTCTTCATAAGGGCGAAAAAAATGGACACCACAGCAATATCTAAGATTGCTGCGGGAGATGCGAAAGAAAAAGGGCTACTGCTACAATTCGCTTTCTACCTGAACAGAGAAGGAAAAGCCGATGGCACTATTAGGACCTACACTAATTACCTGAAAAGACTAGCCCGACATGCAGACTTAGACGATCCTGAAAGCGTCAAAGAGTACCTGGCGAAGATCCAAAAGGCTAAAAACACCAAAGCAGCCTACTGCGTTGCCTACACTGTGTTTCTTTCATGGCAGGAGAGAACATGGAAGCCTCCGAAATACTCATCCCGCTCTCCGATACCTGAGTTCCTGCCGACAGAGGAGGAAATAGATCGGCTCATAGCAGGAAGTGGACCAAAGACCGCTATCATTCTGCAGACACTCAAAGAGACGGGCATGAGAATAGGAGAGTGCCTCAGCCTGAAGTGGACTGCACTGAACGAAAAAGCCTGCACTCTGACTTTGAACACTCCTGAAAAGAACAGTCTCCCCAGAATATGCAAAGTATCGCCTAAACTGATCATGATAATGCAGTCTCTGCCTAGGACACATGAAAGAATCTTTGGAGCCACAAAAGCAAAGGATGCACAGAGCAACTTCTGCAGAGCCAGAAAAAGGATCGCTGCGAAAGTTGGGAACCCACGTCTAGCGAAGATCCACTTTCACCTGATACGTCACTGGTTTGGAACGATGGAGTATCATAAGAAGCCTGATCCTGACCATGTTAGAAGGAAGTTAGGTCACAGGAGCCTGCAGTCAACACAGATATACATTAACACGGAGCAGGCGCTGTTCTCAGGCAGCGTTAACGAATATCATGTCAAAGTGGCTTCAACAGTTGAACAGGCAAAGGCTCTGATAGAGGTAGGCTTTGAGTACGTCACTGGAGAATACGATGACGGCGGAAAGATCTTCAGGAAGCGAAAGTGATGGCAGGACACCATAGAATTTGTAAAAAAACCACAGAATTTATTAATTCAGCCCTAATGCTTAAGGTGTAAAGGCGGTCAAAAATGTCATTCGCGTCCAAACTCAAAAGTGCCGGAATCCAAACGTTAGCGCCAACTGTTTTTTACGGTGCAGTTGGCATAATTTTTCTCGTGTTGCTGCCGTTTGCCAATTTCCCGCCTCACGTTGGTTTGACTGGCATACTCAGCATAGTGACCGCATACGGCATTCTAAAGAAAAGGTTCTGGGCGTTATGGCTGGTTGTCGCCGTGTTCGCCGTCGCCACCACATTTTCCCTGTACACGCTATCCATTGAAGGGTTCACCAACTGGATTATTGGCGCAAGCATGGTCGTCTACGCCGTGCTAACATGGCTCGTCACACTTTACATCGTGCTAAAAAGAAAACCGTCCGAAGCCTAAGCCATACTTACAAGGCGCCTTTCAAAAGACCAACAGTAACCTCTTCATCCGCATCAACAAACTGCTGATTCGCTGGAATCTCAACGAAACCGTCAGCCTTAGCCAACGTTGTTATAGCTCCTGAAGCACCCGTTTCCACAGGCTCAGCCACAAGCCTATCCGCATTCTCACGCTTCAGCCTAACCATGACAAACGTTCTTCTGCCTTTAGCTTGAAACATCCTCTTAGCCGCCAAAGCCTTCACCGTCTTGGCTTCCGCCGCAGGTCTGCCAGCCATAAGCTGAATAACAGGGCGAGCAAACAAGTGAAAAATCAGCAAAGCAGAAGTCGGATGCCCCGGAAGCGCAAAAACCGGCTTCTTCCCAATAAGCGCTATCGTGGTGGGTTTTCCAGGCTTAACCGCGACTCCGCTGACAAGCACACCAGGCTCGCCAAGCGAATCCACTATTTGCGGCGTAAGATCATGCGGTCCCACGGAAACTCCGCCCGAAGTCAAAACCATGTCCGCAGACGCCAACGCGTGCTCCAACGCCTTTCGCAGCAAGACCTTGTCGTCTGGCACTACGCCAAGGTAGACTGGTTTTCCACCGCTTTCCCGCACTGCGGTGCTTAGGCTGTAGGCGTTTATGTCGTAAATCTTTCCCGCTGGCAGCGGTTTGCCGGGTTCTGTTATTTCTCCTCCTGTCGAAAGAACCGCGACCACGGGAACCTTGAACACCGTAGCCCGGGTTAAGCCTAACGCAGCTAACACGCCTATTTCGGAAGCGCCTAGAACTTGACCTGCTTTAAGCGCGGTTTCGCCTTTTTTTATGTCCGTTCCCCGTTTCATGACGTTGCCGTCTTTGGTTACGGCTCTGTAAACGCGAAGTTCCGCGGCTTCCTTGTCGGTGTCTTCAACCATGACAACGGCGTCAGCGCCTTCTGGAATAGGTGCGCCTGTGACGATTTCTGCGGCTTCGCCTTTTCCGATGCGGATTTTTGGTGGTTCTCCGATGTTTACTGTGCCGCGTATGGTTAGTTTTGCTGGTTGGTTTTCTTCTGCGTCGAATGTGTCTTCGGCTTTTACTGCGAAGCCGTCTACGGTTGACCTGTTGAAGGGCGGGATGTCCAGGGTTGAGATGACGTTTTCTTTGAGTACGCGGTTGTAAGCGTATAGCAGGGGGATTTCTTCTGCGCTTAAGGCTGTGGGTTTCAGCTGTTCGGCGGCAACTTTTTTTGCTTCGTCGAACGTCATTAATCGTCTAAACATTTCAGGTTGTCTCCACGGTTCCGAATAGGTGGACGAGTACTTTTTCGTTTTTTGTGATGCCTTCTCTGTTTTCTGGGACGATGACGAAGCCGTTGCCTCGTGTCATGGTGGAGATTGCGCCTGAACCGCGTGCGCTTACGGGTTCAGCGAGGAACTCTTTGTTTTTCTGGGTTACTTTGACGCGTACGTAGGTTTTTCTGCCGAGTGTTGTGGCGACTTTGCGTGTCATGGTTGCGTTTACTTGGGGTCGGGGTTCGGTGTGTTTCATTCCGAGCATTTTGCAGATTAGGGGTCTGGCGAAGGTTTCGAAGCCGATTATGGCGGCTACGGGGTTTCCTGAGAGAATCATTACGGGTTTTTTGTTTAGGGTTGCGAGGGCGGTTGGCATTGCTGGTCTTAGTGCCATGCCGTGTGTGATTACGCCTGGTTTTCCTAGGTTGTTGACTGCGTCGGGAACTAGGTCGAGTCCGCCAACGCTGGTTCCGCCGGAAGTGATTACGGCGTCGTAGTTTTGTAGTGCTGTTTTGAGTTTTTGGGTGATTTCCGTTAGGTCGTCTTTGGCTATGCCCAGATATGTTGGTTGTGCGCCGAGTTCTTGGCACATGGCTGTGAGCATGATGCCGTTTGATTCGTAGATTTGGTTTGTTGCTGGTGTTGTTCCTGCTTGGGCGAGTTCGTTTCCGGTGGTTATGATGGCGATTTGGGGTTTCTTGGTGACTTTGGTTTGGGTGTTGCCCATGGCGGCGAGCATGGCGATGTGGTGGGGTTTTAGGCGTGTGCCGGCTTGGATGATGTTTTCGCCTTTTTTTACGTCTTCGCCTTTTTTGGATATGTTTCCGTTGCGTGCGAGTTGCGTCCAAATTTCTAGTTCGTTATTGGTTTTTTTGGTGTTTTCGAGCATTATTACTGCGTTTGCGCCTTTTGGGATGGGGTTTCCTGTCCAGATTTGTTGTGCTTGTTTTGCGCCGACTTCTTGAGTGTTTGTTAAGTGGAGTGTGATGGGTTTGAATTGTGTTGCGCCTGTGGTGTCTTCGGCTTTGAGTGCGTAGCCGTCAACGGCTGACTTGTCGAACGGTGGCAAATCGCCTGAAGCAATCAGGTCCGTTGCTAAAATGCGGTTTAAGGCCTTGTTAAGGGGAACTGTGGTTTCGCCGCGTTTTTTGACTTGTAAAATGTCAAGCCACGTTTGCAGTGCTTCATCCACGTGTGTGAGTTTCTGGAATCCTTTCAATATTGCCAACGTGAATCCTCAACCTAAAGGGATTGCGACTTACAGTAAAAAACATATCGCGGAACTCTGCGTGTTGTGTTCTATAGTGCGTGGAACAGTCTATACCCCCCTTATTTAAAGGGGATTGCAGTGCGCTGGTTTCTTTTCTGCATGTTTTTGGTTGCGGAAAACGCCAATATGGTAGACCCCCTCTATAGTTTTCTGCATACATCTGCTATTAGGATCCAAATAGGCTCCAAATATGCGCGGGTTTTCCGATGAGTCGGGCGTAAAGAATAGCCCAGAAAAAACGTTCAAGCTGACCCCTTTAACACTTCACCTCTCACCCTAAGCCAAACAGCACGCTCACTGCAAAAAACCGCCTAGCCAAACGCCCATAAAAACCCTCACGAAATTCACCAATTAATTTCCCAATTCACAAATTTACAGGTTGCCGATTTTTGGTGTTGGTTGAAGTTGTGGCTGTGGTGGGGAAGAAACTTTATTTAACAACTCGGTCTTCATATAGTGGAATTCAGGTGGTAAGAAGTGCCCGTGACAGTTAACAAGCACGAGTTGAAACTTGTGCTGGACAAGTTGGACACTGTTAAGCTTGAGCTTCTGAGGCTTCGAGCAATGCTGTTGCCTGAGGAGGAAGCCAGCGCGGAAGAGAAACGGAAGATTGAGGCGGCTCGGAAGGAAATAGAGAAAGGCTCCACGGTTAAGCTTGACGAGTTAGTTAAAGAGCTGTGTTGATTTTTCTTGTTCGAAGTCATAGCGGCTTCAAGAGCCAGAAAATCTGCTAAGAAACTGCCTGAAAATTATAAGCGCAGAATTGTAGAGTTTCTTTTGATTTTGCGTGAAAACCCTGTTCCAGCCGAATACTACGATTTGAAGAAGCTTAAGGGCTGTGCAGACACGTATAGAGCGAGAATCGGTGATTTGCGAGTAATCTACGAAGTGCTATGGGACCTGAAAAGAGTTCATGTTCTGGTAGTTGAGCACAGAGAAAGAGCTTACTCTTAAAACCTTGCCAAAACCCATAAACCCTAACGAATTCACCAATTAACCAATTTACCAAGGAATTTACAAGGTGCCGATTGTGTGTAAGCAGTTATATATAGATACGCGATGTTCAAAATCAGTTTGTGAAGGCATATTAAATTTGTAGATTTTGGATTAAATTTTAATTTCCTTCCTTCCTTCGCTAAATTGAAATTTAGTCCACCACCACCGTTTCACGCCTAATGATTTGAGGTGACAAGAGGCAAGAGCTTAGGGCAAGGTGAAAAGCACGTGAGAAAGCCCTACCCCGAATTTTGATGATGGGTAATCTGTACAACACATTGTCCAATAATGATAAAGTTTTTTAAACGCATTCCATGCAATTACCCAACAGAACTACACTTAGTTTCAAAGTGAAGCGCGCGCTCAAGACCTTATTTTTTCACCTCTACCGTACCCTCTTTTGCGTAACAACTTGCACGTGATTTTGACATCTGCCATATGAAATATAATAGAACAAAAAAGTTTTTTTCTATAATAATCTTCTACAAAAAATTAAATGTATCCTATTCAAACTAAGTAGCAGAGAAAAAAAATGCAAAGAAGAAATTGCTTTGGAATTTTGCTCGTGTTGCTATCGTTTGGAACTCTATTATTTGCGGTTAGCCCTGTTCGCGCTGTTGACTATTATTTGACCTTGGATACTAGCCCGTCAGAAGTTCTAACTGTTGATCCTGAAGCTGTTACTGGTGAAGGCTATTACGCCTCAGGGAGCTGGGTTACTATT
>Ga0307445_10000048_pt1 | contig 47555 bp, 47 predicted proteins | sample SalMarSW160330MG_FD_202147 | JGI IMG/M metagenome (GOLD analysis project Ga0307445, IMG submission 202147) | Salt marsh sediment microbial communities from the Plum Island Ecosystem LTER, Massachusetts, United States - SW1603-30 | ecosystem: Environmental > Aquatic > Marine > Intertidal zone >... | reverse complement strand
ATAGAAGAACTAGAGCAAAATTCTGTTATCCAAATCAACGTTGCATTAGGTGAAGTCAAGGGAGAAAAAATTGGGTTCTTGTTTATGAATACATGAGATATAACATGACAAAAAATGAACTTATTCTAGCGAGTTGATCACATTCTGTATGAGATGATAAACAAGCTAAAAAATGAGAGAATAAGTGATTTACGGTTGCTTCCGTATCATGTAAAAATAGTATTGGTACAAGTAAATTTATAAAGAGTCAATCTTATTTAATTGATAAATTATCTAAAATAACACAAATTCTATTATGAGAATCAGTAGAGTTTTTCGTTGGAGTGTTAGAATATTTCTGTTAATATTAACACTATCTCTAACTGGAGTTTCTATTCTCGGGAGTATGTCGGCATTCGCAATTCTTGAGAATCCAGATAATGTAAACGTACCTTCAGGACCAATTAGTGCAAATTTAAACATTTCAGACGTAAATTCAATGTATCTTCAAGTCCCTTTCAATGTTTCGAATGTAGGTTTTTTTGATCTCACTAATTTGAAAATAGAATTTAGTATCGCGATGATTTATGATCATGTTAATTTAACTGGAACTGGAGAAAATGTCACAACAAGTACTAATATATTTAATAAAGCTATAAATTTTCCCCCTATACCTCATGGACAATCTTATAATGGTTTATTTAATGCTGCAAGTGGAGATGGTTTTCTTCCTGCTAATTTTCCGAATATAACAACAGAGATTGATTGGTATAAAACTCCGCATGCTATTGAATTTTATGCAGATTTTATATTCAGTGCTTCCTATTCTCTTGATCTTATTTCTTTTACAGTAAAACTATTCAATATAACAGTGGGGCATCTTCCATAAAGGTGATATCATTATGGGTGCAACGAAAAATATCTTTAAAGGAATTTTATTCACCAGCATATACTTAACTACTACAATAATCTTACCAAGCATAACTTTCTCTTGGGTAAAAGATTTATCAATTTTGGGAGTTCCCATTGTAATGAGTCAACTTGAATATGAAAGAATTATTTTTTGGATTTCAGCGTTTGGATTATTGATAAGCGGCTGTGCTTTCTTTAATTATAGTTCACCAAAGCAGTCAATTAGAAAGGCCATATTCGCCTTAATTCAAATCATTCTCAATTGTCTTTATATTTGGAGTTATAAATTTTCAGGAGCAACAGAAGTTAATTTTACAATCTTTACTATTGGGTCCCTTTCTATCAATTTTTCACAGATGATTTTGTTATATATGGGGATATATTTTTTAACAATCCTGCTTAAAATATATGATTTGATTGATTTTACCTTGAATCGTAAAAAGATAAGAGAAAAACGCTATTTAAAAAAAGGAGAGAATCTAAAATGATATTACAAGTGTTAGATTTCTTACAAGCTTTTGCAGAGATTATTGGAGTAATTTTAACCTTTTTAAAACCTGTCGTTTCTCCGATTGGTGCTTGGATGGTAGAATGGATTGACGTAGTTTTGGGGGTATTCCCTGAAAATTCGCTTGCAATGTATGTAATAATTTTCATTACATTGATCGTTATTGGAGCGATTGTTAACTCTCTATGGACTGGAGATACCCCTCCTAAATTTTTAGCTAATAAAGGCAAATATGCAACAATCTCTGATGAGAAATTAAATGAAGTTGAGAAAATTGAAGAACTAGCAAAAATATCGGCAGATGATGATAATAGGAACATTAATTCTGATAAAACAAAAATTCTAGATGATGATTAAATAAGAAAAAAGTTAAATTAATTTTATTTTCCAAATCTTTTCAGTAGTTCTGCTACTCTTCTACCTAAATCTTTGGCGATTTTTCCAGCTAATTCATCTTCTTCACCTTTTCCGATGAATTCCTTTAATTTGTGTTTTTGTAAACTAGTAATCGGGATGTTTCCCTCTAACACTGGGCTTCCTAATGCGTTTCCAACCACAATCATTCCATGTATCAATGCAAAATTTATAAGATCAGCAATAACACCCTCACCTCCGTTTCTTAATCCTGTAGCAGCCAATGGCGCAAATATTACATCTTTTAACAAATAATTCTTCATTTTCCAAGGGCGGGATCGATCTATTAATGTTTTAATTTGGGAACTAACCGAACCAAAATAATTTGGAGCCGCAATTATGAGAGCGTCAGTATCAAGTACTAAATCTTCAATTTTGTTAGTATCATCATTCTCTGCAAGAGGACAATTATTAGGAGGTCTAAGGCAAGCATCACAACCATTACAAGGGGTAATGTTATAATCAGTTATGAAAATTTTATTCAATTTAAAATCCGTTGAGACCTCCTTTATTCCTTCAATAACTTTGTCAATCAAAAAATTTGAACTCTTATTTTTTCTTGGGGAACCCACAATAAGACAAATTGTTTTCAAATCAATTATCCCTTTTATTATGATTTTAATAATTTATTAAATACGCGATATCAAATTTAAATTTGCGAATAATCTACTAATATTAATAAGAATATATTTGAGCAACAATAATTGGGTATTGAGCTCAATGGAAATTAGATATAGAAATAAGAAAGATTTATTAGATGAATTAAAAATACATAAAGAATTAGCTATAAAGAAGATAAATCAACAAGATTTAGGTACTGCCCTAAAAAAGGTCAAATCTGCTATTATTTTAATTGAAGAAGCTCAAGATTATTTAGATTTGGATGATGAGTTGGAAGAATTTCATCAATTAAACCAAAAAATAATAGATGAAAGATTAAGTCATCGGGAATGGTATTTGAGAAAATATAATAATCTTTTAAAAGAAAATCTAACGGAAGAGAATCTCGAATCTTTTTTAAAACTTCTTGCAATGTTGAAAGATGAAGTAGATGGAGTTGTAAATAAATTCAATTTAGAAGATGTTCAATTTCATATTAACTCCTATTTTAAATACCTGAGAAAAGTTTATGGGATTATTAGTTCCTATAAAATCTTAGAATTTAGTAAAGCGTCTCATCAAATACTAGGATTTGCTAAAGAAATTCGTCCCGAAAATTTTAATAACCTAAAAGCCCTAACATTATCACTCTATCGTAATTTAATAACAAATAAATTACAAGAAATTTCGAAACTTCAAAATCGTTGTCATTTGAATGAGCTGTGTGATAAGTTAGCCATTTCCAATGAGGATTTATTTAAAATTTTTGATTTACTTGAAGAAAACCCTCAAAACCCAATTGAAAGGTATAATCGAAAAACTCAAGAAATTTTGTTCAAATGAATTATAAACCACGATAGGATTCAGATCGGAGCACATCTTTATGAGATATCCCATAATTAAGGATTTCTAAAATTTCTTTCTTATCCTTTTCAAGGATTCCTTTGATAGGAAGGTAATTACTAGCATGATTGCTCCTGAATACACAATTCGCTTCTTTATTTGGGAAATTAATGTTTTCAATAAAAGTTCTTAATTCTTTAAGAATATCAATAGCACTCATTTCAATGAACTTATGATTCCGTTTTTTTTCATATAGTACAGTGCCCTGTGGGATCATTAATGATAAAAAAGAAATATACCATAATCTATCATCGCTAGGACATATCTTGTTAACTAAATCAGCAGATTTTATGGCATGATTATTGGATAGATTCTGGTTATTCGCGCCTCCCAATCCATTAATAAACGTTGCAGATAAAGTGATTTTTGCATCCATTAACTTTCTTGTAGCATTGATATAATCCTCTTTTGTTGCATTTTTCCCGATTTGTTTCAATAAATTATCATCACCAGATTCAAATCCAACATAAGCTATTTTTAACCCAGCATCTGAAAGGTCTTTTAATTGTTTACCTGATTTTTTTAGAATATCCTTTGCATGAGCATAAACCCCAACTCTTTGAGCATTTGGAAATTTATTCATTGCATATTTTGTAATTTCTAATAATTTTTCAGTAGGAGTAACCATTGCGTTTCCATCCAGAAAAAATATTTTTCTCACGTGAGAACCATATTTTCTATTTGCGACATCTAGATCTTTTTTGACATCTTCTAAATTCCTAACCTTAAAATCCTTTCTCAGATTCGAAACGCAAAAATCGCAATGATAAGTACAACCTTCTGTTAATTGAATCAACAGAGAATTCCCTTCTGAAGGAGGTCTAAATACGGGATAGCAGTAATAAATCGATGAATTTTCTACCATAATGAGTTATACATTAAAATTAAAATAATTGTGATTAATTACTCATCGTAATCTTCATCATCGTCCTCATCATCCTCATCCTCATCCTCATCGTCACCGTCTGGACGTTTGGGACAAGAAGTTAAATGACGACCTAATCTTTGAAACTTTTTTCCGCAATATGGACAGACTTGTTTATCTTTTTCTGTATCGGATTTAGCTGAAGCACTACTTGGTACGCGAATTTTTTTCTTTTTCTTTCTATTTGGTAGAAAATCATCAATTGTAGCATCATCAGGAGCAAATTCGCAAGATTGCATGTGTGAAGCTGCGTCTTCATAAATTTCAGCACAAAAAGGACATTCCATTTCACCAAAATCCTCCGTATCTAGATCATCCTTACTAGCTTTTCGTTTTTCAAATTTCAGTGGTACTTCTTCTTCCTCTTCATCGAATTCATCAATAGTTAAATCCAATTCATTTTCACTTGAGATCTCACTTAATTCAAACTCATCTAATTCTATCTGTTTTTCTTTCACTTTCAATTCTGCGGCTTTTTTACTTTCATCATAAATATCTGAAAATTTTTTGCTTATCTGCGAATATAAATCACATACTTGACAAACATATGCTTTCCGACCTAATACAAGATCTCTTTCTTTGCAAATACAGAGTGCTTGTAGACTATTAGAAATATCGCCTGCTGGTTCTAAAAACTTACACGCAAACTTTCTCGAATACTTTATTTTTTGTTTTCGACGTGGTATGATGATCACCAAAAAAAGTAAGTAAAATAATCATCCATAAAATATATTTTTTTTGATTGTTACCATATGAAAGAAACAATCTGATTTTTTAAAAATTATAAGAGATTGATTCGAGGTCATCGATTATTTTTTGTCTGAGAGAGTTATGTGAGACACTTGGTAATAGCTCTTCCAATATATCTCTCAATTCGATAATTTTTTCTTTTAATAATTCTGGTTTACTCCATAATGACTTTCGAAGGGGATGGATGTGGATCATTGCTTTATTATAATTTTCTATGGATTCTCTATAAAAAAGACAAGCACTATCATAATTCTCCAATCTGGTATGATATATAGTTCCAATTTTGTTAAAGCACATGCCTGCTCCAGCATAATCTCCAATTTTTTCAAATAAAATTGCAGCATCTTGGATTTTACTTAAAGCTAGTTTCAAGACATCATTTTTTCCATGTTTTAATAAGATATATCCAAGAATATAACTTGCTACAGCTTTATAAAATGAATTATCCTGTTCTTCCGCTATTTTCATCAGATCGGTAGCAAATTCTTCTGCTAAGACTAAATGATTGCTCGAAATGCATAATTTAGTTAGATTTCGTAATAAATCTTGAATTCGATCAACGTCTTCCTCTTTCGTATAAATTTTTATTCCTTGACGATATTTTTCTACCCCTGTAAATGGATCTCTTTGTTGAAATGCTGTATTTCCTTCATATATTAGTTGTTCAGCTTTTTCTATATCATCGACAATTTTAGTTTTACCATAACTTGATTCATCCCAAAAAAGGTTATTGAGATCAAATGAGACTTCATTTTTCATTGGAATATCTACTAAAGCTTCAGCGCCAAGTTGTGTATCAATTTCATTGGTCATTTCATCTTGTACTAATTTTTTATTATCCTTTTCGCCATATGCTGATTGTAAAGGCTTTCCCACCGATACTAAAGCTGATAATTCAGATAAAACATTGGCAAAAAAATATTTATTAAGACCCTCTACAATATAATCGACTTTGTGATAATTGGTCTCATATTCGGGAGAATTAGGATCCAAGTTAACGTCAGTTAATCTATATATTTCAAACCCTGTACTATATTTCGTTAAAAGATTCTCTCCAATTTTTTCTTCTTTTTTTTTACCTAATAAACTATGATCAAAAACTAGACCAATTGAATCATTAAATTTATTTTGAAATCCTAATTGATTTATAAGATCAACGTAAGAAAAGAATAATGAAAGGCCTGGATGTGAATGAAACCACCCAACAACGAAATTACCCTTATTTTCTTCATACAATTGTTGTTCAATTTCATCTATGAAGATATAATGCCTATGATCCAATTGTACATCCGTATCATGACCGAATGTCAAAGCGAAAGCATTCTCTACATGAACAAAATCATCATCCACATATCCAACGAGGATCCCATAAATTTCTTTCCAATTAGCTGATGGTATCGCATGATTCGCATATCGACTTGCATACAGAATGATCGTTTTATATGCTTCTGCATTAATTATCACGGGTTTACCAGGATTTGCCTCTTTATTTTGTTTGGGTTGTTCATTTTTCTCAATATTTTTATGGACGTCTTTTCTGGACTTTTGATTTTCTTCAGACATTTTATTATTTCAAAAGAGATTTTTACTATTTTTAGTTACTTTAAAATGATATACAAACACCATTAAATAAAAGTTTGCGTCAATTAATCCACCTTTTTAATGTTCAGCTTTAGCGTCTAATGCGAGTTTTAATATTGTTTCAGCAAATTCCAAACCAGGTACAATATCCAATGCTTTATTTAATGATTTAATTGCATTATCATATTGTCCTATATTAAAATAAGAGGATCCAAGATTAGTCCAAGCAACCTCATCTCTTGAATTTAACTCAAGGGCTTTCTCGCAAGCTTGGATTGATTTTTGGTATTCTCCTTTTTCAAGTAAAGCGGAACTAAGCTCAGTCCATGCGATTGAAAGAGTGGGATCTAAGCTTATTGCATTTTTTAATGCATTTATTGCATTATCATAATCCTCTATTTCAATATATAAGAATCCCAGATTATGCCAATGAATCGGATTAGTAGATTTTGTTTTTAAACCTTTTTTGTAAGCTTCAATCGCTAATTCATATTGCTCTTCTTGGAAATATTGAATTGCTAACTTGAACCATAATTCTGAGTCTTCTGGATCTTTTTTTAATCTTTCTCTAAGCGAATCATTGCTATTTTTAATTTCCATAACTCATCATTTATTAAATTTAAAAATGGATTCCATAAATCTTGTTTTTATGTTCCTTGAAGTTAATGAAATATTTGGAACGTCCACATCTTCAGATTCCGTTTTAATAAGAATAAAATGGCATCCAGGTCCTAATTCTATAAAAACGGGAACTATATCTTCTCGGTTATCAATTGTGAATACAGATTCAAAACCCATTGCTCGAGCTATTGCATCTAATTTTGTTTTGCTATTAGTATGAGTTTTGTGAACTTCAGTTGATTCATATACACCATTATCAATGACTATTAATGTCAAATTTAATGGATTTGCAAATGAAATCGTACTTAAGCTTCCTAGATTGGCAAGAAGTGATGCAGCACCATCTATACCCCACACATTTATTTTTGGATTCGTTAATGCAATTCCAAGCGCAATTGAAGATGAAAGTCCGTTAGAACCCATCATATAGAAGTTCTGATGGCGATCCTTAAGATAATATAGCTCTTTAGATACTTGACCTAGATTACAGACTATGTATTGGTGATCAATAACTTCAATGATTTTCTTTAAGGCATCAATTCGTTTCATTTTACTCACTCCATAGACTTCTTTTCAATAAAATGGCTGTTGATGTGTTATTTTCAAAACTATAGGAAATAGCATCTTTAACCTTACTGATATCCTTAATGCTATTTATATTCCATAATTTGATGCTTATTTCGTCTAACAGGGTTTCAGTTATTTTTCCCATTGGTATATGAGCTCCAATTGGTTCATCTTCTTCCCCGCGATGAGATATGAAAAAAATAATAGGAATTTCATAATATTGAAGTAGAGATGTCACTGCATTTATAGAATTACCTAATCCAGAATTTTGCATTAGTATTGCTGGTTTTCTTCCTCCTAAATATGCACCTGCGGCAATGCCGATTCCTTCTTCCTCACGAGTTACAGGTAAATAAAAAATTTCGTTCTCATCATAAATAATCTTCAGAATATTTTTAAGGAGTTCACATGGTACTGAAGTTATAAAATCAATCCCCGAATCCTTAATAATTTTATAAATTTTGAAGTCTATTTTCATGAGAGATTAATAATAGTAATTTTAATGACTACCTTAATTATTTATTTTCATAAATATAGTAAGTCCTATTATATTTAATGTAATAATATCTTCATAATTATGAGCATAATCTTTGGTGAAAGCACTCATTTTCAAATATATTATCTCAAAAATGGCTATTGCTCGTATAATGTGATCAATTTTTTTAAGAGCATACCTCAAAAAAAAAACAAAAACAAAAACACTTGGTTTCTTTCATTCCATAACCCTTTTACCATTTAAATCAATTCATCTTTTTTCTGCTTTTTAATCTTGGCATTTCCACCCCAGGAAATACCACTGAGATTTCCTCCACTATCTCCACAAATTATAGCTAATACAATGATAATCAATACAATAAGTACAACAACTATTGCTATAAGCAGAGAAAGTATCAATATGCCTTGAATTTTAGCAAATTTGTACAGCCAAGCACTTTCATCTTTCTTCATCACTTTTGCTCCATAAAACATTATTACAAGAGCAACCACGCAAATATAGGCAATACTCATTGGAACAGTTAGCAGAAAATTTTGGATATTAAAAACATAAATGAATATTATCTCAACTATAAGCACTCCTAAAGAAAATAAAAATATATGAGCCCAAACATTCCCTTTAGCAAAATAATTGTTTCTTAATAAGATTCCCATTAAAAAAACTATAAACGTTGCTCCTACAGATAAACTGACAAACATGTGGACTTGAGGTAAAAATTCAGTATAAATAACAACGGGTAAGCTTATAAAACCTGCTCCATAAGAAAATATTCCATATAATAGAAATACAAGCAAAGTCATTTCTCTTTTTGAAGCAATTAAAACCCCGAAATAAAGAAGAACTTCAATTACAAGGATAATTATATATATAACCATGTAAAATAGGCTTATTTGAATACCTGAAAAAAACCAGCTAGATAGCAATTCCCCAAGCAGCCATAATAATGAACCCATCAAGAGAGTTGGTAATATCTTTTTAACAAAAATAGTTCTCTGAGAATCGTTTAATAAGTAATTTTTCTTTTTCTCTTCATAGTTTTTAACGTGTTGATCAATCATATTGAGATCACTTTTTAGATTAAACCAGATTTCGAAAATATTATAATATTATACTAGGAAAAAATAACTATATATAAAGTTAATTCAAATGACACCTTGTTGGGTAAATTCTCTAATATCTTCAGGTGAATAACCTAAAGATTTAAGTATCTCTTTAGTATTAATCCCGACTTTAGGAGCAAGACTACGAATAGGCAAAGGTGTTCGAGAATATTTGATTGGAGAAACAATGTTAGGTACTTTACCAAATTTAGGGTGATCTAATTCCACAATCATCCTACGTGCTTTAATTTGAGGATCATCACATGCTTCAGAAAAAGATTTTACTGGCATTACACATGCATCTAAATCCTTGAAAATTTCTAACCATTCTTTTTGAGTTTTAGAGTAAAATTCTTTTTGAATTTCATGAAATACATATTCTCGTTCTTCTCCTTGAGCCATCTGCTTTAATTTTAAATCTTGGCGACCAAGACCAGTACATAAATCTCGCCAAAATTTTACTTCAATAGCTCCTACAGTTAAATACTTATTGTCCTTGGTTTTATAGATAGAATAATATGGGCAATTACCATGTAAAATATTTTCATTTTTTATGATTCCATCGTTGATATATTTCGAAAAGTGAAGCGCGGCTGTCATTGGCATAAATGAAAAAACAGTATCCAACATCGAAATATCGATGTACTGACCTTCATTTCTTGGATTTGTAGATCTTTCAATAATTGCTCCAAGAATTCCAATGGCTGCTACTAATCCTCCTCCAATATCCGCAGATTGAATACAAGGCACAATAGGATCTCGAGCTGGAGCTTGATCTTTCAAGCTGAAAATTTCCCTAGGTCGATTTAAATCAACCATTCCACAAATTCCTACATAGTTCATATCATGTCCTGCGATTTGTTCATAAGGCCCATTTTGACCGTAACCAGTTAAAGAGCAATATATGAGGGATTTATTAATATTAGAGAGAATCTCATAATCTATTTTCAATTTGGTGGTAATTTTTGGTCTAAATGTTTCCAATACGACATCAGATTGCTGGACTAACTTGTAAAAAATTTCTCTAGCTGTTTTTTTTTTCAAATTTAAAGACATGGATTTTTTATTACGCATTAAGATGGAATTAAATGCGCTTTCTCTAAATCTTCCTTTTTGAAAAAAGGGAGGCGGATTAGCGTAAGCAAATCGCGGGTCATTAATATGAATTATTTCTGCTCCTAAATCAGCTAATATCATGGAGCAGTAAGGACCTGGTAACATCCTCGATAAATCTAAAACTTTAATATTCTTAAGGGGTAAAGACATGATTATTTTACACGTGATTTATTTTAATCGATTATATCGAGAAAATAAATCATGTCTATTAAAAGTAATAGATTATATGTAAACAATCTCAGTTTTATCTGTTTTTGTGTCTACTATTGCAAACGATCCTTTTCCCGTAAGATAACCACATGCTTCCCCCGGATTCAGAACAATAACTCCATTTTCATATTTTTCATTGACAATAGCATGAGTATGACCAGAAAATACGTAATCAAATTTACCTGAGTGAGCTAAAGCTTGAATAACACCTGGTTTTGGCATGTGTGAAACAAAAATTTTTTTTCCGTCAAGCTCTAATATCCATTCATTGCCATTTTCCACAAGGTTGCATATTTTTCCTAAGTTTTGCTTTAAAAACACGTGATCCCCATCATTATTCCCAAAAACGCCATAAAAATTCTGCTTGATGGAGTTATCTAATTTATCAAACCAATTTTTTACAAATGGTGAGCAATAATCACCACAATGAATCAATCCTTCAACGTTTCGTTCATTCATCATCGAAACTGCTTTTAGGATATTATTCTGATGATCATGAGTATCAGAAATTACCGCTATTAACATTTTATTCTTTATTATAATGAACTTTTTATAGTAATAATGTCAAATTACACATAAAAAGATTGGCAACATAAAAACATAAATTAAAGGACAATTATATTATACGAATAGAATTGGATAATTGTGATTTAAGATGATTGAAGAATTTTTAAAAGATGAAAAATCAGCGATAGATCTTTATTTAGAAGAATACTTTGCAAACTTGAATAATAAAGAAGAGGAAATATTACTAAAAGATTATACTTCTCAACTAAAAGAATTTGTTTTAAACAAGAATGCGAAACGATTACACCCCATCTTATTAATCGCAGCATTTAATGGTATTGTAAATCCTATTTACTTGGAAGATCAAATAGAACAAGTTAGAAAAGTTTCATTGGCAGTTGAGTTGATCCATAATGCTTACCTCATACATGATGATTTAATAGATGCAGACGAATCTCGGAGAGAAAAACCTACATTTCATGTTCAATTAAAAAATGAAATGAATAACATATATAAGAACTCAGATTTCTCGAAAGATAATGAATACGACATGTATGGAAGAGATTTAAGTATTTTAGGAGGTACTCAAGGATATATATTAGGATTGACAATCATAAAAGATTCAAAATTTCCAGATAATTTAAAATTGATGGCTCTCAATGAATATACCTCTGCTGTCGATTACTTATTGAAAGGGCAAATACTTGAAGAGTACATGCACTACCACAACATTACGATGTCATTAGAACAGTATTTAAATATAGCTGAATTGCAAAAAGCACGACTCTTAGAAAAGTCCACAATAATAGGAGCGATATTGGCGAAAGGAAACCTGCATTATCAAATTAAACCTTTAAGTGACGCCCTACTACTTTTAGGTCAAGCTTATGCTATTCGGGATGATCTTTTAGATACGAGGGAAGATATTAAAAATAAAAAGAAAAAGAGCCTATACATCCTCGCAATTCAAAATACTAATGAGGAACAATCAAGAATTTTGAATGAAATCTATCATCAGGATGGATTATCTTCAAGTGATATTAAAGATGTTGAAAGAATATTTGCTGAAACAAATGCATTAATAATTGCTGATCATTTTGCAAAAAATTTGATTGTACAAGCAAAAAAAAGCCTTAGAGATATTTATCCAGATTTAAATAAAACTCAGAAGGTCTTCTTTAATGAATTTACCGACTACATCTATATGAGAGATTTTTGAGTTAAAATTTAAGCTACTAAATATTTTGAGTGATGATTTTTTAACATTAGATTATTTAATTCTTTAAATACATCCACTACATTATAGTTTTCCAATGAAGAAGTTTTATAATAACCTGTTAACTCTTTTTTTTTTAGGAATGCTTGAATGAGAGTTTTATCGACTAAACTTTCTTTTGAAACCGTCTCTACTAGATCATTTTTACTTCCCACTAGAATTTTAGGAATGCTTGAATCTTTGATTTGTTGAGTTAATTGTTCATACCAAAAATCTAAATATTCAAAAGTTTCTGGACTTATCAGATTAAAAACCATTAAAGCTCCATCTGCCCCCTTGAGAAATTTAGGGATAAGAGGTCTGAAACGTTCTTGACCGCCAAAATCAAATATTGAATTTGAGACAAGCTTCTCTCCTTGTTCATCAAAATTTTCAGTGTTATAAATAGGTAGATTAATCGAATGAAAATTTATACCAATTGTCATGGACGTATCAAAATTGAATGAATTAAAACAAAAACGATTAAAAAGGCACGTTTTTCCTACTGCTGGTCCTCCAACTATGACTATCTTGAAAGAATATACTATCGTTTTTTCTTGAATCGTGCTCTTTTTCAATTAATAATCCTCCAAAATATAAATCCTAATAATTCATATAAGGTAAAATATGAAATTAACCTTCGAAAAAAAGATTTATTAATATAAGCCGTAAATCTAAATTTAATCAATTCTTACTTTTTTCCAAGCAGTTCACATTTAAAATAATGAAAATAGAAATTATATTTGATGACTAATAAAATCCCACCTGACCAGATCGTAATAAGACCCCCAGTAGAAGCATATAGCGTGCTCATTGCTGTAACAGCTGGGTGTAGTTGGAATCGCTGTCGATTTTGTGGAACCTATAAGGGTATGTATCAAACCTCTCAGGATTATGCTATTCGCCCCTTAGAAGATGTATTAAAGGATGTTGATTTTTATGCTGAAAAGAATTATCACGGATTTCCCGTTTTTTTGGCGGGAGGAAATCCAACATCAGCTCCAACAGATTATCTCGTAAAAATTATTAAACATGTTAAATCACGAATGAAAAATGTACCAAGAATTAGTTGTTATGCTAAAGCTCTCGACATTTTAAGAAAATCTGATGAAGAACTTGGACAATTAGCTGAAGCAGGATTAGATATCGTATATATGGGATTAGAGAGTGGAAGTAGCAAAATCTTACGATTAATGAAAAAAGGGACTAATGCTGAATCGATGATTAAGGCAGGAAAAAGGATACTGGCTGCAGGTATAAAGTTGAGTCTCTATATTCTCTTAGGATTAGGTGGAAAAGAATTTTCAAATTTACACGTAAGAGAGACTGCAAAAGTTCTAACAGAAATCAATCCAACCATATTTAGATTTAGAACTTTAAATGTTTTGCCTTCTACTCCCCTTTGGAAAGATTGGAAACAAGGAAAGTTTGAATTATTATCTCCTGTTGAATGCATTATGGAAGAACGTGAAATTATCGCGCAATTAGGTGAAAATGTAACCTCTCAAGTATTTAATGATCACATATCAAATTATGTTGGATTAGAATCTTCTAATATTCGAGAAGATAAAGACGTCTTTTTGAACTATTTAGATTTGTTGATAAATGATCCTAAAATCCAATCTTTGCCCAGGAAAAATTTAGAACATATGTAACCATCTTCTTTATTAGATCGAAAATTAATCAGATATTCTCTCACTCCCCAGTTAAAAATATATATTTTACCTAAGATATTGAGGTAAGATTTTATAATAAGTAAAATCTTTAATATTAATATTTATTGATGATTAATCAAGCTACTTACAAATACAGAGAGAAAAGGATGACAGATTATTTTCGAAAAAAAGTTCATTACAAAGATATTATAGCAACATTTGATGATATTTTAATAAAACCCGGTTATACGGATTTCCAACCAACCGAAGTCGATATTTCCTCTAATCTAGGAAAGTATCATCTCAATATCCCTATCATATCTGCTGCAATGGATACTGTGACCGAAGAAGAAATGGCTATTAAAATGGCACTACTGGGTGGACTTGGGGTTTTACACCGTAATTGTTCCTATGAAAAGCAGCTTGAGATGTGTCGAAAAGTCAAATTTGCTCGTTCCTTTGTAATAGAAGAAGTTGCGACTATAAATGTAAATGCACGCGTATCTGAAGCTAAATATTTAATGGAGACATATAAAATTAGTGGTGTCATGGTAATCGGAGACGATAAAAAGGTTTGTGGCATTTTTACTAAAAGAGATATTCCTTATAACGAAAGAGAGGTAAGAACAGGATTTGTTAAGGATTATATGACAAAAGATGTCATTTCTATTAAATCTGGTGCGTCGAGGGCACAAGCTTTAAAGACGCTCTATGAAAATCGGATCGAAAAATTACCAATCCTTGAAGATGGTTACTTGAAGGGGCTAATCACTAAAAAAGATTTAAAGCCTGAATTTCCAAATGCATCTATTGATGATGAAGGTCGATTATTATGTGCCCTTGGACTTTCTCCCAAATTTCCTGAATCAAGTCATGCGCAAGAGATGCTAAAAGAACTCGATAAATACGTCGATATTTTCTTTATTGATGTTGCGGATTATTTTAAAAAAACCGATATTGAAGGAACCATAAAATTAATGAAATTATTAAAGTCTGATTTTGTTTTAGGTAATATTGGAACTTATCAAGCTGCTGAATTTATCCTTACTAAATGTGATTTTAGCGATAAATTCATTGGTTTAAAAGTAGGAATGGGTTCTGGTTCTATATGCACCACATCAATTCAGACAGGTGTTGGTGCTCCAACACTTTTTGCAACTGCTCAAGTAGCCGACGCTATTAAAGATTATAATCCGGATATAAACATCATTGCAGATGGTGGTCTTAAAAATCCCGGTGACTTGCCAAAAGCAATTTCCGTAGGAGCTGATCTAATGATGTCCGGACACTTCTTTGCCGGGTGTACTGAAAGCCCGGGATACATCGATACAATACAAGGTAGAAAGGTAAAAGTATACAGGGGTATGGGTTCAAAGGAAGCAAGAGCAGCTGGTTTTGTTTCAGATAGGTATATCGAAGGATCCAAAAATTTAGCAGAAGGAATCTCAGGGTACATCCCTTATTTTGGAGATTTAGATGGAGTGATACAATCTTTAAGAGAAGGTCTAATAAACGGAATGATCTATTCAGGAGCTAAAAATTTAAATGATCTGAAGAAAGTAGATATAGGAATTATTACTCCATTCGGTCAGCAAGAAACTCGAACGCACGATCTCATATAAATCAGGAATACGTTAAAAATTGACCATAAAATCCTCTCAATATAATTATTAAGTTCCTATTAATTATCTTTTAACAGAAATAAAGTTAAGTTAGGTCGTAATATCAAAAATTATGAATAATTAAGTGAGTTTTAAATGAAAAAAATAAGAAGAGCACTAGTTTCGGTTTATGATAAAACAGATATTGTAAATTTCACTAAAACATTAGTTGATGAGTTTGGAGTAGAAATCTTATCTACGGGGGGTACAGGGAGATTATTAGAAGAAAATGGGATTGATTTTACAGAAGTCTTTAATTATACGGGATCCCCAGAAATGTTTGATGGAAGAGTAAAAACGTTACATCCAAAGATAGAGGGTGGTATTCTTTATCGCAGATCTAACAAAAAAGACGTTGAAGATGCTGAAAAATACAAGATTCCTCCAATTGATATGGTAGTGTGTAATCTTTATCAATTCAAAAAAGCCATTTTAAGACCAAATATATCGTTATCCGAAGCTTTAGAGATGATAGATATTGGTGGTCCTACAATGATTCGAGCCGCAGCTAAAAATTTCCCAGATGTTATTGTGATACCTGATTCTAAATACTATAAAGATATCATAAAGGAACTTAAGGCAAATAAAGGAATCATAAGTGATAAAACCAGAGCTGATCTAGCGCAACAAGTATTTACTATAATGGCTGATTATAATGCAGCCATTGTTAATTATTTAAGGCATTATTATTATCCTGATGAAATATTGGGACATCAACTTATAAAAGTATATGAAAAGGTGCACGATTGTAGATATGGAGAAAATTGGGACCAAACTGCTGCTTATTATCGTGATGTAAACACTAATCATGGTCTTCAAGATCTTAAAAAGTTAGGAGGAAAGGAGATATCATTCAATAATTATTTAGATATTGATAGTTGCATTCAAATTTTACTAGATTTTGGGACTGAAAATTATGTCACGGCAATATTAAAACACACGAGTCCTAATGGAATGGCAATTGATCGAAATTCCCAATTAAAATCCGTGGAAATGGCCTTTAGTTGTGATCCCTTGTCGGCATTTGGAGGAATTTGGGGTTTTAATAAAGAATTGACAAAAGAAGTAGCTGATTATATTGTAAACAAGCAAAAAATATTTGTTGAGGTTATAATAGCGCCTTCTTTTCAATTTGAAGCATTAGAGATTTTAAAGACAAAGCAGAACATGGTAATACTTGAATATGGAAATTTACTAAATTTTAGAGAGGAAATTTATAAATTTCCAGAGATTCGGGGAATTTTGGGAGGAGTATTGGTACAAGAATATGATTATAAGCCTATAATAAAGGAATGGAAGATTGTGAGTCATAAAACTGTGAATGAAATGGAGAAAAGTGCATTGATCTTTGCTTACAAGGTTTCAAAATGGGCAAAATCAAATTCTGCGTGTTTTGTTCAAGTATATGATACAGGAATGTATACAATTGGAATAGGGGCAGGTCAACAAAGTCGAGTTCACGTAGTTAAGCTTGCTATTCAAAAGGCAATAGAATTTGGGCATAAAAATGACTTAATTGGCTCATATATGGGTACGGATTCCTTTTTCCCTTTTCCTGACGGTTTAGAGGTTGCAGTTCAAGCGGGTGCAAAAGCTATCATTAATCCAGGAGGATCTATGAGAGATGATGCCGTTATTGAACGAGCAAATGAACTTAATTGTGCATTAGTATTTTGCGGTAAAAGAGTATTTCGACATTAATTATTCATCACTTGTTTTTGTTATAATTTTTATTTCGATTTGAGAGATTCTTTTCTTAAAGCAATTGATTAAAATAATTACGTATGAGTAAAAGTTTATAAAACCTTAAACATAAATTTCACATACAAAAATAATTTTTTTAAAAGAAGGAATTGCTCTCATTATGGACTTTTTTTTAGCACATTTACGTGAGACTCTAGAAGCGATTAATAAATTAATAGATAATAACGTTTATCGAGTCGATACAAAAAGAATTAGGAGATGCAATAATATAAAATCATCAGATCGTTCAAAAATTAATTTTATCTGGAGATCACTTGAATATCTTAAACTTGAAGGAATATTGGAAATAAATGGATCTTACCATCCTAAAACCTATAATATCAAAACAAAGCAAAAATTAGATATTAATGAGATAATGGCTAATATAGAAAATAATAGATTCGTTCCATGATCCCATTTATACCAAATCTAATTCTTCTAACAAATTGTTTAACTTTACTCTGTTATCCTCTTGTTCGGGGTTTAAAATCAATCTCTTCTGATAAAAAATAACATTTCCATATTTCAATTCTAAATCATTAAAAAGTTTAATCCAAGAATTAAAATTCTGCATCAAAGATTTTACATCTTCATCATCTTCGAAGAATTTTATATCCTTATGATCCAAGGATGAACTTATGGCTTTATATTTTGAAATTGAATAACCTTGTGCACGCAGGAATTCAGAATTTGTTCGTTTAATAAATGCATCCACCCCATGCCTCCATCTAATATAATTTTCATTGATTTTTGTAATAATCGTTTGAATGGCTCTAATTTCTTGAGGAATTATGGGTTCATCTTGTTTAGTTAAAATTGCTTTTATTTGAGTGAATTCATTTTGAAAATGCTGGCAGTATTTTTTTATCATTTTTTCAAATTGAAGATAAACGGTATTATAATTTTGGGCAAATATTATATCAACACTTGAAAAGATTAGTGATTCTTCATCAAATTTACCTTTAATTCTCCCCGCATTTAATAGATCTTTTGCAATTGAGGTTAATATCTCAATTTCCTTATCTGAAAGTTCTTTATCCGGAAAAAAATCCCCGAAGGAAAACAAGGAACTTTCTTCCATTAGATTTTCCAAACCTAATTGTGTGAAATATTGTAGTTGTCCGTCCTCCTCATAAAATATCCCCTTGATCTTATTCGATTCATGCAGAGATTGTAATAAATCTTTCACTATGCTTGATGTAATATCTAAGTTGCCAAGAGTTATCATTTCTGATGATTTAGATTTCTCTATCAGCATTGATTTTATTTCTTCTTTAGCATCTTCAATTTTTGTTTCATTAATTATTAGAAAATCTCCTTTTTTAAAATATTTCAAGCCAAGTTTTTCAATAAATTTTAAAAAGTCACCCATTGACATTCCAGTTTTTTCCATGTAGTCACTTAACTTAATCCTATCAAGTTTCTTAATTTCTTCTGCGATTAGCCTTAAATTTTCATCAATACTTGTTAATATATGAGTTCTTTCAATGTTCAACTCTTTAGCTAAATTATTTATGTTTTCTTCTTTTCCTACAGGATCACTGATGAGAACAGAAATTCGATCTTTTATGAATTTTGAATAGTAAAACACTTCTCTGTTTTTATCAAATATTCCACTTCTTACATCAATGTATTGTTTAAATATTTCATGCAATAAGGGCGTTACAATATTTGTTTTGTCAGAAATTTTAGGAATGGAGAAATAGCCTAATATTTTTGAATTTTCAATCTCTTTTTTAATTTTTAAGAGCCCTAAATTGGTTAACCAGTATGTACCTCTATGAAAATTAGTTAAATAGTCCTTAGGGATATTTACTATGAGTCTCTTAAAATCTTCTTCGTCTAATCGATCTTTATAAGCCTTTAAATCAATAGTACTATTCTTCGCTGCTTCAGAATTAATTCTGGTACTAATTTTTTTCAATGAATAGAATGCGGAATCACTTTTACCCCTTAAAAATTGAGTTTTTGATGATATTGCAATTTCAGTGATTAATTTTTGAATTAGAGAAGGTGGTAAGTACTCATATTTTTTAGTATTTAACATTCCTTTATTTTGTAAAGTACTAGTAAATTCAGATTTTAGATATGAATAGGGATAAAAATAACCTAATTCAGAATAATAACCATCAATATGCTTTAATTTGAGAAGATTTTTCACAAATAATTTCAATTCTCTCTCATCTTTTATGATATAGGTAAAAATTTGGAGTAAATCTTCATTTGATATTTTTCTTTTATTGAAAATTGAAATTAACTTACTTCTATCAAGTTCATAGAAATTGATTAATTTGTTATCTTTCTCTTTTATATAAAAAAAGATTTCATTATCACTATTCTTTGACTTTGTTATCGCTCTTATTTCATCTTTAAGTTCATTATCGTTCAATTTAAGAAAAGTCCTTTTTGACATTAAAAAAATATCATCAAGGATATTGAGAGTTTGCTGCAAAGTACGTTCTTCAAATTCTTTATTTTCTAAACTCGGGAAAACACGTTTACAGAGTACTATTAATCCAGAAATAAACGTAGGATTATCAAAATGTTCTATAAATAAATCTTTTGCAAGATCTCTAATGTCATACGAATTGTTGTAGGTAAAATCTTTACATTTAATCAGGAGATTAACTAAAGAAACGAAATTTTCGAAATTTTTCTCGATACCTAATGCTTTTATGATGATACTTTTTTTATCGCATATTTCAACATTGTTTTTCTTTAATATTTCGTTTAAAAAATAATGAGCATTATCTCTTATGTCCTTATCATCATCTAATAAACAGTTAACCAATGGTTCGAGAAATTCTTTGATAATGCTTGAATTCTCCAGAGACGCAAAGCCCAATATGGTAATCGTGTTTAATTTTAATTTAGTACTCTCATCATTCAGATAACGAAACACTTTCTTAATTAAATTTTCACTAAGAAGTGAGGATTCTTTTTCTATTAAGATACTAAGAATATATGTAATTGGAACAACATAATTCCCCTCTTCTAAAAGAAGTTCTAGCTGTCCGATTAAAGAAGAAACTTTTTCTAGCTTATTTTTAGCCATATTTTTATTGAGTTTTTCTACAATTGGGTAAAGAGGTTCAAATTTTTCAAAATCATCAAGATTAAACATAATTGAAAGAAGAAAATGGTTAATCTAATAAGAATTTTTTGATGGGTTCAAGTTCTAATAGGTTGGTTATGTCTTTTAATAGAAATGTTGGTTTAGATTTTTCCAAATCCTCTCTTGTTCCATGACCAGATAAAAGCGCGATGCTTTTGATATTAGCATTATTCGCTGATTGAATATCACTCGGAAGATCACCAATTAGGTATACTTGGTTTTTATTTATTGATAAGTTATGTTTATTCTTAATAAGTTTCAAAGCTAAATGAATTGGATAAGGATCTGGTTTTCGATATGGTGTGTCGTCTCTGGAAATAAAAACCGAAAAAAATTCGTCTAATTTTAGCTTTTCAATAAAATATAATAACCGTTTTTTACTCGTATTAGATATAACTCCTAAAGGGATATCATTTTCTTTTAGCTTTAATAGAATCTCCTTTAAATTCGGCTTAATAGTTTCATAAATTTCATACTTGGGGTACAATCTTCTGAATTTAATGAAAAAGATAATTCTTCTCCATCTGCTAGGAATATATTTCTTATAATTTTTATAAGCTCTAAATATTGCTTTAATACGATTACTCGAATCAGATTGTTCGAATATACGAGCTAAATCAATAAGTCTAAGACCATCGATATTTTGCCATCTATAAAATTTCATTTTAAGCTTAATTAATGCACTGTATTCAAGAGCTTTTTGAGTAATTATGACTCCATCAAAATCGAATAATAAAATTAGAGGATCTGACATAACTGTTAATTAAAGTATAGGATGGAAATTAAAATTAATCATTTTAAGCAAGATTCGCATAAACTTTATGTAAAAATAAAATATGAAAAAAAAGAAAAAATTATTTTTCTATGTAATTTAATTAGATTAAATTTATCCATCTAGTTCATCAGGTTCTACACTCACGTAGCTCAAAAGACTATCAATTTGTTCTTGTTTCTTATTTATGTTAAGTACGGTATTTAAATGCACCACATCTCCGTGTCCTGGAAGAAGAGTAATACTTCCTGCTCGAAGAGCAAAGAATTCAAATACATCTGGAATCTCCTTTTTAATTCTTAAGCTTTTTGTTGGCATCCTTTCAGCATTAGCGAATAATCCAGTCTTATGATAAATCTCATTCCTCTCAATCTTCCAGTAATCAAATCTTGCACTAATCAAGACTAACCCTAAGATGAAAACAAGAACTAGCGTTATTACAAGATAAAAATTCGGGGTTAATTCTAAATTAAAGTTTCCCCCAATTACGGGAATTGACACATTCGGCAAGACTAAAAATACAACTAACAGAATGACTACAACAACAACCATAACTAAAACAAAAAATTTTGCTGAAGAGAAGTCAAAAGCCATGATAAATAAATTTGAGAAAAGTACGATTAGCCAAATGTTTCCATACCATGCTTGTAATTCTGTTGGTTGAAGAAGCTGCAGGATCCATAAAATGAAAGAGGTGAGCAACAATGGCCATAGAAAAATAACTTTAGGATATGACCTCAGAAAAACTTCATTAACTGCCTTGGCTTTTTTTGACGACATATAAATCACTTTAGGTTTTTATTTTAAAGTAAGGACAATAGTTTTTAAGATAATATATAGATTTTCTCTTTAAAAATATTCTTAAACATCTTCAATTTTAATAGGGAGAATTTTGAATCAAACAAGGATAACCCAAATCGGAGACCATGTTCTTAAAAGTAGGTGCTTATAGATTGTACCATTCTCAGAGATGCTGAAATAGCTTGATTTCCTTGTTTACTTATTCCCATATGTCCAGGAAGCAAATATTTCACATCTAATTCACTTATTCTCTTAATAGATTCTTTTAGTTTTTGCAAAGATCCTCCTGGAAAATCATATCTTCCAAAGCTTCCCCCAGTAAAGATTAAATCTCCTGGAATAAGAATTTTTACTCTTTCCTCGTAATAGCAGATAGAACCCGGAGAATGCCCCGGAGTATATAGAATTTTAAAAGCAAAATTCGTTCCAATATTGATGGATTCAAACAATGTTAATTCCGTGATATTAATTGGAATGATTTTTACTCCAAAATACTTAGCATTAATACCAAAACTCTGAATACTACCTGGAAATATTTTTTCTTCGATTCCATTTCTTAAGATATTTGCAGTTTCTCCAAAAGCAAATATCTGGGGTTGATTATCTATCATCTTGTTTAAAATATGATAAAGTCCCAGCACGTGATCAACGTGTTCGTGTGTTATATATACTCGAGTAATATCATCTAATTGAAGATCTAATCTTTTTAATCCCTCAACAAGACCATTCAATGTTAATCCATTACCCGCGTCAAATAAACTCAGTTCCCCCGTATCACTGTCCCTTAAAATGTATTGATTACAATCAAGCATTCCAACCTCCGGGAAGAAAAAGAGATTGTCAATAACTTCTTCCCCATTTTTGACGTTTTCCCTTCTATTGTCAAACATTATTTTTATTCCAACCTATTTGAAGGATTACATTTAATATTCCTTTAATGTTTTTCTCTTCGAAATTATAACAAAAATTTAATTCTTGTGTGTAAATTAAATATTATGGTTTTAGAAAATGATCTTGAGAAAATGAAATCTAAGGTCAAGTTTGGCATTAAATTTTGGTTAGAATTTGAAGATGGAGAAAATAAAAACATATTAGGTTCAGGATGGGCAAAATTATTAAAAAGAATAGAAGAACTTGAATATATGGGGGTCAATTCTTTAACTAAAGCTGCAGAAGATTGCGGTTATTCTTATAAATATGCGTGGAACATTTTAAAAAGGATCCAAAAAAGAACCGGTGTTTCTCCCGTTACAACAGGCAAAGGTGGAGCAGGTGGTGGTGGTTGGGTAAAGTTGAATGAATGGGGTCATTTTTTACTAGGTAGATATAATACCCTTCTACTCGAATTAAAAAATATAGAAAAAAAACTTGAACATACATTGAGATTAGATTGATCAATAGATTTTAATTAAAGAACTTATTATTTTCTCTTAATATCTTACAATTTCAATTAAAATTCTAAACTGAAATATCTAATAATGAAAAGGGGAAGATTTTGGGGGAGAAGAATTCGTATATTGAAAAACTTACCGTTCAAGATTACATGATTTATGATCCTTTAACAGTTACTCCTGATGCTAAAATTAGTTCAACAGAATTATTAATGTTAAAAAAAAACATTGGTGGATTACCAGTCATCAAAGATAGTAAGTCTAAACAATTAGTTGGAATAGTTACTCAACGAGATATTAGACTTGCTCGATTTGCATTGAATTTAGAATCCCCAACGACAAATGTACGTGATTTAATGACTAAGGATCCAATATTTGTTAGTAAAACCGATTCCCTAAAAAAAACTCTTCAATTAATGTTTGAAAACAATGTTGAACGCTTGCCAGTAATTAATCAAGATAATGTATTAATTGGGCTTGTTATTCAACAAGATATTTTAAAAGCTATATATAATCAATTGAAATAAATGATAAATTACATAAAAACGGATTTGAAACACTTAATTTTTAATAGATAGGATTTCTTTTTTACTTTATTCAGAAGAAAAATTTTTTTATTAAAACAATATTCTCTATTAAAACACCAATTTATTGAGTTATCATGGTTATTCCTTTACCCGGCACGCCTGTAATAGTAGATATAGGATCTGCTTATTGTAAAGTAGGTTTTGCAGGTGAACCTAGCCCACGATTTGTTTTTCCAACAATTACTGGTACAGAAAAATATAAAGCAGTGATGGTTGATGTCAACGCAAGAAATATTTATGTTGGAAATGATGCGTCTCGAATGAGAGGTGTTTTAAAAGTAAAACATCCTATAGATAGGGGTGCTATTTTGGATTGGAATGATTATTATGAAATTTTAAATTACATTTTTTATACTCTTCTAAGAATTGATAATCTCTCCAACTATCCCATTCTTTATACTGAAGCACCTTTTGTTCAAAGGGATACTAAAGAATATATTGCACGTGTTTTATATGAAACACATCGTGTTAAAAGCTTAATAATGGTTCCAACACCTATTCTGTCAATATTTAGCGTGGGCTTAACAACAGGGCTCGTGATCGAGTCTGGGGACGGATTAACATGGATATGTCCTGTTATCAACGGGCAAATCGTAGATCAGAGTGTTCAGAAATTAGCTTTAGCAGGGATGGATGTAAATCAATATTTAAAAAATCTACTAATGAGGGAAGGAATCAATATAGAATCTTCTGCCGTTGAAGAAATTATTAGAGAAATTAAAGAAAAAAATTGTTATTTCATTTTAGATCCTAATAATAAACCTGATATGAAAGATAATTTCAGTTTTTCCATGCCTGATGGCTCTACTATAAACATACCTAATTTTATCTTTTATGAAGCTCCAGAAGTCATGTTCCAGCCCCAATTGTTGGGATATCAAATAATGAGCATCTCTCAAGCTATTATTGAGAGTTTACAAGGAATTGATAAACATTATTGGTCAGATTTACTGTCTCACATTGTTATATCGGGAGGAAATTTCAGCTATTCAGGATTTGAAGAGCGATTAAAATTAGAATTGAGATCATTATTACCTCAATTAGGAAAGATTCCTAAACCAAAGATTGAAGAAGATTCTAAATCTGAAACAAAACTAAAATTAAAGAGTCTTAAAAGTGAAAAAAAATTACAAGATACCTGTCCTCACTGTGGTATCTTGGTAGACTTATCTGATGATAAAGAATACTGTCCTTCGTGTGGCGGACGAATAACTCTTCCTGAATTATCTATAGAATCAGGGGGAACCCCATCAAAAGCTAATATAATTGATGGAAAAGTATTTTGTCCTAATTGTAATAAATTAATTGATGATTCAACTTCAATATTTTGCCCATATTGCGGTGCGAGTGTTCAATCATTTGATCCACCTGAATTTATGGCAAAAAAGATCAATCAGACAGTTCTTGCTAAGGAATTTTCTGGATTTTACGATTCTGTTGAAGATGTATTAAGGTATTTTGTTCCTGATAATCTTCAATATGCAATATTCAATGGTGCTGCTATTTTAGGAAGCTTACCTTCTTTTCTCCGATTATTTGTATCCCATCAGCAGTTTACTGAAAATAATGATCTTTTATATAAAGATATAAGCGAAATTTTCTAAATTCATTTTTTAAGAATGATAAATAGTCTACTTATATTATTTTTTTTAATTAAGAGTATTCGTTATAAATTAAAGATTAAAAACAACTCTCTCGAAATACCGATAATTTTTAATTTCAAGTTGAATTTAAAAAATTAAATTCTATTTAAAACCAGATCGAGGTTTTTAGTTAATTGAGATATAAAAATAGGTATTTAACGTTTAGCTTAATGTTCTTAGCAATATTTATCCTTATTATTCCTCTTGCTTCAGCGAAACAAAGAGATTCTTATTTAGTCGATTTTATTTATTCAGAACAAGTAGGAAATCAAGGTTTTGGCGATTCTTATCAAGAAACTGCTCAAGCTTTAGAGATTTTGAAAAATTTTGAAGCTTTCACGATAGAAGGAATATTTGGTGTTGAGAACAAAGTCGATGTCCCTACTTTAACAAATTATCTCGTTGATAAACTAACAGATATGTTTGAAGATGAAACAGTGAATTTGTATGATCTCTATGGCATTTTAAAATCACTACATTATCTCGATCCCGTGATAGATTCCGATTTAAGCAAGGAGATTTATAATTATGTCAACACTTCTGGACTTCCTAGCGGTGGTTTTACTCCAACGAACATTTCAAAGGCAGTAAATGTGGTCTCTACATTCTATGCCTTTCAGATCTATGATTTACTTGGAATTGATATGCCAAATAAAACGATCCATGCAAACTGGCTTCTCTCGTGCAATAATGCTGATGGTGGATATGGAGGTAATTCTTCTTTATCCTCTACTTTACTAACAACTTACCAAGTTGTATACTTAATTAATGAATTAACAGGAAGTGTTGATAACTTAGTTAATAAATCTGCCACGCTGGAATATTTGACATCTTTTTATCAGGGTGATGCTAATGATTTTAATAACTATGGTGGTTATCTCCCTGATCTCACTGCTCTAGTGGTGTTATTAAGTAGCTCTTTTATATGTCTAAGCTCAATTGGATTAATCGATTCAACAGAATTACATCAAGATCCGACCATAAATTTTGTATTATCTCGTCAAAATTTTCGGGATGGAGGATTTAGTGATAAAGTTATAGACTATTATCAAGAACTCTCATCAATAACGGCCTCCTATTATGCCTTCAAGATTTTAGATGTGTTTAAATCAACTGATTTATTAAATGAAGAGATATTTATGGTGGAATTCAATTATATCTTTTTGATTATCATGTTATCTGCGATTGGTATAATTGTATTTGTTGCATATTTGATGTGGCGAAAAAGAAGAATTTAGTCTTAATAAGGCTCGAACATATTCTGAGAAGATTTTTAATAAACATCTAATAATATTTATTTAATTCGATCCTATATTACTATTTCATAATATATTGTAGAATATACCAAGATTATTATGGAAAAAATCTTAGATGGAAAGGCACTCGCCCAAAAATTAAACATGGAAATAAAATCCGAACTTAATCAATTGTATAACATATCCAAAATTAAACCTAAACTCGCTACAATATTAGTAGGAGAAGATCCCGCTTCACAAGTATACATTAACATTAAAAGAAAAACATGTGTTGAAGTTGGGATTGAATCTATCTTCATTAAACATCCTGCTTCCATCAGTAAAGATGACTTAGTCGCGAGTATTAAAGAACTCAATCAGGATGATTCAATTCATGGAATTCTCCTTCAAATTCCCCTTCCTGATCACTTAAAACCTTACATTCCAATCTTTGTAAATCAAATATCGCCTTTAAAGGACGTTGATGGATTACATCCAATTAATAAAGGAAGATTGTTTGATTATGATGAAGAATATGCTCCTTGTACTCCAAAAGGGATCATTGCACTTCTGGAACATTATAAAATAAATTTAAATGGAATGTTTACGGTGATTATAAATCGTTCAAATTTAGTTGGGAAACCTTTAATCTTCTTATTTTTAAAAAGAAATGCCACAGTGGCAATATGCCATACTTCTACGAAAGAGCTTGATAAATTTATAAAAATGGCAGATATTTTAGTAGTTGCCGTTGGTAAACCGCATTTTATATCTAAAGAAAACATAAAGGAAGGAGTTATTATTATAGACGTTGGTGTTAGCAGAATAAATGGTAAATTATGTGGAGACGTTGATTTTGATGATGTATTTGAAAAATGTGGAATGATAACTCCAAATCCAGGCGGTATTGGCCCTCTAACAGTCTCTTTTTTAATGAGGAACACATTAATAGCTTATCGAAATCAGATAAACTCAAATTTGACTCAATAACAACAAAAAATATAAAGCAAATGTATTAATATACCCTACAACGAAATTGAAATTAGTTACAATCGAATTAATAAATCATCTTAAAGCCGAATTATGGCAATTCTTGAAATAGGAATAAATTGTGGCACACGGAATCTAATAAACATAAAATATTATAATTCAGATACCGGGTTAGGCTTAGATCCAGAGTTAAGAGCTGGATTTCTCTCTGCCCTTGAAAGTTTTACTTCTGAAGTATTTGGAGATGATATTAACGTAGTCTCGTTAGCATCTTTTAAATTAGTTTGCTATTGCGATTTAATTGCCTTACCTAATGATCCTCAGAACAAACAACCTCTAATAGCATTTGCCATTATTGAAAAAGGAACCGATCCAGAGATTGTTAAAAAACATTTACACGAAATTAATTCACATTTTCTCAATAGATTTTCTCTAAATGACATATTCTCCAAAAAAGAAAAAGCGTTTGCAAAGTTTGAGAGTAGAATAGATGAAGTGATTGGAGATCTTAAACTAAAAACCGAGGATCGCTTTCGGTCAATCTTTTAACAACCTTCATGAATATAAAAAGAAATTAGTTGGAATTAATCTATTTCAACGAAAAAACCTTATTAAAATCAGTTCAATATTATAATTACGGTTTGAGTTCATTCGAGGAATATAATCATGAGTTCGAATATAGGTCCTGAAGCATCTGCAGCTTATGATAGATATTTAGATGCTAAAACAATCGAAGAAAAAATCAGGTGCCTTGAAGAATTTCTTTCTATCGTTCCAAAACACAAAGCAACAGAAAGAATTGTAGCTTTAAACAAATCCCGACTTTCTAAATTGAAAAGAGAACAAGAAGAAAAAAAAGAAAAGGAAAAAGCCGGGAAAAAAATAAGTCCATTTTCTATAAAAAGGGAAGGAATCCAAATAATCTTGATTAGTGATTATCACGTACCTGGAGTTGGTAAAACTTCAATATTAAACTTATTAACTGGAGCTGCAAAAAAAAAAATTGGTAAATTCACGTCTTTACCCGAAATTGGGATATATAAAGAGCAAAAAATCAAATTTCAGATAGTAGATATGCCTTCAATTATGGTTGGGGCTTCTGATGGAGTGGCAAATGGCAAGGAAATTCTATCTCAGATTAGATCTTGCGATCTAATAGTAATTTGCATTGATTTATCCAGAAATATAGATGATCAAATTTGCATGATAGAAAAGGAGTTACACAAATCAAATATTAGATTAAACCTTCAATCTCCTCCAATTTCAATTGAAAAAACGGGATCTAATAAAATTCAAGTCTTCTATCTCACTGAAGAAGCAAAAAGCGTTGAAGAATTATCAGATTTTTCAGAAAAAATAAAAGAGATTGTACATGCTAGTGGCATTAGGAATGGGATTGTAAAATTATATGGGAAAGTAACAATAGATCAAATTGTTGATGCTGTTAACCCCTCAGTTGTATATAAAAAGGCACTCATCTTGGGAACAAAGGGAGATCTCCCTTATACTCAAGAAGCTTTCGATGATTTAAAAGAACGATATTCAAGTAAATATCCCTTAATACTCGCTAGTAGCTCAAAAAAAAAAGAATTTACTCCCGAATTTGGGAAAATTATCTTAGATTTTTTAAAAAAAATTAAGGTTTTTACAAGTCATAAGGGAGTAATAGCAGAAAAACCTTTGATTTTGGATTCGAATGTGACCATAAGAAATGTAGCAATAAAAATCCATCGCAGTTTTTATGAGAAATTTGATTATGCCGTTGTAATTAGAGAAGGAGCAAGACAATATCGAAAGAAGGTAGGATTAGATTTTAAAGTTGAGGATAATGATATCATAGAATTATTTACAAAATGAATAATCAATCAAGATATTCTTCAATGTCATCACTCATGACTAAAATATTTTGAATTGTTTGAGAGATTTCTTCTTCAGGCACATTTTCCTTATCAATCAGTTTATTTGCCATATCTCTATAGAGTTCCCATCCCTCTTCTTTTAATAATCGTAATTTTGTGCTAAATGAATATAGACTTAAATAAGTATCTTTATAATCTCCTGCTGAAATGAGTTTAGATCCTAATTTTTCAATTGCATCATTTAATGTTGCCTTCATGTTTTTCAAGTAGTATTTTAATTTAAATTTGGCATCTTTGATTTCATTTTTTATACGATTTACCTCATTTTGATATTTTAGAAACGTGTTCTCATCATGTAATTGTTCTGATAGTTCTACCACTTTTTCTGATAATGCCAAGTTCCTGGGTAATAATGGAGACTTTTCAATTTTATAAATTAATAGATCTCTTTCTTGAATTAAATTTTCACGAGCTTCTTCAGATAATTGTTTTCTGTGCGCCCACATTGATTTTAAAACTTGATCAGGCTTTTCTAAAAGTGTTTTTCTTACATTTTTAATATTTTCTAATACTAATTCAGTTAGAGGAAGTTCTAAAATATCAAACTCCTTACGATCTCCATCCCATGAAAGAAATTGAGCTTCAAATTTATTTAATAATTTCAGTAATTTAGGGAGGAGCTTATTAACTGTCTTGATATCTTCCTTATCAGTAATTATTACTACATCAACATCAATTCTCTTAATCGAAGATAAAACTATGCTATATTCTCCTAAATCAATATTTTTTAACTTATTAGCTTCATCAATTATTATCTCGGAAACAAATGATTTTATAGCAGCAAAGAAAGAACCAAATAACTCTATTTTTCCCGTGTTTAATTCTTGAAAATTTTGATCGTAGATTAATAATCCACTGCTAGCTTGGTAGAGAAAGATCGAGTAAATCATGAGATAATGCCATGAAAAAACTTTTTAAGATTAGGAATGAATAATATTCATGTCTATTTTTATAAATCAATTAATTACTAAATATGTTATTTTATTTTTTTTTAATTTTTATGGATCTATTATGATTAATTTATCATACATTTTTTATTGGAGGATATCAACAATAAATTTTCATAGTTAATTATTTTAAAATAATTTTCTATAAAACAGTTAGAGAATAAAAATAAAATTAAATAAGGTGTATATTACGCGCGTACCTTCATTCCTTTTAAAAAGTTTTATGAAAATAGAATTAGATGGAGAGTATATAGAATTTTCCATAAAATTTGCATCCGTAAATCGTAATTTAGAAGAAGAATTAATGGGGTTAAATATAACAATAGATGGAACTGTCATTTTTGATATAGACCTCATCCCTAATAATTTTCATATAAGATTGAACGATATCTTTTATAATAATCAAGATCTTTTTAAAATTTATAATAAAAAAATATCTACATTAGATAAATTCGTTTTAATTATCCCTAATAGTTCAAATATTATAGCAGGTAAACATAAAATATCTTTTTATAGTAAAATATCGAATTTGACAGTGACAACCAGACTAATAATAAATGAAAAACCCGAATATTCTCCAATTCAAGAAAAATTTCAAAATGAATTACATCATCATAGATATTGTCCATTATGTAAAAATATGGTTACTGAAGAAAATCAGAAGTTTTGTGAATTTTGCGGGTATGAACTCATTAAAAGTTGAGTATAAATTTCAAACTTTGAAGATATAAGCGAATTCCACGTTAAATTTCTTCAATTCTTAATTCTTTCAATAATTTCTGGAATCTCAATAAGTTCCCTCTTATAATCAGGATCCAAATTAGGAAGACCTTTAGAAATGTTAAACAAGCTCTCAAATGAATATATTAGACTCTCGAGGTAATCGATGATATCACCTTTAAACACTTGGATGCTATATTCCTCCATCAAGTAATCACTTATATCATCAATAGATAAGTGATTTTTAGTGCGCAAGTTTAAAATTATCTTTTCTAGATTGAGTCTTCCACATGCGCAATAAGGATTGTCCTTGCAACTACAATTAAAAAAATCTGAAGTCCATTTAATTATTAAATTTATGAAACTCTCCGAAAATTTCTTTCTTTTACGCACGTATTCAGCATTCATTAGACTTAGCACGCTATTACTGAAAAAATTATTGGAAAAGTATTTCATATTCACATTTCGGGATAAATCAGCAACTATTTTCTTAGATAGATATACATTTTTCAATGGTTTAAGATCTAATACGATCTCGATGATTGACTCTTTCTTATTTCTTAACTTATTAACTAAATCTAATCCTTGCTCTATTGTTAGAAAAGATTTTGCTACTGCTATTCCTAAATTTGTAATTTTAAAAGAGGCTTGTTTTCTTTCAATCAATTTCATTTTATCTAATTCTTTGATAAAAGAATCTAAATCATAATTTCCATTGAGTAAATAATTATTAAATCTTAATACATCTGTTTTTTCAATACAATCTTGGAAGATAGAGAAAAATGCAAGTAATTCAGTAAGAGAGCGATCTGCATTAGGATCTAATTGGTAATCTTTTATTTTACCATTTAACAACGAAATTGCAATGTTTTCTTCTGTCAATTTCAATTTAGGAGAGTAAATTTTACTAGGTTCAATGAGAAGATAAGCCAATCCTTTTTCATGTTTCTTCAATCTTCCAGCTCGACCCAACATCTGTTCGAATTCAGCAACAGTCAGAATTTTGATCCCCATCCCTAATGATTCAAAAATGACTTGCTCTGCGGGAAAATCCACTCCTGCCGCTAATGCTGCGGTTGCTACTACAGCAGAGACTTTCTGCGTTTGAAATTCAAACTCTACACTTTTACGTTCTTCGTATGTTAAGCCAGAATGATAAGGACGTGCATTAATTTGTTTAGTAAGCAAATAATTCGCTAAAGCTTCACATTTTTTCCTAGTGTTGGTAAATACAATAGTCTGACCTTTAAATCCATATATTGATGTTCTGGAATAAGCAGACCTAATAAGCTTAACAATATACTTATATTTCACGCTTTCATTTAGACATAATAACAAGTGTCGTTCAATCGGGACGGGTCTATTGTTATATCTAATTAAAATGCATCCCAAATTATCAGCAAGATCTTGAGGCGCTCCAATTGTGGCACTCAGATACAAAAATTGACTTTTAGGGTATAAAAATTTTAAACGAGCAATTAATCCATCCAAAAGAAAACCTCTCTCATCATCGATTAAAGTCTGAATCTCATCGATAATAATTGTACCAATTTGTCCTAAAAATTGCTTATTTCCGCTTCTTAAAATGTAATCTATAGCCTCATATGTAGCAATTATGATATTAGCGTCCATTAAATCATTTAGATTATCGTTATCACGGTTTTCAAGGATAGATTCTCCAACTTTTTTAATTATTTTTAAATTTAAACCATTGTATTTCTTATTAAATTCTTCAGTTCTAACATTTGCAAGTGCGACGATTGGGACTAAATATAACATACTGTTTTTATTAGTGAGAACACGTGAGATACCGGCTAATTCAGCGACTAAAGTCTTTCCTGCTGATGTAGGTGCCATGATCAACTGATTTATCCCCTCATATATCAATCCTTTATCAATAGCAATTGCTTGAATCGGTAAAAGGGTATTTATATTCTGTTTAATTAACAGTTTCTTAAAATCATCAGGTATCGACACATCTGCAATTTTTAAATTCAGATACTTCTTACTCACGGTAGGTGTTTTCTCTATATCATATAATGTTAATTCTTTATTCTTGATTGGATCAAATCCCATTTTAAATGATTTGATTACTTTATCCACATTCCTGAATTTTAGAATCATGTGATTAAAAAAATTCTTTAGTTTAGGATCCAATTTATCTTGACCAACTAATCCTGAAAAAACTGCTTCTTTTATAATTAATTCAAGAGCACAATTCGAACAAATGATTTCATTATGATATGATTGTATCTTCTGTTTCTTACTCAGAATTTTAAATTTTCTTTTGTTCAAACAAGATTTACAAAACGTCAATTCAATAATCATTCTTTGATCAAACTGTAAGTTCTCAAGCATGCTAGCAACTGGACTAAAATCATTTCTATCAGTTTGACTTGAAAATGCCACAAATCGATTTTTATCTGCTAATAAAAATTTCTTAAATAGGCGTGGATCAAGAGGCTCAGTAGAACCATCCTTTTGAATCTTCGTAAAATTAACAGGTCTCATTTTATTTTTAAAATCTAACCCAAATACAACAGATCCTTGAAAAAATGGCTTATTTATGTACGAAAAAGTAAAATTCTTCTCTTTAAATGATTTCAAGTAGAAAAAATTGATATCAAATAGAGGATCCTGCAAATTTGCTTGATTTCGATTTAATACAATAAAAAAATCCCTTGAAACCAAGCTCATTTAAAAAACCATTTTACTCATTACTATTATGAGATACAATGAACCAATCTAAATCAACTTTATGATATAATAACAATGAAAAGAAGAAAAAGAAATTCTATTTGTAAAGAATTAAAATCCAAATACTTTTTTAATTTTATCATAAATTTCTTTAATCTGACGGAGCTTTGCCTCATCTCCTTGAGTAAGATAATAATTAATCCAGTCTGCAAGCCCCCCGCCGTTAGGTTGCATCCATTGGATAAAATACTCCACTGCTTGACGTTCTTCTGCTGACATGGCTTATACTCAGAAATTTACTCTATAATTATTTAATAATTATTTTTTCAATCTATATAAATTTATAAATTATTCCAATTTAACTATTTACAATTCGAAATTTAAGTCGATTCTACACATATTAGTATAAATAATTTTAAAATCAAGATCGTATTCTATATCTTTACTATTTGAATTCAAGTATAAAACATAGATTAATAGAGGTCCAATAATAATGTCAGTAAAAATAAAAACTCCCAATCTAGACGCTATCTTCGAAAAGTGGAAACAAACTACTGTTCGCAAAGACCGAAAAAAGATGGAGAAGCAGTTCGGTACTAAAGGGGCCGTTTTCACTTTGGACGCAATAAGTGCTGCTGAATATGTTAAAGACACGATGAAAGAAGCAGCAATTTATTTTGCTGTTAAGAAGTCTCTAGGTCCTGTTGCTGAAGGAAAGGATGAAAAGACTGTAGTTGCTTCAAAAGTAGCTCGAGGTGAATATTACTCTCTCAAGGGATCTGGACAAGTCACCAAGGATAATTGGAAGGGCGATGAGTTAGTTCCGATGTATGAAACGATTCAATCAGTTACATGTAAGAAGTGCAATGGAAAGGGTTATATAGAAGACAAATGCAAAGCGTGTAATGGAACGGGCAAAATTCAAGAAGATGTACTCGTATATGTCGGTGAGGAACAAAAAAAAGAGAAAAAAACATTTACATATCCTTGTGGTGCATGTTACGGAACTGGAAATCGAACTGAGCATTGTAAGGAATGTGATGGGCATAAAAATTTGTATAAATACCAAATTCTTCCGGTTCCGTTTAAAACAGTTATTACCGGTGTCCCAGTGCTACATAGTAGTGCTCAAACGAAATATGAAAAGGAGATGGGTGATGATTTACATAAGATGCTTGAAGAAGTCGAAGGAATTAAATTTTCAGATTTCAAGACTTTAGATTCTAAAGCTGAAGCATCCTTGGGTTACTGGAATAAAAACATAAAGAAAACAATCTCCTCTGCGGGAAGCGATTATAAAACTCATGAGAAGGACAAGGATTCCCAAATTACTACACAAATTTATCTGTTTCCGATGATTCAAATGTTCTGCGAAACCAAAAAAGGCAGTAAGTTCGAGATCTACTCGATTGGGTCTGATACCAAATTTATGATATACTCTAACTTCTAATTTTTTTATTATTTTTAAATATTAATTTAATTTTTAATAGATATTTTTTAAGTAAATTGAAATTTATAGAATTAACTGCAAAATCTAGTTGATCTAATGTGAATGATTTTAATTATTATCATCCCACTCGAATTCAATTTGGATGGGGTCGAATAAATGAGATTGGAAAAAATGTTGTTCGAAATGGGAAAAAATGCCTTTTAGTTACTGTAAAACCATTTCCGGCTATGGAAGGTTTATTCACTAAGGTGAAGCGATTATGTGAAGAAGCAGGAGTTGATGTTATTCATTATGATGGAGCTATTCCAGAACCTAATGATGAATGCGTGAACATTGGATCAGAAATTGCCATAGAAGAGAAGGTAGATATGATTGTTGGGGTTGGAGGCGGGTCAACGATTGATACTGCAAAAGCGATTGCTGTCGGTGCTACTCATGATGGAAGTGTATGGGATTATAGGCTTGGTCAAAAAAGAATTGATGGCAAGAAAATACTGCCCATAATTGCAGTGCCTACAACGGGTGGTACAGGTTCAGAAGTGACTAATATGGCAGTAATAAAAAATAAAGAAGATAAAATTAAATCTGCTCTTGCAAGCTGGGATCTTACTCCAAGTATAGCTTTAATTGATCCTGAACTTACATTAACAGTACCCCCGAATATAACTGCTTCGACAGGTTTTGATGCATTTACTCACTGTCTTGAAACATTTATCAATATAAATTCCTCAGATTTCATAGATCTCTTCGCTCTGGAAGGATTAAAAAAAACAATTAAGTATCTCCCAATTGCAGTTAAAAATGGGTCCAATCGAGAAGCAAGAGAAGCACTCTCGTTTGCAGCAAATTTAGGTGGACTTTGCATCTCGAATATAGGAACCACGCTCCCTCATGGAATCGCAATGGCGCTTGGAGGGCATAGCTCAGGAATTTCTCATGGTCAATCTCTGGCAATTTTATACCCTGAAATAAATCGGTGGACTTGGAAACATGCTATTAAAAAATATGCCATTATTGGACGCTTATTTAATCAAGATTTGGAGAATGTAAATGAGAAAACAGCGGCTGAAAAATGTTGTGAAGAGATTGACTCATTCTTGAAAATAATCGGCTTATGGAGTAACTTAGAAGATAAAAATGTCTCTATCCATGAATTCGGAAGTATAGTAGAAGATACTCTAAAATTACGTAATTATAGTCTTCATCCAAAAATCGCGACATCTGAGAATGTTATGGATTTACTCAATCGAAGTTATAAAAGAAATTGATATATTTCAAATCCTTAACGTTCCAATGAGCCTTATTTCAAATTCGATGGATATTAACTCAAATGAGTTCTTTATTCTAAAATGCCATATCTATTAAAAATCTTGACCGTGAGTTTTACTAACCATCTTAATTTTGCAGGGGTTTTGCTAAAGATGGTATTAAATGACGCTAGATATTCATTTTCCTTGGAATGTAATCCTTTTTCAAAATTTGGATAAGTGAGACCGCCTGTCAACTTTGGAGGTTTTCCAAAACTTTTAACTTTTTTCCACCCTTGAGAAGGATCTTTCGAACCTGACCACGTTTTATCTGTTTTAACTCGAAGGGTCTCTCCAGAAATGAATTTAATCTCTCCATATAAATTGACCAATCCCAAACCTCCGATATAATCGGTGTTTTTTAAGAGAACTTCATTCTCTCCTTTTTTTAAAAATGGTTTTATATCAAAGATTTGAATATTATTTTCAAGCACGACATAGTTGAGTGTATGGCGTGTAATTACTTTACCTATTAAGGAGTTGTTGATGTAGATTTCACAAAAAGTTCCACCTATGACTTGAATGATCGCATCTTGAATTTCTTCCTCCTCAATTAATATGTTTTTTTTAAAATAACTAATTTTAAAAGAATTATTTCTGCGATCTCTTGTATATATTGATTCACTAGGTATGTTTGGGTCTTTCCACTCTATATTTTCTTTTAAATCTTGTATTTTATCTTCATAAAATTGGATTAGCCAAAGATACTGTTGTTTAATTGAAGAAAAACCATCTGATTTTGACATCTTCAACCATAATTGTTCATATTCTTCTAATAAATTTCTCAATTCGTCCCGAATGGTTACAATCTCTTTTATAATAGTACTTTTATACTTTTGACTGGCATGTTTAACGGAAAAATCAACAAGTTTTTTGGAATTAATTCTTTTTAAGCAATAAAATCGCATATGCTTTAGAACAAATGCAAGAGACTGAATAAGTAATTGGTTATCCTGAAAATTTCCAACATTTTCATCAAATATTTGGATCATGTTATCTAATTCTTTAATCAACTTGTCAAATTGATTGGTTTTTATGTTCCGTTTATATTTTTTAGTATTACTTGCATAGGGATGGCTAAAGAAATGATTGTAATAAAAGGTAGGTCTCACTCGTAATTTTTTTTTATCTTGAATTGTTCTAATTTTATTGAATACGGTTAAAAGTTGGGCATGATTTGCACCAAAGAGATACAGAAACGCTCCTTTCCAAAAGTTTAATAAATTGATCGTTTTTTTTGGATTCCATCCTACTTCTGCTGAATATACAAACCCAAAAAGGCGGTTTTCTCTTAATTCTTTATTCTTGTAGTCTCCCCAACTCGAGGTAACTTCTCCTTCTATTCCCCTCATATAACCATATGAAACTAAATTGCTAATATTTTTTTCGAAATTAGTGATTGCTGGAAAAATCCTATTATAATCCCAAATTGAGGGGCATACCAAAACTGGAAATTTGAATTCACGTAATGAATCAATGATTGGATGTTCCTCTTTAAGGTTATATTTCCAATACATAATTATCATGTCTTCAGGTAAATTCTTCAAGATTTCTTTATATTTATATAAAATATCATGGTAAATGATGATTTTCTCATATCCATGCTTCTTAGCAATATCATAAACTTTGTTATAATGTTGAAAGTAAGCTTCTCCTTTACCAATTTTTGAAATATAATCGTGAGACGCTCCTTTTCCGACATCCCAACTTTCATCCGCTGCCATGTGGAAATATTTTGAGATAAAAACAGTGCTTAATTCTCCTATCATCTCGTCTAATAAGTCATAAATTCCATTGTTGGCAATATTCAAGCTATTGGAAGCAGGAAATTCTCCATATTTCCAATACTTTTCTTGATATAATATATTTTCCCAATGTCCTATTGTTTGAAATATGGGTATGATATCAACAAATCGTTTGCTTGCAAATTCTACTAAGTCTTTAATTTCCTCTTTAGTATATGCTCCTCTACCTTTCCCAATCTCTTCATAATTTTTAAAATGGAACATATCTTGCATGTAAACGAGATAATATTGATTGATTTTGAAGCTACTTAAAATTTGAACAAATTTTTTTAAATTTTCTATGGTTGCTGCTTGTCCACGAGAAATGTCATCAGAGATTCCACGTATTTGTAATAAAGGGTAATCAATGATGATGAATTGATCAATTATTGGGTTATTATGATGAGCTATTAGAATTTGTGTAAGAGTTTGTATGGCGTAAAATAATCCTTGCAAGGATTTCGCTATAATCAAGATAATAGAACCCTTGGAAATGATGATATAACCTTGTTCTTTCATATTTTTAATATTCATTAAACTTTCCAGATTTAGATTTGGGAACTCTCGTGAACAGGTTACAAGAGGATCCTCTAAATAATTAATATCTTTCAAATTACTGAGGAAATTTTCATCTAATTTCTTTTTTAAACCACAAGAAAATAGTTGGTCTTGGAACTGTTCTAATAAAAATGAGTGATTTTGAGGAATATCTGAGTATATTATTGTTTCTTCCACAATTTTATACATAATATTGTCAAATCGTTTAAAATGTCTAGGTCGTGGAATTAAAAATGGTTCTTCCCCATCATTTTTAATTTTGATGAGATTTTCGAGGTAGATAAACATAATTTGATATATTGAAGGAGCTAAAATAAGGATTTGGAGTTATATCTAATCAATTGCTTCCTCAATTAATATCACAAAATTACTTCCTTTATTATGGATGCCTTTAACCTTATCCTCTACCCAAATTTGACCATTATATGATTCAATTAATTTTTTTACTAAAGATAATCCTAACCCCAATCGATCAAAACTCTTCGATTCAATAGTACCTATTTGAAAAATAGTTGTTTTTTGAGTATCTGATATACCTATTCCGTTATCAACAAACTGAATTTGAATATTCGGCTTGTCATCTATTCTTTTCTTATCAATTATAATATCAAGTTCTACGAATTTATTTCTATTATGCTTGAAAGCATTATATACGACATTTTGGAACACGTCCAGTAATAATTCATTAGCTCTCACGAAAATATTCTCAGAAGGTGAAATTAATTGGAAATTTAATTTCTTCTTTGGAAAAATTTTCCGGACTTCTTCAACGGCTTTTTTTATATACTCGCATGCGTTTATGGAAAGTAAAATCTTTTCCTTATAATCAATGGAGGAGATTTTTCTTATATTAGAAATTAAATTTGCTCCACGATTTACCTGGTTCTCAATGATGTCATATAGCTTTTCCAATTCGGATAGATCTTTTTCTTCCGTACGACATAATTCTACTGAAGATAATATCCCCTGCAAAATATTACTAACATCATGAGCAAACACATCTTTATAAAATTCAGCTCTATCATATGCCTCTCTATAATTTTTCTCTGAGTTCTTCAAATCCGTCTCTGCTTCTATCCGTTTAGTTATATCTTCGTAAGTGCATAAAATTCCGACGACTTCGCCCGCAGAATCGTGTAGTGGAATTTTGTTAGTATCCAACCATGCCTGTTTCCCATCTGCTTGTAACTGTGGTTCTATGATATGATATTCTGGTTTGTCCGTATCCATCACTAATTGATCAATTTCATAGAATGATTCTGATTCACTTATTTTCCAAGGAAGTTCATAATCAGACTTCCCGATTATGTCCTCCGGATTATCTAGTCCAGCAACTCTTGCAAAATTTTGATTACATCCTAAATATATTGAATTAATATCCTTCCAAGAGATTAATTGAGGAATATTGTCCATTATGAGCTGAAACATGTTTTTGCTTTTTATGAGTTCAATTTCAATCGTTTTCTGATTAGTAATGTCTCTCATAATCCCAAATAAAAAATCATTACTTCCCTTTTCATCTTGAATTATACTCAAACTTAATTCTCCTACAAAAGTTTCGCCATCATTTTTCAAGAACTTGAATTCTTCCATTTTAAAGAATTTATTTTCTCCTATTTTGGAAAGCTGCTTTAAAAAAGAATTCTTATCTTCTTCAAGGATAAAATCGACTAAAAGCTTTCCAATAAAACTTTTAGCTTCGTCTTCACTAAATAATTGAATGAAATTATCAGAAACTTTTATTATTCTTCCATCTAAATCCAAAATTAATATAAAGTCTGGATAAGTCCTCAATAAAGTGTCATAGAGGATTTCTTTGAACCCATTGTTAAAGACATCGTTCATATTAATCTCAGAATTATTATATCTCAAATTTTAAAACTTGTCAATTTTGATAATTATGTCGATTGAATTTATAAAGTCTTTGGCTTGATATTATTTATATTGACTCATTTATTTTTTTTTCTTATTAAGTTGTGTCTTAATAAGATTAATTAATTCTTGCTCAGTGAATTCCTTTTCAATTACAATTTTGTATCCTTTATTGAAGCGATTTTTTAGCCAACTAGGCATTAACCAAGCTAATCCAAAACCAATAGCAAAAATCACTGCAAGAATAGCCGTTACTCCAAATACCGCTAAACTAAGAGGATTGCTAGGATCTCCCCACGTAATACCTTTTGGTTGGAAGAATTCAGGAATGTTATTAAAACCAATGATAAACGAAAAAATAGCAATCAAAATATAACGAATTTCAATCCAAGGTTGAACATCTTCATTTTTTAGCTTTTTATATGAAGAATAGGAAGCCCAAGCCATCCAATCGAAAACAATCATTGTATAGGGAACATCTAAAGAAACATGTATATAATAAAGATCAGGAACGCCTCCAAGACTTAGAAATATTAAAACTAATTGAATAATTCCTAAACAAATTACACTAGACAACATAATTATTCCAATTTTCTTCTGATTTCTATAGAATGTCAAGTATGTAAATGATGTGGTTGAAATAAAAGAAATAAATACAAAAACCTCTAGATAGCCTTCATGGAAATTAAATAGAAAATCGCCAATAAATCCAAGACACAATGAAATAAAACCTACACCAGCTACTAATAGGTTAATCAATTTATGTTGTATTCCCTTTATCAGAAAAAAAATTCCCACAATAATTAAAACTCCAATAAATATCATTAAAAAGCTTAAAAACACTAAATATAATGAGTTCATTTTCTCATATCTCTGCTATTGTTATTAAAGATTGATTTGAATTTAATTCATCCAATAATTTTTTTACTACTTCTTCAGTATTTGGCACTTTTAAATCCAGGAGTCGCTTTTTAAGAGAATTTTGAATGACTTCTACTAATCTTTCATAATTTAATTGATTAAATGGATAAAAAGGACCCAATTGATCCTTTATTGCTAGCTTGATTAATCCTCGACCCGCTGGAAGACCTAATTCAATATACTCAGACAATTTACTGCCAAGATATTTAATGATTTCCATGATTAAACGTTAATTTTGATGTATTTGATCGAAGCACTATTTTCTTAAAAATCAAATCCTTATTTAAAAATTCCTTATTTAAAAATTAATCTTTGAATTTTCTAATAAATATGATCAGAAGAAAAGGATTACTCGATATTTACTGAATAAGTTTTTAAAATTTATTTTTTTATTCTAATTAGTAAGGCGTAAATACATCATGAATGAAACTAAATTGATCAGAAAAAATTTCAAAGGATACTTTTTCCCTACCGATGCTATTGCACTCTCGATTACTAGTATATTTGCAGCAATAGCTTGTGTTTTAACGATGACAGTATCAATTCCCGTTCCTGCAACAGGAGGATACATAAATATTGGAGAATTAGCTGTGATGCTTTCAGGTTTAATTTTTGGGCCCATTATTGGATTTTTATCTGGAGGTGTTGGTTCAGCATTGGCGGATATTTTTCTAGGATATCCTAACTGGGCATTCTGGACTTTTTTAGTTAAAGGATTAGAAGGTTTTTTGGTAGGATTAATAGCAAACCCACGCATCTTTCATGGAAAGCGTACATACAAAGATATAATAGGTGTGATTGCTGGGGGTTCATTAATGGTATTTGGTTATTTTATTGTTGAGTTATTTGTGTTTAATTTTGGAATTGTGGCATCTTTAAGTGAAGTTCCTGGTAACTTTTTTCAATTCATCTTTGGAGCAATTGGTTCCATCTTATTAATCGTAATCTTAAGAATTAGCATTTTGAATTCAAATCCTCAAACATTCGAGAGGATATTTGTTATTGAGGATAAAAGAGATCAACCATAACTACATTAAGACTCATAAAATTGAGATTTTATTAAATTAAATGCTTAATCTTTATGATCGTGATTTTTAATTTCATCTTCAATAGCACATAACGCACATTCCCCTTCAATCTCGGCTTTTTTACACGTTTCACAAATCTCAAAATGTTGTGAGCCAACAGCTTTACCAGCGCGACGTTTTGGTGAAAAAACCATAGAAATTACAAAAACAATGCTTACAGTTATAGTAATCGTAGCACCTGAAGGTAAATCTAATTCATATGAGAAAAACAACCCTAAGAATGAGGATAGTGCTCCAAATAATACTGAGAGTAATATAATTCTATTTAATTTATAACTCCATTGATAAGCAGCAGCAGCAGGAGTAACAATCATGGCAAAAACTAAAATCGCCCCTATTGCTTTTAAAGAAACAACAATAGCTAGTGAAATTAATATTAAAAACAAATAGGATAAAAATCTTACAGGTAACCCAGTAGCGCTTGCCATTTCTTCGTCAAAAGTCATAAAAAATAATTCTTTTTTCATAAAATATATAATTCCAAGAATGAAAATACTGAATAAAATTAATAAGATGAGATCTTCGGTCGTAACTACAAGAACATTTCCAAATAAAATTGCATTTACACCGGCATTATAGGTTTTTATTAAACTAATAAACAAGACGGCTAACGCCATGGTAAATGAAAATATAATTCCTACTGCAACGTTATTATCTTCTACATAACCTTTTTCATTAATAAATCCAATTGTAAATGCAGAGCCTGTCCCAAACAAGAAGATAGTTAAGAAAGGGTTAACTCCAAGAAGTATCCCTAGAGCACCACCTGCAAAAGAAGCATGTGCAATTCCCGCTCCCATAAATACAAGTTGTCTTAGAATTATATACACTCCAACTAATCCACAGATAACCCCTACCAATATTGATGTGATTAATGCCCTTTGTAAAAAGGTGAATTCCATTAAAGCTTCAAAAAAATTTTGATAAATCATTATTTACCTATTTTAATATATTCACTTTGATTTTATTAGTTTTTATTATTATTAATTTTATTTCAATCCAATTTCATTTAATTTCATATCATAAGAATATTTAAATAAATTCAAACTTATTTACGATCTATCGTAATTACGATCAATCGTAAAAATAATCTTATAAAATAGATGATCAAGATACAAACCCATTCAAAAAATCGATTATTAGCTCTTTTATGGATCGTTTCTCTAGTCATGGGAATGAGTTTTGTTAAAATAATTCCAAAGGAACTCATTTCAGGAGAAAAACCATTAAATTCTACGATTAATCCATCCACTACTACTTTAAAAATAGTTACATCTATTACAATAATAGAAGATATTGTGGAAAACGTGGTTGGACAAGATGTTGAAGTAGTAGTAAGTGGGACAGAAGATCCCCATTCATATGAACCAACTAGTAGCGAGATATTAGCATTGGAAAATGCGGACATTATCTTCCGAATGGGAATAGAGGATTTAGAACCATGGTGGAGATCAGAATGGGACGATTCCATTGTAATAAAATTAGTAGATCCATCAATGATCAAAATAGATCCATTATTAGGATTTGGAAATCCTCATGTATGGATGGATCCTAATAATGTTAAGAATTTTACAATGAGAATTAATGGGACTCTTTGGGATAATGAACCTCTTCAATCTAACAAGTGGTTATTTTCTAATAATACAGTAACTTATCTAAATACTTTAGACTCATTAATACTTGAAATAGAAAGCGTTAAGAGTAGTTTTCAAGGGTTAAAATTAATACTGAATCATCCTGCCTTTTTCTATTTATTTCAAGAGTCTTTGCTTAATATTTCAAGGTTAGCTACAATTGAAAAAGGAGAGGAACAAGAACCTTCTGCTGTAGAAATAGCAAATATAATTGCTTTAATGAAACAAGAAAATTGCCATCTAATTGTTACCGATCCACAACACAAGACTGAAAATGTATACGAAATTGCGAGAGAAACTAACTCTAAAATTGCTTTATTAACTGCCCTATTAAATGTAGATGTTGAGTGGGATGGTAATGCTGTCAACATTAATAATTATACTCAGATGATCGAATATGATATATGGGCATTAGCACACCCGCTAGACCCTCCTCCATTAATAGACTTATGGTTAACAATTTTAATAATAGGAATGGCTATAGCAATCATTTTTATTATAGGGATAATTTTAAGAAGGAGAAAATAATGGATCCAATTATAAGTCTGAAAAATATTCAAGTAGGGTATCAAAATACCATCGCACTTAATAATATTAATTTGGATATTTTTCAAGGAGAATATATTGGCATTTTTGGACCAAATGGTTCGGGCAAAACCTCTTTATTAAATACAATACTAGGATTGAAAAAACCAATTAAAGGTACAGTGAAATTATTTAATTCAGATAATTTAAAAAAAATGAGGGTCAATATTGGCTATGTACCTCAAAATCCAAAGGCTAAAAAAACTTTTCCAGCCTCAGTTGGTGAGGTTGTTGAAATGGGATTATATGGGAAAATTGGATTTTTAAAACCTCTAAGAATTGAAGATGAAAGACAAGCTGAAAAAGCTTTGCACGATGTTCACATGGGAAAGTTCAAGAATCGACCAATTGGGCATTTATCTGGAGGAGAATTGCAAAAAGTTATGGTGGCACGAGCTTTAGTTTCTGAACCGAAAGTAATTCTTTTAGATGAACCAACAAGTGCTTTGGATTTTTTGATGGTGAAAGAGTTAATGGAACTACTTACTGAATTAAATGAAAAATTCAATATTACAATCATAGTTATTAATCATCATTTAGATTTATTGACTCCATATTGTTCAAGATTATTGTTAATGGACGGTACTATTGTATTTGATGGAAATCCGAATGATAAGAAAGTAAAAGAAATAATAGATGAAATATTTATTAAACATTAATAAAAATATGAATTTTTAACTATAAAATCATGATGGATTTGGATTACAAGGTCATAAAATTAATTTTTCGTTTAGAAGAACCAGTTAAAATTAGTCATCTCTCAAAAAAAATGGTAATCGCACACTCAACGCTAGGTAGTTGTATTAAAAGACTAAAAAATGAAGGTTATGTGAATTACGAAGCTTATCATGAAGTCAAGTTGACATCTAAGGGGAATAATTTAGCAAAAGAACTAATTAGGCATGCTAGACTTATTGAAATCCTATTATATTCTGAATTAGGAGTAAAACCAGAACTTGCACATAAAGAAAGCGAAAAATTAAATCTACTGTTGTCGTGTGAGACTATAAATAAAATTTGTAAGAAATATGGACATCCCAAAAGATGCCCTTGTGGTGAAGAGATATTAAGTTCAAGTCATTGCCTATGTGAAGATGAGGTAGGAAACAAAGCTTAAAAAGTTAAATTATTTTAAATTTCCCTTTGAACGTTTAAGGCTCGAAGGATCTATTATGAATCACTTTATCAATTGCTTCTAGGCAAGCTTCATCCCAATCATCATTTGGTGATATATCCTTGCAACAATCTGGACACCAATCATCTGGATATGCATCATCCCGATCCTCAAATTCAATATCTCCATTTAAAGTTCCCCCACAATATAAACATGATCCTTCTTCATACCGTTCTAAAATTTCAAGAATTAACTCAATTTTCTTCTTATTATTCATGTTAATCATAATTGATATATGTTTTAAATTAAAAAATTAAAAAAAAAAATTATTTTAGGAATTTTGCTGCATTCGCTAGATTAATTTCTGCACCTTTAATGATATCTTCAAAAATATCTTTAACGCTTTCTATTGAATTAATAATACCAATGCTTTGACCTAATAAAACAGCTCCATCTACAATGTCTCCCCCATATACCATTTCATAATGCTTCTGATCCGCTAAGGCTTTTTCTGGAGTTAACATTTCTTCTTCAGCTAATTTTTCTTCCTTGCTTGAGACCACACCATGATGAAGTGAATAATTATTTTTCCAAAGACGTATTGGACCTAAAACACCAGTCACATATCTGGTATCTTGAGCTTTAGCTGGTGGAATAATGTTTTTATAATTTTCATGGAATTCACTTTCTTTTGCAGCAATAAATCTTGAACCCATCGCTATCCCTCCCGCACCCATTGCTAAAGCTGCAGCCAATCCTTCTCCCGTCGCAAAACCTCCACAAGCAATAACTGGAGCTTTGGGGAAGTTCTTTCTCACTTGTTGTAATAAGACTAAGGTGCTTATCTTCTCATAGGATTGATGACCACCACCTTCCCATCCTGTAGCGACCATTCCATCTACTCCTGCTGCTTGGCATTTTC
>Ga0307445_10000045_pt1 | contig 48102 bp, 82 predicted proteins | sample SalMarSW160330MG_FD_202147 | JGI IMG/M metagenome (GOLD analysis project Ga0307445, IMG submission 202147) | Salt marsh sediment microbial communities from the Plum Island Ecosystem LTER, Massachusetts, United States - SW1603-30 | ecosystem: Environmental > Aquatic > Marine > Intertidal zone >... | reverse complement strand
AATTACGTTCACCACAAAAAAAACTTGTACATACTTTTGATACCTGCTATGCACATTTACAAGCATGCAAAAAGATATTGAAAGATAAGCAGGATGTTGCAGTCTGTGATTGTGATTTACTTTTTAAAAAAGATATAACAGATTTATGGAAACAGGATTTTGATATTGCTATCACAGTCAGGAAAATAATTCCGTATAATACCGGGATCTGGTGGTATCGGCATAATTCACGGTCAGAAAGGTTTATAAAAGAATGGGTCAAGAATACTTTATATATCCGGGGAAGGGTTATCAATGACGATATTCCTGCCAAGCGATTTGTAGCACACCATGGCGGCATTGATCAGGCATCATTGGCAATAACAATTGAAAAAAACAATTATGCAAAAGTATTAAAACTTGATAGCGTTATATGGAATGCCTGTCAGCATGAATGGGAGTTTATAACAAAAGATACGCGCGTTATACATATAAAATCAAAATTGCGAAAATATTGTTTCGGGCAATTAAGCGAACCGCCTGAATACCTTATACCGATTATTAAAATTTGGAGGGAATATTATGATCGTGCCAGAAAGTTGTATGGATTGGATCGTAAAACAAAGAACAAGAAAAGTGAACTTCGAAGAAGAAATAAAAAAAGATTACGAGTATATAAAAAATTATCTGCCCTATAAATGTAATAATATCCTTGATGTAGGCTGCGGAATAGGTGGAATTGATATAATGCTTATGCAGCATTACAGAGATAAGCCAATGTTTTATCTGTTTGATTTTATTGATCAGGTGTATCCCAATAAAATTAAATACGGGTTCAACGAAAAATATTTCGGTTATAACTCAAAAGAGCAGACAATAAAATTTATGAAGGCCAATGGAATGACCAATTTTAAATATCTGGATGCTCAAACCGGAGTGCCGCTGACAACATTATCCAATATAGATATTGTGATTTCGCTTTTATCATGGGGATATCATTACACTGTTGACACATACATTGACCAGATTATTCCGATTATGTCTGATGACGGTGTATTAATTATGGATGTAAGAGAAAAAACAAATGGCATTCAGACACTTGCAAAATATTTCAGCAGTGTTAAAATAATAGTGACGGAAAATAAGGCTGATAAGGTTATAGCAAAGGGAATAAAATGGTAGTTTTAATAATGGGTTTTTCAAAATCAGGGACAACAATGACAGCAAGGGCTTTACATAAAGCTGGTATTAATTTCGGGATTGAGCAGGATGGAAAATATCCGGGCCAGCCATATGAAGAAGAAGTTGGATGCTCGTTAATAATGCAGCAGATCGGGGCTCCCAAAAAAGATTCATTATTTTTACCGGAAAATATTGTTGTTAAACGCAAAGAAGTTGAGCAATATTGCATGTACAGATATGAACGGAACAGGAATTGGGGATTTAAATTTCCTTATATTACTTTTGTATATCAGTACTGGAAACAATTTTTGCCCGATCATATTGCCATCGCATTAAAGAGAAGCCCGGAAAGCGTTATAACTCATTATACAAAAAACAGAAAAAAGTTTGATATGAGAAAAGCAAAAAGAGTATGGAAAGTTCAGGCTGAATATAATGAGCTTATTGATTCATATAAAATTCCGGTTTTCCATTTTGAGAAAATACTCGCAGAAGGATTTGGAGAAGTGGAAAAACTTTTCGGAATTAAAATCCCGGACGTAAGAAACTATCAGGGAATAGGTGACGGAAATAAATATTACAGGAGAAAAAAATGAAAACGAATCGCTCACTTGCAGAATTAAGCAGGACAATAAACTATAAAAAGGTCGGAAGGTTAAAGGCAGGTAAGCCAGGGCCAGTAAAAATTAAGACCGTATCTGTGAACAAACCGAAATCCAAAAAAAGATGGGATGCAATTATTGCCAGGCTGCCAAAAGATAAAGAAATATTTGGAGCTGAAATTGGTGTATTAAATGGAAATACAGCTCATCGAATATTGAAAGAATTACCGTTATTGACACACAATATGATTGATCCCTGGAAACCACCGACAAAATCATCTGATTATTATAAAACTGGGGACGATAACTCGCGCCAGACAAAAGAACAGTTTGATAAATGCTATGAGAAAACAAAAAAACTTTGTGCATTTGCAGGAAAGAGGGCAATCTATTACAGAATGAAATCAGAAACAGCAGCCGCAAAGTTTGAAGATAAATCACTTGATTTTGTTTTTATCGATGGTGATCACTCTTATAATGGAGTGAAGAAAGATATTGAATTGTGGCTACCAAAAATAAAATCAACTGGATGGATTGGCGGACATGATTATGATCACCCAAGATTACCGGGAGTTAAAAAAGCAGTTGATGAAATGTTTCCGAGTGATGTTGTCGAATTTGATGTAAACCGGACATGGTTTGTAAAGCTGGAAAATTTTTACGAGGGCTAAATGGGAAGCATTAAAATTATAGGAAATGGAATAGTCGGGACAAACATGCTGAAATTATTTCCCGATGCATATAAACATGACCCAGGCAAGGGAAATATTTGTAATATAAAAACCGATCTGGCTATTATTTGTGTCCCGACAGAAATGAATTCCGATGGAAGCGCAGACACCGCAATTGTTGAATCAGTAATAAAAGAATCAGAAGCGGAAGTTTTTCTGATTAAATCAGCGATTCCGCCTGGAACAACTGACTATCTTAAAAAAAAGTATAATAAGAAAATATGTGTATCGCCTGAATATTTTGGATCAACAATTCATGCAAACAATGTGGATTATGGTTTTTTAATTGTCGGCGGTGATAAAGAAGATTGCAAAAAAGTAATTGAAGAATATAAATTAATTAAACATCCTAATTTTAGGATATATATGACCACCGCTAAAACTGCTGAACTATGCAAGTATATGGAAAATACCTGGTTGGCAATGAAGGTGACATTCTGTAATGAATTTTACAGAATCGCAAATCATTTCGGGGTTGATTATAATGAATTACGGGAATTATGGCTTGTCGATCCAAGAATTAACAGATCACATACTTTTGTATATGAAGATAAACCATATTATGACAGCCATTGTCTGAATAAAGATATCCCTGCATTGATTGCTTTTTGTGATGCTGTAAATTATAATCCAACATTAATCAGACAAATGTATTTGGCAAACAAGCGGTTTAAAGGAAATAAATCATGAGTGCTATCATGGATTGGTTTAAAAGGAAAGAGGTCGTCAAAAATGTTACACAGAATCCCGTATTCCGTCCCAAAAATGTTGATTATACTGAATCACTTAATGTCAACAGAGATTTAACTACCGGGCTATATCATAATTCATACCCCGATTTAAAACTTGCCGGATCATTGGCCTATGCTCCGATTGCTGTTCCTGTTTGGTTTATGGGTATTCCGGTAATAACTACAAATAGCGATAAAGAAGAAGATCAGAAATTAATTGCTGATATCAATAAAAGAGTTTTCCGAAAGTATGAACAGATACATACACAATGCCATAGAGAAGGAACAATCTGGATATTTCCAAGATATTCCGCAAAGCTCGGTGAAGTAATCTGGGAATTTATCACCGATGATATTGTAACTGATATTATTAAAAATTTTGAAACAAACGAAATCAAAAAACTGATTGTAGAAGATCAGATAAAAATATCAACTGACTATAATGAAACTGCAACTGTCAAACGCAGAAGGATATATGAAAAAACAAAAATTACATATCAGTATACGCGAATGAGCGGAACTATTGATATTACAACGTTAAACAGAACAACCAGAAATATAGCCGGAATAATTCCGATTCCATTTTCGAATAACAATGATGGCGATGAATACAGAGGGCATTCTGATTATGAAAGAATTATTCCTGACCTTAAAGCATATCATGATATTGAATATGCTGATTTAATAATGCTTGCAAAATTTAATACCAAGATGGTTCAGACCGTTACAAATTGGGAATCCTGGAAATCGTTATTGCTTGATGTTAATAGCTGGTCCTCAATGGCTGAGTTAGATTTGCCAAAACTGGATTTAATAATAAATCAAACCGGGGAATCTACAGATTTTATCTGGCCGAAAGGCGCACACGAAGCAGCAAAAAGCAAATTAAAAAATCTGTTTCATAAAATAGTAGAAGGCGCAACCGTACCGGAAATTTTCTGGGGATTAAAAACAGAAGGTAATCACGCAAGCGCATTTGAACAGATGAATATAGGTATGAAGTATGTTGAAAATAAACAGGATCAGAAAACAGAAAAATATGAAGTGTTAATTGAAAAAACAATTATGCTGGAAAAAATAGCCAGAATGATAAACACTGATATTGATATAACCGTTAAATGGAATGATCTCGAAATGGTTGCACCTGAAATAAAAGCAAAAATCTTTTCCGATTATTCAACCGGGATTAAAAACTGCATTGATTCAGCAGGATGGACAAAAAATCAAATGTTCGAATTATGGAAAACGATATATCCGAATATCACAAAAGAGACATTTGAGGAATATAAACTCGGTATATCTGATATGGCATCATTTAAACAATTCCGGGAGCAGGATTATCAAATGTCACAAGATGGAATGCCCGGAGCTGATGATTTAACCAATGACGAAATATGAATTTCTTAAAGCATACAGACAGGCAAAAAGATCATTTGGGGCATTAAGTGTAAAAACAGCAAGAAATATTCAGCGGACTTATATATCAGCCAGCCTTGAAATATCAAAAACAATAAGGGAACTTGAACTCGCTGGAAAATCACAATTAACAATTGATTCATTAAGAAATTTAGAAATACAGATTCAGAACTCAGCAGATCAATTGATGAAACTGATTGATAAACAAATTAAAATCACAATGACAAAGGCAGTTGAAACGACATCAGGTATAAACGAAAAATATATTATTGATGTCCTGAAAGATGTTCCGAATTCCATTATCACAAGTACCGGAATAAATAATATGTTTATGGCGATAAATAATCTTGTAATTCAATCGGTCGTAAATCGTGTTTTTACTGATGGTTATAATTACGCACAAAGCATTTGGAATGCAGGATTAAAATATCAGCAGGAAATGAAAGATATAGTATCAATTGGACTTGCGCAGAATAGGGATTTAATCGAGATAGCAAGGGATTTAAATGTTTATACTAAAGATGGTAAATTGGCATTTGCTAAACGATATGGACGGCTTACAAGAGAATCAAAAGAATTTATGAAGCGTATTGGAAACCGGGTAGACTGGCGAGCGTTAAGAATTGCCAGATCGGAATTATATATGTCAATTCAGGACGCTGCGAAAGAACAGGGGAGAATTAATCCGGCTGCATTGGATTTATATAATTGGGTATTGACGGCAGGCCGGCAGGATTTTAAATGTGACTGTGAAACAATTGCTAAAAACGGGCCGTATAAATATGAAGATGTTCCGGCATATCCGCATCCGAACTGCCGCTGCTATATTCAGCCAGTACTCCGCGACCGAAAAGAATTTGAATCTGATTTAAAGGAGTGGGTACACGGAGAAAACGTACAATATATTGATGAATGGTATGCAAATTTTTATCAGCCATTAGCATTGACATAATTCTGATTTATGGTAATCTGAAAATATGAAAAGAATTAATTTGATTGGTTTTATTGGGGAAGATGTCACAGTAAAAAGCGTTATTGCCGATCTGGAAAATGCAAACGGCGACGACATTGAATTATATCTCCATTCTGCCGGGGGACTTATTTATGAAGCACTCGGAATATATCAGCAGATAAAAAATTATAAAGGCAAGGTGATTATAAAACTCGGTGGACTTGTTGCATCTGCAATGACTTATATCTCTACTGCCGGGGATGAAATAATCGCCGATCCATCTACAGCATATATGATACATAATGTGTGGTCGATTATCATGGGTGATTTTATGGCTATGGAAAAAGAAGCCAAAGAATTACGGAGAATAAATAAACATGTTGCTGAAAGGTTATCAGAATTAAGCGGAAAAACCGTTGAAGAAATTTTCGGAATGATGAATGAAGAAACATGGCTTTACGGGAAAGAGATAATTGATTTGGGGCTTGCAACAAAACTGGAAAATGAAAGTACAATTGAAAATAAAATTGAAGGGAAAGAAAATTCAATTATATTCGGGAAGAAGGAAGTTGAAGCATGCATGAAAAGGGCGGCTTCAATTGTTTTTAATGAAAAAAAGGACACCGTGAAAAGCGGGCCCAAGAAGGAGTCAAAAATGGCAACTATTACAAAGGAAGAAGCACTTGAAGTATTACAGGCAGAAATGTCTTCCAAAGAAATTGCCGAGGCTTGCAATGTTAAAATTATGTCAAAAGATACTCAGGAACTTTTGGCAAATTTGAAAGCAAAAGAAATTGATGATCCTATGGCAAAAATAGATGAACTTGAAACGAAAATCAAATCCGATGCTGATATTTTAAGATCGGCTAAACTGACTGTTGCTTACGGAGCTGAATCGGCTGATAACCTGGAAAGGGCATACGCTGATAAGGTAACCGCAGCAGTCGCGGTATCAGAACTGGATGCAGAATTTGAGAAACTCAAAACTGATCCTGTAATGGTTAATTTTGCAAAAAACAGAGCAGATAATAACAGTCGTTTAAACATTCTTGACGGTAATGAATCGCAGGATGAAGAAGGCGATATTATTGAATGCTGAGGAGTAGAAAATGGGTACAGTATATGTATTACAGGAAGACGGCGACCACCACATAATGTATAATGATGTTGGCGGCGCTCTTGCTCAACATGACATGGCTGTAATCGGATCGCTGCCGTGTGTTGCAGATAATGCAATTGCCGCTGCTGCATATGGATCATTTCATACTGCAAGCGGATTGCTGGAAATCAGAACAGACGAACTGAAAACAGGAGAGGACATTTTTGCAACTCCCAATCAGCTTGTTTATTTTGATCAGGATAACGCGCAGTTTTCTGATACGGCACAGGATGGATATTATATCGTTGGCCAGCTAAAGTTTGTCAGGGGTACTAATGATTATATAACGTTTATCAAGTTCCCTCTTACTGAACTGGTAACTACCTAAGGAGTGAGTCATGGGTAAATTAATTACATTAAAATCCCTGATGGACGAAAAGATCAGGAATCAAAAGGTATATCCGATTCAGGTTTTCAAAGGGGATAAAGATTTCAATTTGAACACAACTGATTCTGAACCGGAGTTTAACAAAAAAATGAAAATCACAACTCCAGTGTGGGAAGATTCAGAACCGTTCTATAAGACATGGAACAGGATTCACGAAATACGGGGTAAATATAAAACTTCGCAGGGTGATAAAATGAATGCTGCTCAGGCTCCGAGTGCCGCTGAGATTATTGCGCTTATCGGCGAATATATGATTGATGTAACACGCAGAGCAGTTGAAAGCCCCGATCTGACAAGTCAGATTGCAAGAGAAATAACAGACCTCAATTTCCAGAAGTCAGTTTCATTAACAAATTTTCTGCCTTATCGTGGCGAGTTCATGGGTATTGAGGGCGCGAATGATTCAGTTCCATTGATTGAACAGCATACCGGTGAAAAAGATTCTGTTGAACTTATGATTGCCGGACTCGGCTGGAGAACAGTACTTGCAAATCTATTGTGGAATCCGATTCATAATTTGCAAAAAGTTTCACAGGCGGTCGCTGATGCGTATACAGATTTAAGGAATGCCGTCACAATCGGCCAGATAGTTGCAACTACTTTCCATGCTTCGCAGATTCAGCAGCCAGTTGTAATAACCGGAGCAACTTATGATATCAATCTTTATAATACAATTCTGGGAGGTGTGAGACTTGTGCGCAGCCTGCTTGATATTCAGACAGCAAGGAAAATATCAACATCAAGGGGAATCAAGCTGCTTTGTAATTCCAACGATGCATGGACTATTGAAAGGGTTATTTTCGGACAGCTCACCAATGGCGGAGCAAATGGAATGCTGATTACGCAGAACGCTCAGGCACTTCCGATTGATGCAATAATTGCTTATGACCAGGGTATCAATAATGGCTTCGAATACGGTAAAAAAGTAATGTCCTATCCCGGAGTTGAGGAAGGTGAGATATATCTGTTTGTTCCTTATGATTATTTTACTATTCTCACAAAACGTGGACTTACAATGGAAACCGGACCCGGAAACGTATTACAGTTATCGCAGGAAGAAAGAGCGTGGTATACAGCAGGTGGATGGTACGCCAAGCCATTTTTTGGATCATCTGATTCAAGCATTGATGGCGATGAATATCCCGGATATGGAGCAATCGTCAAGGTCGAATTGCCGCCTGCCCCGGATGTCACTTAATAAAAATTGCCCTGAGAAATCAGGGCTTTTTTTTGCCTATGTGTTTATTGACAAATATAGGCTATAGGTACAAACTAAAGTATGGCAACATTTACACAAATAAAAAATTACCGTATAAAACTTAATGATCCATCTGGAACAAGATCAATTATTCAGGTCGCTAATGCGGCAGCACTTCCGGCAGTACCGAAAAAAGGCGCAACATATTATGCACTGGATACGGAGTATTACTGGCAATGTGATCTATTAAGCGGTGCAGCATCAACGGATTATTATCAGCCGGAAATGTATCTTGATGATAGCCAGATTGAGGATTGGCTTGATACATATTTAACAGAAACGGAAGCATTGATTCAGGGCGTAAAGGCAATAATTTTTAAACTCGGATCTGAAATAAGAATTAAAAGAAATCAGGCAGGTGTTGATTCAACCGAGTTTACCGGGCTTATTGAAGCATTGACATATTATAAGGGATTGCTTGCATTGCTGGAAAAAGATTTGAACACTGCAAACGGTACAGCATGCGGAACAATGGTTCAGACCAAAACCCCGGAAATTGCTGGCGGCGAAATATGAATTTTATGATGCTCAAACAGGCAAGGTCAGGAATACAAAGATTAAATAAGCTGGAAGGGCAACAGCTTACATTAAGAACATATCCGACAAAAGATAACGGATTTGGTGTTTTAATTCCCGATGATTCAAAACCGCTAATTGATAAAAAAATAATTGCGCGAGTTCAGCTTGATCAGAAAGGGCCTGTAATGGATGGGCCGAGTCCGGCAGGATTATCGACTAATCTGGCACGCTTTATTATTACTGATTGGCAGACAGTAATCACAGAAAAAGCTATTATTATCGGGCTGGAAAGGGAATATATAATCAACGCCGTAACACCGTTAATAAAATTCGGCGGTATCTATGCATATCAAGCAGTATTAATCGAGGGAACAAAATGAACGAACCGACAGAAGCTGATTTTATAAAAATATTCGGGGAAGCAGGTGAGCTGGATAAAGACATTGATAATACTATTATTGGCAGTGATATTTATATTAATTCGTATTTTGATAAAAAAACTTTGACACGGAAAGAAGTATTTGACCAGATATCAAGATGGTCGACGGAGTTATTACTGCATGAGCATAGTAAATGATATTAACAAAGTAAAAGGCAATATCACAAATATTTATAGTAGAAAAGTCGCCGGTGTATATGCGCTATGTCTTGAGTATTGTGCGCTTGCTTTGAGATATTTCAGATCAGCTCAGGCAGGGAATAAATTCTGGAAAAATGTCACGAATCAGGCAATGGATCGAATGTTTACAAACCCATTTAAAACGAGTGCATATATAGGCTGGTTAATGGCCCATGGTGTAAAGTACGGAGTATATCTTGAATTATCAAATGACAGAAGGCATGAAGCAATCCGGCTAGTAATTCAAAGATTTGCAGGAAGATTTTTAGAAGCAGTAAAGGATATTTTATGATTATTGGAATTGTGACAAAATTAAAAACCGGGACAATAAAACGTGTAATTCCGTATGGATGTAAATTACCTTCTCCGCCATATATTGTAGTAAAAGAAGAAAACGATATATTAAATCGCGGAACAGCATACCGGGTAATTGTACATTTTCCAAAAGATGATCCTGTGGGCTGTAAAAGATATTGCCGGAAAGATGTTTCAGATTTGCTTAGTAATTTTGAGTTTACTGATTCAGAAGGCGTAACAAACGGATTGGAGTTTGATCAATTTAATGGCGTATCTGAATTGACAGTTGATAATGACAATGGTACGATATCATCAGAGAGAGTTTTTTATAAACCCGACTTAATGTTTTAGGAGGAAAATTTAATGTTAAGAGATGTAAATGCAGAATATAATTTCGGCCCGAAAAAGGTAAAAATAATTCCCCTGGATTATGAAATGACTACACCGCTACCGCTTACGGGTGCACCGTTAACAAGTCTTATAAGATTTGGAGGTCCTGGCCCGTATGACTTTTCTGGTGTTGATGATCCGGCAGCCGTTGAATTAACAATAAAGCTGGATAACGGAGAACCGGAAACTCATACTATTGATGTAAGCGGAGCAGTATCGGTTGCAGCAGTTACAGCAGCAGAACTTGCAAACGCAATTGATCTTGCTGGCTTTGCTGACATGGATGCCGCTGTAGATGCGAGAGGGTATTTATCAATTGAATACACCCCGGCACTGACAAATATCACAACCGAAAGATATCTACAGGTGTACGGCGAATGTGCGGAGATTGCAGGATTTGGTCAGGGATTCGGTTCACGTTTTCTGTATCTTGATACTATACAGACAGTACAAATAAGCCCGACATACAAGGATTCTGAAACAATTGGCCAGAATGATGTAAATGGCAAAGACCAGGAATTGCTTACCGATCAATACCGAAAAGGATTTACCGGGACAATATCTGATATCGCAAGAGATCCTGCGGTAAGGCAAATTGTTGAAGGTGGAACATATGATGAGGATTATGATACATATACACCGCCGAACAGCCAATCACCTGTAATCTATTTCGCAATTGAAGTTGCCAAGAAAATATATCGCAGAGGCACAAACAAAGAAGGCGATAATATCGGCTGGCTCTTACAGAGATATTATACAGCCATGGGTAAATATGGCGACGATGCAGGGGACAGAAATTTCCAGATTCACGGGTTCCCAATTATCGGAACAGAATACACCGATCCATGCACAGAGGAAACATATTCAGATATGATGGATCAGGAATTCACAAATGCCGAATGGGAAATTTTTGATTGGGACAATATCTAAATGCACAAAAAAAAAGAAATGAAAGCCCCTTCTGCAATCGAGCGGATAGGGGCTTATTCAGTCGACCCAATAATTGTTAAATATAACGGGCATCTGATTGAAATAGTTTGTAAACAATTAACAACTTACGCAGAAGTAAAAGCATGCGGTAATTTTTCTCTGATTGAAACTTTTCATGACAAGCTGTTACGAAAAGAGCTTGAAAAAGATATAGCATATTCGGACATTATAGCATATTCGGAATTCCAGTATAATGTCATGAGAGCTGCTTTAATAAATCCGACATTTGATGAAATATATAAAACAATATTGGAAACCCGGAGAATAAATAAAAGTGAGATTGACAAGGGAATTAAATTTATCCAAACAAAACTTGACGAACTTGAAATTAAACATGGCAGCCAAAAAGAAATAAAACTTTTTGCCGATGAACTCGCGGTGAATAAAATGCAATATGAATTTATTTTTCCTGCTGATTTTATCGGAGATGTTGTATCGTATGCTTTGCAAATAGATGAAACAGACATTAAAAAAGTAAGTGCAGATATGTTGTATGAAGTTGCTTTACTTGCTCAGAAAGGACATGATAATCCATCCGACCATTTAAGCGGAGTATTTACGGATTTTAATCGGGCAGACATTGATAAAAGATCATGGCTTGAATTGTATGATAGACAAAATGCGGGGGAATAAATGGCAGCAGGTGTTGATGCTGGATCAATATATAGCGAAATCAGAATTGCCCTTGATAAACTCAACAAGGATATTTTACAAGCACAAATAGCCTTTGATAAATTCGGAACCACAAATACAAAACAATCACAGACAATGGAAAAAACCTGGAAAAAATCTTTTTCAGGAATGAGTCTTGCAGGTACAGTTGCAGTCGCCGCAATGACACTTGCTTTTAAAAAAGCCATATCCACATTTGCAAACACCGAACAATCATTGGCAAATGTCCGGGCGGTTACCGGAGCAACGGCAGAAGAATTTGCAGTTTTAAAAAATGCGGCAGAAGAAGCCGGAAGGACGACCAGGTTCACGGCAGGACAATCAGCAGATGCGTTATATTATCTTGGGTCGGCAGGGTTTTCGGCCACACAATCAGTCGAGGCATTAAATGGAGTTTTAACTCTTGCAGGTGCAACCGGGTCTGATCTTGCAAGTACTGCTGAATCGGTCGCCGCAAATATATCTGCTTTTAATCTGGAAGCAAAAGACGCTGAAAGAGTATCAAATGTTTTTGCCGCTGCCATTGGTAATTCTCAGGCAACAATGCAGAAACTTTCTAATTCGATGAGTTATATCGGGCCAGTTGCATCAGCCTTTAATCAATCGATTGAAGGAACTGTAGGACTTTTGCAGATACTTTATAATAATGGATTTGAGGCAAGTCAGGCCGGAACGGCATTACGATCTGCATTATCTGATTTGGCAAATGCAACCAGTCCGGCAAATGCAAAGCTTGAAGCTCTCGGCGTGACCTTTGATGAAATAAATCCGCAAACGCATTCCTATGCAGAAATATTCGGGACATTACAGGAGAAAGTTACTGATGCATCAGATGTGATGGCGATCTTTGGTGATCGTGCCGGGCCAGCAATGATTAAACTGATTGAAGCTGGAAAGGATAAGATTGATGAATATACAACCGCAGTTACTGGGACAAATGCAGCAGCCGAACAGTATGCAATTCAAAATGATACTCTTGCCGGATCATTTGATATGTTTAAATCGGCTCTTGAGGGAACAACTAATTCAATAATTGAACAGCTTGTTCCTGCCTTTAGAAGTCTGCTTGAATTTGCTACTAAAATTTTGAATTTTATAACAAGTCTTCCTGGACCAATAAAAGCTTTGATTGGTGGTCTTGGCGGAGCAGCTGCGGCAGTAGGAGTATTGTCAACTGCATTTAGATTGATGGGTCTGTCTGCGTCTGCAGCTCTTGGGCCTATTGGTTTAATTATTGGTGCTGCTATAAGTATTGGATCAGCGATTTCAACCGCAACAAAGCCAGCTCGTGAAATGGCAAAAGCATTAAATGATATAACAATTGATACAGAAGGTACAGATAAAAATACTGGCAAACTTATAAAAAGATATCGGGAATTAAAATCACAGTCTGAATTAACAAGAAAAGAACAAATTGAATATTATAAACTAATAGAAGATTTAAAAGAAGCAATTCCGGGATTGACAGAAGAAATATTAAATAATGAAGAAGCATTATTACGGGAAGCAATTGCACAAAAAGAATCAAACAGAGCAAAAATTCAGGCCGGTCTTGATAAAATAACAGCAGAACAGGGTAAATATAAAAAACAGGTACTTGAAACTGAAGAAGCATTGCGAAAAGAACTTGCTGCGCGCGGTGATACCGGCAGATCCCTTGAAGAATTAAGACAATATTTAAGAGAAACAAATTTTGAATATGGCATTGCATTACAAAGTGTAAAAGACTTTGATGAATATGTTGAATGGGGCGAAAAATCATTGTCAACATATGATGCACAGATAGGAGTATTAACAGAACAATTAAAAGAATATACAAAAGCAAATAATGCTGCTGCTGACAGCGGAGAAGATTCAGATGGTGAAACATTTATTGAAAAACAAATTCGCGTCAGAAAAGAACAGGAAAAAACACTTGCTGAAATAGAAGCGCGGCTTGCACAGGAAAGAAAGATCGGTCTTATTGATGAACAGGAAGAAACAAAAAAACTGATTGCCGCAAATGAGGATTTGGTCAATGCACTTCTTGATGTTGGTTATACTGGCGAGACAAATGAATTTGGTGATAGAGCAATACGAAAAGCAATTGACAGTATACGTGAATATGAAGAACGATTAAAAGAATCTGTTGATACAGAAAAAACAGTTGCAGAAAACACATATACTATCCGCGACGAAATGCGAAGGAAAGAACTTGAAGCCATTGATGCATATCTTGAAGAACAGGAAAGAAAAAAAGATGAAGCAAGGCAGACCGAGGAAGAAAAAGAAAAAGAGCATGCGGAAAAAATAAAATATATCCGGGATCAGCTTGTATCCGGTACACTTGCATTATATCAATCATTGGTTGATTCGCTTAATACAGTTTATCAACATGATACCCAAAATGCTATTAACGCCATCCAAGAAAAAATTGACAAGGAATTAATAACAGAAGAAGACGGACAGAAACAGATTGCACAATTGAAATATAAGGCAGATTTAAATGCCTGGCAGGCTCAGAACTGGGCAATTATTGGGAATATTGCTCAGGCAATATCTACAGCCTTGATGTCTGCTCCGTGGCCTGTAAATTTAATTCCTATCGGATTTGCAACGGCCCAGGGAGCAATCCAACTTGCTACACAGGCAAAAGTCAAACCTCAGCCGCCGAAACTTGAAACCGGGGGAATTGTACTTCCGAAAACTGGTGGAACGAATGCAGTACTTGCCGAAAATGGAAGTCCCGAACTTGCTCTTAATCTTGGAGAATCTGGAAAGGCGTTTCTTGATGAATTCGCTCGCAGAGTATCGGTTGCCGGAGGTGGTGGTCAGTTTACATTAATTTTAATGCGCGATGGTCGTAAAGAGGCTGAGTCTGTGGTAAAATATATTAATGGTGGGATGGTAAGGTTGAAAATATGAGGGCATTATTTAATCCGATAGTCAGAAATAACTCAGGCACAATAACGGCCACAAATGCAGTTATCAATTACAGTCCGCAAAATATCAAGCATCCATCAATTAAAAAACGGGTCCAGGGTGCTGGTAATAATATGATAATTACAATTCCGTTTGACGATGATCAATGCGCAAAGTGTTTTTTCTATGGCCGGCATAATCTTTCGGCTTTGTCTGTGGTGTATCGGGATTCACTCGGCAATATACTTGATACGATTGTTCCGGCAACAATCAATGATATTGGAGTGGAATATTTTTCGCTGATTGAAAATATTCGGAGTATTGAACTGACAATTACAACAGCCTATACATATGTGCGGCTTGGTGGATTTGATTCCGGTGTTTATTATCAAATGCCAAACTTTTTAAATGCATGGCCGATTGATACGATTGATAATAGTTTAACAGATGTATCGTTGGGTGGACAAATGACAACCGACGATATTCCGAAACGCAGAGCATATAAATTCAGGCACATTGAAATAATAAAAGCAACCGCTGATGAACTGATAACAAATTATAATCTTAATGGCAAGCAGCCGATATTTATTGATCTAACTGAGGGCAACAGGAATTTTCTTGCCCCGATATATGCGCGGATAGAAAAACCGTTTATCCCGACTAAGGCTGATCGGCGATTCAGCTTTGAGACAGAATTACAGGAGGCTTTTTAATGGCTTTGACAATAATAGCAGCAGGATCAGCAAGTCTTCTTGCTGATGCAGATTATCAGGCAGAACTGGCAAGGCTTGACGCTATTGCTCTTGATCCCTGCAAAATTTTTCCGATTGATTTTGTGAATGATGAAATTCCGCAGGGCGCGGTTTTGAATGTCGGTGGTGTGATAATGAAGGCCGCTGCCGCTGAAAGTATAACCGGGGACAGAACGCCATACGTCAAGGTGGACCACACGACCCGGACAGCCTCTTATGTAGCATCGCTGGCAGGCGTAACATGGGATGAGGCGTATAATGGGTATTATGCTGCCGGGGATTTGTATTTGTTTTCAGAAGTTGAGGCATATTACAAAGACGAAATTACTGAAGTAAAATTTGACAGTAGTAAAACAGCATTGAAAATGAGATTATATCTTGACGGGCCAGTATATCGCACTGGTCCGACGAAAACAACCGTTGGAGCATCTGGAAAAATAGCAATAACAACAATGATTGATTCATCATTATATGCTTATATTGATGATAATAATGATACTTTAATGGCCATATCATATTCAGCAAATTTATTTAGTACATTGGATACGCTTGTTATTGCCGGAGTAAATTTACCTGCAATAACAACTTTATCAAGTTCAAGAATTGCTTTTACAGACCAAGGCAATAAAGAATTGCGAGCTTATGATTTTGTTGCTGGTAATTTGTCGTTAGTAGGTGCTGGATTAGCCATTGCCGGATTCGGGATAAGTGCAGATATAGCAGGTTTGACGAGTTCAAGAGTTGCTTTTATAGATTCCGGGAATAAGGATTTACGAGCATATGATTTTGATGGTGCGAATTGGGCGCAAGTGGGAAATGATCTTAATATCCCGGGAATATCTAATTCATCAATAACAGCGTTATCAAGTTCAAGTATTGCTTTTTATGACACTGGAACGAATACATTAAGAACATATGATTTTGATGGTACTGATTGGACTTTGACAGGAAATGCATTACCTATGACTGAAATGGCTGGTTATATAAAAGCATTATCAGATAATCTTATTATAATGGCGGTTGGCAATTGGCAAAAATTTACTTTATATGAATTTAATGGAACTGATTGGGTTCAGGTTTCAGGATATACATCAATGTATATTTCTGATGGTTCATCACAAGGAATATGTAAATTTTCCGATAATACAATTCTGTTTTCTAATTTAACATTAACGGAAATATATAAGGTGATTACGTCAAGATGACAATAGCACAGATCGGAATATTAAACAGGAATACCATATTTTCTTTTGTTTCCCCATTTGTTGCAGAATTTATTCCGAGTTATAAAATTGTCGATCCAGCATTGCAGGCGTTGTTTCCAGTGCTTGTTAATAATACAAATAAATTATATTTAACTGGATTTGTCAGGGGGCCGTTTGCCGAATATCAAACAGTTGATTCCTATGCCGATTGCCTAACCACAGAAAAATCTTTTTATTGGGACGACGATAATCAAACTGGATACGTACATTTTGAGCATGACTACTATTATGACTCAGATAACTACTTTTATGAGACACAAGATTTATATAATGATCTGGATATAATTTATATTGATGATGAGGAGTCACAACCACTATTAATTGAAGCCCCTAAAATAAACAGACAGCAGGACCTTGTAAACTATGAAAAGTTTGCATTGTGCCAGGGGACAATACAGCTTAATAACATCGGCGGTGAATGCGATAAATATAAAGATTCATCGATATATGGGAACCGTGTTTTTTATGGCTATATAGATCCGGAAGATATTCGGCTTGACGAAACAGGTACAAAGTACGCAACCAGGGACGATATACAGCAGCTTGCATATTATAAAATCAATGATTATGATTTTGAAATATCCAAATTCACAATTGATTTAATCGATCCGCGCGAAAATGAAAACGTGTCAATCTGTTCAGACATTTTTTCTATAACAGATTATCCGAATATCGATGAAGAATTTCTCAATAAGCCGATCCAGCTTGCATTCGGAAACATCAGAGAAATGAACGCTATCCCGATTAATACCGGCAGTACATTTGCGAATCCGATTTTCAAAGCTGCGTTGTCTATGACAAATTTTGGAACTATTCAGGTACTGATTGATAACACCTGGACAACGGTAACACCGATAGATACTGATGAAGCAAACGGACTGTTTACATTACCGGGCGATGAAGCTGCCGACGATGAAGGGACTGTAAGAGAATGCAGGTTGCTAAATGCAGAGGGAATATCAATTACTTATGCATCTGATTTGATTAAATGGCTTGTGGATTATTATCAGGGTATTGATTACAATGATTATTTTTATGATACAACCGAATGGGAAGATGAGGAAACATATCTTGAGCCGATCGGGATAGTTTTTAAGGAACAGTTAAAACTTTATGATGCAATAATCAAGATACAGAACGGAAGCAATTATGGATTCAGGTATGATTTTACGCCAGACGGAAGACGGACAATAAGAATTGACCGGGAAGACCGCGGGCTGGTAATGATAATAAATAATTTTGATATCAAGAACAGATGGGAATTACCGATTGAAAGCGACCGGGAACAGTCATATTCGTATATTGAAGTTAAATATAATTTATCTTTTTCGGAAGATGAAAAATTTGATCTTGCAAAAAACAGCGACTGGTTAAGCTATCAGGACAAGACCAGGCAGGCAAAAACATTGCCTGTGGAAACATTTTTAATCAGTGAAGATGCGGCCAATAAAAGAGCTGCCCTTGATGCCCTGCGATATAGAGCAGTACCGCAGATAGTAAAAATAATTCTGGATGCACCGACAACCGTTGACCGTGATAATTATATGCATCTAAAAATATTTGATATTATAATTGTGCCTTTGAGTTATTCGGATGAAATCGATATTGAAAACCGGGAGATTGAAAGCGGCCGGGAATATTATGGATTTAAGGCAATAAAGATTTTATCAATTGAGCCGGACACGACATTAAACAGAAATACAATTACCGGGAAGCTGCTGCCGGATTATGTTGAACATTATATTTTTGATTTTACAGACTATGTAGATGGTGCAGACATTTATGATTTGTGCGATTATGGGGACGATGCAACAATTTTTGATATGAGGGATTATGATGGGTAACAGATATTTGGGAAAAGGGATTTTAAAAGATCAGGATTATACGCTTGCGCAACTTCTCGCTGTACAGGGGGCATATATACCGTTGAAGGGTGAACCTATTATTACAGCTGATAAAAAAGTTATGATAGGGGATGGAGTTAATACTGTAACCGATCTTAATAAATTCCCGTTTTGCCGGACAAACCTCACAGCAAACAGCGATGAAACATATGCAGCAGGTGATTTTGAATCCGGGAATGTTTTACTGTTGATAACATCAGGAGCAGGTGCAGATTTAACGATCACAATACCTGATCCATCTACTTTAATGGCATCAGATATAATTACTATCATGAAAATTGATTCAGGTGTTGCACGAGCGCAGATCGTCCCGGCAGCCGGAAATATTAACGGAGCGCCATCAGTTTATTTGGTTGATCAATTTAACAGTATTAAACTAATCCCGAATGGTTCAGATTATCTTGTGCTTGAACTTAATATTTTTTATAGATGGGACTGGACTAATTTCACCGACTGGCGCGGCAGCACGGGGACGCTGGCAACAGTTACACATGGGATGGGGTTTCCATTACCTTACATCGACGCAAAACTTTTTCTAAGCGCAACCGGAAACGATTCAGATGCCACACTTTTTAACCCAGTGAGTTTTGATCTTGCGGGAAGCGTAAATTTAGCATATGGCTTGGGAGTGATTGCAAAAGATACAGACAATCTTGATATTATAACCGGAACTAATGGTATAAAATTTTGGAAAGATGCTGGATCAGAGCAACTTTTAGTAGGAGCGCAGTCCTGGTATATAAGCGGATTATTCAGGTTGGTAATAGTATGAAAGATTATTCTGCACTTTTAAAAACTTTGGTATCTTCGGAATATGAGATAACCGAGGGAAAGTATCCGGTATATATGATCATGGGTCAAAGTAATGCACACACTTATATCGGCACACAAATGCAGGCAATGCTTGATGCTGTTGGCGCTTTCGGATATGTTTATGTACTTTGCCATCCGGGACAGGTAATTAATTACTGGTTTAACGCCGAGGGCGTAAACACGGGATACACTTCTGATATGGCTTTTATTGATCAGTTGGGGGAACAGTTTGAAGTCCGGGCCATCTTCTGGCTGCAGGGTGGATATAACGCTCTATACGGAATGCTGACTCATTTTCAAGAATACACTGAGGGATTTTTCGATGCAGTGATTACACATTTAGGATATACCCCGGATTTTAATATAACAAAATCTTCATATTTCGGGGACGACGGAGACGTTATTAGCAATATGGTAACCCTGCGGGAACTGCAAGATACAATTGCCGGAGAATATACCGGCAGAAAGCATGACGGAATACACTATCCTCGCGTTGATGACTGGCACTTAAATATGCATAATTATAAAATGCTCGGCTATGATTTGCTTACGGGGTACGCCAAACAAAAAACAGGGGCGTTTTAAGGAGTAACTTATGACATTAAAAACTTATCTCACAGAAATAATACCGGATGCCTGCGGAGTAAACCGGGCATTCGGACAGCTTGCTTATATAGCATATCTTGAAGAACTAACCGGAAATGAATTTTTTGCACAAAAGAATTTTAAATCAATCCGGGAACGTGCAAGTATAGCATTGCCTTTTTATCCCGTAAATAAAAAAGCATATAACTATCATCTTGATTTGTGTGAATTGCTTTTACTTACACATGGACAAAGCAGGCATGGTCATAACAATCAGAAGCGGATTGACGAAATTTTAAACAGCAGGATTTTTACTAAAGAAGAAATGCAAATGTCGGTAATGGAATGGTGGAGCGGTTAAACAACATCACAAAAATAAATATCTTATCTCTTGGATTTATGACGGTAATGAATCTCTTATCAATATTTATCCGGGGTGCAGATTTATCATATATCTTTTTATATATTGTGCCGTTTATAATTGCAATTATTATTTTATTCTCTATGAGAAAATATCAAAAACAAATTAACGCATGGTTCTTGACGCTATGCGGTTTTATAATATCATTGCTTGGATCGGAAGGAAATTTCTCAGGAGCAATTTTTATTGTCTTTGCATTTCATGTTGATCCGGGCCGCAATAAAACCATAATCAGAATATTTCTTGTAACGGTATGCCTGGCTTTGAAAACTTTAATCATTCCGATAACAAGTATTCAGGTAATCAATTTATTGTTTATTTATTATATAAGTTTTGGCTATTATTATTTTTTATTCACAGAAAAAAGGGTTCAAACTATTTCGGAAATTGAAGATCAGATGGAACAGATAATCGGTTTATTGATGCAGGGATTTACTATTAAAGAAATCTCTGTAAAAACTTTTATGACAATTGCGGCGGTTAATAAAAGAATCAACAGATTGAGAGATAAAGAGGGATGCAAGACAAACTATCAATTGATTTATAAGTTGTCTCAAAAAAGACATTTGCACAGAAAAATAGACAATATAATAAATCTATGATAATCTAAGGTATAATGCCACCGACATATTATCGGAGGTATAAAGGTGAACAGCATGACCAAACAGGATAGGGATTTTATTGAAACTATTTTTGAGAGATTACGGGAGCAGATAGAGTCATTAAAAAACCTGTTCGAAGAAAAAGTAAGTTCAATTAAAAAAGCAGTTGAAAAAGGTGAATATGAAAGAAACGATTTATATAATAAGCATAGGCTACTTGAAAGATGTGTTGCCGAAGTAAAACTGGCATTAACTAATCATACCACAAATCATGATGTAAATGATAAAAGCAAACGGTCAACGATTGGCATAATTGCTCAATATGCTGCAATTATCGCGGCAATCGCAATTGCCGTTTTTAAGTGAGGGGATTATGGAAATAAGTTTTTTGAATGAGTTTATTGATCTTGGAATCATGCTTGCATTAGTTGGAATAATCCAGATGTTCAAAAGGGCAGATAAAAAGGCAGAAGAAAGAAATATTTTCTATATGATTTTATTTGTCTGCTTATGTCTTCCTGTTGGGTTTTTTATCTCTATGCAAAATGGTGATTTCAATGAATCAATAATCTCCGGTATAGGGTCTGCATTAATTCGCTTTGTAAAATATGCAGGGCTTGGAACTGTCTGTTATAAACTTTTGGCAAAATGGATTGATTCAAAAAATGTCTGAAAAGTTTAAACAGGTTTTGAAAAAAATATGGACCTGGATTATAAAACCATTTTTATGGATCGGCGGAATAGTCGGAATGATATTTCTTGCAAAAAAAGTATTTGCCGAATTGCTGAAAGTAGATCGGGGAACAGAAACAAGTTGGCATAAAATAGACGACCATACAATATCTGTATATGATCAATACTCAAAAGAATATGTCAAAAGAACTTTGCCGATTGATAAAAGAACCAATAAACAAGTTACAGCCGATCAGATAAAAGCTGTAGGAATATCAGCTCCCGGAGGTAATGTACATGTTGAAATTAAGCATATTTGTATTACTGACACTGTTTTTAATAATGCCAGTAATGGCGGATGAACCATCAGCAGAACAAATCTGGGATTGGTTTATCCGGTTATCGTATGATGATCAGACAGCGATTTTAATTAATTATTATAGGATTGAACATACAATCCCGGAAATATCTTTACCCGATTATACCGCAATTCTGACGACCGAGAATGATTTGATTGTCTATCCGAATGAAGAAAAGGGCAGTATTAAAATTGATTATTTGTCTTATGAAATTTCAATGCCGAGTTATTATTTTCCTAAATTTATCACAGAAAAATCTCCTATCACTACATATTTTATTATCGGCGGATGTTGTATTGTCGGCGGATTTATCATCGGCTTATTGATTCCAGATTAAAAACCCGGCAACGCCGGGATTTTAATATCAGACAGTAGGAATAACTTTTAATATTTGTCTATGGTTTTTCCTGAATCGCTCATTAGGAAAATGCTGCCAGGCCAGCATGCATATGCATGCGGTTCATCATCCAAATAATAAGTAATAAAATTACACATGCATTCTTTTTCTGTAACTGGAAATAATGCTGGCATTTTTATTTTTTCTGCCAGTTCTTTACTGTAAACCCTGTTTCTTTGAATTGATAATTCTTTAGGATTCTCAACAATATGGTCTTCTTCAATACGCCCATAATCACAATCACTGTATTGCCGGATTTTTAATATCATATCTGTCTCCGTGTCTACTGTCTGAATATAGTATATTCGATATTATGAGTTTTGTAAATGAAAATAAATTTCAGCGGAGTAATAATGTCAAGAAAATCCAGAAAAATAGACAAAAAAACAGGCCAAAAACACCATATATAGCGTGTTTCTGTTAATGGATACGCCTTATTTTGTGCCGACGCCGTAACTCTATATAATACAATGATTTACATTTACGTATAGCGGCGTTTTAAGACGACACTATATATAGCCTATATATAAACACATTGTGATATATAAAGACAGCATACAGAGCCGCTATAAAGGACATTTCCAAGCTTGACATAATAAACACACTGTGATATATTGTATGTATGAATATAAAAGAAGCGCGGGGAAAATTAGGCCTGACACAAAAAGAACTGGCTGAAAAATTATGTATCGGGCAGTCAGCCGTCGGGAATTGGGAATCCGGAATCAGGAACCCGTCCCGGCTTGCCGTCAAAATTATCCAAGATATGCTTGATAAACAGGCCAAAAGTACTACACATTAGTATAGTAATGAAAATTAAAAAAAAGCTTATTTTAGTTAAAAAAAGAGCGAATTTTATTGATAAATATAACACATAGTGATATATTATTAATATAAGTTATTAAGGAGGTCAGAAATGACAAAGACTGTAGAAAAGAAAAAAGATGGCATTTGGAAGATTGTACCATATAAGGGACTTGGCGTTCGTTTTACTCGAATCGAAGATTTTTTCATCTGGATGGCAGACCGTGGTCACGAAGTCAGACTGAAAGATAATAATCAGATTGTTGGTTGGAGATAATCCCTCTGACGAGTCTCTGAAAATTGAGACGAAACCGGGGAAACCCGGTCAGGGATGTTATTAAGGAGGTGCCAAATGGGTACAAGAAAAATTAAGATTAACGATTTTAGAGAAATGACAGAAGAATTTTTAAGAGATCAATTGCGGAGCATTTTCAAAGGATCTGGAATGGCAGATCATCACGACGATATTTCAGAAGCTATCAAAAATATTGCAGCAACAATCTCTAAGTTGATGCGAGATGAATTTGAATTAAACGCTGCTGTAAATGCAATTCATGCAGATTTAACTGCTATTGACGTTATGCTGTCTTATCAGAGAAAACCAAAAAAATCTGAAAAAGGTATAACTATTTTACCTTACCGATATATTGTAGAATTTGCGAACGCGAAAGCAGACAAGATTAAACAGCTGCTATCAACAATTGAGCAATCAGGATTATTGGTTTAGTCAGTTAAAGCGGCCCGGATTCCGGGCCTTAATAACTGCCCCCGAAAGGGGGTTAATGTAGCCAAAGTCGGTAAGAAGCCCGATTGAAAAATACAGACGAAAGGTTATTAAGGGGGACGGAAATGACAAAGGATATTATAGAAAGACCGGCAGAAGAGAACCAAGTAAAAGAAAAATATCTGCCAATTATCGAAGTAGTTTTTGCATGGCTTGAAAACCAAAAAAAATCGCTGGACGAGATAGATACAATCAAAACCGCTGATGCAAAATTACTCGACTATTTAAGTGCACATTTTCCCGGTGCCTTTTATTAAATCGCTCTGATGAGTCCAGAAGGACGAAACGGGCTTCGGCCCGTCAGCGATAACAAGGGGGACAATATGACCAACAAAGGATACTGCATTATAAAAGCAGAACGCGCAGAAGCGCGGGGCCGTAAAAAAGAAGCGGTCAGATGGTATGCAGAAGCAGCGCGCGAATGTCGGCTTATGGCAAAGATGATTGACGCGCTTATTATGTGGGATTGATATGGAATATATTATTGAGTCTGCATATAAATCTGAAAAGCCATCGTATTTTGTATGTATTAATATTCGAGACGGTCTTCCGTGGTACAGATTTACAAGAATAAGAAAAGAAGCAAAAATATTTAATTCAAAAAAAGATGCTCAAAACTGGATAAAAAATAATAATTATACTTGTTCTTGGATAAAGGTGGTTGCTTTTTAAACGGAGGATAATATGGACTATCAGAAGATCAAGAAACTGGCAGAATCTGCAGCAGATCGGGGCGACTATAAAGGGGCGCTGAAATATGAAAAGCTGGCTGCGAAGATAGCCAGGAATTACGGGAGGACAATATGATCACAGACAATTACGTTAAAATCAATTTAGAAAAAGAACTTGCAAAGTTGCGCGAAAATTCAGAACGTAATCACAAGGCATTTGTAAATTTTCTGGATGCCCTGAATAATTTGTTTCAGGAACTGGCAGGGAAAAAGACACATCCCGAAATAAATAATCCCGAATAAGGAATCGGGAAAAGGAGAATATTATGATAACGAAAAAGATTTTCAGCACTGCAATTGCCAGAGAAGTTGCAGCCGATATGTTAAGGAGAGGATATTCTTTTTCAGAAACCGCCCATCATATCGAGCAGACATTTGCAGTAAATGTAAATATCGTAATGGAAGGAGCAATGAACAAATACAGATTCTCGTATTGTTAATGGCTTTCTGATCAGCCTTTCGGGGCTGATTGGTGAACTATTAAATAGAAGGAGGGAATCATGATTAATAAATCCAAAGTAATATTCTATTTTAAAAACTGGTTAATAGCAAACAAGAAAAATTATTTACCGTGTCACGGTGAATGGGAAAAGAGCATAGCAATCAGGGAAGATTTAATCGAATGTCACTGGGATGAAATAAAGGAAAATCACAGACTGGCAAATTATTGTATTATTATTCCACTGGATGACAAAGCGAAAAAAGATTTCGCGGGTTATACTCTTAACGTAAAACTATCTGATATTATAGGAGAATAAAATGCTACAAGAAGGCGAAGAATTTTATTGTGATCATTGTGGAGCAAATTTTGATAATCAAAATGAATTAACAGAATATAATAATAAAAATTTATGTAAATATTGTATGAATGTTTTTGCTGAAGATCAGCATACTATAATTCATTCCGTTGCGGGAATGATAAATGTTCTTGAAAAAGAAATTAAAGATTTTATTCAAAGGAGAATAACATGACAGGAAATTATTCATTTGATAAAGACCTGCTTAAACTGGAATTAAAAATTGCCATTGCAGAAGAAGAAAAAAACTATTACTTATCATATATTGAAAAATTAAAAATCCTGATCAAAGAAAAAAATGAAATAATAGCGGAATCAAATTATCAAAAGAAACTGCTGGTAAAAAATAATCATAAATGTAATTTCGGGAAAGTTCCAATTGGCCATCTGGACAATGATAAAAATATTTTAATTTATATGTGTGAAACTTGCGGAGCATTAAAGCAGGTAAATAAAAAGAAAACCGCCCGAAGGCGGTAAAGGAGAATATATCTGACAAAAAAGTCAAACGGATTCTGCATTAATATTAAGGCTATAGTTAAAATATGTCAATGCTTAAAAGTAATAAATAAAAATGCTTTTAAAAGTATTAAAGATAGTGTATAATTAATGTGCTGTTGTTAACAGCTTATGAATAACATGGTTTTAATAGCCGGGAATATTTCCGGCCAACATTAAAAGGGGAATATCATGGCAGAAAATAAAATTGCACCGACAAAAAATGAAACAGAACAAAAAAAGAATAATAAAACACAGATTGCAAAAACTGATAAACCAAAAACATCAGTCAATAATATAACCGAAATTGACTATCCTTCATTATTCAAAGCTGCAATGCAAAACGAAAAGGGGCTGGAAATAATTGAACGATTGACGGCCCTGAAAAACCGGGAAGAAGACCGGGCCTGTAAAAAGGAATTTGATTTTCACTTTGCAGAAATGCAGAGGGAATTTAAATTAATTCCGAAAGATAAAGACGGAAGCAAAACGAATGACGGGGTGGTCGCGTTTAAATATGCGCCGATTGAAAATTATCAGGCTATAAATGGAGAAGCAATTGCAAAACACAAATTCAGTTATCGCTGGACAGAAGAACCATTGGAAAATGGAGTTTTGAGGGTCAGGATTCATATATCAGGATATGGTCACACTGACAGCGACACATATACAGATGTACCAGTAATTCAAACCAACAGCCTGACGACCGAATCTCAGGCAAGAAACGCTCAGAAAGGAGTGGGAAAAAGAATTACATACGCAGACGGATTCGGAATGATCACTATCGGGGAGGATATGTATAACAGCCTATCATTTGAGGATGGAACTACTTATGCAGACCTTGAACAAAGATATGCAGCATGTATAACATTGGAATCAGCCAATGCAACCGGACAGGCTATAAAAAAAGAGCTGGAAGAAATAGGCGATAAACATGGACTTGAAGTAAACAGGAAGCTCTATGTTCGCAGAAAAAGGGAGCTGTTGCAATGATACATACAGAATTTAAACAGGGTACTGATGAATGGAAAAAATATAAAACCGGGAAAATTTCTGCGTCAAGTATCTGGAAAATACTTCCGGGAAAAACTGGCAGATATTTAAAAGAGCGTGAAAACTACATGGCGGAACTGGCAATTGAAAGATTAACAGGAGTATTTACAGAACGCTTTGAAAGTGAGGACATGAAAAGAGGCAGTATTCTTGAAGCAGATGCCAGAACAGAATACGAACTCAGAACAGGAAAAATGATTTATGAAGCTGGCTTTATAGATTCTGAAAAATATTCGTTTTTTGGAATAAGCCCCGATGGGATAGACAGCCTTAAAAAAATCACTCAGGGCTTTGAAATCAAGTGCCGCAAGGCATCAAATCACATTGCGGAGATAAAAGATATTATCTCTGGCAAAAAGATTGACGAGAACGCCTATATACAGATACAGGCAAGCATTTTTTGTACTGGCGCGGAATCATGGGATTATATTTTATATAATCCTGATATTAAATTAGAATGGCTACAGTTTTTCAAAACACCTATATATCCCGATCAGGAAAAAATTAAAATAATTTCAATTGAACTTATTAAATTTAATCTTGAATTAAATCAATATATACTTGATCTTGAAAAACTGGAATCAAAAATAAAAGGAGAATAATATGAAAATAGAATTTTTTGCATCTATACTTGCATTTATTACAGGTATATTTCGACGGAAAAAAAATAGTGCCGGAAAACCATATCCAAATTTCGTAAAACGGGAAAATAGATTTACACCAAAAGTGTATACATTTTGTGCAACAAAAAAAGGATATCATAAAGGCTGTTTCGGAAAGAGTATTTAATCATCATCCATGATGAATAATAGGAGAAAGAAATGGAACATACAAAAGAATTAATTGTAATTGATCCGAAAATATACGGATTGAGCAAGGATAGGGCGGACAAGATTGACGAAGCCTTCCGAAATCCGGTTACAGAACTGGCAGCATTGGAGCCGGAATACAAAAACTTTGAAAATCTGACAGGCGAACCGCCCGAAAGCACATGCGCAGAGGCAAAAGCGTTAAAGATGAAGTATGTCAAAATCAGGACAAGAACCGCTGATATACACAAAACCGAAAAAGCATTTTTCTTGAATGCTGGCCGCTACATTGACGCGTGGAAAAATCGGGAACTTGAAATCAGCAAAGAGCGCGAAGACAAACTTTCCGAGATTGCGGATTATTATATCAACATTGAAAAAGTAAGAATAATGAAACTTGAAGCCGACAGAATTACCGAATTGAAACAGTATACAGATGATCCTGAAACAATGTATATTCCGCCCGAACTCGGAAAGATGGATGAAAGGCCCTGGAATGCATATCTTGAATCTGTAAAAAAAGAATATGCCGACAAAAAAGCAGAAGAAATACGCATCGCCGAGAAAGCATTGGAAGATGAACGCAGGGAAAATATCTTCATGGAAATCGGATACGGACTCGGAATGTTTTGCTTTAAATATGGAACTGTTGAATATTCCAGAACGCAGATTACTTCTGTAACCGGAGAAGAATTTGAAAAACTGCTCGCAGAAGCGAAACAGAAAAAAATTGATTTTGATGCAGAACAGGAACGGATCAGAAAAGAGAATGAAAGCCTGAAAAAAGAAGCTGAAAAGAGAGAAAAGGCATTGGCAAAAGAACGGGAAGAATCAGAAAGGGTTCTTGAGGTTGAACGTGCAGAACGTGAAAAACTCGAAAAAGAAAGGGCTGACCGTGAGTTAAAAGACCGGGAAGAAAAAGAAGAAGCTGAAAGGCTGGAAAAGGAAAAATCACAAGCCCCGGACAAAGAAAAATTGACAGCTCTTGCTGAAACGTTGAGACTGTATCCAATGCCGGAAGTAAAAACAGATGAGGCAAAACACATTTTGAGGATCACGCAGCAGAGTCTTGCTGAAATCGCGGACTGCATCTTCGAAGACATTGAAAAGATGTAGGAGATAAATATGCCTACGATCAAATATATTGCTAATTATGTTGATGGCCGGATGAAACCTAAAGAAATGTATTCTGCGAAACTAAAAGAATATTTTGATAAACTTTTAACATACCAGAATAATAAATTAAAAAAGCTGGTTGAATCCGGCCAGCTTTATGAACCTAAAGACTATCTCAGAGATTTGGAAATTGAAATAAAATACTATTATAAAAAACGGAACGTTGATCAGAATGCTTTAATGTGGTCGCTTTATGGTATCATTGCCAATGAAATGAGTCAGGACAATCTTGGATATAAAGATAAACAAATCAGCATCTATGATTTATATGAACAGGACCTGCTTGATTATGCAGAAAGAAATCAGATAGTTACAACCAGAAAAAATTTTATTGCCTATTGGGAAGAGTACGAACGGTTGGAATATGTTGAAATACTTGGCAGCAAATATCAAATCGATACACCGGAAAAAATAAAGGTGTTTCTGAAAATAGAATTACCGCCTGATACTGAAATGAAATTATCCTTTATTCGCAGCACATCAAAATTAAACACGGTTGAAATGGCTAATTGGATTAACATGCTTTTTAATCGGCTGTCTTACATGGGAGTACATCTTGATACATCGGCAGATATTGGAGTTTACTGGCAAACCTGGCGAGATATGCTCAACAAAGAGGAAATTATTTTGAATGATGAAATAATGACCATTGATGAGTACAAAGAAAACAATCCTATCTGTGAAGCAACCGGGGGATTTATAGGAAATGGGGGAGGGGAACTATCACATATAAAGTCGGTCGGAATGGGAAACGACAGGACAAAAGAACCAAAGAAAAATTATACATCGAATTGGCTGCATTTATCATCAGAAGCACATCGGCTATGGCATGAAAAGGGAAGGGAAGAATTTCTTAAAAAATTTCCGCACCTATCAACAAAAGTTAATCATGCCTTAAAAAGAGATTATGCACCAATTGATGATCAGACCGAAAACATAATTATGGAATCGGCTGATGAACTTGATGAATTATTTTAAGGAGTAAAACATGGATAATATCGGAGCATTATGGATAAACGTATCAACAAAGAACGGTAAAAAATTTATGGTCGGGAATATAACTATAAATAATATCACCACTAAAATCATCGTTTTCAAAAATGAAAAAAAGAATTCTGATAATCAGCCTGATTTTAATATTGTACTGAAAAAAGAAAATCCAGAAACGCAGCAAAAATCGGCAAATGAGTTTGAAGGATTTTAAAAATGAAAAAAAAGCAGTTATATTGCCAGAAGGGAAAGGGCAGATTGTCGGGGTTTATTTACCGGGAAGCCATGAAGAAACATTATTGATACAGCTTGAAAATAAAGAAATTAAGACTGTATTAAAATCAGAAATAAAGGAGTAAACAATGAAAGGAATATTATTAAGAAAAACACCTTACAAAGTCTGTGAAGCATCGGTCAAATATGATCATGTAAAAATACAATTGAATCCGCAATGCGGACTTACAAAAGAAGATAAAGTATTTGAAGTAAAATATCCCAATGGTGTTATTGTGATAATCCCTGAATCGATTTATGAGGAAGTAAAAAGTCAGTATATTTAAAAAGTTTTTCTTTTAAGTTAGGTAAAAATAGTATATAATTAATAGTACGAATGAGCAAATGCCATCCCTTTCGGTGGCCGGATATATATTTATTGGAGAGAAAACCGATAGATATAGCTCATTCATTATCCGGCTATCAGAAGGGATGTTTTATTTAGGGGGATTTATGGGAGACGATTTTTTTGAAAATAAACTGGCAGGTCATATTAATTGCAGATGTACAATAAATATAAGAGATATAATCAATCTCGAACTCATAAAAATATTATATTTCAGGACAATCTTTTTTTTACAGCATGATTATGTAAGCATATATAATGAAAGGAAAAATTAATGTCAAAGCGTTTTATCGAAACTGAGATATGGAAAAAAGCATGGTTTCTTGATCTTACACCGGAAGAAAAGGCAGCATGGTTTTATTTGCTTACAAATTGTGATGCTGTTGGTGTTATTGATGGATCAGAAAGGCTTGCAAATTTTATGGTCGGAACAAATATTAACTGGAAGGAATTGGTTATAAAATCAAATGGTCATTTAATAGTGCTACCGAATGGAAATTTATTTATTAGAAAATATTGTTATATACAATATGGTGAAAGCATTTTGAATACAAATACAACGTCAAAACCAATTAAATCACATCAAGCATTACTGCGCAAACATGGTATTTTTGAAAGACTATGCATAGAGTATGCAAAGGGTATGGATACTCTTAAAGAAAAGGAAAAGGAAAAAGAAAAGGAAAAGGAAAAAGAAAAGGAAAAACCCGTATCATTAACAGAACAAGCAAGGGAAGTAATTAAAATATTTAATTTTATTACGGGTAAAAATACAAAACCAGTAGAATCCAATTTTAAAATGATTATCCCGAGATTAAAAGAAGGATTTACAGTAAATGATTTTCGAAAAGTTTTTACTGTAAAATATAATCAATGGAAAAATGATTCGCAAATGAAACAATATATTAGATTATCGACACTAACACGCCCGAGTCATTTTAATGATTATCTAAATGAAGCAAAACCAGATAAACCAGATACTGAAAAAGAAAATAAATCAACAACTCCGCGCGATCAAATGAATATGTATATAACAGATTTTTTAAATAACAGGAGATCCGATGAACTTTAAAAATGTTTTAACTTTATGCAACGAAGAACAAAAAGAAGCAAAATGGAATATGATTGTTGAAGAACGAAAAAGGCATATGATTGCACTTGGCAAAAGATTAAAAAAAGAAATATTTGAAAAATTATTTGATCTTGAAATGCTCGGTGGAAAATGTCCGACATGTGGAAAAGAATGGGTTAAGATAGAATTTAATAATAAATTTCTCAAGGGGATTTATTATGAACCATCATGCGATTGTTTTATTCAATGCCCGGAGTGTGAAACCTGGCTTTATGATAAACAGTATGAATATGCAGGAAAATTAAAATATTGCGATAATTGTTTTTTTAAACTGGTTGAAACTGAAACCGGAAAAAAAAGATACGGGAAAGAATATTTGACTCACTATAAAAGTAAATCAAGAAAAAAGCAACTTGAAATATTAAACGACAGATAAAAGGAGAATATTATGAATTTAAAACCGACAATCAGATGTTTAACTTTTGCGGCACAACTGAGCCGGGAAGATTACACCGAGGCGGAAATCGCAGACATCAAGGCTGATCTTGAATACATGGACTATAAAGATAATCCGGAAAGGAAAAAGTATAAAAGGAGAGCAAAATGAAGGGCTGGTACTGTTCACCTGATGATAAACGTCTTGCCTACGGTGATAATCGCCTGATCCGCAGAGGCATTACACACAAGATGAAATGGCCGTATAGGTATGTTGATGATATAACTGATAAGGTAGAAATATACACAGAACCAACATTATGTGAAGCTGGACTGCACGCATCCAAGGATATCCATACAGCCTTCCTATTGGGATCTGGTTACTGGATCTGGAGAGTAATAGTAACCGGAAGAATAGCAAAGGGCAAAGACAAGTTTTGCGGTGATGAAAGAAAATTTTGCGGTGATGAAAGAAGATACCTTTGGGGAATAAACATTTCAGGTAACTGCCGGGCATCTTCAGAAAGGGAACTGAGAAAAAACCTGTTAAAATACGTCCGTCAGGAAGCCCTCAAAAAAGGCTACATAAAAAAAGGAGAAAGGTTATGACAAGAGAAGAAGCACAGGAACGGCTTCAGAAAGCCGAACAGGAAATCAAAGAGGTGAAGCAGTATCTCAAAACCCATCCTGAAAGAAAGATAATCCGTGTCCCGGATAACATCAAGATTGAGCAAGCCATTGGAGAGGGTGACGGATTGGGAATCAGGTTTGAGGAACACATCTTATATTGGGATAAAAATACCTGGGGTGTAGGTACATATCTTATGGATCGTAATCTCATCCCTTGCGAACTCATCCCGGTAAAAAAGACTGATCGCAAAATTGGGTATAAGTATCATTTTACGAACAATATAAAAGAAAGTATAGCGTTCTTAAATTATTACGGTATTTATGACGGAGATGATTTTATTTGTATTGAAGATGGATTTCCAAAAGACGATACAGATAACTGGGATTACTTTTATCAGGTAGTCCCCATTAAGGAGCAGTCATGAAAGATTTAAAAGAACTTGAAAAGGAATATGAAGAACTCGGAAAGGAAATCGAACGGTTAAAAAATGAAAAACCGTGGCCGGACAGTTATGAAGAAGCATACGAACGGTCGAGCTATTGGGGCATGGAAGCAGAGGGTAAAAGGTATTTAATAAGTTTTAGAGGGCCAGCAAAGGGTCTTGCCATCAATCCTACAGATACTTGGGCATATAAAGGAGATATGGAACAGTACTGGGCTTGTTCCCCCGAATGCCGTTCGCTTTTTTACAGCTTCAAAATGTTCTCGTCCGCCAAAGAACTGTATCAGTGGCTACTGGACGGTGAAGCATGACCCCTAAACAACTAATCGACAGGCAACTTGGCGAGCTATGTGATATCAATAATTCTACGAGAGAAAAGATAATGTCTTGTGCAAGAAATATACATGGATGGCTGATTGAATCAGCAGTGGAATCAGTTGATATCATTGAGCGTGAAAAAGAACGCCGGGAACTTCTGGAACGGCTGATTAAAAATGTAAAAACAAGATGTCAAACAATAGCATATGATTTTGTAGTAGTTAGTAATGCAGAATTAAGAAGATTAAAGCAGTCTTGGTGTGGAAAAGACATTGAACTCATAGAAAAAATCCTTGGCCTGCCATGGAATGAAATTATAAAAACACTGGAGGAAACAGAATGAAAATAGACCTAACAAAAAGCCAGTTTATCAAGGGCGGTGAAGTATGAGTCTTTGGTTTGATTTAATAGCTATAAGGCCAACCGAGGTCTTGTCAGTAAATATAACACATAATTTAGGAAAAATGGCTAACGAAGCTGGAATATATAACATACTATGGAGGCCGGATGAGAATGGTTATAAAAGTGCATCTGATATTATCGATATACTTGAGAAAGGATTAAATAATATGAAAGCAAGACCCGAGTATTATAAACAATTTGATTCTCCTAACGGATGGGGTTTATATGAACATTTTATTCCATGGCTTGAGACTGTACTTGAGGTTTGTAAAGAATATCCAGATGCTGAAATAAGAGTATCAAGATAAAAGGTGGTGAAGTATGAAAATTGTTAATTTTTCTGGAGGGAAAGATTCTACCGCCATGCTGATATATATGGTAGAAAACAAAATGGAGATTGATAAAATACTTTGGTTTGATGCAGAAACATGGGAATTTCCGCAAATGTATGATCACATTAAGTCGGTTGAAAAATATATCGGAATGAAAATTACAAGAGTAACATCACGCAAAAGTTTTGATTATTTGGCGTTTGAACACATTATCACAAGAGGGCCAAATAAAGGGAAAAAAGCATTTGGCTTTCCATCACCAACGCGTCGGTGGTGTACAAGAGAAAAAGCAAATGCTCTTGATAAATATAGCTCAAAAGGTGACACGGTATATATAGGATTTGCAAGCGATGAACTTAAAAGAACAGGTAGCAAAAATCTTCAAAGAAAAATTAACAGCGGAATAAATATTAAATTCCCGCTGATAGATATTGATATGACAGAATCTGAGGCGCTGGCATTTTGTTATGAAAGGGGCTTTAATTGGTTAGGGTTATATCAACATTTTAAGCGTGTATCTTGCTGGTGTTGTCCGCTGCAAAAAGACTCAGAACTCCACAAACTATATCTTTATTTTCCTAAATTATGGAAAAGACTTGAGGAAATGCAAAATAAATCATGGAATAGCTTTCGTATGGATTATACCAGAATTGAAGATTATACCCGAATTTATAAAGAATATGATACGCAATTGGAATTGTTTTCGGAAAAAAAAAGGGCGGCGAAGTATGAAAATAATCGAAGTTGAAAGCTGCATGAAAGCAAACACAAGAAATGGTATTTGCCCGTATATCAGAGTAACAAATATGCCTGGTGAGTTTAGTTGCATGTATGATTACAGATTTGCTAATACCACAGAACTATTCACTTCCTGTCGCCTCAAGGACAAGCCAAAGGAGAAAGAGGAATGAGTGAAACGGCAGAAGAATATGAAAATGAAACATTTAGAATATTAATGGGTGATAAAAAATATCCTAAATATGGATATCGCCCCATAGAATTAAGAAAGAGAATCTTAACGCTTTTAGAGCGTGAGGAAAGAACACGTATGATTTGCAAGAAAAGTCTTTTTTATAAAATGAACACTCCATGTCCATTTTGTGGATGGACGCACGTTTGATAGAGGAGAAAATATGAACAAATACATACCAACCGAAAGAGACAACAAGCCGTGTCAGAATGAAGAGTGTCCCGCATATAACACAAATACAAATAAGGATACACATTGTGCATTAATTATAAAAACCTATATGCACAACTGCAAAGGCTATCAGCCAGAGCAGGAAGAACAGGTCTGTTCTAAATGTCATGGTCAGATTGTTTTTGAACCGACAACAAATGACACCGTTTTTCCTGATGCAGAACCGCAGATATGTAATCATTGTAATGGAAGCGGAATAGAGCCAAAGCAGGAAGAAACCCGGTCCCCGACAGAGTGGGAAAGACTACCATTTTTAACAAGCCGCCCAATTGTTTGTGACGACGACCTAGGAAGAGTGCAAATAGCAGTCAATAACAACTGTGATGGTATACAGCTTGCACTTGATAAAATAAAGGAACTTACAGACAGAATAAAAAAGCTGGAAACCGAGAGTATAGATAGGAGGTGAGGAAATGAGAGAACTAAAGTTTAGGGCTTGGGATAAAAAGGAAAACCCTACATTTAGTACTGAAAAATACAGACTATATGACAAAGACCGCGGAATAACACAGATTTACACACTGAACGAACTTATATCAAAAACTTTTAGAAAAGGAAAGTTTGAGTATAGAGGAAAGTTTACCGGACTAAAAGACGAAACTATCGCAGAAATATTTGAGGGGGATATTCTGGAATTTTTAAATGCGCCGGGAATGGAAGATGGCATATGTAAAGTTATCTGGGAAACTGATAGGGGAGCCTGGTATATAGAAAACGACGCGTTTGATATATATTCTGAATTATATAATATAATTGGTTACTGTATTGTTATTGACACTATTCATGAAAACCCCGAATTATTATTGGAGGGAATATGAACGATGAATTTTTACCATGTCCATTTTGCGGATCAGATACAATAGAATTATTCAAATACGGAAACGAAATGACAGCAACGAGAAAAATAGTAATTAAATGTAACAACTGTAGAATAAGTCTTACAAATAAAGCCTTAAGACATACTATGGAATGGCTTGAAGAAATATCAATCAAAGCGTGGAACACCCGACAGCCTGAGAAGACCATAAAAGAACAACTCGATGATCTAACAGACGAACAGCGATACCATCTAATATCTGAATACTGTTATCACTGTGGCAGTAAAGACTATAGTTGTAACCACTGGAAGGAAGCAAAATTAACAGAAGCGGATATTGACGATAAGCTAATCGACTATTATAAGACGGAATGTGGTAATCATTCTGAGCCTAAAAACGAAAACCAAAGGTAACAAAAAGCAATTAAAATGTGATATAATATTAGCTAACAGGCAGGCCGATATAATCGGAAATAATGGCTGTGATTAAAGGGGAATAAATGATATCAATTGATCCGGGCAAATACCGCACAGGAATTTTTTATAAATCGACAACATTGGAAAAATCATTCTGTATAAAAAACAGAAAACCATTAGCCGATGAATATGCGCTTGTAAATATACATGATATGTTAAATGTGATGGTAAATGAGTTATATGCTGATGGCGAAGAAATAAATTTCGCAATAATTGAAGGCTATGGTGTAAATCTAAAAAAAAGAAACTCAATGCTATTTATGGGTGAGGTGATCGGTGTAATTAGATTAACGTTGACATTACATGATATTCCAATTATAACCATGCCTATACAAACATGGAAACATTATTGCAGAATCGAATCAAAGAAATCATTGATCAGAAAATATCTTGATGAAGTATATCAGAAATTTAATATGGAATTTGATACAACTGATGAAGCTGATGCGTATATGATGTATAGAGCATTAGTAAATATTTCAAAGAAAACAAAATCATTATCCGAAACCGATATAAAAATAAAAGATCAATTAAGGAAAATATATAGGGGGTACATATGAAAGTTGTTGCGATAATATTTATTATTATGAGCTTTATTTTTATTGGCTGGGTAAGGAGGGGATAAGATGATAAACGGAATTTTACATTGGAATAATAAAAACATCAGGTACAGTCAAAATAAAAATGCATCTGACAATATGATAAAAAAAGTGCTTTCCGAAAATAATATTCTCACAAAATACAACTGGCTGGAAATGTGCGGCATATCAGCATTTTGTACTATTATTGAAGGAATGGGATTTATAATAGAAAAAGATTATCCGGATGTTCTCGGATTGGGAATACAGCTTGATGATTATCTGGCAATGTTTATGAATGATCCTAAAAATGATCATATATTTTCAGGCGGAAATACTTTTGATAACCGGGTAATGAGAAATTATAAAACATTATTTGCTATGATGTTTAAATATGGAATAGCTGTATATTCAGAATGGACCTGGGAATCATTGACGGCTGAAATATTTAAAGGCAATGGAGCTTTAATCTGTAAGAAAAAACCTGGTCATTATGTTGCAGCAATTGCTTATGATAATAAAAAAGATATTATCTTAACGAGTGATCCTAACTCAGAAAGTATTTATTTAAAACATGGTGGATGGCATGAAGAAATCACCAAAGAAGAATTTGAACTTAACATTCATAAATGGGCAATTGTTTTCAGAAAATAAGGGGGAATTATGACAGATCTGGAAAGAGTACGAGAAAAAAGAAAAACAATAATTTCAATAATTGTTGTTTCATGTGGATTCGGAATTATTTTCGGGATTATAGGATTTTTTATTATCTGTAATCCGCTGCAAATTTCTGCAACCGATATATCACAGTTTAAACAGAATACTTTGCGTGATACTTTTTTGATTGTGACATTCTGGGTATTGCTGCCGGAAGGGATGGTAATTTTATTGCTTGGTTATTTATGGGGCAGGAGAATTGAAAAAAAGAACTGGTTTAATCGTATCGATGCAGAAACCAGAAAAATTATTGAAGACCTTAAAAGGCGGCTAAAATATGAAGAAGATAAAGCAGTTGATTTCAATTCCCGAAAATCTAAATTACTGGCGATAATCCGAAGGCAGGAAGAAATGATAACGAATAGCAGGATTTCAACAGCTGCGAAAATAAATTATACAGGGATACTGGAATGATATTTTTAATCAAGATTTTTATTATTCCGTTTTTGATGTATATTCTTTTTTTCGGCATGGTATCAATTCTAATATTTGTGCTGATCCATATAATTAATTCTTTCAAAAATCATAAAAATAGTGTATAATGGAGGTACTCATGAAAAAACGAGAATTAAGGAAAATCAAGAAAACCAAAGAGTTTAAAACAGTCTATAATATTGAGCTTGAAAAACTTGAATACATGTTTGATAAACGGGATAGAGTATACAGAATGCTGGAAGATTGGAAATTCAAGCATGGTGAAATTCCGGTTGATTATATCGGGCAGTGGACTGCATATGTAACCGATGGAAGATATCTTATAAAATATAAAAAAGTAAAAAAAGAAAAAATAGCATTGTCGTGGAAAGATATTCCACATGTTTACAAAAAAGTAAAAGCTGTGGCAGAATTAACAGCACTTAATATAATCCAAAAGGAGAAAGAAGAAAATGGAAAAACTGGTAATCAGTAATTTAACAAATGACGATATCGGGAGATTAGTTGAATATAAAAGGGGAAAAATAAAAGAAACAGGCTGTTTAAAAACCTGGAATATGTTCAGCATTTTTCTTGTTATGAATCATGAACCGGAAGCTGAATTACAGAATGAAGAAGCAATGGCCGTTCATCCCGACTATTGCAGATTCATAAAAAAAAATGTTGAAGACGAAAAGGAGAATTAAATGATTCAGACAAGATGCCCAAAATGTAAAAACTCAGTTGAGTTGATCAATTTAAAAATTAAAACTGGTGTATATTCCGGGAACTGTCCCGAATGCGGAAAAAAAATATATCTTGTCCGAAGATCAGGGAAGGCTGATTATGATATTAAGGACGGGCAATATTTAAGAAAAGTTCAAAAAATGAAATTAACGAAAGCAGAAAAGAAAAAAATGATTAGAGAAAAGCATATGAAAAACACTGATTAAAGATCTGCCGGGTTAGCGTAATGGTAGCGCACCAGACTGAAAATCTGAGGGAGTGGGTTCGATCACCACATCCGGCAAAGCCCGGAAAGACGGGCAATCTTTAAGGAGGATATATGGAAAAGATAACGGAAAAATGGCTTAAAAGATTTGGCGCATGTTTAGGGAGCATTGAATGGGTAAAGGAACAAAAAACAAGTGATCCGATCGAGCTACTCGAAAAAGGAATTGCATCGAATGATGATACTATATTTGATTACTGCAATTGGGGGATTTCCAGATATTTTAGCAGGATTGAGCGAATAAAATATACTGTGTATGTAGCAAAACAGGTGCTGCATATTTTTGAAAAAGAATATCCTGATGATGATCGGCCAAGAAAAGCAATTGAAGCGGCCGAAAGATGTGTAAAAAATGATACAGAAGAAAACAGGCACGCTGCTTATAATGCTGCTTATGCTGCTTATGCTACTTATACTGCTACTTATGCTGCTGCTAATGCTGCTTATGATGCTTATGCTGCTGCTTATAATGCTGCTTCTGCTGCTTATGCTACTTATAATGCTGCTTCTGCTGCTTATGCTGCTTATGATGCTTATGCTGCTGCTTATAATGCTGCTTCTGCTGCTTATGCTACTCATGCTGCTGCTAAAATAAAAATAAAAATCCTGAAATATGGAATGAAGCTTTTAAAAGCAAGAAACAATCTTTAAGGAGGAAGGAATGAAAGCGTCAGAAATAAACGACTGTGAAATCTGTCCGTTAAATAATACAGACTATTGTAGAGGAGTGGTAAGTGGTCCGGGGGGGATGCCGATAGAACCACCTTGTACGTCTTGGAATCCCGACGACGAAATTGATATAGATGACTATGAAGCTGATAGAATTGCGATGGAAGAATATTATGATAGAATATACAAAGCAGAGCAGGAAGCGAAAAGGCAAAAGGAAAACTAAATAAGAGAAATAAACTTTAGCACCGATAAAGGAGGAAGGGATGAGTAAATATGACAAACTAATTGAAGCAGGGAACAAGGCACAGATTGAAAAAATGGAAGAGAATTCTCGTAAAGATGAGTTTCAAGATCGATGGGATAATTTTCCTATTGATATATCAATTTATCATATGAAACGCAATATGAAAAAGCTTATAGAAATTGAATTTGATATGAAGGAAAATGATGCTAAAATGTGGTATGAAATTTTAAGAATGAAAGCAGCTAATATTGCGAATTATGCAGATATGATTATTCTGAAATGTGACGAGATGATACAATCTTAGCACCGAATACACCTTTAAGGAGGAAGGAATGAATAATAATAAAGATAATAGAGAAAAGATAAAAGAAGTTTATGAACTTATGCAAAAGTATCCAGATTATCCAGTTAAGATTTTTGTCAGCAATGATACACTGCTTGCAGATTACGCTTTTACAGCACAAGATATAAGCATAGTAAAAGTTGGGGAATGGATAGAAACAGACGATTATATCTTTGGCGATTATGATAATTATATCTTTGACGATTATGATGATTATATTGAACATTTAACCGATTATCTTGAACTTTTTGAAAGTTATGAAGAAGCTGAAAAGGCTAATCCGCTTGACAAGATACAGAAGGCAATTGTTATAAAAATGAATATTTAGCACCGAGTACACCGGCCAGGCAAGCCGAGGGGAAGATTTTATGCCATATTTTAGAGTTGGCTATGATGATGATTATATTGAGGGAGAATATGAAACAGAATATGAAGCAATTGAAGATTTCGTTGAATCATTAGAAAATGTTGATATGGAAAATCAGGTAAGTGTTGAAAAATATAACGAAGACACCGAGAGATGGGAATAGCCTCTTACTTGATATGATTGAGATAGACGACGCTTTATCAAGTACTGTTAAAATAAGCTGGCGCGAGGGTTTTATGTCTTTTTATATGTTGTCAGATATAGAAGACGGAAAAAACGGGCCATAGTAAATAACAAGGGGGAATAATGGATTATAAGGAATTTTTAACAAAAAAGACTATTGAAGAAATACCAACGGGACTTAATAAAATACCCGAATTAAATCCAATGTTATTTGATTTTCAATCTGATATTTGTAAATGGGCTTTAAGACGAGGGCGGGCTTGTGTTTTTGCCGATTGTGGCATGGGGAAAACGCCGATGCAGTTAGAGGTAGCAAAGTGTATTCTTGGAAAAATTTTAATAGTTGCTCCACTTGCTGTATCAGATCAAACCTTGCATGAAGCAGATAAATTCCATGTTTCGGATATTGATTACTCTAATGATGGCATATTGAGAAATAAAATAACAATAACTAATTATGAGAGAATAGAAAAATTTAATCTTTCTGAATTGGACTGTATTATTCTCGATGAATCGTCAATATTAAAATCTTATACTGGTAAATATAGGAATTATATAATTAATAATACAAAGGAAATACCGTTTAGATATGCATTTACGGCAACCCCCGCACCGAATGATTTTATGGAGCTTGGTAATCATGCTGAGTTTGTTGGCGCTATGGCCAGGACAGAAATGCTATCAATGTTTTTTGTTCATGATGGAGGAGAAACTCAAAAATGGAGATTAAAAGGACATGCAGAAAGTGAATATTGGAAATGGGTATGTTCCTGGGCCGTAATGATAAGAAAGCCGTCAGATTTGGGCTATAAGGATGGAAAGTTTATTTTGCCAGAATTAACTATTAAGCAATTAACATGTGAAACAGAAGAAATACAAGACGGTTATTTATTCCCCATGGAAGCGCAAACACTACAGGAAAGACAACAGGCAAGGAAAAAGACAATTAATGATAGAGTTAATATGTGCGCAAAAATTATAAATGCATCTGATGAAATATGGCTTGTGTGGTGTAATCTTAATGATGAATCAGCTGCATTAAAAAAAGCAATAAACGATTGTATTGAAGTTAAGGGGAGCGATTCTGAAGAACATAAGAAAAAATCAGCTCATGATTTTGCGGCCGGAAAAATAAAATGTTTGGTAAGTAAACCGTCAATTTTCGGATATGGTATGAATTATCAGATTTGTCATAATATAGCATTTGTTGGGTTATCAGATAGTTATGAACAATATTATCAAGCAGTGAGAAGGTGCTGGAGATTCGGACAGGAGAAAAAGGTCAATGTTAAAATAATAGTTTCACAGCTTGAGGGGGCTATAGTAAAAAATATTGAACGAAAGGAGAAAGACGCAATGATAATGGCTGAGGAAATGGTGAAAAATATGCATACACTAAACGAGCTTAACATTAGGGGAATGGAAAAAACTAAAACAGAATATAAGGAACATAAAACGCAAGGCAAAGGATGGATGATGTATCTTGGTGATACTGTGGAAATTCATATAAATAAAATTAAAGATAATTCAATCGGATATTCTATATTTTCTCCACCTTTTGCCTCATTGTATACATACTCAAATTCTAATAAGGATATGGGTAATTCAAAATCAAGAAGTGAATTTTATGATCATTACAAATATTTGGTAAAAGAACAATTCCGGACTTTGATGCCCGGTAGATTGCTTTCATTTCATTGTATGAATTTACCAACGTCTAAAACAAATGATGGATATATCGGAATAGTAGATTTCCGTGGTGAACTTATAAAAATGTATCAGGAAGAAGGATTTATTTATCATTCAGAAGTTGTAATATGGAAAGATCCTGTAATAGCAATGCAGCGAACTAAGGCACTTGGATTGCTTCACAAGCAAATTGTAAAAGATTCGGCAATGTCCAGGCAAGGAATACCTGATTATCTGGTAACTATGAGAAAGCCCGGAGAAAACCCGAAACCGATAGAAGGCGAATTTGATCATTATGTCGGTGATGCTTCGGAAGAAATAGGAAAGGGACGATATTCAATTGATGTATGGCAAAGATATGCTTCTCCAATATGGACCGATATAAATCCAAGCGATACATTACAGCATAGGTCTGCAAGAGACGAAAAAGATGAACGGCATATTTGTCCATTACAGTTACAAGTAATTCATAGGGCTTTGCAGTTATGGTCACTTGAGGGCGATATTGTATTAAGTCCTTTTGCTGGAATAGGATCTGAAGGATATGAAGCCATAAAAATGAATCGTAGATATATTGGTATTGAACTTAAAGAATCATATTATAATCAAGCTGTAAAAAACCTTGCTGCTGCAGTGAATGAAACTAAAAAGGGGAGGCTGTTTTGAAAATAGACAATATAAATACTTTAATACTTAAGGAATTAAAATCAGCTATTAAAAAACATCCATATTGGCCGAGTGATATAATTCATCAAGTATCAATTATGAATGAAGAAGCAGGAGAAGCAATAAGAGCAGCACTAAATTGTGTATATGAAGATAAAACAATTGAAGATATAAAAAACGAACTTATTCAAACGGCTGCAATGTGTATAAGATGTTTAATAAATATTAAGGAGTAACAAATGATAATTTTTATAATAATTTATGTAGTCTTATCAATCGCAATGCTTGCATTCACAATCTATACAGATGTCAATGACAGGCAAAGTCGAAAGCTGCCCTTTTATATCCATATAATGCTTTCAATTCTCTGGCCTGCAACGGTATTATTTTCATTCTTTGTATTATGGATATCAAAAATTGATAAAAAATAATTTACAAAAAATGCTTAACTTGTGGTATACTGAAAAGGGAGAATTATATGAAGAAACCAAAATTGAATGATGAATTTAAAATAATAACAGGTTTTTATTTTCCAGAAAGCAAATACAGAAAAGAAGAAATTGTTAATTTTGTGGAAAAATCAATTGAATACAATCCAACCATATGCAGAGAAACAAAAGAACCGAGAAATAAGGAAACGGCAATAAAAATTTCTGATAATAAATATCTTGAAATAATTGCATATTGTCAGAATCAGGAATATGCGGAAATGATTACCGATCTATTGAATAGAAGCAATTTATCAAAAGGAGAACCGGATGAAAAAGAAAAAGCATAGATATTATATAGATAATACAAGCAGAGCAGGGCATTCATGTTGTTTTAAATATTCGGTAGTTGATAGTGAAAGAGAGGATAAATATAATTGCATGGCTGTATGTGAATGCTTTGAACAAAAAGACGCTGAAAGAATAGTAAAGCTATTAAATGCGGATTCAAAGCGTAAGGAAATATGATATGAAAATGACTACAAAACAGATATTATTCTGTCAATATTATATCGAGAACGGTTTCAACGGCCTACAGGCAGCAATTAAAGCGGGGTATTCAAAAAAAAGCGCTAACGCTCAGGCTTATGAAAACCTTAATAAACCATATATAAAAAATCATATACAGGAAAAAATAAAAGCAATGCTTTCTGACTCCGAACAGATTACTCTTGAATGGCTGCAGAACGTTTTGAGGATTGCCAAGTCAGATATTCGGAAGATCGCTGAATTTGATGATGATCATGTAAACCTGAAATCATCTAAAAAAATAGACAACGATACCGCTTATGCAATCAGTGAAGTATCACAGACAACAAATACGACCGGAACCAATATCAGCGTAAAGCTCGAATCAAAAACAAAAGCCCTTGAATTGCTTGGTAAGTATTTGGCTATTCTCGGCAATGATGGACCGGCGGTTAAACAGTCGAAATCAGAAAAAATGGATGCTGAAGCACGGAGAGAACGTCTTGCCTATCTGCTGGAAAAAAAGGACAAATAAATGCCCTTGACTGAGGCTGAAGAAATTGAACTGCTTGAACTGCTGGAAGCTGAAGAAAGGGAAAGAGCAAGAAAACATCATATTGATTTCATAGATTACTGCTGGATGAAAACCAGCGAATCGTTTATTCATGGATTTCATACAAAAATAATATGTGACAGAATTGATAAAGCATTTGAAGACTTTAGAAATGGTAAATCAACATATTTGAAAGTTTCTATCCATCATAGAAGCGGGAAATCAGATATGTTATCGAGATATTTGCCGCCTCATTTTCTTGGAGAGTTTCCAAATTGTGAAGTGTTGGCGACAACATATAAAGCAGATCTGACACAAAAATTTACCTCAGATGCAAGAAATATTTTTCGTTCAGCAAAATACGCCGAACTATATCCAGACCTTGCATTATCAAAAGAATCGAATGCAAAGGCATATTGGGAACTTATTGATAAAACCACAAAAGAACCTTTATATGGAAAATTATACGGATCTGGGTTGTCTTCTGGTATAACTGGGTCCGGCGGTCACCTTGTTCTTATTGATGATCCCATTTCAGGGCGTGCCGATTCAGAGTCTAAAACAATCAGAGATAAAGTATGGGAAGCATTTACAGACGATTTAATGACAAGGCTTGCAGACGTTCACATTGTTATACTGCTTTCTACAATTTGGCACTGGGACGATCCACACGGAAGGATTGAAGATGCAATGGAAAGAGATCCGCTTTTTCCGCATTTTGAATCTTTATCTTTCCCTGCGCGTGCTTCTGATTATAAGGGTCCTGGTAAATATCTTGGAAAATATCTTTTTCCAGAAAGATACAAAGATAAATGGTATGAAGAACAATATGCCACACTTGGAATATATTCATCAAAGGCTTTAATGGACTGTGATCCAAAACATAAAAAAGGAGCAGTATTTTCAACAGTAGGAATTATATTTCACAATCCTGATGATCCGGTAATTCCGAACTACAGACAATTAAAGAGAGTGCAAATGTGGGATATGGCGCATACAGCAAAAGAACGCTCCGGGGATGATCCAGATTATACAAGCGGAACTGAATTGGCATTTGAAAGAAGGATTGGTGATCCTGTACCTCATTTATGGGTATTTGACCGGGCACGGTTCAGAGAAAATGCACCAGAGAGAGACAGAAAAATAAAACTGAAAACAAAAATGAAAGGACATTTTATAATCCATGCTGTAGAATCAAGCATTGATGCAAAGGATGCATATTATTATTTAAAACAAAATATTCCTGATTATAAATGGGAAAAAGTTGACTGTGGAAAAATTGATAAAGCAGTAAGAGCATTGCCGCTTGAACCAATTTTCGAAGCCCCGAAACATGTACACGTAATAAGAGGTGATTGGAATAAATCCTGGCTTGAAGAAATAGAAACATTTGACGGATCGGGAAAAGACCATGACGATGCAGTGGACAATCTGACGGCTGGCTATATACTACAAATAGAACAAGCTATTACTATAGACAAAAAGACCAGAGAGGAACTACAATTGAGGAAAAGGGCATTATGAAAGAATTATTTAAATGGCTGGCTTGTATTATTAAGCGGCGGCATACATGGGAATATTTTAAAAAAAGAAAAATGCAATTTCATCAATATTTTAAAAAGCGCGGCGGTAAAATTGCGAAATGTGAACATTGTGGAAGGATAGTATTCTTTCCGATGAAAAATAAACATCAAGAAAGGAGTATATAATGCAGATCGTGACAGTACAATTTAATTATACAACTGGCCCTGATTATAAAAAGCTGTTGGATGTTTTCCGGTATTCGTGTAAAAAGTACACACCGAAATGTGAATTTATAGAATACAAAATCCAGGCCCCGAAAAGACATTACAGAGTACCATACAATTTTACTTATAATACAGTTAAACTGAAAATATGGCGCGACCATTTACGAAAAACAAAAGATAATATTATTTTTGCAGATTGCGATATGATGGCAATCAGAAATTTCAGCCATGCCTTTGAAAAAGATTTTGATATCTGCTATACCGAGCGGACAAGAACAACACGAATCCCAATGAATGGCGGAATATTATTTGTCAGGCCAAATGAAAGATCACTTGATTTTTTTGAGCAATGGTATCAGATAAATCTGCGAATGCATGAGTGCGATGTAAACGGTAATTTTGCATTACATAATAAATACCGTAATAAATGGGCCGGGATGAATCAAGCATCCTGGGGCTGGATGATGGAACATAAAGACAAATACACCGCAAAAGTTGTTGCAGTAAAAACAAGAGAATGGAATGCTGTCGACTGTGATTGGGCGCACATTGAGAACAATCCTGCAACTTGTTTTATTCATTACAAGTCGGGATTGCGGAAAGCTGTATTAAGACAAAGAGGGACACGGCTTGAACATGTATATGCGAAAAGGTTATGGGATAATATGTATGCAGAAATGACTGGCCGCCCCGTAAGAGTTGATAAACCGCAAGAAATAATAAAAGTCGAACCGAGTCGATTGGTATTAAAAAGGCATAAAAGAAAAGTATGAAACTACTGACTGTTTTTTTTGACAGCACTGGAAGGTATCGGAAACTATATCCGGTTTTTGTTGAAAGTGCAAAATCAAGAATCCCGAATGTGGAAGTAGAAAAATATGAATTACGTCCACCACAAAAAAAACTTGTACATACTTTTGATACCTGCTATGCACATTTACAAGCATGCAAAAAGATATTGAAAGATAAGCAGGATGTTGCAGTCTGTGATTGTGATTTACTTTTTAAAAAAGATA
>Ga0307445_10000043_pt1 | contig 48988 bp, 41 predicted proteins | sample SalMarSW160330MG_FD_202147 | JGI IMG/M metagenome (GOLD analysis project Ga0307445, IMG submission 202147) | Salt marsh sediment microbial communities from the Plum Island Ecosystem LTER, Massachusetts, United States - SW1603-30 | ecosystem: Environmental > Aquatic > Marine > Intertidal zone >... | reverse complement strand
TCGATTTGGGATATGCCTAAACACAAGAACGCAAGAGCCATGATGATAATTCTGATTTTCATGGTTTCCTCCTATTTTTTACTTAATATCTATAATACAACACAAAAGTAAGTATATTCCATATTTCCTTTTATGCAAGAAATCAATATATTGACTATTTCCTGTTTTAGTCTATAATAATCCACACTAAATCTTAATAATTTCAAGGAGGTCATATGAGTACCGTGCTTTTGGTTTTCTTGATTTACCTCGTTGGGATGGTTGTTGTTGGGATAGTTACCGCACGTCTTGCCTCAAAATCAATCGATGATTTTATCCTCGGTGGAAGGAAGATGTGGACTCCGGTTATCGCCCTGTCTGAAAAAGGTACTGATATGTCGGCATGGCTTTTGATCGGTTTACCAGGACAAGCCTTTAAAATGGGGATAGGTGCGATCTGGGCAGGTATCGGTGTTTGGCTGGGCAGTCTTTTTAATTGGGTGGTCATAGCCACACCCCTGCGCAAGCTCAGCGGTAAATACAATGCATTGACCGTACCCGATTACTTTGAATCACGATTTGACGATAAGTCTCATATGTTAAGGATAACTTCATCGATCCTGATCGTTTTTTTCTTTACTCTTTACGTTTCGGCTCAGGTCGTAGGTGCCGGCAAGATTCTCGCCTCGACGTTTAATATCCATCAGGTTATTGGTATGGCTATCGGTCTTTCTATTATTTTATTTTACACTATGGCTGGAGGTTTTATCGCCGAATCTTGGACCGACTTTTTTCAAGGATTGATAATGGTCGTTGCACTTATTCTTATGTCGGTCGTTGGTATTATCGCAGTTGGCGGCTTCAGCAATGTTTTTGCCAAGGTCGGTGCGATCGACACAAAGGCTGTTTTGCTTTCAGCGGGCAACAGCGGGACGGCTTTGTATCTCGGTTTGATCCTCGGCGGTCTGGCGATTGGTTTTGGTTATGCCGGACAACCCCATATCGTAATGCGCTACATGGCATTACAGGATACTAAAGAGGTAAAAAAAGCAGCTATTATCGCGATGACCTGGACTACATTCGCTGTTGCCGGCGCGATATTCGTCGGTTTTATCGCGATCCCTTTTTTACGCGGTGAAATTACCGATCCGGAATACGTAACCTTGGCTTTTGCGGCGAAAATTCTGCCAGGTTGGCTGGTTGGCTTTATTCTTGCAGCTGCAACAGCAGCTATGATGTCGACCGTTGATTCACAATTACTCGTTGCTACGTCCTCAATTACCGAGGATATTTACCGTAAGCTTATCAACCCGGCAGCATCACAGAAGCATCTCGTTCTCTTGGCCAGGATCTTTACAGTTGTTGTCGCGGTCATTGCATTTGTGCTGGGATTGAGTGCTGAGCAAGCAGTATACTGGCTCGTGCTGTACGCTTGGGGAGGTCTTGCAGCCTCATTTGGTCCACCCCTTATTTTGTCACTACTGTGGAAACGAACGACCAAGTACGGAGTATTTACCGGGATGATCGTCGGCGCCGTAACGATCGTTGTTTGGTACAATGTTCCGGCACTCAAGGGATTTCTCTATGAGTTGATACCGGGTTTTTTCTTTAGTTTATTTGCCACCTGGATAGTGAGTCTTTTTACTCAAAAAACAGGAACCCAGATCCAAGAACCAACCGGTAATTAGAAACACCGCTGTAGTCGCCCGATTAATCGGGCATTATTTGATAAATCAAACCACTACGAGATTTGTACAGATTATAATATCTAGAGTTTTATTGATCTACAATCCAAAGTGTATTAGATTCTTTTTCTGAAACCCTGACCCAGAACCTCAAAAACATCAGTTAATATTACAAATGCCTTTTTATCGATATCTTCAATCATGCTTTTAAAGAAAGGAGTTTCTTTTTTGGTGATGACACACATGATAACCGGCCTTTTTTCTTTTGAATATGGTGAGTGTCCATCAAGGATAGTAACGCCGCGTTTCATTTTTCTGTAAATTTCGTCGGTAAGCTTCTGGTGTTCGTTGCTGATGACAAAGGCAGCGCGCGCATAATCCATGCCTTCAAGCACGAGATCTATCACCTTCGATGAAAGAAATAGAGCGAGGTAGCCCAGAAGTGCTAATTCAATAGACCCGGTGGTAATGCCGGCCAGGGTTATAACCATAAAATCAACGATCATTATCCACATCCCGACTGATAGATTGCTATTCCTGGTGAGGAGTTGTCCGACTATATCCGTGCCACCGGTGCTTGCTCCGGCGCGAAAGACAAGACCCAGACCGAGCCCCAAAAGCAAACCCCCATATAATGCGCCGAGTATCACGTTATCCGTTGGTGTAGATATTTTGAGGGTATATATGAAAAAGTCGATCAGGATATTGGTAATAAAAATTGCAATAACTGATTTTACTCCAAAACGGATCCCCAAAATTTTCAGAGCAACGAGGAAAAGAGGGATATTCAGAATTATCGTGATAACGCCAACCGGTGAACGGTATAAAAAATGCAATATCATAGCTATGCCGGTTACGCCACCCGGGACGATCTGGTGCGGGATCAGAAAAACCGCATAACTGAGGGCACATAATATACAACCAACGACAATGTATATTATTTTCATGGTTTCATCTATTATTTAAACAAAATACTGGCGAATCTGTGTTGAAACTAATCTCAACTGTTTGCTAAAAAGAGATTTGCTTCTTATCATTTTTTTCTGAACCGACTTGTGCTTCGCGCAGTCTTGCAATGAATACTTTGATTTTCTCAAGTTCTTTCTTCTTGGCCACAATTTCCTTGTCGAGCTTTTCTTTATCCGTTTTTAATCTTGAGATATTCGTTTTCAAATCATCCATTTTTGCCACCATGGTGACGGTTTCTTTCTTCTGTTTCTGAAGCGCGGTCAGTTCTTGCTTGGTATCTTTTAACTCCTCTTTGAGTTGCTCCTTCTTTTCATCGATTTCTTTATTGATATCAACGAGCTCCTGCCGTCTCTTATCCAGCTTGGATATCATATCCGCCTCAATGACTTTGGCCTTTTCTATCCCTCCTTCAAGCTCAGAATGTTTTATCTTTAAATCACCGAGTTTTTCTCCTACTTCCTCAACGTTTTTTGCCATTTTCTCGACATCAGCTCTATACTTATCCCGTTGTTTAATGAGTTCCTTGGTTTCTTTCTTCAATTCAACCGTCGAGGCTTCCTCCTCTTTTTTGAGCATTTCTAGTTTTTCGCTGAGTTTGTTCACTCTTTCTTCGCGCTCTGATATTTTTCCTTCGATCAGATTGAGTTCCTTCTTGCGCGTATCGAGCAATTGTTTGACCTTTTCATCTTGTTCGACAGCCAATTTGATCTCTTCGTATTCCTCTTTCATCTTCGGTAAAGAATTGGTTATTTCTTGATATTCGCTATCAACTTCCTTGAGTTTCGCTTCCTTTTCATCGAGTTCTTCGGTTACCTTAGCGAGCGTAGCTTTTTTATCTTTGAGTTCCGCATCGATCGCTTCGTATTTATCGGCTTCCGGTTTTAATTCGGCTATTTTCTTTTTTGCTAACTCGATGGATTCGCCTAATTCCTGGGCTTCTTTTTTCTTGTGATCAAAGTCAGATTTAATCTTTTCGTATTCAGGCTCCAACTTACGTAAATCTTGTTCTTTTTCTTTGAGCTCCGTAACTCTAGGTTCAAGATCATCGTGATCTTCCCTCAACTTTTCCAGGTTCTCATTCAGGGTGTCGAATTCCTTTTGATTTTTGGCTAATTCCTTTTCTAAAGAAACACTTTCCTTTTTGGAGGTTTTATATTTTTCATCAAGTTCTTTGAATGATGTCTCGAGGGTACTGAACTCCAGTTGAAACTGTGAAATATTCGAAACAAGTTCAGCCTCTTCTTCTTTCATATTTTTAAGGTCTGCAGCCACTTTGTCGTGTTCTTCTTTGAGCTTCGTAAATTCGCTATTTTCTTTTTCAAGGTTTTGTTTTTCCGCAGTAAGGTTGCCAATGTCCTCGTTCAGCTGCTCAAGAGTCCCTGTTTTGTCCTTTATTTCGGCCTTTAATTCGCTAACCCTGGAAGTAAGCTCTGGCTTTTCCTTTTTCATTTCATCGATCAGGGATTCATCTTCTTCTTTTGTCTTGGTCAGGGTTTCTACCTCAGCGCTGAGTTCTTCGAATCTTGTTTGCTCTGAGTCCCTGCTCTTCTTCACCGTATCAAGTTCTTTGCTTAGCGAATTCTTCTCTTCGTTCATAATTTTCAGGTCTTTTTCTGTTGCTCGAAGATCCGCGAGAGCATTCCTCAATGTCTGTTCAATTTCCTGATATTCAGTCTTTAATTTTTCGGTTTTAACCTTGATGCCGTTATATTGTTTCTCCTGATCGCTTTGTCCCTTCTGTATTTTTGCCAATTCTTTTTCAGCGCTGCTGAGTTCTTTAGTCAGTGTAGAATGGCGGTTTCTCATCTCTTTCATTTGGCTGTCTATTTTTGATTTTTCATCATCCGTTTTCTCGATTTCTTTCCTAAGATCTTTTAAATTCTTTTCAAGTTTTTCTTTTTCTACGGATAATTTATTTATATCTTTTTGGGTTAACTCAATCTTCTTTGCATCTTTCCCGGTTGATTTCAGGGATTCCTTCAGAGATTTTTCCTCTTTCTTCAGTGCTTCGATATTCTTTTTTAAATCATCAAGTTCACCGGATATTTCCATCTGTGAGGAATATGTTTCAGCTATTTTATCCTCTATGTCTTTTAATTCCTTTTTCTTCGCAACCAGATCCTTTTCAGCTTGTTCTATTTTTCCGAGTTTTTCTTCGAGATCGGCTAATATATCGACATCATCTTTTTTTGCCATTATACCCCCTATGGTTCAACGTAAACCATTTTAGCAGTTTTCTCCTCCCGAGCCATGGGTTTGGATAGTACAGACCAGCGTTTTCCTAATGGAGAGACATATTTTGTTCTAACCAAGCCCAGGGGATGTGGTTTTATTCCTAAGATATCTTTTTGTACAGCAAAATTTTGTAATCGGTGGTAAAGAAAAATACCCGGTGCTTCATCGAGTATCTTTCTCTCGATTTTTTGATATAATATATTTCTTTGGTTGAAATTTCTTAATTTCCTTGCTTGATCAATATCGTGATCAATGTCCGGTGATGAAAAGAAGAAAGTATTTCCAGAACGGCCGCGCGACGTTGAATGGAACAAGGGATAAACGAAATTATCCGGATCTCCATTATCACTTACCCAACCCCGAAAAGACAGTAAAGAATCACCCGCATACGTTTTTTCGATCATATTATGCCACGGCATAGGATTTATCTCGATGCGTACGCCGATCTTCACAAGGCTTTGCTTGATATACTCAGCTCGCTTTATTGCTGTTGCCGTATCAGTTATATCGAGTTTGTAAATATCAGGTAATCCTTTGGCAAAACCGGCGTCCTTAAGTAAACTCATACTTTTCCCGGGATCAAATGCATAACCCTCGAGTTGATGATTGAAAACCTTCATTGATGGGGGGAAGATACCTTTTGCTTTGATCGCAGAACCTTTGAGGAATTTATTGACCAGCTCATTGGTATTAATGGCATAGGATAAAGCCTGCCTGATTAATCTATTATTAAAAGGTTCTTTCTCGCAATTGATACAGATATATTGTATTGAGAGCTCGGGTATCGTATAGAGCGATTTTGGCATTTCCGTTCTTATTCGTTTCAGCGCTTCGCCAGTGGGTTGGAAAATGGAAAGAGATCGATTCTTGAACAGCTCATAACCTACGGTTTCGTCCTTTATAATGAGAAAATAGAACTCATCTATAGTGGGTCTTCCTTCGAAGTAGTGGTCATTAGAATGAAGGATAATTCTGTTGCCTTTTTCCCAGGCAACTAATTTAAAAGGTCCGGCGCCCACAGGTACTTCCTCATCCAGGTATGGGTCTGCGATATTGCATGCCAGGTTTGCCAGGATGGGTCGAAAGGGATATTCTAAATTAACTTTCAGGGTGGATTTGTTTATTACTTCTACTCCGATACCCTGCCCTTCGTTACTTTCAGCTAGTTCTTGGGCACCGCTGATCATATCATAGAAACTTTTATTCGGTCCTCTGAGAGCTCTTAAAATCGCTTCTTTGATGTCTTGGGCATGAATCGGGCGGCCATTATGATACTTCAAATTGTCCCGCAGATGGAAGATATATTCTCGACCGTCTTTTGATATTGAATAATCCTGGCAGAGGCCTGGTATTATATCCGCTCCACTGCCAAATTGGAATAATCCTGCAGAACAATTACAAATTATCTGATGCGAATTGACATCTGTTTTGCGGTCCGGTTTTAAAGTCAGTGGTTCACTCGATAAGCTCGCGGTTAAGATCCTTTTAGCTTTGACGTAAACCGGAGTCTGATCCGAGGCTTTGATGAACAGTTTCTTCAGAACATTATTTAATTCAGAAATTTTTGTAATAATAGCTTCATAAGATTGCCATACATTGCTCAGTTTTTTGTTCTCCTTGTCCACAGCACTGACAACGTTGGAAATTGTTTCTGCTTGTTTTTTTTCTTCTCCGAAAACACGGCTGATATCGTCGAGGAATATTTTAATTTTTGAATAATCTGGGGGTCTGATCCTCATGGGCAATGCAACCGCTCTTTTCTTGCCCAGTGCATGGCTATTTTTTCGTACCAAGGTCAGTTGTGGAATTATACTGGCAAATGCCTGTTCAGTTTCTGCCTCAAGCTGGACAAATTCTTCAACAATAGGTGAGATCATATCTATATATATTGAACTTCTTCCTTGCTCAATTTTCGCAAATACTGATAGCGTCTTGATCCGGTTGAATATCTTGGCGGTGGATGAAACGAGCTTTTCAACCTTTTTTATTTCAATATCAATTTCCTTCCCCAGATTGTCGAACCGATCATAAATCGTTTGGATCTCTTTAAGAAACTTTTCAATCTTCGTGCCGAGATCGATAATTTCAGTCATATCCCCGGCCAGGGTTTCTTTATACCCGTGGATTTCTTCAAGGGAATTATATAATACATCGATTTGTGCAGTCATATTACCGATACTGTGGTAAATCTTGCTTGGAAAAAGCGGCGGTTTCTTGCGTCCCGAGAATTTTTCGATTGTTCTCATGTTTTCCTGTAAGAAAAAATTATATTGCCCTTCTAAATATGACATATTCATCATTTCAACAAGACGCGGATCCTGATCTTTAGTTAGTAACATTGTTTCACTGAGGCTGCATAAAGTCTGAGCCAGGGAATTTATTTGATTACAATGAATTGAAATCTCATCGATCGTATTCAGTGAGGTGGTAAGCTGTTTTCTCAAGACGTCCAGACCTTCTGATACGCTCGATTGCAGTTGATTGTTGACGATACTGTTTTGTTCCAGCTGGGTTATTATATTTTGCAAGGATGCGGTTGTGTCATCTATTGTTCTTAGAGATTGGAACGACTTCGTGAGTAATCCGCGCGCGCGCGAAGACAGTTCGATAGTCTTGCCGAGTTCCAGAATTACGGGTTTGGTAAGTTGCTCGAGATTATTCAATAGATTAGTGAAATCCTGGAAAGGAAGTTGGGCAAGCCTGGCGAGTGATAGACACTCTTTAGCGATAATTGCCAGCCCCCTACCTTCTCTTTTTGCATGATGAGCGCATATCTCTGTATTTTTGGCGAGATTGGCGAGTGATTTAGCAGATTTCACAAAAAGATCTGCCTTATCCTGTATCTCTTGCAGCATATTGATCAAGGATTTAAGTAATTCACTTATGGATAGTAACTGATCATTAATATCCTCCATCGTTGTTTCATATATGAAATATAAATCCTTTAATTTCAAAACATCCTGCTGCAATGTCTTAGAATAATCATGAATTATATGTATTAATTCATCACCCCGTGAGAAATGAGCAAAGAGAACCTCTAATTCACGAGTGAGCTTCTGAATATTATCATTATTTTTGTTCAACAATTGTGAGACTTCATTTACGTTATCCCCCAGGATTACAGTCTTTTTTAAGTATTCATTTATTTCTGTCATAGCTCTAGTAGCGGCGGAGGGATTTGAACCCCCGACACAGAGATTATGATTCTCCTGCTCTGCCAACTGAGCTACGCCGCCTCAATCAGAATTATATCTATAAATATTGTATTGTCAATGACGATTGGAATCTACGCTTGATGCATACTGGGCGAATAGTCGAATGCTGAAATATTAGCAGTTACCGTTCAACGAATTGTATTGTTGTGTTCCTGGTTGACTTCATACAAAAAAATGGTATTCTTCTATGCCGATTATGCGAATTCCGATAACGATAAAATTCAGCACTTTGATATTTCTTCTAATCGTAGTGATTACGGGCGTAATATTCTGGTTCACACTGAATCGGGTAAGAGATGCTTTAACTCAAGAAATAAAACTTCAGGGCGAAATATTGGCGAATCTCATTGCTTTAAATGCCGAAGATCCGATAATAGCCAAAGATGATCTATATCTTGCGCGGCTGGTAAACGACGCGATCAAGAATGAAGGTGTAAGGTATACATACATTGTTGATAGTGATCAAATCATTCTCGCTTATGATAAGATGGACTGGATAGGACGGTCTGCTGACTCGATTATTAGGCCGGAAAACACATACCATGTAACACGGCCAATTGTGTTGGCTGGTAGAAAAAAGATCGGGGAAGTCCACGTCGGGCTTGATATTGAACGAATAAGCAAAATAACGAATAATATGCAGATTATCCTTATTCTGATTTCCGTCATGGGATTACTTCTTGGCACGTTTGGTGCTATGTTACTCTCAAGATATTTGACCCGACCCATTCATGAACTTGTCGATGGCTTCAAAGCGATCGCTAATGGTGATCTTCGCCAGGTGCTCAGTAAAAAATCTGATGATGAGATCGGTGATTTAATGTCCGCGTTCAACCAGATGACCCAAAGCTTAATGGAAAAAGAGCAGATTAAGGATGCTTTTCGGAGATATGTATCGCGTCAGGTAGCTGAAGAAATATTTAAGAATCCGGATCAGTATATCGATACCTTACGCGGAACCAGGCGCAAAGTTACTATACTCTTTGCCGATATACGGGGGTTTACACCACTGACCGAACGTTTGTCTGCCGAGGATGTTGTTACACTACTCAATGAAGTTCTAACTAGTATGACAAAGGTGATATTCAAGCATGAAGGCACCGTCGATAAATTCATAGGCGACTCTATAATGGCTGTTTTCGGCGCACCAATTGCCCATGTTGATGACACGGATCGATCGATACATGCGGCAGTCGAGATTCAAAGAGCCGTTCAGGAAATGAGTGAACAACGTAGAAGGGAAGAACGCGAAATGATCAATGTGGGCATTGGGATTAATGCTGGTGAGGTGGTCGTTGGGAATATCGGCGCAAAAGTTCGTCTTGACTATACTGTGATCGGCGCGTCAGTTAATATCGCAAATAGACTTCAGGAAGTGGCGAGTGGAGGTGAAATAGTTATTTCAGAAAGCGTTTTTAAGGAGACTACCGCGCCTTATAAGTATTCTGAGCCCATGCTCATCAAGGTAAAAGGAAAAGAAGATCCGGTTAAGATTTACCGGGTCTTGTATTGATTTAACCGATGATCAAACTGAATATCGCTCCGCTCAAAATTAAAAATATTGGTTCAATTTTGAGCAAAAGTAAGATTATTAAAATTATCAGGCCAAAAATTCCATAAGGTACATTAACCCAATTTAAAAGGACAAAACTAATCCCCGTAGATAGTAAGATAGCTACAACCGCAGATTTAATACCAGTAAAAAAGGACATAACGAATTTATTATTACAGATCCTTTTGTAGATTTTAACCAGGACAATCAACATAATAAAAGAAGGAATGAAAATGCAGAATGAAGCTATGATCGCACCCGGTATGCCCATTACTTTTAAACCGACAAAGGTCGCCGTTATCGCTACCGGTCCCGGGGTCATTTGGCCTAATGCCATGCCGTTAAGAAATTCTTGGGGAGTGAGCCAGGTTCGAGTAGTGCAGACCTCGTTCTTAATAAAAGGTATAGCTGCATAACCGCCGCCAAAGATAATCGCGCCTATTTTAAGGAATATCGCAGCTAAAGTGAGCGCCTTTTTCGGTTCAAATACGAATAATGGAACAGCAAGCAAGCAGCGCTCGACATTTTTGACATAATCTAACATGACTCTAAGAAAACCACAGAGAAGAACCGTGAAGATAGGGTCAAATTTTACTAAGAAAAGTACTAAAGCGAAGAAGAAAATAATAAGACCCTTAATATCTTTAATAAGAACCTTGCCCATATCATATGCAGCCCAGAGAATTATCGATGTCATGACTGCGCTAATCCCTTTAAATATTTGTGCAACTCCTGGCAGTGACTGGTAAGTAAGATAGAACCATGATAGAATTACCATAAGAACGAAAGAAGGCAGGAGTAAGGCGATCGCGGCGATCGCCGCTCCTTTCATCCCGAATAGGTGATATCCTATATATTCACAGTAATTCGGGATGAAAGGACCTGGTAATATCTGTCCCATTGCCACTGCCGTACAGAGATCATCGTCGTCTATCAATTTTTTCTTTTTTACACATTCATTCCGTAGAATAGCAAGCATGCCAATACCACCACCAAACCCAAAAAGGCCAACTTTAAAAAGGGCTTTTGCTAAATCTTTAAGGGTTTTCACTTGTTATAACTAGCGGTTTGGTAACCGGCAAGATCGAGGACCACAGACTCATAACCGAGTCGCTTAAAGTACCTCACAATGCGCTTGCTATTATCTAATATGAAATTGAATTCCGCAGTATAGACTTCGATGCGGGCTACAGGGAAATGATCGCGCACCCGGATTTGGGAAAGGTCTAATCGTCTTAAGTAGTTCTCTGCTCGATCGATCCGTTCCAGGATTTTTTTATCTATTTTTTCTCCATAAGGGATTCTCGATGCTAAGCATGCCATCGATGGTTTATTCCAGTTGGGTAGCTGTAATTTTCTGGCAGTCAAGCGGATCTCTTGTTTGGTTAAACCAACTTCAATAAAAGGAGATAAGACTTTTAGTTTTCTTAAAGCTCTGAGCCCTGGTCGATGATCCGAGAGATCAGATTTGTTGCTTCCTTCAAGAACACTGAAGCCAAATTTCGCAGCGATTGATTTTATCTGTTTGAATAATTGAAGTTTGCAGAGATAGCAGCGATTTTTTGCATTACTGATAAATCGTGGGTTCGCTAACTCGCGGGTTCTGAGACAAATGTGCTTAACGCCCAAAGACTTAGCCAATTTCTTGGCATAAATAATATCTCTTTTCGGCTGAATCGGTGAAACGGCAGTAACCGCGACGACATTGTTCTTCAATACATCGATCGTTAGTTTCAGTAACAGGGTTGAGTCGACGCCTCCTGAAAAGGCAACGACAGCACCTGGATACCTTTTTAAAATATTTTTTATTTCTATGATTTTGCTCTGTACCACCAAAGCCCTCTGCATACAGGGTTTGTATTTATAAAACTAGGACAAAATAGGTATGATGTAGTTTTTAAACTAAATAAGGTAAAAATTCTTTGCTGATCGGCGGCTGCTTGACCCAGCGGACGAGTTCATTTTTGTCATCAAGGACGATAACCGTTGGGATATCACTAACTTCATGAAACGCACCCTCGGTCAAGCCATCGATCGTTTCCATATCATAATATTCTATTTTGGCATCGAATTTTTCTTTTTCCTTAAAATACTCGATTTTTTTACGTGCATCTTTGCATACTGGACATGTCGGCTTTCCAAAAATGAAGACTTTTTTCATCATACCTCCTCAAATTGCGGTTACTAAAAATATCTAATCTCCCAAACCCTGTTAGCTCCCAGCTATCTAAATGGCGCAAAACATACTTGTCGACACACAGCTATTTTTTCTATAGTGCCATATTCGCATCTAACACACTATTCTAATCAGGATTCTGAAAATGTCAAGCGCAAAATTACTCCCCTGTCTTTATTGATTTTAATTTAGCTTTGAAAACAACGGTTACAAGGAGTTCGATAAAAAAACCATAGATCATGCCCATTACGATTGAGCCGAAGAGAATGAATATTTCTTTTCCCGGAACCATAAAGCCGCTGAGCCCCATGGGGATGCTGAGAACCGCACCCATTAGAATACCGTGAAACCACCACTTTATTCTCAAGACACTTATTCCGATTGCAAAGCCGATCAAACCACGACTAATAATGGTCGACAATATTATTGCCCAGTGGAGAGGTTCTCCGCCTGAAGCGATCAACCACCAGCAGATAAACCCTGATACAAAACCGAAAAGTAGAGCGAGCCAGAATCTTTTTGCATTGAACATATTGCCTCCTTTCCCTGATGAACGCAATACTAACCAAGATGGAGGGTAATGTCAAGACAACTGCTTCATTGACTGAGTAGCAATAATGAGTAAAATGATATCAGCGGTTATGCTGGTCCTGGAAAACGTAGTAAATGTTCGAGGGAGTTAACCTAAGGCAAGAAACCACTGTCTTATTGACGTTATGGTATTGCGAAACTTTTTGTTTAATCTTACGTATAGTATATATAGCACTTTGACGAGGGATTTTTGAGTAATTTTATTTATTAACAGAACAAGGAGTGGTAATGAAAAGGTTATTAGATGTTTTTTCTGCACCAACAAGATTGTTTACCAGTATAAAGGAAAAACCAGAATGGATTTTGCCTTTTGTCATCGTCCTTGTCATTGTCGCAATTGCAGCATCGTCTACTGTCGTGCTGACGAAAGATGCGATGATCACTAGACAGGAAGAGGTTCTTAAGGAAAGGGGTTTGGACGATGCTCAGATCGAGCAGACCAAGAAATTCATGCAGGGACCTTTACCTGCAGTATTTGGTGGTATCAGTGGAGCGATCTTTGTCGGCATACTCTTATTATTGTTCACCGTGATACTCAACCTATTTGTACCTGTTTTTGGCGGCATCAGTGGTTTTAAAAGCGTTCTAACCGTGGTCAGTTTTGCAGCATTGATTAAGGTTCCATCAGCGATACTTAAAATAATACTTATGGCGATAACAAAATCTCCATTTGTAACAACATCACTTGCGCTCATTACACCGAATTTAGAGAAAACATCGTTCGTTTATCAACTGCTTGCGGGTTTTGATTTCTTTATCATCTGGGAAATGATACTCGTTGCGATCGGAATAAATATCATAAACGGCGTGAAAAAACAAAATGCCTATATTTTGGTGTTTTTAATCTGGGTTGTATCATTATTTATTGGTATCGGTCTCAGTTTTTTACGAGGACCTGCTGGCTAAAGTTTCTTAAACATGTTTTTCAAAAGCGAGGATATTAAGAAAAGATGATGGTTTTTTTACTTTTTTTTCAGATCGATTCCCTGTCTTTAAATAAGGCAATCGATATGGCACTTGCCCAGAGCCCGGCATACTATGAAGCAAAAGTAACTTTCGAAAAATCCCGGATATTATACTATCAAACGCTGACCAGTTTGCTGCCAACAATATCAGCATCTGGAACTTATTCGAATAGTGAGTATCAGGGTGTTGAAAGTAGTGGCTATTCAGGTAATATTCAGTTGAACCAGCCTCTCTTTGACCTGGATATTTTAAGTTCTGTTTTTATCAGCCGCAGACAACAAAGGGGCAGCAGAATACAGTATGACGCACAGATCGCGGGGTTGATCCTCAATCTTAAAACCGCATATTATGATCTTATCAATGCACGAGAGCTTTTGGAATCATCAGAAGTTGCTATTGAAAGAGCCCGGGAAAATCTTGAATTAATAAAAACAAAATATGAGCTTGGTTCAGCATCGAGGCTTGAGATGTTGCAGGGTGAGGTCTTTCACTTGAGTGCTTTGCAGGATAGGGCAAAAGCCCGGACCATGGAAATATCTGCACACGAGGAACTAAAATCAATACTCGGTACTCACGAGGAGATCAATGTGATAGATACCTTAACAATACCCGATAGCACAGATTTTCTGCCGCTCGACTCGATGTTCGTTATTCTCGCATCAGCGAATTATAATATTCAAATCGCTCAGGAGTTAAGAAAAGCGGCAAAATTGGATCTGGTATCGTCTTACCTGAGATTCCTGCCAAGAATTTCATTATTTTACGGCTATACTTATAATTCAGATTCATTGGTTTTCGACTTTCAGCACGTTGAAGATAACGCAACTCGTAACTATGGGATAACGATGTCTTTTCCTATATTTGAGATCAAATCTTTGATCTTCAATCACCTGAACGCGAAAAAGGAACTCGAGCTGCGAGAACATGAACAAAAACGTATTCTTCTGGAAAATGAAAAAAACCTGAGTACGACTTATTTTGCGCTGAAAGAATCATATGAACGAGTATATTTTGCCAGGAAAAGTTATGATGCCGCGACTGAGGCATCTGTTATTGCTCGAGAGCAATATGCGCTGGGTATCATATCTTTTTTGGAATTTTTAGCGTCGGAAAAAGACCTTTATGGAGCCAAAGTTACATTTAAATCTGCTCTGAGTGATCTCTATATTCAACGTGCTAACCTGTCTTATCTTCTCGGTCAGTCATTTAGTGAGGAATAGAAATGAAGTGCATTGGTAGTTTAACCAAAGGAGTGGGATGAAAAAGAAGTTTTTATTTATAATCGGCGGTGTAGTTATTATTGCTATCGTGATCATACTCAATCTCTTGCAGGGCAATAAGGGCAAAGAAGTTGAGGTGAAAATAATCCAAGAAGGCAATATCGTTTCCGAAGTCACGGCTTCTGGTGAGTTGCGAGCTAAGGCCCAAGTCGATATTTCTTCAGAAACGATCGGACGGATAAAAAAGATATTTTTTCAAGAGGGTGATTACGTAAAAGAAAACGCCCTGCTTATAGAACTCGATGATGTTAAGGTCAAGGCAAGTAAAACACTTGCGGAAGCTCAGTTAAAACAAGCAGAACAAGATCTTGCTCGTGCTGAAAAGCTCTTTGAGAAGGACCTAATATCAAAGGAAAGCTACGAGAAAATTTTGTTGAGCTATGAAGCGACAAAAGCTCAATATGAACAGGCTGCAGATGCCTATAAAAAGACCAAGATCTATGCACCGATATCCGGGAAGATAATGAAGATAAACGTTGAAGAGGGTGAAACCGCAGTAATGGGCACGATGAACTACCAGGGAACCGTGCTCATGACCATAGCTGATATGTCGATGATGATCGCCGTGGTGACTATCGATGAAACAGATGTTCCTACTGTATCAGTGGGGCAAGAGGTGCAAGTTATAGCAGACGCATTACCTGATTCGATATATTCCGGAAAGGTGACGAGAGTCGGTCTGATGCCTATTACCAGTCAACTCACTACTGAAAAAGTGACTGATTTTGAAGTTGAGATAGAGCTTGGTAAATTTTCGCCATTGCTGCGACCGGGGATGAACGTAAAGACCGAGATAATAACCAGTGAAAAAAGTGATGTACTTATTGTCCCGATCCAGGCTTCAGGTAAAAGAAAGATCGAGGAAAAAACAGCGGAAACAGTTTTCAAAGTTGAGGGTGGCAATGCTGTTCTTAAAGAGATAGTCACTGGCGCCTCGAGCGATACTGATGTTGAAATCATTTCAGGCGTTGAACAAGGCGATACTATTATTATCGGACCTTATCGCGTTCTTTCAAAACTGAAGGATGGTGAACATGTGCAATTTAAAATTGACGAAAAAGATACGTCATCTTCTAAATTGCCTCAAAGCACGGTTGCCCCCAGGCGCGTGCTAGGAGCAATAAAAAAAAGGATATAATGGGTGATAGAAATACGATTTGCCGAGCGCTCGATCTGAAGAAAACTTATTGGCGTGGCAAAGTTGCGGTCGATGCATTACGGGGTGTAAGTATAAAGATATTGCCGAATGATTATATTTCGATCATGGGGCCATCTGGATCCGGAAAATCAACGCTGGTCCACATCCTCAGCTGCTTGGATTCCCCAACATCGGGAGAGTACTATCTTGAGGATAAATTGGTTTCAAATTATACAGACCAGGAATTAGCTAAGGTCAGAAATATATTTTTTGGTTTTGTTTTTCAGAGTTTCAGTTTGTTGCCGAGACTTACCGCGCTTGACAATGTCGCAATGCCCCTTATTTATGCGGGCGTGAAAAAACAGGAAAGGAAAATCAGGTCTCAGACAATACTCAAGCGAGTTGGTCTCGAGGACAGAATGCTCCACCGCCCCAATGAAATGTCTGGTGGTGAATGCCAGCGTGTAGCTATCGCCCGATCGTTGGTTAATAACCCAAAGGTAATATTCGCCGATGAGCCGACTGGAAATCTTGATTCCAAGACCGGGATGGAGATCATGGAACTTTTTGATAGTCTGGTTAAAGAAGGCAATACTGTAGTAATGGTGACTCATGATCTCAGTGTTGCTGATCATGCAAACCGGATCATCAAATTAAAGGACGGGCTTATCGAAAATGATTGAAATTCTTGCAAAAATCGCCCTCTCTTTTCAGACATTCAAAACCCACAGACTGAGGTCTGTGCTTACCGCCCTGGGTATCATAATTGGCGTAACGACGGTTATTGCTATCCTTTCTTTGATCGAGGGGTTGAATAATAGTGTTGCCGAACAGGTGAAATCGATCGGGTCAGATTTGATTTTTCTTCAAAAATTTACATGGGTATCGACTGGCCACCGCGATCTTGAAAAACTTGCAGATCGCCCTGATTTAACCCCAGATGATGCTGTGGCGATCACTAAATTACCATCCGTCGAAATAGCGATTCCTGATATCGATCAACGGATTACCAAGATAAAATACAGGAATAATGAAGTAAGTAACCCAACGATTACTGGTTCCGATGAAAATTATTCATGGGTAAATAATCATATTATCGAGAGTGGTCGGGATTTCACAAAGGATGATGTTCTTCACCGTCGACCAATGGGTATTATCGGATCTTTTATAGCCGCACAATTATTCCCCGATGAATCCCCGATTGGCAAGGATCTATATATCGATGGGCATCGGATAAAGATAATTGGCGTATTCAAAGAAAAAGGCTCTTTTCTCGGTAATAGTCTTGATAATTTTATACTCATTCCTTATACGGTCTATGAGAAATTTTATCCGAGAAGCAGAGGATCTATTTTCTCTCGTATTTACGGTGGATACTCAATAGATATAAAACCAAAATCCGGGGAAAAGATGGAAGAGACTATCGATGAAGTTAGGGAACTCATGCGGCGTAGACATGGTCTTGGTTTTGATGAAGAAGATGATTTTGAGATGAACACCCAGCAATTACTCATGGAGCTCTACCAGAACATAACCAGGGTAGGCTTTATTGCGATCGTTGCGATCGCTGCTATTTCGTTAGTGGTTGGGGGAATTGGCATTATGAATATTATGCTTGTTTCTGTAGCCGAGAGGACAAGGGAAATCGGTATTCGAAAAGCAGTTGGCGCTTCAAATCAATATATCCTTTCGCAATTTCTTGTTGAGTCGGTCATGCTTGCTCTGGCCGGTGGTATTATCGGAATATTTTTTGGTATGTTACTCGCTGCCTTGATCTCAATTGCATCACCCCTGAAAGCAGCCGTATCTTTCTGGATGATCCTTTTGGGTTTTGGATTTTCCGCGTCGGTCGGTATATTCTTTGGTATTTATCCAGCGCGGCGTGCCGCGTCACTAAACCCGATAGAAGCTCTCAGGTATGAATAGCGGGGTGAGGTCTTGAAACTTAAAAATAGATTCTTAACGCGATCTTCAGTTAGCAATAACCTTGAGGGTGTATCTTAAATTTCAAGACCTGACCCCACTATGTCGTCTTGACATAAGAATAATTTAGCATAAAATTATTTTAGATGCGAGAAATCTATTACGACGAACTCACCGGTAGCTATAATCGCCGGTTCCTGCACTATTGGATAGACAATGAAATAAAAAGAGCGACCCGGTTCCCCGCCAAATTTGCTATATTAATGCTCGATATAGATGATTTTCGCAATATAAATAATAGCTGTGGTCATTTAGAGGGTGATAAAGTACTCATCGAGTTCAGCCGTGTATTAGATATCAACATAAGAGAAGTCGACAGCCTTGTTCGTTATGGTGGCGATGAATACCTCATCTTAATGCCGAATACCGATGAAAGTGGTGCGATCGAGCTGGCGCAAAGGGTCATGGATTATCTGAACGAGTCTGATATTGTCGGACACAAGATACACTGCAGTATTGGATATGCGATATTTCCTGAAGATGGAATTACTTCTGAACCTTTGATCAATCAGGCAGACAATTTAATGTACAATGCAAAGGAACAGGGGAAAAATCGGATCGGCTCAAAGCAGCAGGCAGTGAAAAACCTTCAGATCCCTTCATTAGAGACGATCGGACGAGAAGATGAAACAAACTGGTGTCTTGGTGAGCTTAAGGATTATGATACGTTATTTGTTGCCGGTGGAGCTGGTATAGGAAAAACAAGGCTTGTGCTTGAAATCAAAGATCGAATCAATGCGCCGGTTTTTCTTAGGGGTAATGCCTATGCAGCGTTAACATCGGTTCCTTATCACCCGTTTAAGAATATGTTCAGCGAGATGATTAAACGGGATTTTGGTCTAGTCCAGCGGGTTTTTAAGCAATTACCGGCAATATCACAGGCTGAGATCATGAAGATCTTTCCGGCCGAGAGTGCACTTAAAGTCACTTATGCGGAAAGTCTTGACAAGTACAGGTTATATAATTCGGTCAGCGAATTCCTTCAAAGAGTTTATGACATTCATGCTCCCGGTAAAATATTATTGTTACTCGATGATCTTCACTGGTTAGATAAGCCAAGTTGTGAGTTGATGGATTTTGTGATAAGAAGCACTCATGGAAACTGTAAGATTTTTGGAACATACCGGATTGAAGAAATAAAGAATTCAGCGATTGAGGAATTCTATAACGTTTGGATAAGAGAGAAACTTTATACACAAATAACGGTTTCTCCATTGAACGAAACCCAGACTGAGCGTTTATTAAAGGCGATCATGGGTAAGGCGCCGGGGTCGGGGTTCAAACATATTTTCAAACAAAGCGGCGGTAATCCATTTTATCTTGAGGAGATCATAAGGGAAATGGAAAGGCAGGGAAAACTCTACTGGAATGGCAAAGAGTGGGTTTTTGCCAGGAGGCTTGAAATAACGATCCCGAGTACAATTGAAGCAACGATCAATAGAAAACTCAAATTTCTTGACTCGGAAATAAAGAAGTATCTTGAAATTGCTGCTGTTTACGGGCAGGAATTCGGTGCCGAAATCATCGCCTTAGCGAGTAATAGAAATGTTGGGCAGATCCTTGATGCGATTGATGAATTATCGAGACTTGGATTCCTGAAGGAACGTAGCCACGATAATCATTTTTTCTCTGAAGATCTGGTTCGTCAAATCGTATATAATAATATCAATCGTCAGGATCTGATCAAATATCACCGGGCTGTTGGCGTAACCATAGAAACTATTTATCGCAATGTGCTGCCCAATTATTACGAACAACTGGCAACTCACTTCATGATCGCTAACGAAGTAAGTAAAGCGCTTTACTATTCCAAAGAAGCGGCTCGCAAAGCACAAAATAATTATGCGCACAGCGCAGCGATCAAATTTTATGAGAATGCTTTGAAATACGAAGATAATATCGACGAAATATTCAAGATCAAATTTGCGTTGGCTGAAATATTTTTTTTGATAGGCAAGTTCGACAAAGCGATCGAGCAGCTGAACGTCTGTTTGAAAATAAACCCGAATTCGTATCGAGTACACGAGAAGCTTGGCAATGTTTATGAAGATATGGGTGATTACAAGCAGAGTATAAAACAATATCAGGTAGGATTGAAGCTAACCAGAGGAACTGATGCTGTCTATTCATTCGAGAGTGATATCGCCTGGGTGCATACCCGTCTGGGCGATTATAATAAAGCGGAAATTAAATGCCACAAAGTTTTGACGAAAAGAAGACATCTAAGCAAACAAACCCTTGGTGATACCTATTTGATATTGGGTGTTGTGTATCTCCGTCTGGGTAAATTCAAAAAAGCAGAATCATATATCAGAAAGGCGTTGAAGATCCGTGAGTCCAGTGGAGATAAAAAACGCATTGCCGCGTGTTATCTTGATCTTGGCTTGAACTACTATGAAAAATTAGACGAGGAGAAAAGCCATCATTTCTATAACCGGGCTTTGAAAATCTACAAGGAAATCGGTCACCAGCAGGGTATCCTTATTGCGTATAATAATATCGGTGCACTTTATGCAAACACTGATTTAACCAAGGCCGAAGAATATTATCTGGAAGCTTTAAAACAGGCAAAATTGGTGAACGCAAAACAGTCGATCGTCTACCTGTACTCCAATCTTGGTGCCATTGAGTTTAACCGCATGATGTATGACCAGACGCTGCTTCACTACAAAGAAGCGTTAAAACATGCAAAGCTCATGAATTATCCTGCAGGGATTGTTTTTAGTAATATTGGATTGAGTGATTTCTATCGAGAACAGGGAAAGATAAAACGCGGCAAGCTGCATTTGGAGCGAGCGATCAAAGCGGCAGAACGAGTGGACATGAAGTACCTTCATCTTGACTGCATGAAAGAGGAAATAGACTATCTGCTCCTTGAGCGGAAATTGAAAAAAGCAGATGCCCTTTCTAAAAAAATGTTATCAGCGCTACGTATGGAGCGAAAGGGTTCATACAAGGTCAATAGCTTCATTTATCGGGGAAAGGTATTCACCGAACAGAAGAAATATCCCAAAGCCCTTGAGCATTACACAAAAGCTTTCTCATATTTAAAAACATACCCCAGTACGCGCTTAGCTGGCGAAATTTACTTTTTGCGGGGCATTGTGTACAAAAAACAAAAAAAGACAAGAGAAGCTCTGAAGATGTTCCTTGAGGCGACCAATATTTTCCGGGCTAAAGGCAATCTGAGATTCGTCGATAAGATCGAGCGGGAGATTACCGAAGCACATATTTAAAAGTCATTAGCAGGATAGCAAAAAACAGGAGGCTTTAATTAAAAAGGGGGCATATACATGCCCCCTTTTTAATTAGATTAATTCCGCATTATTACCAGCTGAGAACCTTGAATTCGATTCTTCTATTCTCATCACGGCCATATTTCGTACGATTGTCTGCGATAGGTTGTGATTCACCATAGCCAACCGCGATCAAGCGGGTCGGGTCGATATTATGGTATCTAATGAGATAATCTCTTACTGCATTCGCTCTCTGGTATGAAAGCTTCTGGTTATAAGAATCAGAACCAACGCTATCTGTATGTCCACTGATCTCAACTCTCATGCCGGGTTTTGCTGATAGTACTTTGGCAGCATCATCGAGTACTGGGTATGACATCGGTTTGATGACTGCGGAGTTGAAGTCGAAGGTTATACCTTTGAGAACGACCTTTTCGCCGACCTTTGGTACTGGTTTCAGACTGAAATTTTGTATTTTGGTTTCGTCTTTTGCCAGGACTACTGGTGCGCTTTCCGGCACGTAATCAGCTGCTTCGATCTTGACCGAATAAGTTCCAGGTGGTACCGTGACCTTGTATATACCAGTGCTGGGATCGGTCGTGACCTTCGGGATATTGGTGTCGATGAAGATAAGTTGAGCAAGCAAAGGTTTGCCAGATTCAACTTCAGAGATCTTCCCTGTGAGCGTTGCCTGATCGACTCCGATCTTGGTCAGCGCGATATCAATAACCTTTGATTCATCTTCCTGAACAGTAACGACCTTTTCATTGAACTGGTAATTAGTGGCTTCGACATGGAGTCGATAAGTACCAGGATCCAATGTTATATTATACATGCCGGCAGTGTCTGAGTTGATCGCTTTTATCTCGGTTTGCGGGAATGTTATTTCAGCAACGATCGGTGCCTTTGTTTCGAGATCATAGATCTTGCCGATGATCTTTGATACTGGTTTTTGATTCAGAGCAAAATCAAGAACGATCTGGTCACCATCTTTTAAAACCATACCCTGTTCTTTCCATCGATACCCAGGTGCCTCAACATGAAAACGGTAACTCCCTGGTGTAAAAGATGTTTCATAAAAACCGACATCACCAGTCTGGATCGCTTCTTTCTCTGATCCAGGGAAAGACAATGTCGCGGTAATCGGTTCATTGGTTTTTGCGTCATAGACTTTACCCGACATTTTAGCGATTGGAATATGAATTTCCACTTTCTTGACCAGGTCAGTTCCTGCTGAGAAATTGAAGAATGCTTTCCAATATGATTCATCCGATTCGTTCAGAATACCTAGTTCACAGCCGACATCAAAATTCACACTCTGACCGCCAAAGCGCAGGCCTGGTGTAACCCAGAGAGACTCGGCGCTCTGGTCAGTATCGAAGATACCATATGCTTCGAACATGATCCGTGCTGCTTCTGCGGGGATCAACTGGATCCCGATACCATGCGTAATATAGTTCGGTCGTTCGTGAAAATCCGCCGCCGCGACATAGGCAGGCTGTTCATCAATACCGGTCACCCAATAACCAACATTCAAATGCGTGCCAAATGGACCGACCCTGAAATCGAATAACCCGGTGAATGTGAAATCTGGACTATGGGGTATATAGGGCGGGAAATTCGGCGCGATGCCGTAAAATGAATCGGCATAGAACATTCGGTCATTGGCATATGCATTTGAGAAATATTCGGTTGATAATCCTGGACCAAAGTTAACATGACCGTCAACCCCGATTGCCCAGAACATCGGTGATAATTCATCGAGCATAAAAGCATGTCCAAATTTAGTACCCACCTCGATATCTTTGAAACCGATTGGTGGGTAGGGATCACCTCTTTCAACTGGATAGTCGTTTGCCTCGTACCATTTACAGAACGGTGTGATATGAACACGTGTTTCAAAAAAGTCAGTTACTGCATAAGAAAGACCGGTGGTTATCTGGAAATAATGTTTTCGGTCAGTAGTCGTTTGTCCCTGAACATGGACATCGAAACTCTCAAACCGTTCTTCAGGAGCGAGGTGGAATGCGAACACACCCATATTATGGGGTTGTGCGTATTGAATCTTGAACATTCCATGGTTGCCGTTTATTGATATCTCCTGAGCAGATACCAGAATAGGCAGTAAACATAATACAGCTAACGTCTTCTTCATTATACCTCCTTTAATTACAATCGCCAATAATGCGGCCCCAACGGGAATCGAACCCGTGTCTCCACCTTGAAAGAGTGATGTCCTAACCGCTAGACGATGGGGCCTTGTGCGTCAGAATGTACAAATTTCTGAAGGATTCATTGTCGACGATTGCCTGGTTTATTAAAAAATAGTTCTCGAGATTTGAATTGGTTGCCATGATTCGGTTACTCAAATCTTCACCCATTGCTAAAAGGAACTTTGCGGCAACTTTCGGATTCTCACTTAAAATTTCCATGAAATCCTGTTTCTTCAAGGTCAACAACCGGCAATTTGTCTTGGCTTTGACTGTAGCAGACCTTGGTTTTTCGGTAAGCAGAGCCATTTCACCAAAAAATGACGCTTCCTGCAATTCCGATAAAAGCAAAACAACATCACCGCGCGTCAAGTAAACTTCAACTCTCCCGGATTCAATTATGTACATCTCATCGCCGGTCGTACCTTCTTTAATAATCACCGTATTCTCTTGTATGTCTCGTGTTTTCCATTTAACGAGCATCCAATCAATCTCCTGAGGAGTCAGGTATTTAAAAAGCCTAACCTTTGTAATATCCTTCATAAACCCATTCTATTCATATTTGGCTAATTGTCAAGACCACTATTTTGGAAGCTACAATAAAACAAACTTCTTTACGATCGATGATCTTCCGATCTTAAAACAGCAAAAATATATACCTTTCTGAGCGTATAAGTTGTTATCTGTATATCGATCCCATGTAACCATATGCCCGGGGTTTTCAAAGATCTTGACGGTTCGTCCACACGCATCATAGATCTCAAGCTGTGTCTGATCAAACCCCGCGTATTGTGAACTAATAATTAATGTGATTTTTCCTGATCCTGGATTTGGCACAACCAGCAGACTTTTCTCACCAGGTAAATATTCGGGGATTTCTTGAACATAAGGTGAAGCCGTGTCTTTGATGGCTAAAAAGGCATCCTGGTCACCGAGTCTAGTATCAGTCCAGAGGGGGTGAATGTCATCTATCGACGATGCCGTGAGGCCGATATATTCACCGAGAAGCCCAGCCCGGTCAGCGAGTATAAAAGGGGTGTCATACTTGACCGGATAACCATCCAGACCCGCCCAGGAACCAGCCGTTGGATCCGATGAAATCGTTGTTATTCTTTCATTAGTAGACCAGGTAGTACCACCATCAGTCGATATTGTCATGTATAGGTCCATGAGCAGATTTCCAGAGTCAAGCCTTCGATCAAGAAAAACAACGATAATATCACCAGCAGGCGTAACTGTGAGCCAGGGGTGGAACTGATCACAGCCATTGTTTTGAGGGTCATCATTAATGCGTATTTTCTGACTCCAGGTAGAGCCACCGTTTGTTGAACGGGTAAAAAAGATATCAGTATCAGTATATCCAGGTCCATCATCCATGTATGCCACATACATATGACCACTATTCGGCCCGCCGGTTATATCGACATCGAGTGCTGGAAAAGAAAAGACTGCGATATTACCGTTGATAGACCCGGAGACAAAAGTGACATTTTGAATTGTAATATCGTTTCCAAAAGTCTGCCCGCCATCAGTCGAGATATCCAAACGGATCGAACCGGGGTAATAATGCACCCAGGCCACATAGACTTCGCTATTTGGTCCGACCGCAGGGACTGGCCACTGGACTCCATTATAATCACTTACCGATACCGGACCGACAAAAGAGCTTCCGCCATCAGTTGAACGGCATAAAAGGATTTGGGTATTATTGAATCTTGCCCATGCTACATAGAGGTTATTAGTATATGGGCCTGCTGAACGGTCACAAGCGATGAGTTCCTTGTCCTCAAAGACACCGGCAACTCCATTAATAACGGTAACCGGGCTACTCCATGTTGCTCCGCCGTCAGTTGATTTATAAACGAACAATCCATTAGGTTCTGAGGTTGAGTTATACGAAAGGATAACTGCATAGAAATTCCCTGCTGTATCTACGGTCAAACCAGGATCACTATCCCAAACATATTGAGGTTCGTAAAATAGATCCTGATCCCAGGTTAGACCTCCATCATAGGTATATGCATAAGCAACTTGGCGATAGCCAAGTCTGAAATCACGCCATACTGCGACCATATTAGTCGTATCAGTAGGGTTCATCACGATCTGCTCTTCATTTTGTACCTGATTTGTCGTGTCATTATTGACACGAATATTGAGATACGCTGAATCGCGTTGCCATATAGATCCGATAAGGTATGACGGTACAGTGATTCCCCAAATAATACCTATTAGTAGAGAAAATTTTCTCATGAAACCTCCTGAAATAATTATATGAAGCATCATGTGTTTGTCAACACAGGTGAATTATCGGGCACAAAGATTTGACAACAGAGCATTTGCATCTTGATTTTTTCTTAATGCCAAGTATAATACCAGAGATGTCTAAAAAGTCGATATACGACACGTTGAACCAAAAAAAGCCTGGTGTACTGGCACTTTTTGACCCTGATCGCATGGCTATTGATCAAGTTGGAGAAATAACAGAGTATGTTAGCGCCCGAGGTGTTGCAGGTATTCTTGTCGGCTCATCTATCCTTATATCACCACACCTCGATACTTTTATTGCCGAAGTAAAAAATCATACAAAGAAACCCGTGATTCTTTTTCCTGGAGGTTCTCATCAAGTTTCGGCAAATGCCGATGCGATATTCTTTTTGTCATTATTGAGTGGAAGGAATGCCGAGTATCTGGTGGGCGAACAGGTCAAGGCAGTATTCCTGGTCAAGGAATATGGTCTTGATGTTATCCCGGTAGGTTATATTCTTATTGAATCAGGACATTGCACAGCAGTCGAGTACATGTCAAATACTCGTTCAATCCCCCGTTTAAAACCCGAGATCGCCATGGCGCATGCACTGACCGGTGAATATTTCGGGATGAAATACATATACCTTGAAGCAGGTAGCGGTGCTGAGCAAGCAGTCCCTATTGAGGTGGTGAAAAAGGTAAAAGAGACTATCTCTATCCCGCTGATCGTTGGCGGGGGTATAAGAAGTGCCGAGACTGCTCAGGGGTTAATCAAAGCTGGTGCTGATTACATTGTACTTGGTAGCATTATAGAACGATCCAAGGAACAATTTGAAGTAATTATGAAAGGAGCGGGATGAAGATCTTAATTGTCGGCGGTGGTGGTCGGGAACATGCTCTTGCCTGGAAACTGAGTAAAGCAAAAAAGGTTAAAAAGATCTATGCTGCACCAGGTAATCCTGGTATTGCGGAACTCGGAACATGTGTTAATATTCTATCTTCGGACATCAAAGGTTTGGTCCGTTTTGCTGAAGAAAAGAAGATTGATCTGACTGTTATCGGGCCTGAAGTTCCTCTTGCTTTGGGTATTGTCGATGAGTTCGAGCAGAGCGGATTGAAAATATTCGGCCCTAACAAGAGTGCAAGCCGCATCGAGGCTGACAAATCCTTTGCCCGTGATTTCATGCACCGGTTCGGCATACCGGCACCGAAATTCCAGGTGTATGATACTGCTTCTGAGGCTCTTAAATATACCAAAACGATCAGCAAATACCCAGTTGTTATTAAAGCATCAGGATTAGCCTCAGGAAAGGGCGTATTTATCGCTAATACCAAGAAAGATTACGAAAAGCAGATCGATGAAATTTTGGTACAGCACCGTCTCGGTGAAGCAGGTAAGCGGGTAGTCGTCGAGGAATTCCTCACCGGACAGGAGGCTTCGATATTTATCTTGACTGATGGTATGGCGATCACCTATTTACCATCTTCACAAGACCATAAAAAACTTTATGATCGCAATCGGGGCCCTAATACCGGCGGCATGGGAGCTTATGCTCCTTATCCGACAAACCGCCGTGTTAGTACTATTATTGAACAGGTTATTATTCAGCCGACAGTTCTATCCTTAAGAGATCAGGGGATTAACTATAAAGGCGTGCTCTATGCGGGTATAATAATAACTTCGTTAGGACCAAAAGTCCTGGAATTCAACTGCCGTTTTGGCGATCCTGAAGCCCAGGTGATCCTGCCCATAATTGAAGGAGATATGCTTGAAATGATGCTTGCCGTGGTCGACGGTAAGCTTGCTGACGTTGAGGTTAAGACGAAAAATCAGTGGTCGATATGTGTTGTTTTAGCGTCAGGCGGATATCCATTTGATTATCGAGTCGGCGAGGAGATACAGTTTAAAGAGAAATTATCCACTAAGACGATTATTTTCCAGGCCGGGACAAAAAAAGAGAATTCAAAGCTCGTTACTGCATCTGGACGGGTATTGAATGTCGTTACAACACATGAAAATTTGAAAGTGGCTAAACAGAAAGTCTATAGTGAAATTAAGAAAATACACTTTAAAGGCATGTACTACCGCAAGGATATCGGTAATTCAGGCATGAAGAAGATGAAAAGAAAGAGGCGAAAATGAAGGTTTGGATATTCATGGGCAGTAAGTCTGACAATGAGGTTATGATGAATGCCGAAGAGATTCTTAAAAAAGAATCTGTTCCTTTTGAAACTTTCATCTATTCAGCACACCGTGAGCCCGAAAAAATTAAAGCATTACTTGCCAAGGCAAAGGGCGAAAATGTCATAGCAATAATCGCCGGTGCTGGCTTGGCTGCCCACCTGCCAGGTTTTGTCGCATCCCAGACAGACATCCCGGTTTTGGGTGTGCCCTTACCAGGTTCGACACTGGGTGGTATTGATTCATTGCTTTCGATCGTCCAGATGCCATCAGGTGTGCCAGTCGCATGTTTCGGGATCGGAAAACACGGGGTGAAGAACGCGGCGCTATTTGCCGCGCGACTATACCATCTTTTAGATAAAAAGTAATAAAACCTTAGTTTTTTAATTAACTCCTATGTTGATAAATATCAAAGATACAAAAGAGTTTTATTCCCGGATCATAGAGAATCTTAAAAAGGGACGGATCATAGCATTACCCACGGATACAATATATGGTTTTGCAGTTGATGGGGTCAATACAAAGGCATTGGAAAGATTAACGAAAATCAAAGAGCGCGAAGATAAGCCGTTTACATTCTTCACATCAAGGAATCGTATAGAAGATTATGCACATATTACCAAAAGAAATATCATTGAGTGTTTTGTGCCCGGACCGATTACCGTCATATTGAGAAGAAACAAGGGGAAACCATTGCCCGTGGAAAAAGATAAGATCGGTATCAGAATTCCGCAGGTTGATTTTATCATTAAACTTCTGAGTAAATATGATAACCCCTTGGCAGTAACGAGTGCAAATCGATCAGGAGAGTTAACACTCCATTCAGCTTTGGATATTGTCGAGCAATTCCCCGGAGTCGATCTGGTTATCGATGGCGGTAGGCTTATTTCAGAGCCATCGACAGTTATTGATCTTGCGACTACGCCACCGGTCGTAAAAAGAAAAGGAGTTGTCCCGATCCTTGAAATAGAAAGAGTCTATGGACACAATATAATGCTCGAGCATTCCCTTAAATTCAACGTGCTTTTTGTATGCAGCGGCAATACTTGCCGAAGCCCTATGGCCGAAGGTCTTCTAAAAACTATGGTCGATGAAGACTACTGTGTTGTCAAATCAGCTGGCACATTACCGATGAACGGGCTGCCGCCTTCAGCGAACAGTGTGCAGGTCGTTAAAGAGTACGAGGGGTCTATTAGGGATCACTTATCTCAAACCGTGAGTAAAGAATTGATAGGCTGGGCTGATTTGATCCTGGTAATGGGTTATAAGCATTTCCAGCACATTATTGATATCCAACCCGCGGCTGTCATTAAAACCTCACTTCTAAAAGAATATAAAAGGAAAGTCAAGTATAATGAAATTTCTGACCCGGTCGGGCAGGATATCGACGCTTACCGGGATAGCGCAGAGAGTATGCTGCCTTCACTCAAACTCATTGCGCGAGATATCAAGAGAAGATTTGAAAAAAGAGTAAAGAGTAAGGAGTAAGGAGTAAACAGTATGGAGTATTGGAATACGAATACGACACACGAATCACGAATACGGAGCAATAATCTGTAATCATATGAAGGTATTATTAGCCGGCTTTAATGTCGACCTCGATGCGCTTAAAGAATACAAGAAAAAGAACGTTATTTTAACACCCGAGTCGATATCCGCAGCTTATGCCCGGATCAGCCGAAGTCCTAAAGAAGTAGATAAACTGAGACAGGAATCAAGAAAAGAGGTCGCTAAAGCGCGGCGTTCTAACCGGACGATTATTTTTGAGATGGGGCACCATTCAGTCGCCGAACACGCAGTCTTTAATTTTGATATAATCGGTATTTCACGTATCGCCATCGAAGAACTCGAAAAATTCCGTTTGTGTTCTTATACGGAAAAATCCCAGCGTTATGTAAGATTAAAAGGTGATTTTGTCATTCCCGAAGAATTAGCTAAATCCGATTTAGTCGATGAGTACTGTGCGATGATAAAAATCCAGAACGACACTTATAAAGGACTATGTGAAAAAATCAGTGCCCATAACATCGAGAGACTTTCCGGTAAAGAAATAAACAAAAAACAGACGAAGATATTATATAATTTAGCCAAGGAGGATGCAAGATATATCCTTTCTATGGCGACACAAACCCAGGTCGGCGCGACGATAAATGCACGTAACCTCGAATTAATGATCAGGCGATTTGCTTCCCATAATTTAAAGGAGGTCAACGAGCTTGGACAAAAATTCTATGCATTAGTACACAAGATCGCGCCTTCGATCATATTATTCCATAAAGCCAATGACTATGACCAAAAAACATACCCTGGTTTGCAGAAACACATGAGAAATTTTGAGGTTGAGAAGATCAGAAATTCTGAAAAGAAAAAAAACAGTGACGTTGAGCTTGTCGATCATACGCCAGATGGAGATAATAAAATACTCACGGCACTTTTATTCAAGTCGTCGAAATTAACTTATAAACAGGCACTACAAGCTATAAAGAAGATGTCAAAAAAGAAGAAAATTGAATTTTTTAAGAAAGCATGTTCTAATATGGAGTTATACGATGTCGCATTGAGAGAATTTGAATATGCTAAGCTGACGTATTCCTTGATCGTTTCTGCTGGTTGTTTTGGCCAGCTTAAGCGCCACCGTCTTGCTTCAATAACATGCCAGGATTATGACCCCGCACTCGGTTTTACGATCCCCGATTCAGTGATAGATGTCAATGAGGAGAAAAAATTTGTTGATATAATAAAGAAATCCGAAGAAGTCTACGAAAAAATAGAAAAAAAACACCCGCATCTTGGTGCATACATCCTCACTAATGCGCACCGCAAAAGAGTACTTTTAAGAGTCAATCTCAGAGAGCTCTATCACATATCCCGTTTGCGCGAAGATCCTACAGCACAGTGGGATATAAGAGATAAAGCAAAAAAAATGTCGGCACTTGCCAGAAAGGTCATGCCCATAACCGCGTCACTGCTCGCAGGCAAATCAGATTATCCAAAGATCTACAAAGCTGTATATGGAAAAAACCCAAAGATAACAGAAGTTCCCCCGTTATAATTATATAATCCTTGACACCTACACTGTATCGTTGATAATAAGGCAAGGAGAGGATCATGAAAAAAAATATGCTCCTTTTGATTGTTTTGCTCGGCAATTCACTTTTTGCTGCAAATTATTTTGTCGCACCGTGGGGTAATGACGGTTATAGCGGGCTCTCATGGGATTCTGCCTTTGTGACCCTACAGCATGCTGCAGATATCGTTGTACCGGGTGATTCCGTATTTGCTGAGAGCGGCGCGTATGTGGGTTTTGACTTGAGGACCAGCGGTACGATGTCGCTGCCCATAGTTTTTATCGGTTATGGCGATACAACGACGATCATTACCCAAAATAACGAGACTCCGGACGGTATAAATATTGAAAACGCTGATTGGGTCGTGATCGATGGTTTTTATGTCGTCGGCATACAAAGAGCCGGTATCCGGGTTGCAGTGTCCGAGCATGTCGTTGTAAAAAACAATGTATGCAGTAATAATGGAACATGGGGGATTTTCACGGGCTTTGCTGATTTTGCAGTCATTGAAAATAATCTGTGTATGTATTCACAGCAAGAACACGGCATTTATTTTTCCAATAGCGCCGACCATCCGACAATAAGATACAATACTTGCCATCACAACAACGCAAATGGCATCCACATGAACGGTGACGAGTCTATGGGTGGTGACGGGCTGATAACCGATGCCACGGTTGAAGGAAATATTATATATGAAAATGGCCAGGCCGGAGGCTCCGGGATTAATTGCGATGGTGTTGCCGATTCAAAGATCTTCAATAACCTTTTATATATGAATCATGCAAGCGGTATCAGCCTTTACCGCATAGACGCTTCAGCTGGTTCCTATAATACAAAGGTTTTTAATAATACGATAATCAATGCATCAGACGGAAGGTGGTGTCTGAATATCAATAATGGTTCTTATGCAGATACAGTTTATAATAATATCCTGATCAATCTCCACACCTGGCGCGGCAGTATCGCTATAGATGCTTCTTCACTTTCTGATTTCTGCAGTGACTATAATATCGTCGTTAATAGGATGAGTAATGACGGCGGTAATACGAGCATGTCACTCGCTCAGTGGCAGGTATTGGGTTATGATCTCAATTCGTTCCTTGCCGACCCTCTTGATAGCATTTTTACTGACTGGTCAGGTGGTGATTACCATTTACAGGATAATTCCCAGGCCATCGATGCGGGCACTGATCTGGTCAGTCTGGTAGTTCAATATGACCTCGATGGTGTTATAAGACCCCAGGGTGCAGGATATGATATCGGCGCTTATGAAAAACTGCAAACCGGGATTTTCCAGGTGCATGATCTAAACAAATCTGGATTCTGCATAATCCACCAGGCATCGAAAAATATACTATTCAAAAACCTAAGTAACGGCGATATGATCAAGCTTTATAATACCCAAGGTCGATTGATCCGTGATTCAGGCAGAATATCTTGTGCTGAATATGAATTACACACGAGGAGTTTGGCAAATGGTGTTTATTTCTGTGTTATTCACCGGGGATCACAAATACTCAAAGGCAAGATAGTCTTGATTAGATAGTCAATTCATAATTTGATATACACTCTATTTCTATGTCATTTCCCCTATTACAGTTACTGTGTCATTCCCCGATTTAATCGGGGAATCCATTTTCTTATTTTGACAATACAAATACCTGGTGATATAATCAATAGTAGAGGGAAATATATTGAAAAGAATTGTATTCGTTGGAATACCATTATTGACTACATTGTTATTTGCACAAACACCTGATACGCTGTGGACCAAGACGTATATTGGGATTGAAAACGATGGGGGCTTCTTAAAATCGCACCTGATACCTTTGCTGTGGAAGAAGCAAAGGGAAATATCATAGCAAATCACTCACTTGGTGCGTCAATCTTACAAGGATCATTAATCCTACCCGAAGGCAAAACCTGCAAAGTTTTTGACATCATAGGACGAGTAGTATTACCTCAACATATTAAACCAGGGATTTATTTTATTGAGGTCGATGGAAAGATCACACAGAAAGTTATTAAGATTCGTTAGATAACGCGTAAAACAGTAGTGTCTTAATTTATTTGTGACAACGTTGACACGGAAATATTGTTGATTATAATAGAGTGCTTAGTAGATAGCGCCGGGATGGCGGAATTGGGAGACGTGCTAGGTTCAGGACCTAGTGCCTGAAAGGGCGTAGGGGTTCAAATCCCCTTCCCGGCATATGCCACCTTTGGTGGCATCGATTACAATGATAACGACAGATTACAGTGATGTAGTATTTCAATGAAAAAACACTTAATTCAAGCTGGGCGAATTTTATTTAAATACCGCGCATTTATCGCGGTTCCTTTTTTTATCCTGCTCTTTATCTTCTCAAAGCCTGCGCCTATCAAAGTCATCCCTTATTTTATAATATTTATCGGCTTGTTCATAAGAATCTGGGCAGCGGGCTATATCGGTCAAAAGGCCCGGGCAACAGGATTTACCACTGGATGCAGGATAATGAACGCGCCCTATAAATATTTGAAACATCCTTTATATATTGGAAATTTCTTTCTTGTTTTGGGCATTGTTATACTTTTTAATCCGGCAACATGGTTTGCTGTTTTGCTCATGATACTATTCTTGCTTATATATACAGTGATCATTATAAGCGAATTACATTATTTAAAGGATTTGCCCAAGATAAAAGCACAATTTAAGTTGACGAATTGCAAAGGTGAGATATCAACGATAGTCATTGTTATAATTATTCTCATCATCTACCATATTTTAACATATACCATAAAATAATAATACCTATTTGGTAGATGTATTAACGAATAATGTGGAGATTTATCTGTTGATGTTTAGTAGTTGTCGATATCCAGATCGTTTATTTTATTGAAATCATCCTGATAATCAAAACCGCCTTCAAAACTATGGACGTCGCATGAATCCTGTGGTTCAGTGCCGGCGATAAAGACTTCTTCACTTACATTCGGACAAAACTGCCGTGCTAAAAGACCGGTTTGTGAACAGACCTTGCGATCGACCAGGCCGCTCGGTTTAGGGAACACGCCATGGGGTGGTTTATCTATTACTTTCATGAGGTCACCCCATATCGGTGAAGAAACATTGCCGCCCGTTGCGCCTCTGAATATCCGGTCATTGTTATCATTTCCAACCCAGACACCGCAGATGTATTTTGGTGTATAACCGATAAACCAGGCATCAGAGTAGTTGTTCGTTGTACCTGTTTTTCCGGCCGCAGGTCCTGTATAGTATCTTCTGATATAATAGGCTGTACCACCGTCGACAACAGAGCACATCATATTGGTCATGATATAACTTATCTGGGGAGACAATATCTTTTCAGGGATGGGGTTATTCATTTCAATGATCGTACCATCACGGTCAGTTATCTTGCGGATATATGTCGTTTCCAGCCTTTCACCAAGATTGGCTATTGTACCGACCGCGCCGACCATTTCTATGAGACTAACATCGCAGGAACCAAGCGCTAGAGATACAACCGCGAGCAATGGCGAATTGACACCAAGGTTATGTGCATACTGGACAACGAGCTCAGGTCCGATATTGCGGATCAAACGTATCGCCGCGAGATTTCTGGAATGTTTCAGTGCCTGTTTTATGGTTATCGGACCCATGAACTTACGGTCGTAATTCGAGGGGCGATATATACTGTCCATACCCGGTACTTCAAGTACGATCGGTAGATCGAGCACGACATCAGACGGCGTAAACCCATTATCGATCGCCGCGGTGAAGACAAACACCTTAAAAGCACTTCCTGCCTGACGTGTTGCTTGCGTGGCCCGATTCCATTTACTCTGGGCAAAATCACGGCCACCGACCAGGGCTTTGACCTCACCAGTATGATAATCCATCACTGCTATTGCGCCCTGGAGATAGGGTGAATATGTTAATGTATCAGGGATACCTATCGAATCGTATTTTGCTTTGGTTTCTTTAAAGTGATAATCTTTTTCGATCTGAACCAGGTGCTTTTCCATTATTTCTTCAGCTGCTTTTTGGATTTCCGTGTTCAACGTCGTGTAAATATGGGCACCGCTTCGATACAGGAATTCTGGTCCATATTTGAGTTCAAGATACCTTCTAATCTCTTCAACATAATATTCGCCAAAACGCTTCTGCGGTTTATGTTCGATGACGATAATCGATTCAGCTACTGCTTCCTCGTACTGGCTATTCGAAATAAGATTATTTTCAAGCATTACTTTAAGCACAAGGTCTCTTCTTTGTCTGGCAATATCAGGATGCTTGTATGGCGAGTAATTTTCCGGCGATTTTGGTAAGGCGATCAAAAGAGCACATTCCGTAAGCGTTAATTCAGTGATATCTTTGTCAAAATAATATCTTGCCGCAGTAGCTACGCCGTACCTGCCCTGACCAAAATTTATTTGGTTCAAATACCGCTCCAGGATTTCGTCTTTAGTATAAGCCCGTTCAATACGAATAGCCAATGCCATTTCCTTGAGTTTTCTGTCCATGGTCTGTTCAAGCGTAAGGAACATATTCCTGGCCAATTGCATCGTTATCGTACTTCCGCCCTGGACAACACTCATATGCAGAATATTTGTGATCAACGCCCGAACCAGGGCGAGAATATCAACACCCCAGTGTTTGTAGAACGTTTTATCCTCAATACAGATCACCCCGTCTTTTAAGTAATCCGGGACCCGTTCTATTTGCGCTAATTCCCGTCGTTCAATAAAAAACTCGCTGATCAGGTTATCATTATCATCATAGACTCTCGATGAAACCGGTGCCATGAAGAATGATATCGATTCTGTAGGCGGTAGATCCTGGACGATCGACAGATAGCCCCCGGCACAAAGACCGAGAAATAACGAGATCAATATGATTATCGCCCAACGAACGCGATGGCGTTTATTTGAGCGCGTGTTTATTTTTTGCATCGAATTTATAAATTCTAGTGGGATCGATACGGAGAGTGAATATTTCTCCAGTATGCGGTATCTGCCCTTCAGGTAAGCAGGCGGATAGAGCTATTTTCCCCCGACGACCATATATATAATGTTCATTGCCAAGTGGTTCTACGACATCGATCGTGATCTTAATAGTCGAACCTTTCTTCGTTGAAAAATCCGTTGGTCTTATGCCGATGGTCATCTCCTGACCAACATATTTAACGAATTTGCGGTTTAGTTTTAGCACGATATCTTCATTTTCAAAAATAATCTCCTTGCCTTTTCTTTTGATCCTTCCGGTCATGAAATTCATCGGTGGAGTGCCGATAAATCCAGCGACAAAGCTGTTCTTTGGTTCCCGATACAACTCGCCCGGGTCAGCTACTTGTTGTATTTCACCGTCTTTGATCACAATAATCTTCTGTCCCAGAGTCATTGCCTCGATTTGATCATGCGTTACGTAGATGATTGTCGCCTGAAGTTTTCTGTGGAGCCTCGAAAGTTCGGCGCGCATCTGTACTCGCAGTTTAGCATCGAGGTTAGATAGAGGTTCATCAAAAAGAAAGAGTTTTGGTTGTCTTACTATCGCCCGACCGACCGCGACGCGTTGGCGCTGACCTCCGGATAATTGCTTTGGTTTTCTCGCCAGAAGATCATCAATACCCAGAATCACCGCCGTTTCATTGACCCTTTTTTTAATTTCGTTTTTTGGATATTTGCGCATTTTTAGTCCGAAAGCCATATTATCGAAGACATTCATATGCGGATATAACGCATAATTTTGAAAGACCATCGCAACATTGCGGTCCTTTGGCGAAAAATCATTGACACAGCTGCCATCGATATAGATCTCTCCTGAGGTTAGTTCTTCAAGGCCAGCGATCAAACGTAATGCCGTGGTTTTACCACAACCAGAAGGACCGACGAGAACAGCGAATTCTTTATCGCATACTTCAAAGGAAAGATCCTTTGCTGCATAGACATTCTTGTCGTATATTTTGGTGACCTTATTTAGTTGGAGTCTCGCCATGCTTCCAGATAATACTCAATATCCGTATCAGGGTATTTCGGAGTTCTTTTCTCGATACGACAATGTCGATCATCCCGTGGGCTAGCAGATTCTCTGACCGCTGTAATCCCGGTGGAAATTTCTCACCGATGGTTTGTTCCGCGACCCGGGCACCGGTAAATCCAAGCAAAGCGCCGGGTTCGGTAATAATAATATCGCCTAAAGAAGCATAAGAGGCCATAACACCGGCTGTTGTCGGGTGGGTGAGGATAGAGATGTAAGGCAGTTTATTCTGAGCCAGGAGGGCCAATTCCGCGGATGTTTTTGCCATTTGCATTAAAGATAATATCCCTTCTTGCATCCGGGCACCACCCGATGCCGACAGGATTATCAAAGGCAGTTTTTTCTCGCGTGCTGTCCGAATAGCCCGGGCTATTTTTTCACCTATTACTGAACCCATACTACCACCCATAAAAGCAAAATCCATTGCCGCAAAAACAACTTCTATACCGCCGATCGTAGCAAGACCATAGACGACGCCTTCTTTCATGCCGGTTTTTTCCTGGGCGGTTTTGATTTTTTTCTTGTATTCAGGAAAGTCTAGAGGATCCAGGGCTTCGAGGTTCTCGTCTTTTTCATTGAGATGAGCATTGTCAAACAATAGGGAGATGTACTTACGGTTATTTATCCTGAAATGAAAATTGCATTTTGTGCAAATCCACAGATTTTTCTCGAGTTCCTTACGATAAAGGATCTCCCCGCAGGTTTCACATTTAACCCATATTCCGTCGGGGAGTTTTAATTTCTCTTCCGGCTTTGCTTTTACCTTTTTCTTAAACCACATAGGCTTTATTTTAACTTAAATTAGGAAAATGTCAAGATAAGCTGCTAGCGCGGTACTCTGAAAATAAGGACAATACCAACGATACCAAAGAGCATATTGGGAAACCAGGCAGCTAGAAAGGGGTCTATTAAACCCGCGACTCCATAAGCACGACATGACTGTATGAGGCCCCAATAAGTAAAGGCAAGAGCAACACTTATGCCCAGTCCTATGGCAATACCTCCCTTTTTTAATACCACAGAAAGAGGAAGGGTTATCAGGAGGATTATCAGCGTGATTATCGGGTAGGAAAAACGATAATTCAGTTCCACCTCTTCTTTTGCTACGTTTTCACCGCCCCTTGCTCGCTTCTGGACAAACCGGTAGATCTCTATAAAATTCATTTCTTCAAGCGGCTTTATTCTTTTTAAAAAATCTTCTGGTTTTTCCTGTAATTCCGGCATTTCCAGAACTTTGTAGGACTTTACAGTTTCATTTCCCTGGTCATCGAATTCACGGAACGTTGCTTCGCTGAATTTCCATGAGCCGTCATAGATCGCAGCATCAGCATCGATCCTCTTTTTAATCTTATTTTCCCGAGAGATCTGCCATAAGATAACGACATTGATTCTCTGTGTTGAAGAATCAAATTTTTTGATGAAATAGATCCAATTATTCTCACCATTATAGAAAAAATTACTTCGAGTGTTCTGTGGTCGCTTGGGCCGCTTGTCGATTTTCTCCTGTTGGTGCGTGAACAACTGTGCGTGGGACCAGACCCCCACGGTTTCCTGAAAGACAAAGGTCAGTAAACAGATCACGATCCCGGCGAAAAGGATCAAGTAAAAAAGGCGATTCGTATTCAAACCGCACGTTTTCAAAGCGACCATTTCCTTATTTTTGGTCATAATCCCAAAAACAAAAAAGACCGCCATTATCGACGCGACCGGAATGAGAAGCACAATATAAGACGGAGTCAGGTATAAATAATAGATGAGGATATCTTTTGCTAGAGCATCTTTGACCAGAAATTTCCCCAGATTATCAAACAGGTTTATGATTATATATATGAATATTAGGACAGCGAGACAGATAAACAGATACTTTACGAAATTTCTAAGTACATAACGGTTAATGACTTTCATTTTAATAATTTTCTAAAAGGAGATCTCTCGTATTCGGCGAGCAGAAATAAATATACGCCAGAGACAAAAAGCACAATATTGGGCAACCACATCGCCCAGTAAGGCGAAAAGCCGCGGCGATCAGCAAATTCCTCGCCGGCTAGGATAAGGATGTAATAGGAAGAAAACAACAGGATGCCGATAAGTACGCCGGCGATCCCGCCACGACGGAAAAGATAACCTAAGGGCGCACCGATCAGGACAAAAAGGATACAGGCGACAGCTAATGAGAATTTTTTATTGAACTCAACGATATATCGAGAAACCCTTCTCTCTTTGCCCTTTATAACGTTTATTTTTTTCTCGATCTTAAAACGCGCGGCATCGAGGTTGCTGACATTACCATTAACGAATCCGGTAATCGCCTCACTGCCAATGGCGGCTATTTCATCATTTAAAACCGCGATCTCTTTTCTCGCTTCGTCAATTTTCGCCCGAAGTCCAAAGACATTCAACTCATTTTGATTCCGGCTTGTTCGTTCTTTTCTTATGAGTTCAGTATTTACCGCCATGTTAATTGTCTGTTTGCTGAAATCTGTTTTCTGGTATTTGATCTCATCGATAAGCTGGTGTAATTCACCATTGTAGAGAGTGAATTGAAGTATGCCCTCATCTTCAAAATCATTAAGATCCCCGTTGGGCGCGGTCATCATCAAATTATTACGAAGATCATAGATCGTAATATCATAGAGTTTCGAACGATGTTCGTCTTTTCTACCTACATAAACCATATAACCGGGAAACTCATTTGTAAAGACACCTTCAGGTAATCTTATCGCTGGTCTTTTACGCGAGACATCGAGCATAAGATTCCTTACGCGATGGTTAGATTCTGGGAGAATGAAGCTGTTGAAAAAGATAAGAAAGAGCATAAAAATAAGAGTAGCTATTAAAGGCGTCTTCATGAGCGAAAAGAAAGTCTGACCACTGACCTTTAGAGCGAGAATTTCATTGTCCTGGGCAAAGCGTCCGAAGGTCATGACGATAGCGACAAGAATCGCCATTGGTGCAGTATAAGAAATGATCAAGGGCAGTGTATAGACGAGTATCTGACCGACGATGTCAAAAGGTAGGCCTTTTCTTACAAAAAGATCAATAAGGCGGAACAGTTGATCCATCAGCAGGATAAAGGTTAACGCGATCAAAGAAAAAAAGAAAGGGGGTATGAACTCGCGAAGGAAATAGCGGTCTATTAATCTATTCAATCAATCCTCTCTTTTTGAGTTGCGCAACTCCGGTCACTGCTGAGGTGAGCGGTGCCCACTTGCCGGGATCAAGATCGGCATTGAAAGGCATGATCCCAAGGTGAACAAGTCTCATATAGGGGATGTAAAGATATGAATTATTTTGTATTTTTTTCATAGCAAAGAAATCTTTAGGATAGATCGGGTCAACCAACCGGTCAAAAAGAATGATCAGATTACCATTTGTCAGGGTATCATACTCATAGAATTTACTGTCCGGGAATAATGGTAAGTAGTTTTCCGATACCGCAAAGACCATCGGGTCAGCGTATATTGGACGATCACTTGCACCACACACGATTTCTGCAAAAAGCCTTCTGGTGAGAGTGTATTTTTCATTGACAACGCGATTGATCGACGGCTGCAAGCCGTTGAGAAAAGCAAACATTTCCTGGTATTTCTTGTTTCTTCGATAAAAGAGAAACAGATTCAAATATGCATTTTCGTCAGTACTACCGATATTGATCAATTGTTCCAAAACATGCACGGATTTAATCTCATCTTTGAGCTTCTTATAGCAATCATATAGATAATACAAGGTAGTCTGGGATTCTGGATGTTCATTATAATAAGCGTCGAAGTGGATTACCGCTTGTTGGTAATGGTCTTTTTGATACTCGATCAACCCTTTTTCAAACTCGCTTCGGCGTTTGAAAAATGTTGAGCAGCTTATGCAAATGAGGAGTACTAAGGTCCAAAAATAATGGCGAGACGGCATTCTCTTAAAAGGTTCAAGTTATTTTTCGAACCGTGTATGCGTTGTCCATTCGAGACAGTAACTTTGATATCGGTTCGCGAGCTACCGACGACATCGGTTGCCCTAATTCTAAGGGGGTTTTGCCCGATTCTCGGATCATTGTGCGGTTCTTGCATTGTGTAAAGGACTAAACCCTGATCGATAATGAAATTCTGGTCAGCAAAATTCACCGAGTATATCTCATCCAGAGCCTCATTATAAATCTTTGGGAAAAGACATGGTTTCAAGTTGAGACCTCGACAATCGATGATAATACCGGTATACACAGCAGTTTCAATCTGTTTCGGAACAAGCTTTATGTCCGGATGCACTGGTTTACCTTCAGGCCATTCCTGGCCGCAGTAAGGACACAGCATGGGCACAACGAGTTTTACCGGCGAGGGTTTCGGCAAGATATAGAGCATTATTTTATTAGTTAAAGAAAGATTGTAGACATATTCGGTACTGCCGTCGGTCAGGTAATTCTGCTTGAGAACACGGTATTCTGCAAGAAGGCTGGATACTTGATCACTGTATTGAGTATTGGTCTTGAGAAAATCCCTGACCAACATGCTTTGATCGTATTGCAGATTGCTGAATTCTTTTTTCAAAAGATCAAATGCAGTTACCTGGTCAGTTGCTGATGCCTTGAGTGTGTAAGTTTCCCAGTCCATATCTCCGGAAGTCGGTCCGGTAGCAAGAAGACAAAATAAAATAAAGAAAAACTTCAATTTCAACATAATACCTCCATGCGATCCATATATGGATCGCAGCTAATAGTAGATAGCTTCTGGCAGATAACCGATAACGAGTCTCTTATAAGCCATTAACTATGAGCTATCTGTGGTGTCACTTTGGGTGACACGCCACATACACAGCGGGCGACGGGATTCGAACCCGCGACCCTCGGCTTGGGAAGCCGATGCTCGACCCCTGAGCTACACCCGCAACTTTGCAAAAATTATATGCCAAATGCTTAACATGTCAAGATTAATGATTTTTAAAAAAGATATTTAACACAAATAGACCAGTTTGAAAGAATATTTAGATGCTCCTGGTTGCACAAGTCGATCGATAGATCTTTATTAGGCTGCCAGCCGATACCGAAAGAATAATTATAGCCAAACTCGTGAGTGATATCTTCCTGAATAAGCCCGGTATCATTTGACTCTCTTAATCTTGTAAAATCATAAACAAAACTCGTGCCGAAACGCACATAGACTTTGTTGATCAGGTATTCAACAGCCAGCGGGATCCTCATGCTATTAGTGATCGCCTTGAGAATGTTATCGGTTACATAATTATGCGTCGGTTGATAGACGAAATCATTGCGCAGTCCGATGGCAAAAAAACCATTCTCGGTCAAAGGACATACTCTTGCCCAGCCGAATCGGGATATAAAGGTATTCCCAAAATATTTGATTTTCCTTTCATGATCTGCGATATCGCTGTAGATAGAATAGGGCAAGGAATTTATCTCGGCCCTTGATATTGGACCGCCGAGAGTAAGATAGCATGATGTAAACCGCTTATCATTTGGCGGAGTCATACCAACATAATACAGTCCGATGCGTCCACTTGTGATCCCGATGCGTTGGTTATAGTTATCAATATGATTGTACTGGTCAACCCTTTCGTAAAAGCCAGCGGCAACTTTGAAGTCAATATCTACTCTACCGATAAAAAAAGATGTTTGAGCTCTTATAAAGTATTCAAGGTCCTTGAACAAATGATTATTATATGTTTGCGCATTATCTAATTCATAACGGCGGATGCAACCATCATTGGAAAAATTCCAGACTTCATCTTTGATCCTGACCATCCAGAGGTCTTCGAATTCTATCGTATAATCTTCAGTGCTTTGCCAGCCCGGATAACTCTGTTCGAGTTCATAATCATATTCTAACCAGTACCTTGCGAGAACACCCATACGCCGTGAACATAACAGTATACTCAAGGGCGTTGGTTCACTTTCATCATAGGCTATACCGATCATTTTTGCACAAAAACACTGCGGGCTGCGATAGAGATCAGTCTGATAATCAGGGATAAGCCAGGCAAGATCAGTACCCAGAGCTTTAATCCGGGATGAGAACTCTAAGGCATGAGTTGAACTTATCAGAAGAACCAAACATATTGCAGAATATCTCATGATTTCCTCCTCTTTACTTGAATTTATCGAATTAAGTGTAATGAGGAAAGTCTGATTGTCAATATAACCGATTGACAGCAGATGGTTTCTTATTATAATTCCCTCAGGTCCTATTAGAAGAAAGGAGGTTGATAGAATGAAGTACCAAAGACATCTTTTAATAGTATTGCTTTTGGCGGTGTTTTTTATCTGCTGCGACAAGAAAGATGACCGTCAAAAAGCAGGTGACTATACTCCTTTGGCTGAACAATTTGTCAAGCTGCTAATTAATGAAGAGTATGAAAAAGCCATACAGAGTTTTGATGATACCATGAAAAACACCTTACCGTCAGATAAACTTGAAATTGCATGGCAGAATTTGATCACCCAGGTGGGTCATTATAAAAGGCAGCTCGGTGTGCGTCAGACAAAAGAGCAGGGTTATGATATAGTTTTTGTATCCTGCGAGTTTGAAAAAAATAATGCAGATATTAAGATAGTATTCAATAATACGAAAGAAATCGCCGGATTGTGGTTTGTTCCGCCGATAGAATACAAACCATGACAATATTTTGGTTAGGGGTGAACCCTAAACATAAGTGATAACGAGGGCAGGTTCACCCTATGGAGTGTCCTGTCAGTTAATAATAATAAGAGGAGTTTTTCTCGTAACTATGTCAAAATCCGTGGTAAAAGCACGGCTTTGACCTTAAGGTAATGCTTGACGACTGGGGGAAAATCAGTATAATTGTTAATGGATAGCATAAAATATAAACAAGGCATTACATTTGATGACATTCTATTAATCCCCCAGTATTCTGAGACCCTACCCCGTGATTGTGCGGTCGAAACAAAATTCTCAAGGCATATCAGTCTGAATATTCCGATTGTCAGCGCGGCGATGGATACTGTAACTGAATCAGCTATGGCGATCGCCGTTGCTCAGCACGGGGGGATCGGAGTCATTCACAAGAATATGTCAGTCAAAAGACAGCAGAATGAAGTCAGGAAAGTAAAACGCGCGCGCGGAGGTATGATCGTAGATCCGATAACTGTTTACGAGGATTCACCCATACGTGCAGCCAAGGAAATCATGGGTAAATATGGTATTTCCGGTGTTGTCGTCCTCGATAAAAAAGAACAGATCGTTGGGATCTTAACGAATCGAGATATCATCTTTGAAAGGAATCTCTCCAAGAAAGTCAAGGATATAATGACGCGCGAGAAATTGATAACGGCGCCTGAAGGAACGAGTCTGGAAAAAGCACAGCGCATCCTTAAAAAACATCGTATAGAAAAGCTGCCGATCGTGAGTAAGTCCGGTAAACTAAAAGGATTGATAACTGTCCGCGATATAATAAAGAAAGTGGAGCACCCAGATGCTACGGTCGACAAATTCGGTCGCTTGTGCTGTGCCGCAGCGATAGGTATCGGCCGGGACACAGAGGATCGTGCGAACGCTCTTGTTGAAGCGAATGTCGATGCTCTGGTCATAGACACAGCTCATGGTCATTCAAAAAGCGTTATTGATGTGGCCAAACGCATTAAGAAATTCTTTCCTAAAACGGAACTCGTTGTCGGCAATGTTGCGACTGCTGAAGCAACCAGGGAGTTAGTAAAACTCAATGTCGATGGCATAAAGGTCGGGATTGGCCCTGGCTCGATTTGTACAACCAGGGTTGTTGCCGGTATTGGTGTTCCTCAGGCGACTGCTGTAGCGGATTGCGCACGTACAATAAAAGAGAAACAGATCCCGATCATTGCCGACGGTGGCATAAGGTATTCAGGTGATATTGTAAAAGCCCTTGCATGCGGCGCAAGCAGCGTTATGATCGGTAACCTTTTTGCCGGTACAGAAGAGAGTCCGGGTGAGCGGATATTACTTGAAGGTCGGCGTTATAAGGAGTATCGCGCGATGGGTTCATTAGGCGCTATGCCCAAAGGCTCAGCTGACCGTTATTTTCAAGAATCCGCGAAGAAATTTGTACCTGAGGGAGTAGAAGGGAGGGTACCATATCGGGGGATGGTTGAAGATGTTATTTTTCAACTCGTTGGCGGGCTCAAAGCTGGTATGGGATATTGCGGTGCAAAGAACATCAATGCACTTCAGAAAAAGGCAAAGTTTATTCGGATAAGTTCGGCTGGTTTGAGAGAAAGTCATCCACACGATATAACGATTACGAAAGAATCACCAAACTATGAAATCCGAGGCGTATAAGCCTGCCTTTACGAAGATCGCCCCATATTATGATACTTTAATGTCTTTTGTTAATTACCCTGCCTGGGTCACATACATCGAGAATATACTGGCTCTTTATAATATTCAAGAAAAAAGGATCTTTGATCTAGCGTGCGGAACCGGTATTTGCCTTGATTTATGGTCAAAAAGAGGATATGAAGTCTATGGACTCGATAAATCAATGGATATGTTGTCGGTTTGCAAAGAACGGTTCATACATATGCAAAGAGGTTCAGTAAATCTGGTGAATGGAGATATGAGGCATTTTGCGTTTTCTTCCAAACTGCCGATCATTACCTGTCTTTACGACAGTCTTAACCATCTGATCACGGTCGATGACCTGTTCAGCTGTTTACAAAGTGTCTATGATACTCTGAAAAGAGGGGGTATTTTTATTTTTGATATGAATACAATTCACTGCCTACGCGATGAATGGGGTAATAGTGATTTCTACCGACGAGACAGTAACATAGATTCAGTATGGTCAAACAGTTTTGACCCGGTTACCTATACATCTACCTTGAAGCTCACACTGAAGATCCAGGAAAATGGTGCGACAAAAACCGTAAATGAATTCCACCAGGAACGCGGTTATCGATTATCATTAATTAAAGATATGCTGGCGAAAGTCGGTTTCAGGGTAGATTTGTACCGGCATCTAACATTTGAGCCGGCACAGGAGAGTGATCTGCGTATTATGGGAGCTGCCGAGAAATGATCGCGGATCTGCATATACATTCACGGTATTCAAGGGCGACATCAAAAGAAATGATGATCCCAAAAATTGCCGAATATGCGAAACTCAAGGGTATCAATCTGGTAGCTACTGGTGATTTTACGCATCCGGAATGGTTAAAGCAGTTAAAGGCGAATCTGGAAGAGGCCGGCAATGGGATTTATCAACACGGCGGCGTAAAATTCATATTGAATGTAGAGGTCAATAACATATACACCAAGAAAGGTAAATTACGGCGTTTACACAATCTAATTTTTGCTCCTGATTTTGCCACGGTCGAAAAGATCAACAGCTATTTGACTAAATATGGAAAACTCGCTTCGGACGGTAGACCGATTCTGTCACTTGATAGCCTTGAAATGTTCAAAGCGCTGCTCGATATTTCTTCAGACATAATGCTCATCCCGGCGCATATCTGGACACCGTGGTTTTCTATGTTCGGTTCCAACTCGGGTTTTGATACGATCGACGAGTGTTTCGGGGATCTGAAAGACGATATTTTTGCCATGGAAACCGGGCTGTCATCTGACCCGGCCATGAACTGGCGTTTGTCAGTACTCGATAATTATACCCTGGTGTCGAATTCTGATGCTCACTCACCTTCACGCCTGGGGCGTGAGGTCAATGTTTTTAAAGAAGACCTGGATTATTTCCAGCTTCGGGATGTACTAAAGCAAAAAGATAAAAGCAGATTTTTATATACGATCGAATTCTATCCAGAAGAGGGGAAATACCATTATGATGGACACCGTAAATGCGATGTCCGGCTGTCTCCGAAAGAAGCGCGATTCAACAATAATCTTTGTCCAGTCTGCTCACGCAGCTTAACGATCGGCGTACTGCATCGCGTTGAATCCCTTTCTGACCGTGATGAAGGTTTTGTCCCGGATAGTTCAATACCCTATAAAAAAATGATCCCTTTAGAAGAGATCATCGCTGAAGCAAAAGGGTGCGGACGCGACACGGTCGGCGTGAAAAACGAATACCGCAGACTGTGCGGCATCTTTGGCAATGAATTTGAAATATTATTACATGCCTCGGCCGATGAATTAAAAAATAATGCTGATGAGCGCATCGCCCTTGCCGTCGAACGCGTACGCCGGGGTGATCTTATAATAAACCCTGGTTATGACGGTGAATTCGGTACGGTGAGGATATTCGAAGAGCAAAAGCCAAAAGAATCACAATTAGGTCTGTTTTAAATTCCCCCTGTTACATTGCCTTTTAGAAAGCTGCTGTACAGTACCAGTAGTCGGGTTTCGGAACGTCCGTTGTTTGTTGTGAAACGTTCTGAATTTCCAATCTGCCGTCGCTTGACACGACCCTGAAATAACAGGCGCCGATCGGTATTTCTCCAAAGAATATCTTCAGGTAATAATCACCTAATACGTACGGACCAAAAACTTCAACGGAATAAGCGGTAATTCCTAATTGACCAGTGAATTCGATTTCAGTGCGAAGACTTGCTCCTTCATAGAACTCGTGATACAAAGGCAGGTCTTTTTCGAATCGATCGGTAAAATCTATTTGCATACGTACGCCGCAGAGGTTGCCATAGATATCGTAATAGGCAGCGGAAACCCAGGTATCCCATATATGTGGAGGTGCCATGAAATCATCGCTATGAATGTCAAACAAATTGGTTCTTTCACGGCAGCTTAACAGACAGAGTATCATAATAGGTAATATATAAGAAAAGCGCTTCATCTTATCTCCTCAAAGAATCGTTTTGATGCCTAATGACAATTTATTTCGGTAAGAATACTGGAAATCAAATGTTGGTGTGTGCTTTGCTGATTTTGATGCCTTAACATGCTTCAGTTGATAATACAGCGCCCGCAACGTAAATACCACTGCACCGACTGCGCAGATATTCCTTAGATTATCATAGCGTATTGTTTTATCCCAGTTTTCAATTGAGCTTCTTATTGAATCACTATAAATATAATCCTCGTACGCTTTTTTACCAAGGGTGTGGAAAATGCCTGTGCCGATCCCGAATCCAATACCAACAAAACCATTCAACAATACTTGTTTTGTGTAGCTCTTTGGTTTTACGACATTAGCCTGTTGTATTAAGGTATCAGCAGAGGTATTAAAACAAAATACAAAGATCAGTAAATGTGTCATTTTTCCCCCTTATCTCAGTATAATATTAAGAAACCCGATGTCAACCATGATCAATCAAATGTCCGTGCGGATCTTACTGCCCGATAATAAAATTGCGATTGGCTTGTGATTATTTATTAACTGATAAGATTACTGTATTGTTTATACGTAATTATTCTGCGATCGGCTTGATGACCCTGGCGCCATTATCATCTACAATCGCAAAGGTTGCTGCACCGATCGGTATGCCGCCAAAATAGACAGTCAAACAAAAAAGCCCGATATCATACGTGGCATATACATCCCGGTCATAGATACGATCACCATAATTCATCCGAACGTCAAAACTTGTCATCTCAGTCTTTACACTGTCGACAAATTCATAGAGTATATTATGTAAAATAGTTTCTTTTTCAAATTCTTCAACGAAATTTACAGTAAAATGAACGCCGATCAAAATCCACTGCTCATTATATATCGCTGAATCAGCAAGCGCGGAAAAGATAGCTGGAGGCGGTGTAAAATCATCACAGCCCGGATCGAACATATTGTCTCGTTCCCGGCACCCCGCCAGTAAAAGCAATAGCATTCCGAGGATTTTAACATTAGATCTCATACGATATCCTCACAACGCTTTTTGTATGCAGAACACCCATTTTGAAGTATCGATATATTTGAAGTCGAACAAGGACGGTGATTTGAGAGCGTCAGATTGTTTTGTCTGCCTGTTTTTTATGTGATAATACAAGGTTCGAGCAGCAAATAAAACAGCTCCGCCAGCACAGATATTGCGTACATTATCATTGAGTTTTGTTCTTTCCCAGTTTTCGACCGCCTCAGCGACGGTCGTGCTATTTTGATAATCAGTATAAGCGTGATTGCCGCGGAGATGAAAGATACCGGCTGTGATGCCAAGTCCAGCACTTAGAAAACCGTTGATAATAACCTGTCTAGAATGAGTCTTGCGCAATACTCGTTGATCGACTTGCAAGCTGTCATTATTTAGATTAAAAAAACAAAGAATGAGCATGCACTGCGCCATCAAACCTCCATTCGGTCAAGTATATATCAGTAAATCGTGAAGTCAAGACCAAGCTGAGATTAACGAATGAGTT
>Ga0307445_10000042_pt1 | contig 48989 bp, 44 predicted proteins | sample SalMarSW160330MG_FD_202147 | JGI IMG/M metagenome (GOLD analysis project Ga0307445, IMG submission 202147) | Salt marsh sediment microbial communities from the Plum Island Ecosystem LTER, Massachusetts, United States - SW1603-30 | ecosystem: Environmental > Aquatic > Marine > Intertidal zone >... | reverse complement strand
CAAAAATAATTCCAGATAGAGAAGTCACTTGTCAAGTAAATGTAGGCGATAACCTCGAAAAGGGATTAGTATATCTTACAATTACAGGAACTTCTGCAGAAGCTGGTGATGATGGTGAAGTTGGTCGTGGAAATCGATCGAATGGTTTGATCACTCCTTGCCGTACAATGAGTTTAGAAGCTGTTTGTGGAAAGAACCCGATTAATCATGTCGGAAAAATATACAATATCTTAGCAACAAACATGGCCAGAGCGATTGTAAACCGAGGAGAAGGAGATATCATAGAGGCACATGTTAAACTACTATCTCAGATTGGTCGTCCCATAACTGACCCTTGGATAAATTCAATTGAATTGATCCCAGCTGAAAATGTGAACTTTACAAGCATTGAAAAAATAGCGGCTGAAGTAAGTGAAGAAATGTTGAGAAAAGAAAGCTTAATACTTTTAAGAAAACGTTTAATAGAAGGGAAAGAACAAGTTTTTTAGAACTCTAATCAAACCTAATTTTTATTTTTACTATTTTTTTATATATAGATCAGAATTATATTATTTGTAGCAAGATGAAGTAATAATATTTAGATGTAATATTACAATGATCGAATAAATGCTATAAAATCAGTGGTTATGTTATGAGCTTAGATAAATGGATAAAAGATAATGGAGATAACAAAAAAGTTCAAAAGAAACCTCCAAAAAAAAGAAAAATAGAAGATAAAATTGAGGAATTCGAATTTCAACCACCAGTTGTAGAAACTAATAAGGACTCACATTTATTAACTAAATTTGTATTAACTTGTTCAGATTCGAAGTGTAAGTATAAAAAAATATTAAGAAAGAAAAACCTTAAAGATAACGATAAGATTTGCCCACGATGTAAGAAGGAAATGAAGGTAAAAGTAGTTGATGTTTAATTTTTCTCCAATATATTGGGTAGGTTGTTTAAATCAAATTGTAACTCACAATTTGGGCAACGATTTTTCGGTTTACTATATTTTAAAATAAGATAGACGATGAATCCTAGGCCTGCGGTAAGTGTAACCAAAAAACATAATACTTCGTGGTAGATATGTTCAAAATTTTTACGCCTTAGCTCTACGTTTGCTTCGCACACTGGACAATAGACCACGTTTTTCCCCGTATTAATCGACCAAATGTTGATGTTTTTATTATTTTCTAAAATTATTCTTCTTTAATTTATTTTTTGAATCCAAAAAAGCAATTGTGAATTTTAAAAGATTTGATAAGAATCTTTAATCATCATCTTTTTTTTTCTTTGCTAAATCAGATAAAAGATTCCATGTGCTAGTCACTCCTAGCTCTTCTAAATTTTTTCGTTCTTTTTTTATATCCTCAGAAGTCGGTTTATTTTCTTCATCACTCATAATTAATTTCTTATTATCCAGATCAATAATTTTGAATATAATTAATTTATCCAACTACGACCTAATAAATCTATTTTGATGACAATTAAAAGCATGGAATTTTATATATCAAATTATATATCATAATATATATTATATTTTTATTAAATTATCATAAAGAGGTTTTTCATAATACCAATATGTTACCATTGCGGAGAAGTTGTTCCAGAAATACATAATTGTATTCAATGTGGACAGAATTATTGTTTTCTTCATAAAGATCCAATAGACCATGAATGTAATATAGTTAAAGAATCTTCAACTGTTCAAATATTTCAAGCAAGCCCTCAATCAGTCACTTCCTCAATTCGATCATCTATGGTTGAAAATGAATCAGGAAGTTCTATAATTCGAGGAACCACTGACGGTACATATACGTGGTATAAACAAGAAAAACAAATTCCTGATAATGCATTTGATCCGAATTCGGGGATAAAATTTAAAGGGATTCTATTAGCACATAAATCGGAATTAGTGCATTTTCTGATCGCAAGCACTCTAATATTTATTATTGGACTTGTGTCGTTTTTTGACGTGGTATCATATGGTTTAATTTGGGCTTGGTTCATGCTTTCAGCATTTTACGTGACCGCTTTTCTCTTCCATGAATTTGGTCACCGGCAGGTAGCACTTCATTTTGGCTTGCAAACAAAATTCAGATTGCTTACTTACGGGATGCTCATGACGTTAATATCATTGGGACGAATGGCTTTACCCGGAGCGGTAGTCGTTTTAGGGTTAGATAAAGTAAGTAGGAAAACAGGATTATGTAAAGCTGCTGGACCCCTTGTTAATTTGATTTATGGTTCTATTCTATTATTAATTTCTTACATAATACCCCCTGTATTATATCCCTTGAATTATTTTATTGGATATGGAGCTCAATTTAATTTCATGCTTGGTTTATTTAACATGATCCCCTTTGGAATTTTAGATGGTCAGAATATCTGGAAATGGAGCAAAAAAGTTTATATCACTCTCATAGTACCTTTAACGGTATTATTAGTTATAACCTTGATTAGTATATATGCCCCAGTTGGATCGAATCCATATATCCCGATATAATAAAATTTAACAGAATCATTTTTTTATAAACCATAATTATAGAGTATCAATGAGTTTCATGATATTTTTAAATTAATATATTTGAATATCGCTATCTAATGTCCTTATGTAAATTTTGTGGAGAAGAAATTGGATATTTACCGTTTCGGTGCAAATACTGCGGGAAACAATTTTGTAAGAAGCATAGATTACCTGAGAATCATCAGTGTACGTTTGAATTAAAGCATATCCCCTTAGTACCGAAGACTTCTACTGGAGGGGATCCTTTACTTATTAAACCAAAAAAAATAAAATCTAAGTCCAAGCAGCAAAAACAATTGAATAATTACTTAAAACGGCAAGACCAAAATTATTTACCAAGAGTAAAACGCTCAAATAATTGGAGCACGAATTTTAGAGGGACAAAAACACTATTAATTTTTATTTTAGTCTTTTCCATAGTTGCATCATTCTTTGCAGCAAACAATCTTCAATTATTTATTTATTTTAGTTTGAATGGATTAATAAATAATTACGCATTTCAAACGATTCTCACTTCTCTATTCATTACAGAAATTAATTTATTTAGCTACTATGCATTTATTGATATATTTTTTTTAGCGATAATGTTATTTTTCACGTATTTGCTCTCCAGATCTATTGAAATAAGATTTGGATCATCCTTTCTTTTCAAACTTTTTATGATATCAAGTTTTTTTTCTCTTTTGTTATTTATCCTTTTAAGATTTTCATTAATTAGTATTGCACCAATAAATTTAGTGGCAATTCCTATAGGATTCGCATGGGGAGGTATTTTAGGTTTAATTTCATATTCAATATTCCCCGTAATGAATCAAGAAATAACAGCGCTAATGATGATCATTCCAGTAAGGTTGAAAGGAAAAACCTTATTAATTATAATCATATTACTGAGGATTTTCCCAGTATTATTTAGCCCTCTCTCTTTCATATACTATCTCCCTGATTTAGGTGGAATCATTGGAGCTTATGTTGTATTTCGATATCAAATAAGAAGTAGATACTAAAATCAAAAAAAACTAAAAACAAATATCATGAAAATTATTGAGTTAAATGAAGACTTAATCGATAATAATGAGAGATTAGCATCCAAAAATAGTGAACTATTTAGAAAACATAATATAAAATCGTTTGATATTGTAGGTGCTATTGGAGCAGGTAAAACTGCCTTACTAGAGGCAATCGTTAAAAAAATTTCTAATGATAACAACGTACTTGTTATTAATGGTGATGTTGCAACAAGAATTGATGCTGACAGGATCGAACAATATGGGGCAAAATCGATTCAAATAAATACTGGAAGGGAATGTGCTTTAAATTCTTATCATATCAATCAAGTGCTAAAAAATATCGATTTAAGTAATTATGATATTGTTTTTATTGAAAATGTGGGAAACTTGATTTGCCCATCTGATTTTATTTTAGGTGCTGATAAAAGAATTGTCGTTGTATCCATTACAGAAGGAGAATGGGTGATAAAAAAACATCCTTTGCTATTCAAGATGTCAGATATAGCAATAATTAATAAAATCGATTTATTAGATGTTATTGATGTAGATATTGACGAAATGATTTTAGATGCAAAAGAGATTAATCCTAATTTAGAAGTAATTCCTACAAGCGCACAGACTGGAGAGAATATATCTAATTTGATTAATTTACTCCTTTCTTAATATAAATATAAGAAATCGCATACTGATCTGAATTAAGAATAAAAGCAAATGATCATATTTAATATTAATAACATAGAAAATAATCTTAATTAATCATAAACATGTCGCTTAGATCATATAATCAAGAATTAGGTTTACTCATAGATAAGATCGTTAAGGTCTACTTAGAGGGAGATGGATTTTTTGTAGGTCAATTAAAAGGAGTATCCGAAGATTCAAACCTTATACTTGTGAACGCAAAAAATGATAAAAATAAATCTTTTCCTAAGTTATTAGTGCGTAGCTCGTATTATAATTTTGTGAGTATAGAAGATGAACCATTTCCCATGGTAGCTTTATCAGAGAGAATCGGAACAATCTTCTCTGGACACGTTAATTACATAGAAGATCAAAACATTATTTCAATTTTAAATGGTAAAATTATCGTTGATGAAAACGGAGTGAGAGGAACGGGGCCATCAGCGGATCGAGTAAAGAAAATTTATGAGCAATTTATATTGGATCTTGAGAAATAATCGCATCTTCTATTTTTTTTTATTATAATAAGGTTATTCTTCTTCAAAAACATTTAACAAGTTTTTTAATCTTAGATCTTGAATTATATTCTTTAGTATGGCTTTTCCAAGAGGAGAAACTCTAATAATTGCTAAATCCTCATTTTCTCTTAAGTAATCATTATCTATTAACAATTTAACGTCTGAATCCCATACTTCGGCAAATAATTCTTTAATATCTTTTATTGGTAAATTTTCTTCTAGTTCTTTACTAAGAGCAGTTATTAAAGCTAATATTCCATATTGAGAGGGTGAGATAGTGTCATCCATGCCATCGGTGGTTAACACATAGAAGCTTTGGTCAAAAAATTTTGTTTTGATTAATTCAAATCCAACATTTTGTAAATTAATGTAAACTTTACTTATAAGATCCTCAAAATCTTGCTCGCTACTTAAAGTTTTCAAGTCTTCTTCTCTTATTAATTTTTGAGGATTTGTTAAAATGAGCTTTGTTATTTTTCTAACAGTAGTTTCAATATCTTGATTTTCCATAAATTTCTAATCACTTTCTTTAATTTTTATTATTTTTATATTTTCCATTTGTTTTTTCAATTCTAAATTTGAAATTATAAAGACGATAGTATAATCATTGAAATAAGAATTTCTCTCAAAAATTTGGACTAACCTTCTAATTGTTCTAAATATCGATCCTCGCTTATTATAAGATTCGGGAATGAAAACATTTGAAAAAAGTATTGTTTTTGATTTTTGGAGCATTTTTATTGATATGTACATTATAATTACGAAAAATATCTTTTCGGGGGTCGTTAAGTCATCATATTGTAAATTTTGTGCCTTATTTCTGGCAAATTGAGGATGAATTAATAATTTTGTATATCCTTCGGTAATTGATATTTCTAAGTTTACTCGTAAATCTATCTCACTTAATAGTAAATTAAGTATTTCCTCTAATTTACTAACAATAGACTCTAATGTGAAGTAGCCTTCAAACATATCGGTGAATTTTTGATTTGCATCAGAAATTGTAATTTGGTTTTTATTTTTCTTTGAATAAATAATTAATTTATTAAGCTCCTTTATTACCTCCTCGACTTTAATAAAAGAATTATCATGGATGAAGGTTTCGTTTGTTAAAATTGTATTTAATCTCGATTCAATATTTGATAATTCTGATTCTATTTGGGAGGGGGTTTGAATAGATCTAAAATCAATTTTTTGTAATTTTTCATTCATTTTAGGATCTAATCCTGATATCATATCTTTCAGTTTATGTTCTTTTTTTTTTACTTTATTTTCATCTTCTTCAATCAAATGAACAAGTTTTTCATAATCCTCACTAATTATTTTAAATTGGGGTGATAAATTGTCATATTTAAGTTTAGTTTCGTCTATTTTTAATTTATGCTGATTTATGTCATGCTGTATTTCTCTTGCTTTAATTTGCAGTTTTCTGATTTTTTCAGCATTGGTTAAATCAGGATCTAAATCTAATGTTGAATTGATTTCTGCTTCATTAATTATTAATTTTGATGATAAATCCATATTACGTGTGATGTTATTGATATACCTAAAACATAATTTTTTCTTATTTGTCAAGCTTTGTATAATATCATTTGCATTTTGGATTTCTTGGTTTATTTTATCAATTTGATTTTTCTTTTTTTGGTAATCTTGCTCTAAATAAGTCAAATTGGTTTTATTATGTGCTAAAGATTCATTTAACTTCTCCAATAAATCTGAAATTGCTTTTATTTCACTTGATTGCTTGGATAATTTTGCGATCTCTAATTCGTCATTGAGTTGAGATTTTTCATTGTTCAGAAATACGAATTGAAATGAAAGAATGATTTTCTGAGCCAATTTATTATAATCTGATATAATTTCAGTATTTAATTCGATAGTTTTAATATAATCTTTTAAGTATTTCAAGAGATTGATCGATTTTGTGATAACGGGGTAAACTGATTTTAGATTTTTAATAATATTCTCTACTGGTAAAGGATCTAAATTTGTGATTAAATCAACTAAATTTTCATCCTTAAATGAGATTAAGTCATCGTCTTTAATCTTTCCTAATATCAATGTTAACTTATCTTGGATATTATATTTCTGCGTTCCTATAGTTATTTGTTTATGTTCATCCTCAACTGTCATTTATTCATTCCTGATCAAAATGTTTTTTGAATTTCTTAAACTCTTCAGCTTTCAGTTTTTTCCTTTCTCTAATTAAATCTAGTGGATCTAGTTCTTGATCTAATCCTGTTAAATAATCATCTTGAAATTTTTTTTCGAATTGTGATTTAAATTGTTCTATTTTCTCAGATACTTCTTTACTAATTTCTATTTCTTCTTTTGGGTTGGAAGAAATATCAATCTCACTTAATTTTTCTCTTGATTTTTTTCTCCTTCGCCTTTCAAATTCTTTTGCAGATAATTTTAAGTAATCTTTATAACCTTGATTTTGCTCTTCTTGCTTTAATTTTAATTTTTCTAATTCTTCTTTTTCCTTGACTCTTTGTAACACTTCTCTTCTTGTGTTTAAATCGGCAGCAGTTAACATCTTTTCATTTTCATTGAAAAATTGTTCAAAAGATAAATCAGGATCTTCATTAAAAGCATTCTTGAATTCACGTTTGATCATTACATCAAATTCCTCAGGTATCTTTTCTAATTCCATTTTTAATCTATTGTGAGTGATTTTTTTGTAATAATCTCTTATTTTAGGGATTAAACTCAAAAAATTAGAGTTTTGATTTAAAGAATCTAAAAGATTGAACCAGTCATCCAGAATAATAGAGTTAACGTAGGAAATCTGATGATCTACCTTGCTTATTTTTTTCTGACCAATTAAGTAAAGGCCAAGGTTTTTACTTTTTTCCTGGTCGATTTTCAATCTTAATAAACGATCTCTATATTGCTCCCTATATTTTTTCAACAAATTATCTTGAAAAGCAAGGAAATTAGTGATATTTTTGTGTGTTATTTGAGTTAATTCCTTATGTAATTCTTGAATTAGAGTTATTATCTGATTAAATTGTTGTTTATCCATATTTAAAAAGAGGATTTTATGAAAACCATTTTTCGATTGCTCTATTTGCTCTAATAAAGGGGAAAGGGACCCTAATCCATTTTGGAGGGTTAATAAAGGTTGTGTGATACTTTTTATTCTACTTAAATCAAGAATGTAATCTTTTGACATTTTTCATCAATTTTATTATCATATTCATATATTAAAGGATTAAATTTCAGGAGGTTTATTATCCCTATTAGATTTTTTCTCATTTCTTTCATCTTTTAATATGAATCCTCTCGTAGTTGCTAGAGTATTTTGACGTTCGACATGAATTGCTGTACCTCCAACTAACTTTAAGGAATCATAGAATAGATCGTAAGTTAGGAGTTCGATAGTAATCGCTTTTAATAATGCAACTTTAGTTCCTCTTTCGATATCAGATCCAGAATATCCGTGAGTCAATTTTAATAACCCCTCTCCTTTAATTTTCTTGGAAATTTCATTCCATAATATTATATCATCAAATTCAGTGAAGTTCTGCCCCATTTTATTTGTAATTTCTTTTTCAATTTTTTGCATACGATTATATTCCTCATTTAAATTAGAAAAAATTTGATTATCAACACCTATTTTTGCTTGTTTGATTTTATCTAAAAAAGCTTCAATTATCTTCTTTCTTAAATTATAATCCGGAAAATCAAATCTAAAATGAAATGTAAAGCGCCTCCATATTGCTGAATCTAATTGATGTTGGTGATTTGTGGCTCCGAATATTGCTAATGGTACACCTTCATAATTTACTCTATCAATTACCTGTAAAAACGAAATGACAGCTCTTTTGATTTCTCCTACTTCATGTGTGTTGGATCGTTCTGAACCAACAGCATCAATTTCATCAAAAAATAAAACAAAAGCACCTCTCTCTTTAGAAATTTCTGAAGCTAACTCCACCACATTTCTTATGTTTTTAATTGTATCTCCTAATAACGGTGAAACAAGGCGATCTGATTCAACTACACATATTGGCACGCCATATTTTTTTGCAAATCCTCTAGTTAGTGAGGTTTTGCCTGTTCCTGGAGGACCATATAAAAGTACTGTGAGATTTGGAGCTAAATTGGTATTTTTTAACTGTTCCACAAAATCATAATACTTGTTCAAAGCTTTGAAGAAATCTTCAAGTATTTCTTTTATCTTTGCATTCCCTAATATATCATCAACGGATTCTTTAATATCTTCCGGAAAGTATACCACACCATATTTCCCAAGTCTTTCTCTAATAACGTCATCCGTAAATATTACTTTCTTTTCAAGATCATCTTTTAATTTAGAAATTTTCTTTCATCTCTTTTTTCGGTATATTATTATTTAGTTTTTCTTTCTTTCTTTATCAAATTTTTCACAAAATAGTGCAACTTCATTAATGAGATCTTTTAAATTATCAATTTGTGATCCTATAAAATTAAATATTTCCTTCCTATATTGAACTGAGTCTCTTATCTTCATTTTATCTAATCCAAGATAATTCGGAAAACAAATTAGCTTCATTAAATAAGGTAAAATTTTTTCATTAGTTTGTAAATCTTTAAATATTGAATAAAAGATATTCTCATCTGATAATTTCCATTTTAAAATCCCCATATATATCAAAAATGCAAAATTCATCGAAATCCAATTAATCAATTCTTTTGATAAAAAACCCCTCCGTTGAGAAACAAATGCAAGGTAATGCAAGATAAGGGTTTCATTACTAAATTGAGGTAAATATCTTATTGTTCCATCGGATTGTTTATTTGTTCTTAAATAATTATTTTCTTCTAATATATTTACAAATTCCTCTTTAGGTGCTAAAAATAGATCATCAATTAATCGCATACCGATTCGTTCAGCTAGATTTTCAATAGATTCCTCTTCTGCATTAGCTATAGAGTCGATATAAGGTAAAAATATATCACTTTTTAAAATCATTGGAATTTCATAATCAGGTCGTTCTGGAAAAACCCCGAAACTAGGATCAAGATTAAACAATGATGTAATGTTGTTTATTATTTGATACATTTTTGGAGAGATTCCTGGTATTTCAAATGAATCAGAATTATCTAGTTTCTCTCTGTAATAGGTATGTGATTGCAATAAATGTCTTTGGCATTCATAGTATTCCGTCGAAAATTTATGAAGTTTTTCATATATCATTCTTAAATTTGCACCTTTATGAAATAAACGCTCTTCTATAAATTTGCTAAGAGAATAAAGGTAGGTATCATCCAAATTTTTTTGATCTGGATTAGTTATATGTCTTAAAATATATAGAGCACCGATAGATTCATGTAAGAACTCAATGATGTAATCTTTAATATCAATAATTGGAATTGTTCCTCTATATTTAGTAATAAAGCCTTTGATTATTTCATAAACATTAGATCGATACATTGCAGAGAATTCGGAAAGTGCTCTTACTTTTCTTATATTTCTTTTTTCCTCTTCTTCACGAATTTTATCTAAGATTTCTGTGTCTATCAATAAATCTGCATCCAAATCACTAACAATTTTTCTTGTTTCTCTAAGAATTGGTCTCATATGACTAATAAATGTAAGGTATCTTGGTAAAATATCAGTCCATTTCTCGCGCTTACGTCCAGATTTTCTTGCAGGTTTTTTTGAATAACTCATGATATCTCATTTTAATAGTTAATTTATTCTTTATCATATCCAACTACAATTTCTGCAAAGATATTCGCAATTTCTACAAAAATTGGAATCTCTACACGTACTAGTTCACCCAACACCCATTTATTGACATCTTTTAATAAGAAACGTATTTGATTGTGAATCCTTTTATTTATTTCTGAATCAATAACTTTTGATAGCCATAAACCTCCCCCTAATCTATAAGCAATAATTTTAATCAGTGGTTCAAATAATGGCTCTAAAACTTGTCGCATCATCCAAGATTTTGGAATAACACTCATATTACTTTCATTATAACCAGGATCATTTAAAATTGGATTTGTTTCGTCCACGGATAGTTTTGGCATAAAACTCAGTAATAAAATTAATGCAAAAATGGCACAAATTCCATTTATGGTATAAGAACCTCCAATTTTTTCAATATTATCACTGTTAATTGCTACATTTGCTAAAAACATACATATAAATACATTTCTATCAAAATTTTTAGAAACATAAGCATATCCTAATTTAGTATCAAGTATTAGGTATTTTTCTTCAAGGATTTTAATAATATCATCAGGAAAGGTGTAAAAAGTATAAACTTTCTCCTCACTTCGTCTTACATCTTTCTCAATGATAAGCTTCTTAGAGATTAATCCAAACATATTGACAAGTTCTTCAAGTTGGTTTTTAACATAATGTCGAGGTTTATTTGGATCCCCAAACATAGCATAAAATTGATGATCCACTATGTGGAAATCATTTCTTTTACTAAAAGCTTCTACCATCCTATCTATAATAGGCACTTGCGTTCCCGAGGCGATTGCTTTTGCCTTGGAGGTGACAAAACCATTGAGTAACTCATTTATTATAAAATCTTGTTCATGGGTCCGGGAATTTAAAATCTTACTAAATGCTTCAGAGAAATTTTTAGTTTTAGGGAAAAAAAAAAATTGGATTTTTTCATTTACTGCTTTCTTAAATAAATCACCATTATTCCTAGGAAAGTGTAATTTCATATTTTCAAGCCGTTGAACTAATGCATCTTTTGCTCCAGGTATGCTTTCAACATCACGTTTTTTTACTTGATCGATTGCCAATTCAAGCCCTTTTTCAAATGATTGTAAGAGGTTTTGCCATGAAGAATTCGTTCTTTTTTCCATTTTTTCTCTTTCCTATTTTAGTTCCAATTTAATTCATTAGAAATCTTTTCCAAAGCATTAATCAATGGTCTAATATTCTTTTTATCAAATATATTTGGAGAAGACACTCCCTTTTGCGCTTTCCATCCCATTTGAGTACCTTCAGTCATCTCCCTTTGTCCATATTTTATTAATTTACTTAAATCCCGAGTCCACCAATAAAATCTAAGCCAGCGTCTATTAGGGTTATTATTTGAATAAATAACGACTATAGCTTTCCATTCACCTACAAGCCATTTGATGGTTATTCCACTTGTAGGCATATAAAAATTAATGGGAAAATTACTATGAAATCTCAAATCAAGATCTTTAGAATCGATATTAAAAATTGGTTGATTATATCCTTCTAAAATAACAATTTCTGAACAATGTTGACAGATATAATGAGATTTATGTTTTTCCATTTTCTGTTGGCAATTAGGGCATGTTCGATTCTCTAATATACGATATTTAATGATGTCTAATTTTTTCTCTTTTTCTAGATCCTCTTCAGTTTTTGAATCCTTTTTATCAAATTTTCCTTTCCAGTTCCACAAATCATCAAAAGATTCATCAAATTTTTCTAAGGCTTTAATTAGGTTAGTTAGAACGTGACTTTCATAAATTTTAAGCATTCCTGCGTGTTGATATGTTTTCCACCATGAAAGTCGAACGTATCTTTCACTCTTTAACAATGGACTATGGCAAATTAGAGCAGCCAGTACTCTAGTTTCTGTTTTATTGATAATTATACCTTTTTCACAAATTTCATACTCTTTATTTAATGTTAACTGGTCATGAAAATAATTTCCATCTAAAAATCCTCCTTTATCTTCACCCTCGTCTGAAACATTTTTACTTGTTTTTTCTTTAGATTTTACTATCTTTCTGCAATTAGGGCATTGAAAGATACCTGCTACAAGGGGTTCCATTTCAACATTACATGATGGACATATCATAATTATTCATTCTTGCTTTCAACAATTATTCTTTCATAATCTAAATTTAATAATTTTAATTTTTTTTTTGTAAAATCCGAAATTTGAGTATTAATTTCAACAATTTCTTTTCTTAATTTGATGAGTGTGTTTTGAATAGTATTAACTATTCCATTTTCATTAAACGAGATTTTTTCAATAAATTCAAGATAATTATTTTTTTTTTTTTTTCCTGAATAATAACTTCTTAATTCATTCAGTTTATCTTGAATCTTATTTAATTGATACCTCGAATTTAGTAAAATCGTTAATTGTGTATACCACTTCTTATATGTATCATCTGACTTTTCAACATTTTCTAAATTAAATTTATCTGAAAGTTGAATTTTTGAATCTTTTAGAAATGATATGACTTCTTTGTTTTGTTCTAGAGCCTCATCAATCCTTTTCATTCCTGGTTTAGAATTTAAAACGGGATCAAATATATCAATAAAATTATTGACTTTTTCAAGTAATTCTTCAAATCTTTGGTAAAATCCTTCAATTGTAATTTCAATTTTAACTGATTGATATACATTTCCAAATTGATCCAATATATAATAAAGATCATTAGAAAGAGTAAAGTCGTGATCTCCAATTTCATAAATAAAAGGATGAATAATACTGCTTTTTTCACAACTGACTCCTTTTAATCTCGTAAGTGCGAGATTGAAATTCCTTCTGTTCAAAAATTTGAATTTTTTTTTAATAATTAAGAAGAGAATATCATCGGGTACAGAAATCGTGTTGTTTTCAATTGTAATGGTTTCTTCTCCTAACTTTAGGATAAAATCTCCTTCTAATTTGTTATACTCTCCCAAACTTCTTATATTTTTGAATAGACCCAGATCTATCATTATTTCAATGAATTCTTCATCCCAAAATTCAATTATATTATTTTTAAATATTTCATCCAAGATTAAAACACGTTCATAAGATTCTATCATTTTAGAATCACTAAGATCCTTTAGCAAATCATTTCGAATTATATACATATACAGTATTATGTAACGCATATCTGCATCATCAAGGATCTTGATTAACAAATTTTCATCTTCTTCTATTGATAGAGACTTATGTTCCATGCCTATTGTCCACTCACCTTAATTTTAATCATTTCAATCAAAAAGAGTACTTATCATAATTAAGCATTCCTAAAAAATTTTATGGTATACTTTAATTTCTCATTAAAAAAGCTAAATTTTTTTAGTTTTGGTTTATATATCATTATTGTAATCATTTTCACGTGAAGTTCTATGGGAAGAAGAAAAAGAAAGCAGCAATCATACAAACGAGTAAAGAGAGTACCAAAGATCTTTACATGTCCTAATTGCGGAGAAAAATCCGTCAAAGTAGAAAATATAAGAAAATCTGCTATTGCAACGGTTAAATGTGGATATTGTGGATTGAATAAGGATGTAATAGTAAATTCCATATCTGAACCAGTTGATGCATTTGGGGATTTCATCGATGTTTATTATGCAGACCAAGAGTTACAAAGATTAGAAAAAAGAATCTTTAAATTAAAAAAAGGGAATGAATGGGGTGAATTGGCATTATCATATTCTATTTTATCAGACATTTGCCGAGCAAAAGCAGCAATCGCCTTGGAAGAGGAAGAAGGTAATAAATTAGAAGATGCTAATCATTGGCGCATGAAATCCGAAGAGTATAAACAACTTGAAAAGGGAGCTTTACAGCAATTAGATACTCTTGAACTTGAAAAAGGTATAAAAACTGATGAAGATTCATTATTTGATGAAACTGAAGGTAAAGTAAAGCGGGAAAAGAAAATCGAAGACATTTTTGATGATCCAGGCTTTCTAGAGTTTTAATACTTCAAATTCAAAATAATATCTTTTACAGGATTTAATATATGCTTCCATAGCGGCAGGCTCAGAATTTCTTTAATGATTTTCTCTTGGTATAATTGATTTTTATGAATGAATTGACTCCAATTGTTAAAGAGAATCATCAGGTTATTACCAATCGGATTATATCTTGATGTTAGAAAACTTGCTAAATATACTCCAAATCTTCTAATTTGAGAATCAGCTTCTGGATAAACTGATTCAGCAAGCTAAATTATTTTCTCATTTTAATAGTTTTAGGTCAAAAAATAAGATAGAGTGGTACAAGTTATTGGAATAAACATCTAATAAGATAAATGAAGTACTTAAATGCTATAATATATTAACCTTGGTTCCGTTTGGCAAATAATTGCTTTAATTCACCCATTATTGCTCCCCTTAAACTTTGGGGATTTGCAGGACGAGCAGCTCCAGGTGGTCCTCCAGGTGGAGGCGGTGGTCCTCCAGGTGGTCCTCCAGGTGGTCCTCCAGGTGGTCCTCCAGGTGGTCTTCCAGGTGGTCCTCCTGATGGAGGAGGCGCACTACTCGGAGCGGTAGGTGTGGCTACAATTGGAGTTGAAAGGGTAGATTTTGTCTTTATATTAGATACTTCTGTATTTATCGTATTAATTCGTGATTCCATTGTTGTTATTTGCTGATTAATTGTAAGTAAGGCTTGATCAACAAGATCTGGAATCCTTAGGAACATGATCATCATTTTTTCAACGATGTCTCCAAAAGCATTGATCTTTTCTTCAATCGGAGATTTACGAGCATTTTCTAAAAAGCTGGTAAATTCTTCTGCACACATTTTTTAATCCCGATAATTAATTACTGATTTTCATAGAAATTTTTAATAATTATATGTTAGAGATGTTTAATAAATTTAAGTAGTGACCTATGAAAAGTCATTAAATCAAAATTGGTAAAAAAATAATGAAGAATTAGTTAGCTTGACTTGGATACTGTATCTTTTACTTTTAACCACAAGTTGTCTACCTCGTCTCTAACTTGTAAAAATTGATTAATTTTTTTAAGCATTACGTCTCGAGCTCTATCAAATTCTCTTTGGATATCATCTAGTTCGGATTCATAAATTTTTATTTTTTCGCCTTCTTCCAAGCTATTTTTCTTTTTTTCTACAAATAGAGCTTTTTTTATGATGACACTTCTCCTTTGGGCTACTTCGTTTAATGCGTCAGCAAATTCTTCTTTTTTTTCAATTAAATAATCCTTTTTTAGAGTAAGATTTTTTATAGAATCAATATAACTCTTGTTAGCTTCAATATATTTATCATTTTGATGAATAATATCATCAAACAACTGGACTTCTTCGTCTTTAATATTAGATCGTCTTTCTCTCACTAATGTTTGCATTTGTTTTAAAACATCTCTATAAGTTCGATTCATCATTTCTCTTGCAAGAGTCGCTTTAGTTAAGTTTTCCGCATACTTTTTCTGAGAATTTACAAGTGCTGATTGAGCTTTCGCAAGTTTTTTAATTTCTTTAACGAGTTCTTGTTCAGTTTTGGCTAATTCTAGCTCATCTTCATGCGTTATAATAGGACTCATAATTTTCAACTCGAATAAATAATCATTACATTTAATATTAATTTAATAGCATTTTGATATTATAATTTTTAGGTTTTTCAAAGTGATTTAATTAGGTAGGATATCTAGCAGTTAGAATATTATCTTTATAATTAGCTTTTATAATCTTTACTTTAATTTCTTTACCAATCATATTATCTGTAAATTTAAGGGGTTTTTGCAATAGTACCTTAATACCTATCTCTTTAGTAATTTTACCAATACATTCTTGTTCCCAACGTCCTTTAGATATTATTACTAATTTTATTTCGTCATTTTTTTTTAAATTTAAGGTAGAGATCGATTCTCTTCTATGAATTCCAAAATCTTTAGGTCCTAGTTTTAACTTTAATCCATATTTTTTTTCTAATTTCGTAAGTTGCTCATAGAAATATCCCCAAGATTTTGGATAAGTTCTGCTGAGCTTTCTACCAGTTTTATAAACTAAATATTTTTGTATCCCAATTTTTGGGATTTGCTTATATCCTTGATTTTTTAAGTAGATTACATATTTAATAATATTTTCAATATCTATGTCATTTTTCCCTGGAAACCATACTGGTGCAATAAGTACATCTATTTTTGATGCGATAAGTAAATTTAAAATATCTAATAATTCATTAACACCATAAACTTTGCAACCACACAATTTTCTTGCGAGATTTTCATTAAGTGTGTTTAAACTAATATTTATTCTTGAGAGATTTAATGATTCCAACATGTTGATTTTTTTTTCTGTTAATAATAATCCATTACTTTGCATAGAAATTGTAGAAATTCCTTCAATATTCCATAATTTCGTCAATAAATCATATAATTCAGGATAAAGTAAACTTTCACCATATGGCGCAATATGAATCTCTAAATCGTGAGCTCCTTTAATTTCTGTTATTTTTTTTATTCCTTTTATTATATATTTCGAACTCACGATAAAATTTGTTCTATAATCTCCAGCACTAACGAAACAATACTTACATTTCAAATTGCATAATGTTATGGGCTTAATCTCAATAATGTTTGTACCACGATCAATTAAACCTAAAAAATCTACTCCCATCAAGGGGATATTAGATGCTTCATTGACATAAATAATATCTTGATGCATTCATTACACCATTATTGATTAAACCTTATATCTTAATATTGCTACGAGAGAACCTAAATCATCGATACGTTGGCCAGTTGGATGCTCACTATTCATAATGTGGATTATACCTTGTGATCTCTCTACATTACTTATTATTCTTTCAATTTGTAGTTTTTGATTTTTCATTGCTCCTCTAATTAGGGTATCAGCAAGAAATAATTCTTTTACTGCACCTTTTTGCGATGCAACATCTATCTCATCAAAGCCGATAGCGACAAGATCAGGGTTTTTGTCAAACAGTGTAAAGATCTCTTCTATTTTTTGACTCTCCTGTAGTATTTTTACATTATTTTTTATACTCATTAATTTTTTAGATTTTAGAATTTCGATGATTCCACTTTCAGTCCCAGAACTTGCATGAAAGTTTTGAATTTTATTCTGGTAAGGTGCTTTTACATTTTCTTTCAAATAAGTTAAAAAGTGATTTCTGGTGCTTCCAGGTCCGCATAAAACAATCAAATTAATTTCATTAATCTTTATATTTTCTTCAAGTATTTTTTCAATTTCTAAAAAAAATTCTTCATATGCTTTATTTCTGTGTGTTTGCTCATATCGTTTTCCTGGTATATTTTTTTTTATGGTAGCAATTCTTTTATGGCTGAAATTTGTTGTGAGGGAGATTGTGGCCAAACCTGCTTCTATAGCAACTATAATCATATTAAAATTTGTTTCAAATTTAGATTTTTCATTTAATCTCTTTATTTCGCTTCTCAACCAATTCTCCTTTTTAATAACTAATGTTTGACCAATTTCAATATTTAAAGTATGATAGGTCCCAAAACTTACAAAATCTTCAGGTCCTTCTAATATTGTACCTTTGATCCTTAAGCGATTAGAAAATTCATGAAATGAGACACCTTCTACATTAATTTTAAGGTACATTGGCTTACGCTCTCCTTTTGATCCTTCTTTTAATACAATTCTTCTTTGTGTTCGAGCAGCAACTTGATCATTCTCTGCTATTACATTGTATAGGCTCCATAAATCGTTTAAGGTCTCAATTTGAACCGTTATTTCTCCTGTTTTATCATTTTTTTCCAGAATTTTCATAACCAATCAATCTTTCTTATGAAAGGGTTAAAAATAAATAGTAATAGTATTAGAAAAGTAATTTTTCCAATAAATTTATACTTCAAATTACAAAACTAAATAAAAAAAATAGTAAAAAAAAATAATCATTTATCTCCAAGAGCTTTTTTAATCATCTCCAATTCTTCCATCCGCTTCTTCTTTTCTTCCTCACGTTTCTTCATTTCTTCTTCATCTACTTTTTGGAGAGTAACACCCTTTTTTATTTCCTCTTTCAGTTCATTATCGAATGGGGTCATTATACCTCAACCTCTCTTTTGATTATTAATCTGAATTTAAAGCATTTATTTATACTGATATTATAATAGTTTTTATTTATAAGTTTAAGTTAATAGTAAAAAGCTAGAACTTAAGCTCCATTAAGTAAGCATTATCCCCTTTGTAGTAATAATTATCAATTTCTCTGACAATATGAAAATTATGATTTTTATACAGCTTAAGAGCGATTAGATTAGACGTTCGTACATTTAATATGATTCGATCAAAATTTTTTGATTTCTTGACTTCCGTTAATATATGATTTAGGAGATAAGAGCCTAATCCCATATTTCGATAATCTTCTCTTATGAGGAAATTTATAATATTGAGTTTATTTCTTTCTTGCTCTAATGCTATTACGAATCCGATTATTTTTTCATCGTTATTTACAATTTTCAAAAAAAAAGTGTTATGGAAAATTAGTTGTTCAATAGTTTCTTCTGAAAACGAATTATTTTTAAAGGTACTTTTCTCAAGTGAATTTATTTGGCTCAAATCATTGATCTTGACTTTTTCTATCCTCATTTAATCCTAATTCCTCCCGGAATACGTTAATTGGTGTTTTTTCTGTTATTTGTTTATATTTTTCTTCTCTGAATGGAGTGATTTCTTGAATATAACATTTTAATCCTTTACTATTAACTAATTGAATTATTTCATCATTCAGTGCAGTATTAACGGGTAATTTTAAAACTGAATTATCAATTTCAAAATATTTCGGTTTTAAATTCGTCATTTTTAGTAATTCTTCTTTCAATTCATTTAAATCGTCTAAAGGTCCTTCGATTTGACTGTAAATCAATAAACCTTCAAGAGAAATTGATTCATATGATTTTTGTATTTTTTTTGCTCGTCGATAATATCGTTTGCTTAATTGCCAATAATCTTTTGTAATACTTGTGCAAAAATGAATTTTAATTGATACTTTAGGAGAAATACGCTTTATTAGTTCATAAGCCATTTCTTTACTATTCTTAACCGAAGCTATAGTCTCCTTTTTTAATTCAAAACCTCTATTTTTTAAATGAATACAATTAGATTCACTATATTCGAATTCATTTAAATTGATAAAATCAGCCCCAATTTTATCTAAAAATAAGATAAGATGTTCTATATCATTTAAATACTTATCTTGAGGGATTAATGGCACTTCAGCACCAACCTTCATTCCTTTTTTAAGTGCTAAACGGATAACATTCCAATTATTCCGAGAGGGATTAAATCTGATTTCATCTAGGCCGGCATTCGCAAGATTTACTGCCAAATTCTCATCAAAATTAATACCATTCGAATAAAGGTGTATATGGAATTTTTTACCCATTTTTAATTTGATAAATCTAATTATTTCAAGTGTAGATTCAATATTTGGTGGAAAAAGGGGATCTCCTCCCGTGATGCTCATACCTAAGGCATCCGTATTATAAATTTCATCAAGAATTTCTTCTTTCGTCGTAATTTGGATCTCATTAGCAAACATTAAAGATTTATTCTTTCTTTCTTCAGAAATGGGGCAATACCAGTAACAATGATCTGGATTCTGGCACAATCCATTTAGAAATAAGACTGTTTTTGCTCCTTTCAAACATATTTGACATCCCTTTGGGATCCCTCTTCCTTTAATTAGTAAGTTATTTTTTCCTGAATCAACAATTCTTTTTTTTCTCATATTTCCCGCATTTTATTTCTAATAATTGTTTTTTTTCTAGCAAGTATTTTTAGAACATCTTCTGTAGATTCATCTGGTTTTAAAGATCTTTTTATGAAGACCCCTGTACGCCCATATTGTTCTCGCCTTAAAAGTACGTTCCTTCTTTCTATAACAGTTTCAATATCTACGTTAATCTGTTTAGCGACGTTATGCTCATTCCCTATAACAGAGGATTCTTCATGACCATCATTTGTAGGGTTAATAAGCACTAACCGTTTATCTATTCCAGGGACTCGAATTTTATTTTTTAATTGAACTTGATTGATTTTTCCTCCAAATGAATAAAATTCTAAGTTTTTTTTATCGAAAGGGGATATTGGGATTGTGATGCTTTCTAATTCACTTAAATAAATATATAATTTTATTGTATCTCTTGGAGTGGCCATCACTATTTCTCTAAAATAATTATCATAACCTTTTTTAAATAAAATATGCTCAATTAGAAATGATGATATCCTTTGTAGAAATACAATATCAATATCACTATCAATATTTACATCTCCACGAGCTAAACTTCCATAAATGTATGGATTAAAACCTTCTTCAACAAAAATATTTAGTAATTTTAAAGCTTGTAGTCTTTTGTTATTCAGAAGCTCCCAATTACTTTTTTTATATTTGATGATTCTATTATAATTTCTTAATATATTATCCATTGTCAACTCATTCGTGGGTTTTGATTTTAGTAATAAGAGTTAGAATTATCCCAAATAAAATAGTTTCAAAATATTTAAAATTTCGACTAGCATTACTAACAATTATTGAATTAGTTGAGGTTTGGGTCCCATAACTTTTCTTAACGATTTTTTTTTTAAACCTTAATATGTTATATTCGCTGTATATGAAATAGATATTCCTTACGGAGTTAATTCCTATCTTTCTTATCAAATTTTCCTGGTTTTCTTCAATGTTTGACTTAGAATTTATGATTATATGACCCTGGTAATCATTTTCATCTGTGATGTAAATGGGATCTATATTTTTATCATTATAAGATAATAAAATGTATTTATTATTGTTTAAAGATCCTGATATAATTTCCATTATCGAACTAATTATAGATTTCATCTCAAGGTTGATATTATTTGTATATAATTCTTGTGAGGGTTTTTTATTAATTGAAAATAATATATTTATCACTCTTAATCCATAACTGCTGAGTCCTTCAGTTATGACTCTTAATAAATTAATCCTCTTTTTTGTCCGAAGGATGATTATTATAGGATCGTTTTTATCTATGAGTTTATTATTTATAGCATAGTTCCACTGACAAGTTTTAATATTAGACTCATTTTCTTTCTCTATTGAAATATAAGATGACAAAGAGATATCTTCATTAACGAATGCATACCTCCAACGAGTTAATATCTTATAAATCTTGACACATATTAAAAATATTATTAAAAGAATTATAACGATTGAGCTAACTAGTATCCAATTGACTCGAAAAATATCAAAACTCATTAAAATTACTCCTTTTTATCAATTACGACATTGGTAATCCAATTTAAATATTTTTCCGAGCCTTTTGTTATAGGTATTCTGATACATTCGGGATTTTCATAACTATGTATCTCGCGGATCTTTTGAATTATTAAATCACTTTTACTTTTAATAGTTTTTATAATCAGTAAATTTTCTTTCTCAACTTCAATGTTATTTTTCCACCAATAAGTGGAAATAATATTTGGTACAACACTCACACAAGCTGCTAGCCTTTCTTCAACTAAAATTCTTGAGATATTATTCCCTTCTTCGATATTCGAGACAGTAACAAAAAAAATACAATATTTCATATTTTTGCACCAATGGCAAATTTATTGATTTATCATTGATAATGAATGTTTAAATACAAACTTTTTTCTCTAAATAAAATTTATCTACTCCTAAGATTTAGCATCTCAATTAAAAAGCAATCTTGCGTTTTGAACAATAAAATGTCGGATAAATTCTCTATTTCAATACCTGGTCGCATTTGTATTTTAGGGGATAAAGTTGATTTAATGGAGAAACCCGTGATCGCAGCAACAATCGATTTAATGATGAATTTCAATTTTATAAAATGTGATAACTCATCAATTACATTTTATAGTCACAATACTAAAGAAAAAATAGAATTTCAATTAGGAGATACTCCTCCCCGAAATAAAGATCTTTCTTATTGGAGTGTTTTATATGAACGATTGAATGAAAAGATTAATACGGGATTTTATTTGGAAGTAAATTCTAATATTCCTATAGGTCGTGGGTTATCAACATCAGCAGCTATATCAGTAGGGTTCCTTAAGGTAATGAATAGAGCATATAGTTTGGGATTACGAAATAATGATATTGCTGAAATTGCTTTCTGGGGAGAAAATCACGAATTAGGTATCCAATGTGGTAGAATGGATCAATATAGCATAGCTCATGGAGGAGTAAGTTTTATTCATACGGATGCTAATACAACAGTTGAGAGAATAGATATTAAAGAATTACCAATGGTGATAGGCGATTCCCTTGAAGAAAGAAAGGCTAGTTCTATTTTAAATAGGATAAAAATTCAAATTAAAAAGGAAGAACCCGGAACAATAAAAGCGTTTAATATCATTGAAAAATGTGTAAATGAAGGAAAAGAAGCATTGCTAAGAGGGGATTTTCAAAAATTAGGGTTATTAATGAATACTCAACAAGACCAAGAAGCCATCTTGAAAGCAGATACTCAAAAAATTAAAGAATTATGTCAGGTTTCAAGGAAAGCGGGAGCATTAGGAGCGAAACAAATGGGTGCGGGAGGAGGAGGGTGTATGATCGCACTATGTCCGGGAAAACAAGAAGAAGTTGCAAAATCTATAAGAGATGCTGGTGGAAAAGCTTGGATATTCAAGTTATTTAATTATACATAAAGGGGAATGATTTTTGAAGGCAATTATACTTTGTGCTGGTTTTGGAAAGCGTATGAAACCCTATACGGATGATTATCAAAAGACAATGATACCATTTAGGGGTAAACCAGTATTAGAATTCATTATTGAAGGTATAAAAAGAGCGGGAATTCTTGATTTCATACTAGTTGTTGGATATCGTAAAGAGCAAATTATCGATTATTTTCAAGATGGTCGTAATTGGGGAATAAAGATATCCTATATAGAACAGAAGGAGTTAAATGGAACAGGTGAAGCTGTCCTTTTATGTGAAAAGTTTATTGATAACTCTGTCTTTTTCTTAACATGGGGAGATACGCTTGTTTCATATGAAGTTTATAAAGAAATAATCGAAATTTATAGAAAAGAAAACCCAGATTTCATTTTAGTGGGGAATTTAGTTGATGATCCCTATAAGGGTGCCGCTATATACTTAAATAATCAATATTGTTCAGAAATTATTGAAAAACCACCTAAAGGAACATCTTCAACGAATCTAAACAATGCGGGGATATTTATACTTTCAAAAAAGATATTTAATATATTAAAGAAACAAAAACCATCTGCTAGGGGTGAAATTGAAATTCCTGAAACTATAAGATTTGGAATCAAGTATCTTAACTGGCAAGTTCGAGTATTCAAAATGAGTAAAGATCACTTCTATGGAGATTTTGGAGATCTAAATGAATATGAAACGTTAAAAAATGATAGTAGATGGTTCAAATTTTAATTTAGACTTTAAAATTTAATCGGAGTTTAAATAATTAATTCTGGATATTAATTCAATCCGAATTCAAAGTTTAAGCAGCAGGTGTTGAGATTAATTGAATGAAAGAATCTTGAGGGCAATAATTGAAGAAACTGGATTAACCAGAAATGAAATTAAAGAGTATGTATTGGGAAAGAAGAGAGTGATTGAAGGGATTACAGAGTTTGGTGCTTTGATAATAATGTGTAAAGAATTATGTGTCGATTTTGCATATCCTCTATGAAGAGTATTAAACAATATTTTAGAAATTAATATTCATACGTTTTAGAAAAATGAATTGATAATATCTTAAATTTATCACCCTACAGATAACAAAAGAAGCTGAAGGGAAAAAATTAATAATTCAACAACGCTAATTTAAAATGGAAATAATATTATATTCAGCAAATTTTTTAATTCAGAAATTATAAATATTGGTAATATTATTAATATTAAAACAATTAATTGAAGTCTTGCTTCTGTAATAAGAGCGCAATATTTGAATTAGGAGGTGCCTAAAGTTCTTCATAACCTATATCTGATACACCAATATTCGGGAATATGTCTTGTCCATCGAAGTTATGGAAATATAGAATTTAACCAAGATTTGGTTTCGGGTTTTTTAACTGCCCTTAAAGATTTTAGCGTCGAATTCTCGAAGGGATCAGGTGAATTAAAAATCATAGATATGCAGGTTTTTTACTTGTTATTAGTTTTTAAAGCTGGAATTCTCTGTACGGCAGCCGCAGATAAGAATGATGATGCAAAAATCACACATAAATGCTTGAGTGACATAATCGAGAGATTCGTAGAAGAATTTGGTGATAAACTTGTGAATTGGTCAGGAGATGTTCGAATGTTTAGAGATTTTGAAGCAATCATCGACAATATCTTACAAAATGGTAAGGTTGCAGAAGTACCCCTCAAAATTCCAATTTTGAAAATATATGAAAAAGATTTTTTAAAAAAAAGCAAAGAAATTTCTAAGAAAGGGTTAGTTGTTTCGGAAGAAGATTTACGTACAGTACAACATCAGAAACCTGAATGGACTTCAAAGAGATTACCTAGGCAAGTTATCACGCAGGGTTTTTTGGATAAGAATGCTTACAAGATTGCGCATTTAGCTGATGGATTTCATACAATTTCAGATATAGCAGAGGAAGCTGGCATTCCTCAAGCTGAGATTGAGGTTATTATTGATGACTTGGATGATTTGGGTTTACTGAAATTTATTGATATTAAATGATTGTTATTTTTGATTTTTCTTTTTTTAACGTGATTTAAGGATGATATTTAATACCTTGTTATAAATTGAGATTCTTCAATTTAATAAACAAAAAATTTATTTTATGAATAAAAAATTTTCCTTTTTAAAGAGAGGGTGAAATAATACTACAAATTTGCATAAAAAAATAAATGATTTTTAATGGTAGTAGACAATAGTCGACTTTACTATTATAGTTGCCCTAATTGTGAATGGCGCATTTTAAATAATCAGATAAGAGAAATATCTGGCTATGAGGATAAGATACATTTTTGCGAGCGTTGTGGAAGCAAGTTGGATAAAATCAATCTCACTAATTTGGATAATACAGAAGAAAATAATTCCGAAACTACTCTCAATTCTATTGAACACCCTGTTGAGATTATTGCCGAAGATCATGATATTCAGATTGGATTCATCGACAATTTAACACTTGTTCTTGCCCGTATGATCTATTTCAATATTAGGTATCTTGAAAAAACTTTAGATAAGAAATTCGATAATGTAGAGCTTGATGTGAAATTGCTTAATTTATTATCGGGGGCTCTAATGCCTATTTTACATAATGATGTTGAAGAAGATTTTTTGGATAAATTAAATGAGATAACCCTGGCAGATTTTTATTCTAATTTAACAAAAATACACAATAAGGTAAAATTGTACCCAATCTTTCGCCAGAGATTCATAATATACCTAAGATGGTTAGTAAAACAAGTATTCATATTAGTTTCTGAATTATGGAATAAGGGATTGATTGATAAATTTGAAGCAATGATATTTAGGGATTTAAATACTTATGATTTTAACAAAATTCAATCAAAAATGTCCAGCACCATTAATAATATACAGGAAAAGAGGAATTTTAGAAAAGGGGGTATAATAGGAAGTAGTAAAATTCACCTAGCTGATGGACGTGATTTAACTCTCTTAAAATTAATGGAAGAATGTAATTTAGGGAATGAATTGTATTGTTTTTCATTAGATCGATACTCTAATATTGTTATTTCAAAAATAGAAAAAATAAAAAGAATTAGAGATGTATCAAAATTAATAAAAATTACCTTGGATGATTCTACCATAATATATTGTGATTATAATTGTGCTTTTATAAACAGGAATAATAAATTAATTGAAGTTGTTCATTTGCATAATGAAGATTCATTAATGCCTTTAAAAATTTATTATGCTAAAGATATATCCGTAGCTAACAGATCTTATAAAGATAAGCGATTAAAATTAGAAGATTATCTGGTTGTCTATAATCCGAGAACAGGAACGTATGATTATATACATAATTTAGCTGATGATTACAATATTAGGGATAATGTTTATACAAAAGATATGGGGAAAATAAGGCATCATATCGATTTCGATAAATATAATAATAATCCCTCTAATATCAGGAGAACATTTTTTAAAGAGCATTTTGAAATCCATAGTAAATTCGCCAGTGAAAGAGCAGTAAAAGGGGAAATTGGATGGGGGAGAGCACATAAATTATATCCAGATTTCTATTCTGAAATGGCTTCAGAGAATATAAGAAAGTTACATCGAGATCCGCAATTTCAAAAAAGACACTCAAAAAGAGCATCGAAAAATATAAGTGATTATATAAAATCAGAAGCCTTTTATGATATGACGAGGGCTGCTGGGAAAAGGGGTAAAGAGTATTTGGTAAAATATAATAAAAGTGAAAAGGGGCGGAAAAAGTCCTCCGAAATAGGAAAACAAGGCAAAATGATATGTAAGATATGTGGTCAATTGGTTTATGGCAGAGCGGAAATGATTGAGCATTATAAAAACACTCATCCACCTCATTGGTTAGAATTGCAGAACAAATTTCAAAAAGCTTCAAAAGCATATGTAAGGAGTGAAAAAGGACGGAAGAATCAATCAGAAAAGGCAAAAAATGGAAAGATGGTTTGTCATAAATGTGGAAAAATGATAATTGGGGCAAGTGAATTAAAAAAACACTATGCTGAGGTTCACAATGAATTAATATCATGTCCTTTTTGTAATGAATTATTCAAGGGAAATGGAGGATTAAGTACTCATATAAGATACTGTCCTGAAAACCCAGACCATAAGGTACGAGAAGTTGGTTGCTTCCCTTGTCCTCTTTGTGACAAAATTTTTGGCTCACAGAGAGGATTATCAGGGCATCTGACCAGAAGTCATAAAGTGATTAATCATAAAATTATTAGTATTGAAATCATCGAGTGTGAACCATTGAAAATCTATAATCTATGTTTAGAAGATTCCAATAATTTTGGATTATCTGCTGGAATATTTATTCATACTTAAAAGAGATTTTTACCACAGTACATTAATCCTTGCCATAATTAAGCTATTACTTAAAATCTTAATTTTTTTTCAATAATCAAAAAATTTAAACATCCTTATAAATAAGTTTTTATAATGAATTTATTCAATTTTCAATTAAATTTTTGATAAATGTAGAATTATTGAAGATAATGAATGTAAAAAAAATTGCTGAAAATATTTATGAGATCGAACCGCAAACTTTGATGGCACGAGTTGAGGGGACAATTAAAAAATTTGAAATGAAAGTCCCAGTACATATTTACGCCAATGAATATATCATGGAAAAGATTAAACAAGATAGAACTCTTGATCAGATAAGTAATGTTGCTTGTTTGCCGGGCATTCAAAAACATGCAATCGCATTATCTGATGCTCATCAAGGATACGGTTTTTGTATTGGAGGAGTTGCAGGAACGGATGCCACAGATGGTATGATTTCGCCTGGCGGCGTTGGATACATAAGAGCATAGGCTTTTATGCCAAAGACGATATTAACTGTGGTGTAAGATTACTACGAACGAATTTAATGATGAAAGATGTTCAAAAAAAAATTCCAACTTTATTAGACACAATATTCAAGAATATTCCTTCAGGATTAGGGTCAAAAGGAAAATTAAACATAAATTTCTCAGATTTAGATGATGTTCTAAATAATGGATTAAACTGGGCACTTGATAATGGCTATGCCTTGAAAGAAGATATAAAACACTGTGAGGAGAATGGTTTTTTAAAAAATGCAAATGCAGAATTAGTTTCACAGAAAGCAAAGCAAAGAGGTATAAAACAACTCGGTTCTTTAGGAAGTGGAAACCATTTTTTAGAAATACAAAAAGTAGATAAAATTTTCAATAGAGATATAGCAAAGAAATTAGGAATTCTTCAAGAAAATCAAGTCACAGTGATGGTTCATACAGGTTCAAGAGCTTTAGGTCATCAAATATGTACTGATTCGTTGAGAGCTATAGAACAAGCCATGAAAAAATACAAGATTGAGGTTCCCGATAGAGAGCTCGCTTGTGTGCCTGCAAATACACCAGAAGCAGATATGTATCTAAGTCAAATGGCTTGTGCTGCGAATTTTGGATTTAATAATAGGCAATTAATTACTCATTGGTTAAGAGAATCATTTCAATCACATTTTAAACAGAGTGCTGAGGAATTAGATTTCACGCTGATATATGGCGTTGCTCATAATATCCTTAAAATAGAAGAACACGAAGTGGATGGTAAAAAGATCTTATTAAATGTACATAGAAAAGGAGCTACGCGAGCTTTTCCTCCAGGTCATCCAGAATTGTCACAGGATTATAAAAGTATTGGACAACCAGCGTTGATTCCAGGTACCATGGGTTCAGCTTCATATCTTTGTGTTGGAAGACCAAAAGCTATGGATCTCTCATTTGGTTCAACAGCACACGGTTCAGGTCGAGTGATGTCTAGATCTAAAGCAAAACGAAAGTACCTTCCTAATATTCGACAATTGACAGATAGCCTTAAAAATCAAGGGATTTCGATAAGAGCTGCTTCGAATGAAGTAGTTGCTGAAGAAGCTCCAGGAGCTTATAAAGATATTGATCAAGTAGTTCAAGTTAGCCACGATCTTGGAATTATTGAAAAGATCGTACGTTTAGTGCCAGTAGGAGTTGTTAAGGGATAATCATATATCAAAAACAATATCGATTATGGTTTTATCACTTTTTTCTTCAATATTCATGTATGAATACGTGATTGCTTTCACTTCTATCCCGATTTCATGACGTAAATTATTAAATTTCTCTCCGCTGGCATTCGCGATTAAGGTAAATTCATCCCCCCTTTTTTTAATTTTCTCAACGATTATTTGGGAAAATATTAACCCTTCAACATCAAAGATGTATAAAAATTCAGATAAAAAATCAAATAATAAAGCTTGCTTATCTTCTGCTTTAATTGTAATTTCTTTTTTCTCTATTGGGAGGATTTTCTCCAAATTAGGTGAGATTGTTTTCATAACTGCATAGGCAGTTTGTTCAAATGCTTGTTCGAGAGTACGTCCGTAGCAACGAGCTTGAACATCTGCGGTGTGATCTATGTATTCAAATCCGGGAATTTTCACTTTCTTTTCATTCACGTTATAAATTTATAAAATTGATTCTGTATTAAAAAAGTAACTCATATTGTATATTTTTTTCTTAGAGGACTTTAAAATGATTGTTGAAAAAATTATTTATACATGTTGGATATAAATTCTACAGATTCTACGGATTCGTCATTAAATCAGAGACTTCATATTAAAAAAAAATATACTAACCAAGAATTACTCCTTCACCATTACTTTTATCAATGCTGCAAGGTTTATCCTAAAAATATCATCTTGATTAGTAATTTCGTTTTCTTTTTTGTAAATAGCCAAGAGTATTTTAATGCAAAACTTTCCTTACCTCTCATGAGGCGACAAATCCAAAATAAAAAGATATTAATTATTCGTGATGAAAGAACACTTTTAAGACTCCTGTATAACTTCTTTCCCGATCCTTACGTTCATGACATAAGAGTTTATCGAAATGTGTATTCTGGGAAAAAAGATATAATTATTGGTTTTTTAAGTTTTGTAGAAAGGGGGATTGCCATTGGGTGTAAAGGAGAGTATATCAAAGCGGTAAATAAATTATTTGAAAATTATATTATTTTTAATAATGATGATGGTTTTCCAATAAACATAAAATGTGAGGTTGTAAGAATTTAAATTACCACGGAACATCCTTCCATCCGACAACATAAGCGATTGTGTTGGCTATGATGCTGACAGAAGGTGTTATTATCATTAAAAATATTATAATGTTCCAGTCAGGAGCTAAATAAATTCCAGGAAAGATCAATGCTGGAATTGAACCAAGAAGGATTGCTCCTAAAGCAAAATCCAATTGATCTACAACCCAGAAAGGGGCTCCACTTGCGTAATTAAGGCGTCGCTTTAAAAAAGAACCTGCAAGATCCCCTAAAACAGCGCCATATGAACAGAGAATAATCCTAAGGACTAATATGAGAATTCCGATGGGGAAAGGTCCACCAATAAAGTAAAATTCATACAATCTAAGATCAGCATATAAAACAAAAAACCCTTGAGAAGCGGCTTGGATGGGAATAAGTTGAATCAGAGGCCATAAAATAAAAAATAAAAGATGTATTCCTAAAGAAATGGGAATTCCAACATATAGTGGTCCCTTTATTAGACCATTGACTGTTTTATGGTCGCCTAAGATTCTTCTTCCGTCTTTACAGAACTTTCCACCATCTATTGGTTTGCCACCTCCGACCATTACCATGCCCGCATTTGATATATATGCTGGTACGATGAAGATTATGCTAAAAACTAATATGGCTACCCAATCGGCCCAATCAAAAATAATTGAAATGACCACAAAATTTAAAAATATCAACGTAGCACATGTAAGAGCTAAAATTAAAGCAATTCTAATGTGTTTCCTTTTTGAAGGATCATTATTATCGTATTCTGTCATTTTTAGAACCATAAAAGACGGGAAAATTAGATTAGTTAATTTTTTATTGAAATTAAATATTAAGTTTTACTTTCCTTTTTAATAGGAGTTTAATAATATTTGTCAACTAATAATGATCTTTTATATTCCCGACAATAATATAATATTTTATTGATTAGGTTGTTGCAAGATGGTCTTATTAAATATTTAATATGATTTCAATAAATAAATTTATATAAGATTCTTGCATTGGAAATAATATGATTTCGATTGGAATTATTTTGCTGTTCATCCTATATATAAACATAAAAGGAATGATGTGAGTGTTGACTAACCCAAATAATAATGGTAACTATAGCTTTAACATTGATCGTTTTTACAAAAATTATATGAATGGTCCTAAAATTTTTAGAAATCGGGAAGCATTAGATCCATCTTTCATCCCAGATGAATTGCCACATAGAGACGCTGAGATAGAAAAAATAGCAGGACTCACTGCTTGTGCATTGAAAGGAGATGTTCCTCCAAATTTCTTATGTTATGGGATGACTGGTACGGGTAAAACAGCTACAATAAGATATGTTAGTCAGAAGTTAGCACAACACTGTGATTCAAAGCCACCTTGGTGGATATATATAAATTGTAATGTAGTTTCAACACCTTATCGAGTTTTAGCACATATATATAACACTATCTCCGGAAAAGAAAAAATTCCTCCCACGGGTTTACCAAAAGATATAATTTTTAAGAAACTATTAGGTTTACTAGATTTATGCATAAATACAAATGTTTGTTTTCTTGTCCTAGATGAAATTGATATTCTTATTGAAAAAAAGGGAGGAAACGAAATTCTTTACGATCTAACCAGATTAAATGAAAATTTAGATCTTTGTAGGGCTAATGTTATTGGAATTTCAAATAAATTGAAATTTAAGGACTACTTAGATCCACGAGTAAAATCTAGTTTGGGACAAGAAGAATTGGTTTTTCATCCTTATAATGCAAATGAATTATCGGATATTCTTGAGAAACGAGCGAAAGTTGCATTTCAAGAGGGAGTCATCAATGAAGGAGTCATAAAATTATGTGCGGGCTTAGCTGCTAAGGAACACGGTGATTCTCGTAAGGCACTTCAATTATTAAGAAAAGCAGGAGAAAATTCAGAAAGAAATCAGCGAGCATTTATCTCTGAATTGGATGTAAATAAAGCTCAACAGGATATTGAGAAAGACAATGTTGTTGAATATATATTAGGGATGCCCTTACAGTCTCAATTAACACTTACCGCGATTTATTTGATGAGAAAGTATTCTAGGGATAATATAATCACTTCAGGTGAAATATATGATATCCATTTAGAACTTACAAATAAGCTAACAAATACAAAATTATTAACCAAAAGAAGAATATCAGATTACATAAATGAACTTGCTTTAGCAGGTATTATAACAGCTACTACAAGATCAATGGGGCATTATGGGAGGACCAAAATTATCACTTTAGATATAGATTTATCATTGACAGAAAAAGTATTATCTCAAATAAAACACATATCATTGGCTGATTTATTGAATTATAAACCATTACTATTACAAACTGATAAAGTAAAAATCAAAAGTAACGTATTTAAAAAGCTTCTTTAACCAATAAATTCCCATTCATTGATATTTTCTCCAATTTCTTTTAGGAAATAAGTTGCTGAATTTTCATTTTGTTCTTTTATTAGAAAAAATAATCTTGCTAAATGTTTACAAAATTTCTTGGATTTAGATTTTTTTGTTTGAAAATCATGACAATCATGTTTTAATATTTTTAACCCAACATTTATCTCTACGTTATAATTATTTTCTTGAGATCCTTTCACAGTTGCTTTAAGAATTCCAATTTTGTCATCAAATCTGAGGAGTTTTATATGAGAATTTAAAATAGAAGCTGATCTTCCCGCTGTAGCTTCATCAACGAAAATTTTAAATAGGTTTTTGAATTGATTTGCGTTTTTTTGTGTTCCGTTTTCACCCCTTAAATCTTTAATCCTTTTAGAGGAAGTTAATCTCTCAGAAATTTCTTCCTTTCTTTTTATTTGCCACATATTCAATTCTTGATTTAGTTCCGTTGATAATTTGAGATTATCGTCTCTATCTAAAATTAAATAATTTTGAGAAATCGCAGTTTCAACAAATTTTTTAGCTTCTTTTGGATCAAATAAAAATAATTCGAATGAAAGTCGATATAGAAGATCATTTAATGATATTAAAGATAATCCAATGATTTTCCAAATATATAAAACCAATTCTGTAAGATTTTTACGGGGAATTGTTAAATCCATGATAATTCTTAATTAAAGCTGCTTTTTAAAATCTAATATACTTGTTTTTAAGGAATCTAATTCAATAACTGGTACTATTCCTATTGTTGGATCTATACCAAAACTTCTCATAAAATCTGTTTGTGCTTGAAAGCATCCTGAATTGATTAAGTTAACATTTCGATAACGATTAAATCCATTGATATGTAGATGACCGGTATGAAATATATCGGGAATCGTGTCGATTACGAGCCAATCCTTACTTGTGGGTGCAATTTGAGTCTTTCCACCATATGTAGGGGCGAGATGTCTGCAAATAAGCAATTCTTTCATTGTTTCAGTTGGATTGTTTATATCCAAATCTGGAACGGCCATATTTAAATCGTGCATGCTTTCCCCATGAAATATAAGGGTTTTAACACTATGGGTACTTATTAGAGAAGGATTACCTAAACACTTAACTCCTAAATCTACTAATCCTTTACAATATTTTTTAGGAACAGCGGGTCTCGCAATAGCATTTCTCACGGGTTCATGATTACCCGATACATAAAAAATTTTAATATATTCGGGGATCTCCTTGATAAATTCTGTAGCCTTATCGTATTGTTTATAAATATCTGATATGATGAGATCTTCATTCTGATTTGGATAAACCCCAATTCCATCAATTAGATCTCCGTTTATTATCAAATATTTAATTTTTCCAGCTAATTTTCTTACCTTATTATCACCAACTTTGCCTTTCAAGAATTGGATAAATTTATTAAATAATGGTTCTTCAAACTCTTTACTTCCGATATGAGTATCGGAAATTAATGCAATAGCAAGAGGTTCAGTTGAATTATTAGGTTGGAAATTAGTAGGAATATCTATCTTCGTGAATTTATTTGCAAAGATAATTCCTTTGCCTTTAGTATTACTTGGATTATATATACCTTCCACATATATCATTTGATCATTGATGAGCCGTTCAGCTCTTTTCATTTCATTGAGATCTTCATCATTTTTATTAATTAATACGGAGATTTCTCCCGTTAAATCTTCTAATGATAAAAGATAATTTTTGTTTTTTGTTAATCGTATACTATTGATCAACCCCATTGTAGATACTTCAGCATTGTTAGATAATCTAATTATCTTTTCAATATTTGTTGATGAGAGCACTTCAGCTCGATTTCTCATTAAATTACGCAATGAATTGTATTTATCCACAGTCATCTCATAGAAATCTTCGAAGGATCCATTTGTGAAGAGTTTACCATTTGGATCCTTTAAAATATTATATTCAAATTCATAATTTTTCGCTATAGGATTAAATGAAATTGAAGATTTTACGGAATCAAATTGTTTAATTTTTGGTTGTTGTTTTTTTGCAGGAAGAGGGTTAATAACTATTAGTTCAGGTTTTTTTGGCTGAGGAGTATTAATAAGATTTTGAGTTTCTATAGAATTCGCATATTCACTTTTAATTGAAGAAGGAATGTCTATTCGATTGCTCTCTAAGTTATTTTCATTATAGGTAGTTTTTTCATCATTGCTTATTATCAGATTCTCTCTTTTTAACACCCTTTGGATTTCTTCATTAGATATTTTTTGCATTACATTTAAAGTAAGATGTCCATTAAAAGTGGGGATGGTATTCATTTCTTGTATAATGATATCGGTTTTAATTAGAGGATTTTCAAGTTTCATGATGACTTCGATAGATTTGGGAGAAATATTTATACCCGAATTCGCTAATCTATTTATTAATACCTTCTTATGGGAAAGATACTCGTGATTCAAGGTTTATTCTCTCGAGATAGAATTTATATTATGTATTGTAATGAATAATTATATTGTTTATTATTAAAGAAAAAACATCACATCTTATATTTTAAGAGAGAGTGTTATTTCAATCGATTTATTCAAAAATCAATCATCTCATTTGATTTTTAAGTTAATTTTTCAATTATCCTATTAATAATTCCATTTATTTTTTCAAGATTTATTTATACAATATATTCATAATAAATTTGGTTTATTGGATTCAGTTTATATCTATATTATCTCATTATGTCAGATTTAAGCAAAAATATGGAAGAATACTTTAGAGTAATTCAGCAAAAAGTAGATCATTGTTATGAAATTGCTGAAGAAGCCCGTCAGAAAGGTTTAGATCCTGAAACATATGTAGAATCTCCACAAGCAAAAGATCTAGCTGGAAGAGTTGAAAAACTTGTAGGTCCAGAAGGTATTGCTGAAGTGATACGAAATTTAAAGAATGTTGGCAATTCTGATGATGAAATTGTTTTTCAAGTTGTTTCTGATATTTTGGAAAAAAAGTTAGGAAATATTGGGACCCTAGATGAAAGAGTCGAACGTGCGATTAGAGTAGGGTTAGCAATAAAGACAATGGGAGTTGTTAGTGCTCCATTAGAAGGAATTTCAAAAATTCTCATTAGAAAAGATAATTATGGAAAATCTTATCTTTCACTTTTTTTTGCTGGACCAATTCGAGCTGCAGGAGGTACCACTGCAGCTTTATGTGTGCTTATTGCGGATTATGTACGAGAAAAGTCAAATATTCCTAAGTATGAGGCTACTGAAGCTGAAATTGGACGATATGTTGAAGAAGTTAAATTATATGATCGTAGAGTCCATCTTCAATATCCTTCTTCAAATGATGAAATAAGATTTGCTGTTGAGCATTTACCAATTGAAATTAATGGAGATTCAACTGAAGATGAAGAGGTTTCTGCCTTTCGGGATCTTCCACGGGTTGATACTAATAAAATTCGAGGAGGTGCTTGTTTAGTATTAAATGATGGTATACTTCTTAAAGCACCGAAATTAATGAAGATTGCAGCAAGTATGAATCTAAAAGGTTGGGAATGGTTAAAATCATTAAAGAATATATCTCAAAAAACGGAAAATTCGGAAAAAGAGGATATTATCAATAAAAAAAAAATATCACCAAATTCAAAATATGTTTCAGATATCATAGCAGGAAGACCCGTTTTCAGTCATCCCTCACGCATCGGAGGTCATCGAATTCGGTATGGTAGGTCTAGAAACACTGGTCTTGCGGCTGCGGGCATACATCCGGCGACTATGACACTATTGGATAATTTTATTGCAATTGGTACTCAACTAAGAATAGAGCGTCCTGGTAAAAGTGCAAGTGTTTGTCCTGTAAACTCAATTGAGCCTCCAATAGTAAAGTTAAAGGATGGAAGCGTTATTAAGGTTAAAACTAAGGAAAAAGCAAAGCGTATTTTTCCAGAAGTTGAAAGCATACTATTTTTAGGTGATATTTTGTTTGGTTTTGGAGAATTCGCCGAAAATAACCATAAATTAGTCCCGTCAGGTTATGTTGAAGAATGGTGGGCGCTAGAATTAGAAAATGCTCTGCAAAAAGCAGGAGAAACACCACCAAAACTCAAAAGTTTCATAAAAGACCCGTTTTATAATGTTCCTTCAGCAGAGGATGCTATTAAATTAGCGAATAGTTTAAAAATTCCACTACATCCCTTTTATACCGATTATTGGGGAAATCTATCTGTATCTGAACTAGAAGTACTTCGAATAGCTATGAATGAAGGCTTTAATAGATCAGAAAAGAAAATTTATTTGAAGAACGACCCCAAAGTGAAAGAAATTTTAGAAAAGGCTTTTGTAGTCCATTTGGTTAAAGATGGAATTATAGAATTCAGCAAAGCTAAGAACTATATTTTTCAATCAATTTTCGATCTTTTAAATTCAAATAATATATCTTTGGAAGGCATTAGTGACAGTTTTTCTTATTTTAAACTTAGATCTGGACTTGAAATAAGGAATAAAGCTCCTTATTATATGGGAACTAGAATGGGACGACCAGAAAAATCTGAACGAAAATCCATGAAAGGTGTTCATTCATTGTTTCCATTAAGTGATAAGGTGGGAAATCAACGATTAGTTGAAAAAGCTATAGAGCTTGGAGTAATTAAAATTGACGCAGGTAGAAAAAAATGTCCTAATTGTCATAATGTATCTCTTTTCAATAAATGTCCATTATGTGGAAGTCATACAGAAGTACAAAAGATCTGTGTTAAATGTAAAAAAACATATTCTAAGGACATGGATAAATGCTCTCAGTGCGGTCAAATATTAAGCTTCTCAAATGAAGCTTCTCTTAATTTTAAAAATTATATCAATTCTGCTCTTACATCATTAGGATTAACTCTACCTAAAAAATTTAAAGCAATTTTTGGCTTAACCAATCAATTTAAACTTCCTGAACCTATTGAGAAAGGTATATTAAGAGCAAAGAATGGATTATTAGTATACAAAACTGCAGAGATACGTTATGATGCTACTGATATACCATTAACCCATTTTAAACCTAAAGAGATTGGCACATCTATCAAAAAACTGAAGGATTTAGGATATGAATATGATTATCAAGGCAACCCAATAGTAGAAACTGATCAAATTATAGAATTAAAAGTACAAGATGTTCTCTTATCTGAAGATTGTGCCAATTATTTTTTACGGCTTGCGAAATTTTTAGATGATGAGCTTGAAAGTTTTTATCAATTGAAACGATTTTATAATGTATCTGGTATAGATGATTTAATTGGTCACTTAGTTGTTGGTTTAGCACCTCACACTAGTGCGGGTATCATCGGTAGAATAATTGGCACTTCCCCCGCAAGATCTATTTATGCTCATCCGTATTGGCATGCTGCTAAGCGGCGTAATTGTGATGGCGATGAAGATGGTATTATGCTTTTACTAGATCCATTATTAAATTTTTCCAGATATTATCTACCAAGTAAAATTGGGGGGAGAATGGATGCTACTTTAGTTATTTCTACTAAGTTAGATCCTAATGAAATTGATGGAGAAGCACATAACATCGATACATTGTACCGGTATCCTTTAGAATTCTATGAAGCAACTCAAAATTTTGCGTCACCACAAAAAGTTGAAGACATTATGAATTTAGTGAAAACTCGATTAGGCACAGAAAAGCAATATGAAGATATCGGATTTAATATACCCACGGATGATATTAATGAGGGGCCATTAATGACAGCATATAAAACCCATGAAAATATGGAAGAAAAGATTGAAGCTCAATTACATATTGCGAAAATTATCAAAGCGGTTGATGCAAAGAAGGTTGCTGAAAAAATTCTTTCTACACATTTCAATCCAGATATACTTGGGAATTTACGCAAATTTTCAGTTCAAGAGTTCAGATGTGTTAAATGTAATGAAAAATTTCGACGTGTTCCAATATCTAATAATGGTAAATGTCCAAAATGTGGTAAAAAAGTGATTTTAACGGTAAATAGTGGAGGTATAGAAAAATATGTTCCTAGAGCTCAAAAACTTTGCAAAGAATTCAATCTGGATCACTATACCGTTCAAAGAATGGAATTAATTGAACAATACGTGGAAAGTTTAACTAATAATCCAAAAATAAAACAACAAAAATTATCAGATTTTTTCTGAAGGATATGACTCTGAATCGATTTTACGTAAGGTTACCAGACTGATTTCTAAAACTTTATTTAAATTTTGAACATCACAATTATCTGGAGTATCTCTTGCAGAATGGATATATTTTACGTCCTTAGCAGCGTGAAAACAAGCAACCTGAAAATCTGATTCGGTTTTTTTTGCAAATTTTAAAAACATTTTATGATCAGTCTTTGGAGTAATCAAGGGTTTGTGTTTAACTAATGATATCCCTAAATTGTTCGCGGTATCTTCAATATTTTTATTAAGTGTTTGATTGATTGATTTTTTATTAAATAAGCTTTTCTTATCGAGTAAACCTATATATGTACCAATCATATCATAATTTATACTAAGGGATTTATCAAGAATATATTTCTCTGAAAATGATTTTAGATTTCGATTGCAGAACCTTTTTGAACCAATTAAACCCCATTCTTCTGCACTTGTGAATACTATAATAACATCCATATTTTCTAAAGGTTTCTCATTTAATTTTTTAGCTAACTCAAGTATTATAGAAACACCACTCGCATTATCAATAGCGCCCATTGATATTTTAGTATTATAGATGAGTAAGAAAATTAAGAAAACGATTACAAATTCTATTATAGATGACATTAAAATGAGTTCTAATATGACTGGAGATTGACTTACAGTAAAGCTAAAATCTCCGAGTAACCAGAGCGAGAAGATTAATTTGATCATAAAATATGGAATAATAATAATCTTGAAAATAAAAAATAAGAAATTTTGAATTCTAAATGGAAGTTTAGTTGAAAAGGAATCGTAATGAGCCGTGAGTATAACCACTGGACGCTTTTTTCTTTGATTAACTGCTGGTATTGTTGTTACCAAATTTTTTGAACTTTCTTCTTTTATCAATGAATAGTTACGCGTGGTCGAAAATGAATATTTTATAGAAAAGTAAAAAACAATAACAACTAAGAGTTTATAGAATATTAGATAAGTAAGGAAAATAAGATATGTAAGTCTCATTAATACTTTTTTTGGACCTAAATACGTAAAATATTCAATATGATTATCAATATTTTTATTATTTAATTGATCACGGATATAAAAAACTGCTTCTGTTTCTCCCTCTGAACCGGCAGATCTATTAAATGCTAAGGAGTTGACATGATTAATGGTTGCTTCTGGATCATCTAATATCAAGGTCATAATTCATTACTTATTGAGATTGTAAAATAATGAGCATTATTCTGAATAGTAATGTGATAGTCAACTATTAAATCTAACTTTTATATATTTATATAAAATGAAATGGGAACCTCTTGTATAAAAATATTGAGAAAAATGCAGGAGGAGGGATTCGAACCCTCGAACTCCTATGAGACTAGAACCTCGATCTAGCACCGTTGACCAGGCTTGGCGACTCCTGCTTTTACTTATCACCAGTTTGTATGCAACTTGCACCGCTACGATTGAGCTGCTTTATAAATCTGAATTCTTCGGTGTTAATACTGCACCAACTCCGTTTTGCTAAAGTGTCATAACCAGAAATTGGAAATGTTACTTAAATCAAGATTTCAAATTTTTTAAAATCATGATTTAATTTCATAAAATAAGAGAAATTTTAAAAACCTTTTTTTAAAGATAACAAATATTCTAAATATTATTATTCTAAGTAATTGAAATGATAGACTATAAAAACATTGATATAGAGTATTTTAAAAAACAGGGTTTTGCAATTATCTCCTTTAATCGTCCTTATAATTTGAATGCTTTTAATTATGCCCTTACTAACGAATTTTGTGATGCAATAAGGGCAATAAGAAAAGAAAAATACATCAATTGTGTGATAATGACAGGTAAGGGAAAAGCTTTTAGTGTAGGAGGCGATATTAGTGAATTTAGAGAATATGCTGATCCTGTTGCATCAATGGCTAAATTAGCGGCAAAGTTACATGAAGGAATACGACTAATCAAGAGTATAAACTTCCCAATAATAGCTGCTATTAATGGACCATGTTTTGGTGCAGCATTAGGTTATGCATGTTCGTGTGATTTAAGATTTTGCAATGAAAGAGCAACTTTTGGAGCTGCTTTTACAGGAATTGGACTTTCTCCTGATAGTTCTACTTCTTTCCATTTACCTAAAATTGTTGGTTATTCACTAGCATCTGAAATGATTCTGTTAAATCGCAACTTAAATTCACAAGAAGCCCAACGTTATGGGTTAGTGAATAGAATAATCTTATCAGATGATAGCTTAATTGAAGCGGTAAAGAAAATAGCATCTCAGTTGAGTACAGGACCTATTGAAGCTTTTCAGGCAAGTAAAGAGTTGATCCAAAATTCATATCTTAATGATCTCGAAACGCATTTAGAAGAAGAAGCTAAAAATATTGAAAAATGTGCTGGAACCGAGGATTTTCTTGAAGGTTTAAATGCTTTTCTTGAAAAGAGAAAACCTAATTTTAATAAAAAAGAGTAACTCTATATCTCTCAATTTACTCTTCCTTATAGTAAGTTCCTACTAACTTTTTATTTACACAATTATTATTATTTAAATAAACTTTTTATAATGTAATTTTAATTAGTAATATACGTAGAGAAGAGTAATGCACTCATGTCAGTTGATACAAAAAAATTACAGGCATTGTTACAATGGTATTCGCAGAGTATAGGAGAAAATTTAATAGCTGTTATTATAGTAAATCGAGAGGGATTACTTATAGACAGGTTTTTTGGCTCTTCAGAACAATCATTGGATGAGGAAATAGTTGGTGGAATTAGTGCTCTGGTTGAGCCCGTTTTGACAAGGATCACAAAAGAATTTAGTTCAGGATCCTTTGGTACGGGAACATTTGATACTGAGAAATACAGATTGATTTTCTGTGAAGCTGGTCCTGAAGCTGTTATAGTAACGATATTAGATGCAATTGCTGGAATTGATCCGGTCTTTCCGTATGCTTATTTAGCCGCAGAAAAGATTGCTCGAATTTTTGATGGAAGACCCGTAAGTCCTGTTATCCCAAAGCTAACTTCGAAAAAAGATGTTAATAATATTCAAAAAAAAGTAAATCAACTCCAAAAAATAAAAGTACAATCTGGAGAATATGCTTTTAAATTAATACTTGGGGGGGACGGAGCAGTTGGTAAAACAAGTATGGTACATCGATTTGTTGAAAACGAGTTCTTAAAAGATTATAAATCAACTATTGGAACTTCAATTATGAAGAAAGAATGCAAATTTGATGGATTAGATAGCACTGTTCGATTTGTGTTGTGGGATTTGGCGGGACAATCGCAATTCAAGAAAGTTAGAAAATCATACTTATCAAGCGCTGAAGCAGGTATCTTAGCATTCGATGTTACTAATCCAGTATCATTTCAAAATGTAGAAAATTGGCATAAAGAAATCCTTTCAGTTTCCCCCAGCATATCACTGATTTTAGTGGGAAATAAGATTGATTTAGAAGATGGAAGATTAGTCTCCAGAGAAGATGGAGAAAAAACAGCTGAAAGCCTTGGAATCCCTTATATTGAGACATCAGCTAAGACAGGTGAAAGTATTAATGATGCTTTTAGAATGCTGGCACTACAGATGATAAAAAAATATCTTGTAGGAGAAGATTTATAGAGCCCCTGGGGGGAATTGAACCCCCGACCGAATCTTCTGACCGACTGACATACTCGATCAATTGATTACGAATCAATCGCTATACCGCTAAGCCACAGAGGCACAAGATCTGTTTAATAAATATAATATGAAACAATTATAAAATTTTTCCATGTCAGATTCTACTAAATTGAAGGAACTTGGGGAAAAAAAATTAATAAGAATCATAGAGGAGATCATTTTTCAAAAAACAGGTGCCCATCTCTTAAAGGATGATTCTTTTTTCTACAACTTAGACAATTTTTCTCTTGGAAAGGTTTTGGTCTTCAATTCAGATATGTTTGTTTCAACAACTGATGCCCCAAAAAAAATGACATTTTATCAGATGGGTCGTAAGTCAATTTTAATGAATGTTAGTGATTTAGTTGTAAAGGGTGTTCATCCCGTTGGTGCTTTCATTTCAATTGGATTACCATCTACTCTTGATGTTCAATCATTTAGAGATCTAATCGAGGGAATGGTTGATTACTGTTGCAGATGGGATATCAGCTATATAGGAGGAGATATGAATATGACAAATGAAATCATTTTAAATCCGACTCTTTTTGGATTTGAAGATCCAAATAATATTATTTATAGAAAAGGGATGAAAGAATCTGATATTTTAGTTATTACGTCAAAATATGGCTTAACAGGTGTAGGTTTCGAAATTCTATTAAACCAATACGAAGATCTCAATAAATTTAGTAATTATGAAAGATCTATTCAAAGTGTTTTAGCACCTGTTTTAGATGACAAAATTGCATTTATTTTATCAGAAAATCAACTTTCAACAGCTAGTATTGATTCATCCGACGGTTTGGCGAGATCTTTAAGAGAATTAATGGTATCAAATCCAGATATGGGTTTTGACATAAATTTTGATGATAATCTGGTTGATGATGAAGCTCGATCATTTTCAAATCTATTTGATCTCCCGTTGGAAGACTTGATATTTAATGCTGGTGAAGAATTCATCCATATATTCACAATACCTTCAAATAAATATGAACAAGCAAAAAAAATTATCAAATCGAAAAATGGAAAGATTTTTGCTATAGGTAAAGTCAATTCAGAGGGTAAAATTTTTATAATTTATGGAAATAAAAGAGAAGAATTACATTATAAGGGATTTGAACACTTCTTATAGCCGTTAAATCACCTAAAAAGACTATATCTTAACGGTATTGAATGTACAGAAAAAGTTTTAAATTAGGGAGGATTTATTCTACTACGATTTTAAAATGATTTAAGTTCAATTTTCAAATATGTTCTAATGATATGGGCCATTAGCGCAGGCAGGTAGCGCGGCAGGCTTTTAACCTGAAGGTCGTGGGTTCGATTCGCTCGTTCGAACAGATCGGGTGCGAAATTCCCACATGGCCCGTAAAATTTTTCCAAAACTTTAAAAAACTATATTTAAATTTAGTAATTTCTGTATTCATAATAAATTAAAATAAATTACATTCTTTAATTTAATATATAACTTTAATTTTACATTTTTTTCAAAGTCATGATAAAAGCAGAGTTGAAACTCCCTTCTGATGAACCAGAGCAATTAATTATTAAATCACAAGATATAACAGACCCAGAATATGGAATTATACCAGAAAAACGAAGTATTAATGAATTACTTCAACTAGGTATAATTAATCTAGATAAACCAAGTGGACCAACGAGCCATGAAGTAGTATCTTGGGTTCGTAAGATACTAAATATTCCTATTGCTGGTCATGGAGGAACTCTTGATCCAAAAGTAACAGGTATTTTGCCTTGCGCTCTTGGTAGTGCTACTCGAGTTTTGTCAGCTTTATTATCTGCAGGAAAAGAATATATCGGAGTCTTGTATATCCATTCGTTGGAGAATCCAAAAAAAATTGAAAAAGCTTTCAAATTGTTCACTGGGAAGATCTACCAAACACCTCCGCTTAAATCCTCAGTAGTACGAAAAATGAGAATAAGAGAGATTTATTATAATAAAATATTAGAAATCGATAAACAACACGTTCTTTTTCGGGTGGGATGCGAAGCAGGTACTTATATTAGAAAATTATGTTATGATATAGGAGAAACTTTATGTACTGGAGCAAATATGTTAGAACTTAGAAGAACACGAGTGGGTAATTTTCAAGAGGATAACACTTTAATGACACTCCAGAATTTAAAGGATGCTTGGGACATATTTCAAGAAGAAGGCGATGAATACTATATTCGTAAAATAATTCTTCCAATGGAAGAAATGGTATCACACGTTCCTAAAATATATTTAAGGGATACTGCAGTTGATGCAATTTGTCATGGTGCAGATGTTGCCGCAGCAGGTATTTGTTATATTGATGCTCGTATTAAACCAAGTATGCAGGTTGCTATAATGACATTAAAAAAAGAATTAATTGGGTTTGGTACATCTATATTCAATGCTATGAAAATCTATAAAGCAAAATCTGGGATAATGGTAAAAATTGATAAAATTTTTATGAATCGAAAAATTTATCCTCACTGGAAAGAAAAGAAATCAAATTAATGTGATATTTAGATGGTAAATGATCATCAAGATTACTCAACGACCTTTCCGGATGTTTCTATGAAAATACATACCGTTCCTGTAAGTTTAAGAAAACATCTATATATGTTTAAAACTATCACTGGTGTTTTTTCGTATAAAAAATTAGATTTAGGAACCAAAGTGTTAGTAGAACATATGATGATCCCTGATATACCAAGTATATTTTTGGATTTAGGTTGTGGTTATGGAATCATCGGAATTGTTTTAGCTTACGAATCACCTTCTAGTTCTGTATATTTTATCGATGTAAATAAACGTGCCATTTGGTGTACCCGCGAAAATTTGCGATTAAATTTAACACAAACTAAAAGTAATTATCGAATTTATACGGGGAATTATTTTAACCCTATAGAAAAAGTAAAAATAATGTTTGATGCCATATACATGAATCCCCCCCTCAGAAAAGGTCGAAAAGAGTTTCTAGATCTTTTTAGAACCCTGCCTAATTACTTAAAGCCAAATGGTTCATTTCAATTTGTAATTAAGAAGAAAATGGGGGCAGAATATGTATATAAATATTTAGTTGACCGATTTTCAGATGATAATATTAAGATTTTATGCAAACGAAGTGGATACTGGGTATTTTATTATAATCAAATCTAATTATTTTTGAAATTATTTTTATTTTCGAAGAATAACGTAAAATTTTTTAGAAATACAATATTTCTTCATCTAATACTTACGTGAGATATGAGGATTCCTTTTGACTAAAAAGAAAAAGATTGACGTATTGCTCCATGAACTTGTTCCTAAACATTATCTTTTAACAAAGGAAGAAACTAAAGAACTATTAGATAAATTTAAAATAACCGTGACAGATCTACCTCAAATGTTTGATAAAGACCCAGTTGCAATAGCAATCGGTGCAAAAGAGGGAGATGTTATTAAAATAGTGAGACAGTCTCACACTACGGTGAAATCAATAGATTATTACCGTTTTATTAAAAAAGAGAAAGTATAATTTCATTCTGATTATAAATAATGAATAAGGTATATAGATTTGAGTACTGAAAAATTATCTAACATTGATAAATGGACAGTTTTAAAAAGTCTTTTTGATGAAAAGGGTTTAGTGCGACAACATCTTGATTCTTATAACAACTTCATCGAATATGAGATGCAAGCAATTGTGGATGAATCTAGTGAAGTCGTTCCTGACATTCCAGGATTTAAAATAAAGTTTGGAAAGATCAATGTAGGAGTTCCGAAGGTTAGAGAAGCTGATGGAGCTACAATGGAAATAACTCCAATAGAAGCACGTATCAGGGAATTAAGCTATGCAGCCGATATAACTCTCGAAATGACCCCAATCACTATTGATGAAAGGACGCAAAGAGAAGAATCCGAAGAAACCTTGGATATTTATATTGGAAAGATCCCAATAATGTTAAAGAGTTGTCGATGTCCACTTGAAAGCTTGACAGAACAAGAACTGATTAATCGGGGTGAAGATCCGCTTGATCCAGGTGGTTACTTTATAATCAACGGCACAGAGCGCGTTCTAGTCACTCAGGAAGATTTAGCACCCAACAGGATTTTAGCAGAAGAAGCAAGCAGAAGTTCTAGCGCAACTCATCAAGCTAAAGTATTTTCAACTAGAAGTGGATTCCGAGCACCTGTAACAATTGAAAGAAAAAAAGATGGAAATTTAAGAGTTTCATTCCCTTCCGTTCCAGGAAAAATTCCACTCGCAATTTTGATGAGGGCTTTAGGGTTGCATTCTGATAGAGAAATTTTTCAGGCTATATCTGAAAATGATGAAATTCAGAAAGAGTTAATTCCTGTAATTGATGTTGCTTCTGAAATCCAAGTTTTAAAAGACCCAGAAAAATCTCAACAAAATGCTTTAGATTATATTGGTAAAAGGGTTGCTATCGGGCAAACAAAAGATTATCGAATTAGAAGAGCTCTTCAAGTTCTTGATAGATACTTATTACCTCATATTGGTAATGCTGAAGAAGATCGGATTAAAAAAGCATATTATCTAGGACAAATGGCACAAAAAGTTATGGAGCTTGCTTTAATTCTCAGAGAACCAGATGATAAAGATCATTATGCGAACAAACGATTGAAACTAGCAGGAGAGTTGTTTACATCTTTATTTAGGGTTGCTTTTCTTAATTTAGTAAAAGATATCAAATATCAGTTGGAGCGAACAGCAGTTCGAGGAAGAGCACCAAATATTAAAACTGCAGTTCGCGCAGATGTAATAACGGAGCGTATTAGACATGCTTTAGCAACCGGCAATTGGGTCGGAGGGAAGGCAGGTGTTAGCCAATTACTAAATCGAACAAACCATGTGGGAACATTAAGCCATTTAAGAAGAGTGATTTCACCATTAAGTCGTAGTCAGCCTCATTTTGAAGCTCGTGATTTACATCCAACTCAATGGGGAAAAATTTGTCCAGCAGAAACTCCTGAAGGCCCTAATTGTGGATTGGTTAAAAATTTAGGTTTAGCTTCAATAATATCGGTGGGGGCAGATGAAAGGATAATTGAAAATATAATTATCGATTTAGGAGTTATTCCAATAAATGAAGTGAAAAACGTTAAAGGTGATAAATCTAAAGTCTTCTTGAATGGTAAACTTGTAGGAATTCACCAACAATACAATCCATTTATTCGCCAATTACGAGAAAAACGAAGAAAAGGTGAAATAAGTCAACATGTTAACATCGGTTTTTACATTGATTCAAAAGAGATTCAAATTAATTGTGACGCTGGAAGAGCAACCAGGCCACTTTTTGTTATCAAAAATAAAAAATTATTGATTACAAAAGAAGATATCGATAAGTTAAAACAAGGAAAGTATGTTTGGTCAGATCTGATTCAAAAAGGATTAATCGAATATTTAGATGCTGAAGAAGAAGAAAATGCATATATAGCAATGTTTGAGGAGGATATTTCTAGTGAACACACTCATTTAGAAATTTCACCAGCAGCGATATTAGGTATCTGTGCCTCAATTATTCCCTTCCCGGAACATAATCAATCACCTAGGAATACCTATGAAGCAGGAATGGTTAAACAAGCTTTAGGTTTGTTTGCGGCAAACATGCATTTAAGATTAGACACTCGTGGACATACCCTACATTATCCACAACAGGCATTAGTAAAAACAAGTCCAATGGAGATAATAGGGATTAATAAACGTCCTTCAGGACAGAACTTCATTATAGCAATGATGAGTTTCGAGGGTTATAACATAGAAGATGCTATTGTAATCAATAAGGCTTCAATTGAAAGGGGTCTCGCCAGAAGTCATTTTTTCCGAACCTACGATGCTGAAGAAAGAAAATATCCGGGAGGAGAAGTTGATAAATTTGAGATTCCAGAACGAGGTGTGAGAGGTTTCAAATCTGCTGAGTCTTATCGTTTACTATCAGAGGAAGATGGAATTATTGAGCCCGAAACAACCGTAAATGGAGGTGATGTACTCATAGGTAGAACTTCTCCTCCAAGATTTATTAAATCATATGAAGAATTTGAATTAATGCAACCTAATCGACGTGAAACTTCAAAAAATATGAGACATAACGAACAAGGAATAGTTGATACGGTAATCATCTCCGAAACTGTTGATGGAAATAAATTAGTTAAAATTAAAGTAAGGGATCTAAGAATACCTGAATTAGGAGACAAATTTTCGTCGCGCCATGGTCAAAAAGGTGTGCTTGGATTAGTTCAACCTCAAGAAGACATGCCTTTTACTTCTAATGGTGTGATTCCGGATATTATTGTCAATCCACATGCTATGCCATCAAGGATGACATTAGGTCAACTTTTCGAAGGAATTAGTGGAAAGATCGCTTGTGCTACGGGAGAATTAGGAGATGCAACCGCTTTTGAATGGAAAGATATAACTAAACTTCAAGAACAACTAGTACAAGCTGGGTTCGAATTTAATGGGCGAGAAATAATGTACAACGGAATTACTGGAGAAAGGTATGAAGCAGGAATATATTGTACTCCAATTTACTACCAGAAACTTTATCATCTGGTTGCTGATAAACTTCATGCTAGAGCACGTGGTCCAGTCCAGATTCTGACGAGACAACCTACAGAAGGTAGAGCAAGAGAAGGAGGATTAAGGTTTGGAGAAATGGA
>Ga0307445_10000040_pt1 | contig 49918 bp, 45 predicted proteins | sample SalMarSW160330MG_FD_202147 | JGI IMG/M metagenome (GOLD analysis project Ga0307445, IMG submission 202147) | Salt marsh sediment microbial communities from the Plum Island Ecosystem LTER, Massachusetts, United States - SW1603-30 | ecosystem: Environmental > Aquatic > Marine > Intertidal zone >... | reverse complement strand
TTCCAAAAATGCCAATAGGAACGGAAAGAGGTTTAATTTTAGTAGTTGTCCTGTCATTTCAAATGATTTTCATTAAAATGTCATCGGTCTATCTGTTCTCTTAACTTTCTGTTGGTGCATTTTTCGTTTTTGTTGATACTCTTCCCTTAAGTCTGACGATATTTTCTGATATTAAAATTTCTTGCTTATCTAATTGTTAACCGAACTCCAGGCATCTCTGCCTTATCCTTTGATAGATTTGAAGCTTATCTATAGGGGCTACTATTTTCAGTATCCATTCTCTTCCGTGCCGGACCAGTTTCCCAGCGATCTCTACAAGTCTCCAACGGATGGTCCGTATGGTATATTTTCTCCACTCCTTGTCCATAAAGAGTTGCTTCTGAGTCAGGGTTGTGTTGTAGGCTAGAAGCCCTATTCCAAAATAAAGCGCATTAGCTGCAAAGGCACCGCTGGGCATCTGCTCCATTCCAAAACCGATCTTCAACTCTTTAATCAGGTTCTCTGCTTGTCCCCTCTGATTGTGCCACCACACAACTTCCTCTGGCTCGAGTTCATCAAAATTGGTCGCTATCACTTGATAACACCATTGCTGGGGTGAGAAGAGATCCATCTGCCTATTTTTCCACCTCTGTACGATCAGCCGAAAAGGATTTTCTGTTTTGTTCATGATATGAATGGCCGAGCCCACTTGTCTTTCTGTCTCATCACCTTCGGGTGTTTTGAGCCTTTTCCAGTCCCTTATGGTCTCAATCGATGCCATGACCCCTGAGTCTTTGCCGGCTGTTATCGAGTATTTCTTCTCATGTTTTTCACACCAGTTGAACACATCTGCTTGATAAAAGGCAGAGTCGGAGCGGATATAGTCGATCTGTTTTCCTTCGGGAAGGTTTTTTTCACACTTGTTTAAAAACTCCACTGCCCCGGCATGCGCCGGAACATTTCCCTTCCGAAATTCATAGGCTACACACAGCTCTGTTTCTGCCAAAAAACCTAATATCGGTTGATAACCTTTCACTTTCTTGTAGGTCCATTGGGCAGATCGTTTTTCCGCCTCAATCACTGTGGCATCAACATCCAAGGTATAGTTTTCCTCTTCATCTCTGAGACAAACCTCTCTTACCACATCCTCATTGACCTTCTCCATTGCCCCATATCCTTCTTTTTCTCCCATTCGTTTTATCCAGTCCCCGAATGTCGAAAGCGACGGAACTTGTTTCATTCCCACCAACTTTCTCACAGCTCCGTCGTCCCGAATCTCACGAATATCGTCGATATGACGCCCTCCACCATAGAGCATCATTAATACAGGCTGGATAAATAACCAAGGTGGGTATCCCCGGTTTGAGCCAGGTTTTGGAAAACATCTCTCCACTCTCTCTTTAATCTTCAAGGCTCTTAAAACTTCTGCATATAAAACTAATCCACTGCGAGGAGTAATCTCTTCTTGGGTAATCTCAAGCTTGTAAGGAAGTATCCCTTGCTGTATCATTACATCGTCCTCCTGGTTAAGGCTTCACCCATCGGGTGAGAGGCTTTATTCACCTAAAACCTTATACCAGGAGACTTTATACCTCAATATTTATTTCTAATGGCAATTCAAGGAAAATGTGTTCGATATAATTAATCTGTAAAATGCGCTATGATAGTTTAGCTTCCTTAATGAACGAGACGAAATCGAGGTAACCGGATAACAAATTCTGGTCGATCGGGGAACAGATCGGCAAAGCCTGGAGCGATGGGATAGCGTTTCGTGATCGTTTAAAACAAGAAAATGAAAAGAAATAGATTCGCCCTTACTTCTTGAGGGCATTTTGAATGAATTCTTCCATATCCTTGCGAAATTTTTTGTGAGCGGTTTTGCGGACGTACAGCATGTGTCCGGATTCGTAATAGGTCATGCTGATGTTTTTTTGCAACTCCTTGGCCAAATCCATGTGGGCAATGGTGTAATCGGCATCGAAGTAAGGAGTGGCAAAGTCATAATACCCGCTGGCGACTAAGATCTTGAGTTGGGGATTCATGTGCATGGCTTGCCTCAATAGCTCGGCCGTGTTGAGGTATCCTCTGCCGCCTGGTTTCATAGGCCAAGGTTGTACACCTGCGAGGAAATTGTAGGGGAGGTCGTTTTCATACTCCAGGTCTCTTCGTATGTAGTCGTTTAGCAATGCAACGTATGAGCCGATGACGATCGACCAGCTCTGGTCGAATTCTGGAGCTTCACCGGCCGATTCGCGGTCGACACCTGTGTACCGGGTATCCAACCTTCCCACTGTCTTTCCTTGATCGCGGAGGAGTTCTTTATAAAAACGCTCCTCTGTGACTCTCATGTTGGAGCGATCGAGGAATTCCTCAGACAAGCCGGTGAAATGGGAGAGTTTCTTGATGATCGCCGCTCTTTCTGTCGGAGCCAACTTATTTCCTTTAAGAAGAGCCAGGGCAAATTCATCGATGGCAAATTCTTCCGCTTTGTCTAGTGTTTGCCTGAGATCACCCGATAGTTCTGGAGCGAGTTTACCATGATACCAAGCAGCTGCTGTGTATGAGGGGAGAAACATGATATATGCCATGTCGTTTCCGATGCTCCAATCGGTGTTCTGCCAATTCATTATCACGGAGATTAAAATCACGCCGTTTAGAAACATTCCATACCGGGTTTGTAGGTGGTTGGCCAAGCCGGAAACTCGGGTTGTCGCGTAACTCTCACCCGCAAGGAACTTGGGAGAGAGCCATCTTTTGTTGCGGGTGACATAAAGGCGGATAAATTCGCTCACAGATTCGACATCTTTTTCGAAACCATAGAACTGTACGGGATCTTCTCCTGGAACTGCACGGCTGTATCCTGTCGTCACGGGATCGATAAACACCAGATCGGTCATGTCCAGGACACTGAATTCGTTATCGACCAGTTTTCCTGGAGGTGGAAGAATGGGAAAGCCCTCATCATCCAGAAGAGATTTTTTGGGGCCGAAGGCTCCCAGGTGAACCCATACGGCAGCGCCGCCGGGTCCGCCGTTGAAGCAGAACATGATCGGTCTCTGGGATGGATCCTTCACTCCATCCTTGGTATAGGCGATATAAAAGAGCGAGCCCGTGGCCTTTCCCTCCTCGGTTTTCAACAGGATGTTGCCGGCTGTGGCGGTGTAATCGATGGGGATTCCTTGAAGGACTATCCTAATGCGGCGCGGATGAGGGCGAAGAAGTTCTCATCCGGCATGTATTCGGGTACGCTGTTGCCGGTTCCCAAGGCAAAACCGCCTCGTCCGGAAGCCCGCTCAAGCATGGCCTTGGACCTTTTATATACTTCATCGGGAGTCGACTCGCAAATGAAATTCACGTCGATACCACCTATGATCGCCAAGCGGTCATGATATTTTTCGTAGACTTCCTCGACCGGCATGATGTTATCCTCATAGGAGTGCCGGCCGTCGAACCGCATATCTTCGATGATGTCTTCTATGATATTTTCAAAGTAACCGCAGGAATGCAGAATGACCGGTTTACCTGCCAAATGGGATATATCGACGATCTGCTTGTACCAAGGAAAAACAAAACGGCGCAGGTCATCGGTCGAAATAAAAGTGTTGCTTATAAAGCCCCAATCGTCATTGGCCAGGCAGGCCCCCACACATTCATGCTGGACAGCTCTTTTGTAATATTGCACCAAACGCGATCCGACCTGCTGGAAAACATCCTCCACCAACTGGGGATTATCATGGAGGTTGAGACACAGCATGTCGAATCCCATCAACCGGATGACATTTTCCAGCACGCCGTCTGGAGAATAAGGAATCAGCTTCATCCCTTTCGGTAAATCTTCGGCCAACCGGCCCAAAATATCGTAATCGGCGTCTTCAGGATTCGGCCAATTGAAATCATCGAACTCCTTTTGATCCCGGATCACCGCCCCTTCATTCATAGAGAAGGTTTCTTTAGTCTCCCGCAGATCAGGATCGGAAAATTGAAAGCCGGGGAGCAAAATTGTGGCAAAATCATAACCGAGCCGATAGAAGGTACGAATGAAACGTCTCAGCCAAACTTCAGGATCGGTGGGAGTGGGGCCGGGCACCACCCGGTTGTATATTCTTTCGTTGAAATAAAACTCGAACAAAGTCGGGCGGCTCGGAACTTCGCGCCGGAGCACGGATAATAAATTATCGAAATCCGGTGCATCCTTTCTTTCAGGAATCTCGTTCCAGTTCATCGCCCTAATCCCGATTATTGTACCATCGCTTAATCACAATCGCCATCCCCCGCTTTATAAATTCAAGTAATAAAATCCGGCTTTTTGGCTTTTTTTATGACTGGGAGTTAGAGTGACGATGCCGAATTGACGGCAGCCATTTCCTGTGATATAAGCTTTTTTCAGGGAAAAAGGGAAAATCCATGGAAAAAAGCGAATTGGTATTGAAAGACCTCTTGTCTGCACTTGAAACAGATTCCGACGTTTCGGACATTCGGACATGTGTATTCTGGACGGCGGTCTGCTCCCTTCGCTGTGGTCTTGCCTCCACCATGGCCTTTTCTATCCAGCCTTCCGAAGTTCCTCAGGTGGAATCCGCAGGAAACCTTCTCCCCATAGGAGCGAAAGCATTGTCCCAGCTGTCTCTTTCGTCGAGAATATTAGAAAGGGCCATCGGCCTGGCCGCCATTAATTCTATGCTTCCCATCGATGAATCCGTGTGCGTGGATTTGAATGCTGAAGAAGAGATCCGTTCCCTTGGGACAGGAAAAAAAATCGCCATCATCGGGCACTTCCCGTTTGTCAAGCGGCTACGGGCCGAAGCGCAGGAACTGTGGGTTTTCGAGCTTCCGGGACGCGGCCGTACCGGGGATATCACCGGAAAAGAAATCGAAACGCTCCTCCCGAAAGCAGACGTCATTGCTATATCCAGCACCACACTGCTCAACCACTCTCTAGGGAGCATCATCCGTTTCACAGCGCCGGATGCTGTCAAGATAATGCTGGGCCCGAGCACGCCTTTGTCGCCTGTTCTGTTTGATCATGGATTCGACATTCTGTCAGGTTCTATCGTCGTCGACCAAAATCAAACTCTCAAAAGCATAAGCCAGGGGGCCAATTTCCGGCAGGTACGCGGGGTGCGAAAAGTGACGATGAAAAGAAATAAATAAATCAGGCATTCTTCTGGAGACTAAAATGGCTTTGTATCAATTCGAAGGACGTACACCACGGATGGGCCAGGATTCTTTCGTTGCCGAGTCCGCCCTGGTCATCGGCGATGTTCAAATCGGCAAGGATGTCTACATCGGCCACGGTGTGATTCTCCGGGGAGATTATGGGACTATCGTTGTCGGCGAAGGAACGGCCATCGAGGAAGGTGCCATCGTGCATGCCAGGCCGGATGACCGCACCGTATTCGGCCGTTTCGTGACGGTGGGACATGGAGCTATGGTCCACAACGCAAAGATCAAGGATTACGCCGTAATAGGGATGAGGGCCACGATCAGCGATTACAGCGTTGTGGGCGAGTGGGCGATCATCGGGGAAATGGGGCTCGTTAAAAATTCCCAGCGTGTGCCTGACGGCCGCGTGGCCGTGGGAGTCCCGGTCAGGGTCGTCAATGAAGTGGATAAAAAGCAAAAGGAGTTTTGGAGCTACGGAAAAAAGCTCTACATAGAAATGGCGCACAGATACAATGCCCCCGGCGCATTCGTTCGGATCGATCGGATAATGAAGAACGCAGACTCTGAATGAATCCCCGATTCCTTTTCCCGGAAAAAACCGAACATTTTTTTTCTTTATCTTGTATATAATGGCCCAATCCTGTGTATGATGTCTTTATACCAATCAAAATCATTTTAAAATAGGAGGGATCTATGAAATTCGGAAGAAAATTGACGGCTGTGACCCTGAGTGTATTTTGCATCTTGTTGTTCATGGCAACATCCGGAAATGTCAATGCTCAGATGGACGACTCCGGTATTGCCAGGGCCTTCAAGTGGCGAAATATCGGCCCGGCCAACATGTCCGGCCGCATCGCCGACATCGAGGCTGTGGATGCTGACTTCACGACCGTGCTTATCGGATCGGCATCGGGCGGCGTCTGGAAATCCGTGAACGCGGGCACGACCTGGCAGCCCATTTTCGACACGTATGGAGCGGCTTCGATCGGAGATGTGGCTTTTTACCAGGCTAATCCTGACATCATCTGGGTCGGTACCGGGGAGAAAAACCCGCGGAACAGTATCGCATGGGGGGACGGGATCTACAAATCCTCAGACGGAGGAAAAACCTTCACCCACATGGGGCTCAAAAACACCCATTCCATCTCCAAGATCATCACCCATCCTTCGAATCCTGACATCGTTTATGCCGCAGCCGCCGGACACCTCTGGGGATACACGGGAGACCGGGGACTTTTCAAAACGACTGACGGAGGAAAGACCTGGAATAAATTGACGAACGGATTGCCCGACGACGGAAAAACCGGCGCCATCGACATGGTGATGGACCTGACAGATGAAAACGTGCTGTATGTGGGATTCTGGCAGAGGATCCGCCGGCCATACCGGTTCGACAGCGGCGGACCCAACGGCGGCATCTTCAAAACCAGCGATGGCGGCGAGTCATGGACCAAGCTTGCCAACGGACTTCCTGAGGGAGAAACAGGAAAAATCGGTTTAGCCATTTGCCGGAGTAAGCCAAACGTGTTGATGGCTTTTGTAGAACATGGTTTCCAGCCAGGGGAGAACCTCGAGGATGGGACAGAGAATCCCGATTACAAGGACATGACAAAACTGGGCACCGGCATTTACCGATCTGAAGATGCTGGAGCGACCTGGCAGTACATGAACAGGTACAACAACCGCCCGTTTTACTACAGCCACATCTACCTCAATCCGGTAGACGATAAAATCGTTTATGTGGTGGCTGGGAGTTACCACATCTCCTATGATGGCGGCAAAACTCTGGAGAGACAGAACACCGGGATCCACGGCGATTACCATGCCCTCTGGTCTGATCCGACCAACAAAAACCGTTATTATATCGGAAACGACGGGGGGTCGGCTCTGACCCACGACCATGGGAAAAACTACATCTTTTTCGACAACCTCCCCAACAGCCAATTCTATGCCGTCGGGGCGGACATGCGCGATCCTTATTATGTGTACGGAGGACTCCAGGACAATGGCTCATGGGGCGGCCCTTCCATGAGCAGGGAAAGAGCAGGTATTCTGACCGACCACTGGTTCAGTATCGGAGGCGGGGACGGATTTTATTGTGCCGTCGACCCGTCAGACTGGCGCACCGTGTACGGCGAGAGCCAGCAGGGAAGCATTTTTCGTATCAACGTGGAAACCAGGGAATCGAAATACATCCAGCCGAGAAAAGAGAGCATCGTCAACTATGACGATTATGTGACCGAGGAGATGCTGAAGACGCAAGAGGAAGCCGGATGGGGAAAAAACAATCCATTCCGGTTCAACTGGAACAGCCCGATCGTCATTTCTCCCCATGATCCGAGCACGGTATTTTTCGGAGGGAACTTTATGTTCAAAACCACAGACCGCGGCGAGTCCTGGGAGATCATCAGCCCGGACCTCTCCACCAACGATCCTGTCAAGATCGACAGGAAAACGGGTGGACTCACGGCAGATGTCACAGGGGCAGAAAACCACTGCTCGATCGTCACCATCTCCGAATCCCCTCTCAATACGGGGATCATTTGGGCCGGGACAGATGACGGGAATGTCCAGCTCACAATGGATGGCGGAAATAATTGGGCCAACATGCGGCCGAATTTCAAGGGGGTTCCGGAAGGAATCTGGGTCAGCCGCGTGGAAGCCTCCCACTACGATGATGGCACTTGTTACGTGACTTTCGACGGCCACCGGAGCGACAACTTCATGCCCTGGGTGTTTAAAACCAGCGACTTCGGAAAAACCTGGACCAGCATCCGCAGCAACCTTCCTGACGGCCAGGTGGCCTATGTCATCCGTGAAGACCACAAGAATAAAAATCTGCTTTTCTTGGGCACAGAGTTCGGGCTCTTCATCTCCACAAATGGCGGCAAAACATGGGACCGTTTCATGAACAACCTGCCCACGGTCGCTGTTCACGATCTGATGATCCATCCCCTTCATAACGATGTGATCATCGGTACCCACGGCCGTGGCATCTGGATCTGCGATGACATCACTCCCCTCCAGAATATGAACAAAGAGATCGAAGCCGCTGAAGCTTATCTTTTCGACCAGGGAATTGCCACCCAGTGGAGGAGCATAAGTCGCGGGGGTTCCAGAGGGCAGTTCTTGTTTCAGGGCGAAAACCCTCCCCGAGGAGCCGCGATCAGCTACTTTTTAGGTGCCGATGTCAAAGAGGCCAAGCTCACCATCTCCGACTGGAAAGGCGAGCAGACAATATCTGTCGAGCTGAAAGACCAAACCGGCATCAACAAATATCTCTGGCCGTTCCAGTTCAACCCGCCAGAGCTCAGTGAAGAAGAAAAAGTGCTGTTCGAGAAGTTCTTGAAAGCCACGGAATGGGAAGAGAGACGGGAGATCAATGACCAGTTAAGGGAATCCCTCGAAAAACGGGGGCAGAAATTCGCCGGCATTAACTGGAGAGAGAAAAAACTCAACAACATTCCTGCAGAACCGGGAACGTATAAAGTGAAACTGACGGTGAACGGAATATCCCTGACCAAATCCCTCACTGTCCGCTCAGACCCGAAGTTCAACTGATATTGAGGTTATCTGCATGCCGAGGGGATAAAACCAACCCCGAGCGACAAGGTAAAGGCTCTATTTTTTATCGTGTCGTTCTCTTGAAAATCGTAGGACATGTCCATGATGTTTTTAGAGATATTGACCAGACCAAGGCTGTAACGCACGCTCAATAAGAGATTCACGGATCCGAGGCGGCAATCGAAGGGGGAATATTGTCGGAGTTGCCCGTGATTTTCACATCCAGTCCATGTCCCAACCTATCGGGCTTCTCGCGCTTTATCTCAAACCGATCACACAGAGTTGGAACAGGCGGTACCTGGCGATAAAAATCCGCTCCGAGAATATTCCTTTTTTGACGACGTTTTTGACCAAACATTTCGGGCCGATCAAAAGATGGGCAGCCTTTTCCAAACCTTCAGATCCACCAGCGCCAATCGGGTCGATTCCCTCCGCTACGAGTGACTCAGCTGTATGCCATACTATTGAACGTTCCCCCTAAATTTAATGGCGCAAACAAATTCGAGCGCATCATCTACCCCCTTGGCCAATCTGGCGGGAGGCTTTTTGATAAAGCATGGGAAAGGGGAGCTTTGCAGCAGGAGGGTATTTTAATTTTGTCATAATTTAATCTCCGTTATATTTTGTATAGCAAAAGACCGACTATGTAATGGCCAAATAATTGTAGGCGTATGAGAGATAAATAGTTGTTCAAAGAGTCCGGATTATTACAAAATGGGGAAGGCTATTCGTATCTCAGCGAGTTCACTGGATTGGACAAGGCGGCTTTTATGGACTGGTAGCTCACGGTTAAAAGAGCAACCGCCAGGGACATAACCGCAGCTGCAATAAAGACCCAAAGCGCCAGAGGTGTTCTGTAGGCAAAATTATCCAGCCAGCTCCTCATCATGAAATAAGCCACCGGCCAAGCGATCAGGTTTCCGATGGCCACAAGCACGATATATTCTTTCGACAACATGCCGACAATGATCCCTGTGGATGCCCCCAGAACCTTGCGGATCCCGATCTCTTTGGTGCGTTGTTCCGTGGTGTAGGAAGCCATGCCGAAAAGACCCAGACATCCGATAAAGATGGCCAGCAGGCTGAACCTCAATGTAAGATTTCCCATCCGTTCTTCAGCCCTGTACTGACTGTCGAATGAATCGTCCAGGAAAAAGTAGTCAAAAGGCTTTAGCGGAAAAATAGCCTTCCATTTATTCTGTATAAGGTTGAGCGTCTTCTGGATGTTTGTTGGAGCGATGCGAATGGCGAATGTCGTGTATTGGGTCGTGTCATAAAACAGGATCATCGGTTCTATTTTTTCCCGGAGCGACGTGCTGTGATAATCTTCTATCACGCCGATAACATTTATCCGCGTTTCTCCCTCTTGGCCGGATTGTTGAGAATCCTGTATGAATTGTTTTCCTATCGGTTCATCCCAACCGAACTTTTCCGCTGCGGTCTTGTTGATGAGTGCCGATTCGGTCCTATCCGTTGCAAGATCCTCAGAAAAATTTCTGCCGGCGACGACATCTATTTTCATGGTTGAAAGATAATCGGGGTCGATGATCCTGTAATCCATGGGCTGGGACTGCTCCTTAGCAAATCCTTCTGGTTGAAAAAGTGACTTGGTGATGCCGCGGCCCGGGACCATTGATGAGGCTCCCACATTTACCACGCCTGGGATGTTTTTGAATTCATTCCGCATTGTTTCATAGGACGAGGCCATAACATCGCTCAGCCCCGGCAGCACGACGACGTGCTCTTTGTCGAATCCCAGCTCTTTGAGTTTCATATATGTGAGCTGTTTGTATATCATCATGGTCCCTATGATCAACACGACGGAGATAGCGAACTGGGCTATGACGAGGATGCGTCGAAACCGGAGGTTCTTGGTCCCGGTCTTAATCCTCCCCCTCAACACACGTACCGGATGGAAAGAAGACAGAAAAAAAGCCGGATAACTCCCTGCCGTTATCCCGACAATAAGGGCCAGGCATACAAATCCTGGGACGAGCCAGGGAACCTGAAAAATATTCAGGCTTAATTTGCGCCCCAATAAGGCATTAAACCAGGGCATGGCTGCAAGGATAAGGATGATAGCCAGAATCAAGGAAAGCGTGCTGTATAGAATAGATTCTCCGAGAAACTGTCCTACCAACCTGTGCCTCACGGCTCCCAACGTTTTTCTCATGCCGACTTCCTTAGCCCGTGTGGCGGAACGGGCTGTGGAAAGATTGACGAAGTTGATGCATGCAATGATCAGGACAAAAAAAGCGATGCCCGCAAAAAGATAAATAGACCGTATATCTCCTTGCGCGGCAATATCCCCGGGAAAATCTGAGTGCAGATGGATCTTTTTCAAGGGCTGAAGATGAAGAACGACCGATGCCCCGTAGGATTTGAGTATGGTCCCTAAATTTTTGTCGACAAAAGCAGGAAGCTTTTGTTCCAGACTTTCTGAGTCCGCATTTTCAGCCAGAAGAACATACGTGTACTGAGAGATGGCCAGCCAGTTTTCCATCAGAGGCCTAGCTTCGGCATACCGGGTTTCCATGGAGCGGAGAATGTTAAAACTGAAGTGGGAGTTTGCGGGGACATTCTCAACTACTCCCATAATCGCATACTCTTGGTTCCCATCGAACTTGATCATTTTGCCTATGGGACTGTCATCGCCGAAGTATTTTTTTGCGGTATCCTCCGTGACCACCGCCGAATAGGCTGCCTTGAGAGCTGTTTTTGGATCGCCTTCAATAAACGGGAAGCTAAAGACCTCGAAAATCGAATGGTCGGCAAAGGCCACATTTTCTTCAAAATAATCCTTTTCCCCCACAACCACGGGAGACCTGTTCGGACGAGTCAAACGGACAGCCTGGAGCACCTCGGGATATTCCTCGACCATGGCCGGTCCGGCCGGTGTGGGGGAAACTGGGGCACTCATCTGCGTTCCCATGTTGGCATCGATCGTCAAACGGTAGATTCGATCCGCATTCTCATGGTATGTGTCATAGCTCATTTCATCCTTAATCCACAGAAGAATCATAAGACAGGCAGCCATCCCGATAGCCAGGCCTGCAATATTGATAAAAGCATATCCCTTCTGTTTTCTGACGTTGCGGAAAGCGACTTTCAAGTAATTTTTAAACATAACCATCCTCTAGATGATAAAATCACTGATAAATACAGGGAATGTCCGGAAGCATTGCCGCCAGAACCAGAGTTTTGCGCAAGTCTTCCCCCTCGACTCCATGATCTCATAATACTCCTCGCAGACATCGCCGAAAACGACAAAACCGTCATCATACCAGGCGAATAGTCTAATCAACCAGCCGGGTATTTGAGGGGGAGAGTTCTTCCTCTTCACTTCTCCTTCTCCAGGGCATATCTGGAAATTCCGGACCAGAGTTTTTCATTCATCTCCATCGCTTCTTGGAGAGCATTCACCCCATCAGGAGAGATGGAATAATAGATACGGGGTCTTCCCAATCTTTGAGCCGGAGGTTTTCCCAAGGATTTAGTAACGTATTTTTTTATGACCAGTTGATTGAGAGCGCTGTAGAGGTGACCGTATGTGAGCTCCTTGCCCACGACAGTGGACACATATTGCCGGATTTTCACACCGTAGGCTTTTTCTTTCAGATGCCATATTGCGACTAAAAGCATTTCTTCGATCTTTGTCAAATCCTTCATGATCCTGGCTTGTACAACTTTTACTGGATTACAGTATTAAATACGATAATTTTTGAGAAAAAGTTTCAAAAAGATAAAATTACATCCCTTGCCCGGAGATAATTTTTCGCGTAAAGTATTTATTTTAATCTCCATTTTATGATTTCATCAGCGAATTCTATGAATTGAGGGAAAAACACATGAAAAAAATACTCAAAAACTGGACGTTTCGGATCGCTCTGCTACTTGTCGGGGCTTCCGCTTTGTCTTACACGATCCACTATCTCATTTTCCATGATGCTCATCACATCTTCATTTACATGGTGGGAGATTTCGGATTTCTGTTTATCGATGTCCTTTTGGTCCTTCTGATCATCGAGCGGCTACTGGCCAGCAGAGAAAGAAAATCCATCCTTAATAAACTGAATATGGTGATCGGCACCTTTTTCAGCGAAGTTGGACTGGAACTCCTGCGCCACTTCAGTGATTTTGTGGAAAACGCCGAACAACTGGAGAGCGAAGTCCTGATAGACCCGCAATGGAACAAAAAAAAATTCCAAGAAGCTCAATCCAAAGCCATCTCCTTCAAATACAGCATGGTCTTCGATGTGGACAGGCTGGAAAAGCTCCGTGATTTTCTCAAGAGCAACCACTCCTTTCTCGTGCGTCTTCTGGAGAATCCCACCCTTCTCGAAAATCAGCGATTCACCGACCTTCTTTGGGCCGTTTTTCATCTCTCGGAGGAGCTGAATTTTCGGGATTCCATGCGAAATCTTCCCGATACCGATATTGCCCACCTCAAAACAGATTTGAGAAGAGCTTATTCCAGGATCGTCTCCGAGTGGATCATCTATGCAGAACACCTGAAGGGGAAGTATCCTTTCCTTTTCTCCCTAGCCGCCCGCATCAATCCATTGAATCCCCATGCTTCCCCCATCGTCCAGGATTGATTCATAGCGGAACTGCGCTCGTTAACACCCGATCTCTACCACTCCAGCCTCTGTTCCCCTGACTGTCCGGATCTCTCATTCCTTAGCAAAGTCGTGCTCAATACATCCTCACCGTCTGACTTCGTCAGATTCCCTCGAAGAGGGGTTCGTGAAGGCTAAATCTTCAATGGTTGCTTCAACCAATTCCCAAAACCCCAATTTATCTCGGGAATAAGCATGCTTACATTCATATTATGGAATTTGACCGAATAAAAGTGTTGTGTTATACATCGGAACTGCCTCAGTGAAGAAAACACGAAGCATCAAAATCAAACAAGGAGGGATGGATGCATTTAAAAAAAGAGCTGGGAATACTTGCTTGTCTACTCTGTGTATTTGTATTTCTTGCTGCCGCCGATGAATCTGCGACTGAAAAGCAGCTCCATTCTGTCACCAAACATTCGGTGACAATCGGAGGGCAAGTCGTCGACTACACCGTCACCACCGGAACCATGCCCCTCCTGGATATCAACGGCGAACAGGACGCTTACATTTTTTACATCGCCTACATAAAGGACGGTATCAAAGACAAGACAAAACGTCCCCTTCTATTTTCTTTCAACGGGGGACCGGGAGCGGCATCGGTCTGGATGCACATGGGGTTTTTAGGTCCCCGCAAGGTGCTATACGATAGGGATGGTTTCCAGCTCCAGCCCCCATATGAGATGGTCGACAATGAACACTCAATCCTGGATGCCGCAGACCTGGTTTTTATCGATCCTGTAGCCACAGGATACAGCCGGATGCTGCCGAAAAAATCCCTCCACAAATACCACGGCGTGATGGAAGACATCCAGTCGGTTGCCGAGTTCATCCGTCTTTATGTCACACGTAATGACCGGTGGGGCTCGCCGAAATTCATCATCGGAGAAAGTTATGGAACAACACGAGCCGCTGGCCTGACCGGGTACCTCGCGAGCGCTCACCGTATGTACACCAACGGTACTATCCTGGTTTCGATGACCGAACTGGGACCCGATCCACCCCTGGATGTTTCCTGCATGTTGATTCTCCCCCACTTCACGGCCACAGCCTGGTATCACAAAGCCCTCCAACCCGACCTTCTGGCCAAGCCTCTCCGAGAGGTTTTGGACGAAGCGGAAACCTTCGCCCTGGGAGAGTACGCCCTGGCCTTGAACAAAGGGGGGTGGCTTTCCGAATCCGAAAAGGATGACATCGCAAAAAAAATTGCGCGGTTAACAGGTCTATCGGCCGATTTTGTTAAAAACTGTAACCTCCGTGTCGAACGACACCGATTTTGGAAGGAACTGCTCCGTTCAAGGGATTTGACCGTGGGCCGCTTGGACAGCCGCTACACCGGTGCGGATCGTGACTCTGCCGGAGAGACCTTCGAATTCGACCCGGCCATGGCGCATTGGAACGGGCCTTTTACCGGTGCGGTCAACCGTTATTTCAAGAATGAGCTAAAAATAAACACCGATTTAATATACCATATTTCCGGCAGCGTCCGTCCCTGGAAGGGGCGTGGGGAGGTGAACACGGGTGAAATGCTTCGCCAGGCCATGACCTCCAATCCCTATCTCAAGGTCTTAGTTTTGGGGGGATATTACGATGCAGCCTGTGACTACTTCACGGCCCAGTTCACCATGAACCATTTGGATCTCACGGGAAAACTCAAAGACCGCATCTCTTTCTGTTTTTACGAAGCAGGACACATGATGTACCTCCACCTGCCCTCCCTGATAAAAGCAAAGCAAGACCTGGCCAATTTCATCCAATCCGCCTGCCCCGAAAGGTAAAAAGCTGTATGCTGACTCTCTCTTACAGATCTGCCGTAAGGTTTTTGCGAACTGTCCCGATTTGTCCAAAGCCCAAAACACTGGGACTGGAAAACATCCCCAAAGCTGAACCTGTTATCTTTGTTTACAATCACATTGTCTTGCGCGCTGAGCCGGTGTGGCTGGCAATCAGCACTCCGGTTAATCCTCATGTCAGATTTTTAACCGATTTCAAGCTGGCAGATCCCAAGAACTTGCCGATATTGAAAGAAGATCTTCGAGATTCTGTTTTCACGCAGAAAATCCAAAAGAAAGCGAGCCGATTCCGCTGGTCCGGGACGGCTTTGGAAAAAATCGTCGACGTCTTGTCCCGGTATCTAATCGCGCAGATGAACAGATTCGATGTGATCATCGCCAATCTGGATTATCCGACCGAAAAAGAAGAAATATCCGATAAATTCAAAACGAATCTCAAAGCCTTGAAAAAATGTGTGAGATGCCTGAAAAAAGATATCCCGATCGCCATCGCTCCCAGTGGAGGAAAGACATACGAGGAATTCGAAAATCCCGTTTATAACACGACCATCCCAACCCTGGCCAGCCGGTTGTACAATCAAGGGAAGGTCGTAAAGATCGTGCCCAGCATCATCAAGGAGCGGCCGGCCATCGACCATAGCACATACTGGCGTTACGTTTCGGATAGAATTATATTTTACAGATTGTTCAGACAAACATTGCATTTATTCAAGATAAAAAACTATAAAAGGCCCTGCCTTACGATCGAATTTCTTCCCCCTCTTACCTTCGAAAAGGAAAATCCGACAAAAAGCGAAAAAGTGGATTTTGTCAAGGATCTCTTACAGGTTATCTATGACAACGTGAAAAAGTAATCAGACGTGTTCGATATCGGTGTGCTGAGAGATCTCGGAATTGGCCGTGCACAGGTCATTTGTGGAAAGTTTGTGCACATCGTCGTTCCCGATAAGCCGTGCAAAATCCTCCAGCTCCTCGGTTGAAGCTTTCAGGTAATTCTCCAATCCTCTGGCTGCCTCTTCGATATCGAGCCTTGCCCTCAATTCCGGATCCTGTGTCGTGATCCCCTTGGGGCACTTCCCGGTGTCGCAGATGCGGTACTGCTGGCATCCGATAGCCATCAATGCAGAAGTTCCTATGGCGATGGCATCCGCTCCGAGGGCCAGCACTTTGGCAAAATCGGAGGACACTCTCAATCCTCCGGTGATCACAAGGGAAACGTCTTCAGCACCGTTCTCTTTGAGGAACTTCCGCGCCCTGTAAAGGGCGAACATCGAAGGCACCGAAGTGGCCGCTTTGACGAATTTGGGAGAAGCCCCTGTGGCACCGGCCCTTCCGTCGATCGTGATAAAATCTGGCTGAGCATACAGAGCCACTTCCAAGTCGGCTTCGATATTCCCTGCCGCAAATTTGATGCCGATGGGCTTCCCGCCGGATGCTTCGCGAAAACGCTCCACAATTTTTTTCAGATCGTCCCTGTTTTTGATCTCCTCAAAATGGGCCGGACTGATGATGTCTTCCCCTTCCTGGAATCCTCTGACTTGGGCCACTTCTTTGGTCACCTTTTTACCTGGGAGATGGCCTCCCATCCCCGGCTTGGCCGATTGCCCTATCTTGATCTCGATGGCATCGACACGTCGAAGATTATCCTCTGTCGCGCTGTATCGGTTGGGGACATACTCAAAAATATACTTGTGCGCACGTTCCATGGATTCTGGAAGGATGCCCCCTTCTCCCGAACACATCACTGTTTTTGCGGCAGCGCTTCCGGTCGCCAGAGCGATTTTCGCTTCTCTGGAAAGAGCCCCAAAAGACATATGGGTGATATACACAGGGGTCTCGATTACCAGGGGCACTTTTGCCTTGGGCCCGATGACGGTCCTTGTGTTGACAGGAACCTCACGGTTGAGAGGGAGCTTTGCCAATTGAGCCCCTTTGATCAGGATCTCATCCCAAGAAGGAACGGGTTTTCTTGTCCGCATGGGCTCGATGATCGGTTTTCCCTTTTCCGCCATCTGGTGGATATCGGCCATATGGACTTCCAGCTCGTCCTCCAACCTCCGGAATTCATCGGGAGCCCCGGGTGCATCCCCAGGTATTCCCGCAGACACATCCGGGCTCGAAACTCCAACTTCTTTATCTACTTTTTTCCAAACGGATTTGCCGGATTCACAGACATGGCAACTCCAGTCCCCTTCAAGCTCATCCCATTTTTTCCCTTCTTTATTTTCGTCAAAAACGGTGTCGCATACAGAACACTTGTAAACGGCCATTCGATCCTTCTTAGAAATCCAAATCGGCCGGTTCGTAGAATTCTTTGGGATGTTTGCAGGCCGGGCATTTCGGAGGGGGTTCGGTTCCTTCGACGGTAAAGCCGCACACGCTGCATTTCCATTTGATCGGTTTTTCTCTTTTGAAAACCGTGCCGTTCTTGACCATCTCCAGCAATTTTCCATACCGTTCCCTGTGATGGGCTTCGATCTTGCCGATCATTTTGAACAATACAGCCGCTTCCTTGTTTCCTTCGGCTTCTGCCTCTTCCGCAAATTGGGGATACATATCGACCGTTTCATAATGCTCGCCGCTCTTAGCCGCTTCCAGATTCTCAGCCGTGGTCCCAACACCACCCAACAGTTTGAAATGATCTTTAGCATGGTTCATTTCATTAAAAGCGGTTTCCTCGAAAATTTTGGCAATGTAGTGATAGCCTTCTTCCCGTGCTTTTTCGGCAAAATACGTATACTTGTTTCTTGCCTGTGATTCCCCTGCAAAAGCAGCCTTGATGTTTTCTTCTGTTTTACTCATTTTGATTCTCCTTAATTTTATGTATTTTTATTTTGTTTCGCGTTGTTACGATCCTTGAATCCCTTTTTCTTCCGGCATTTAGGGCACACTCCATTCAGGACGACCCTTTTGGAATATACCGTAAAGTCCTCCAGGATATGTTCCGGGATCCCAAGGTTATCGAACTCTTCGTTGGTGAAATCAACGATCTCTCCGCAATGGATGCAGTGAAAATGATGATGCTTGTCCAGGTCCGGGTCAAAACGCCTCGGTCCGCCCTCGGTTGGGATGACATCGACCAATCCTATCTCTGCAAATGTCATCAATGTTCGGTTTACCGTGTCAAAGGATATGTTGGGAAATTCTCTTTTCACGACACGAAACATCTGATCGGCCGTGGGATGATTTTTTGCCTGCATGAGTCTTTTGTATATAGCGCAGCGCTGTGGCGTGATCTTTAGGTCGAATTTCTTGCAGAGCTCTAAAAAAGGATCGAGGTAACCGGACATTTTTTGTTTCTGCATAACATTATTAAATAGGAATTATTCTTATTTGTCAAGAATTTTTTTATTTTTTTTCTTGACCTGACCCTCTCATATCGATCCAGCAAAAGAAACTGGTGAAAAAAGCCGATACATGCATATCAAACCGAACGAGGATAGGTCAATCGCGAACATTGACATCATCATTTTTGTCATGATAGGTTGGATGTGAATGGAGGGACCATGCCCAGATCAAAAAAACGAAACAGCATAACACGGCGCAACTTTCTTAAATCTGCCGCTGTGACGATCGTGGCACCGGCCATCGTGCCGTCCCGAGTATTCGGACGTTTCGCTCCAAGCGATACCCTTCAGATGGGATGTATCGGTGTAGGCCGGCAGGGCCAAGACGATATGCAGGAATTGATCTATCGTGGTTTGGATGTGGGAGCCCGTGTGGTGGCTGTGTGTGACGTGGACCGACACCGTATGGAAGATGCCCAGTGGCTAGCAGAAAAGATCTACGCCACAGAACTGGACAAGGGGAGCTACAAAGGTTGTGATGTGTATTCGGATTTCCGGGAACTTTTGGCTCGGGAGGACATAGATGGTGTCTTGATCGTCACCCCTGACCACTGGCATGCCGCACACGCAATCGCCGCGGCAAACGCAGGTAAGGATATTTACCTGGAGAAACCGCTGACTTACTCCATCACCGAAGGGAAAAAACTCGTCCAAGCCGTGCGAAAAAACGATCGGATCCTCCAGGTGGGTTCTCAACAACGCTCCTCCACTTATTTTTTGATGGCTTGTGAACTGGTTCGCAATCAGCGTATCGGCCAACTGCACACGATAAAGGTCTGGCTGCCAGAGGACCAGGGTACCGGGGATCCGACACCGGCTCCTGTGCCCAAGAATCTCGATTACAACTTCTGGTTGGGTCCCGCACCTCAAGCCCCATTTACCGAGCATCGCGTGCACCCGCAGAGGGACTACAGCCGGCCGGGATGGATCCAGATCGAACAATACTGCCGCGGAATGATCACAGGGTGGGGCTCTCACATGAACGACATCGCACAGTGGGGCAATGGCTCGGAAGAGACAGGGCCCGTGGTGATCCAAGCAAAGGCAGAGTTTCCTGATAGAGGGCTTTTCGACGTCCACACCACCTATCGTTCTGAAGCGCAATATGCCAATGGTGTCCAGTTGGTCCAGGAAACAGGCGACCCGGCAGGTGTCAGGTTCGAGGGTGATAAGGGCTGGATATTCGTAAAGCGCGGTGCCATCGATGCATCCGACAGGGAAATCCTCCGCCAGAAAGTCCAGGATGACGAGATCAAACTGTACAAAAGCACCAATCACATGAAAAATTTCTTGGAATGCATGCGCAGCCGGAAGGATCCCGCGGCACCGGTAGAGGTGGGGCATCGCTCCAATACTATCTGCGTGATGACACACATCGCGATGAAGCTCGACCGCAAACTTGAGTGGGATCCTGAAGTCGAACGCTTCGTCGGTGATGAGGAAGCCAACCGCTGGCTTGATTATCCGCACCGGGAACCTTGGACGGTTTGAAATTAGCTGGGCCTTAAAAAAATGCAGCTACCAATGAAACATCAAAGTTTGCTACTTATTTCTCTAACCATGCTCCTGGTCCTCAGCCCATTATCTGCACGACAGAATATAGAGCTAAACCAAGACGATAAGGCTGGGTGCCTTCATGTGATTATCGATGGTCAGAAGGCTTTTGAATATAGATACTCGCCATGGCTGGACATCCCTCATATCTGGCCTCTGTTCAGCCCATCAGGAAAAAACATGCTTGTGCAGCAGACAGAACCCTATCCGCATCACCGGTCATTTTATGTGGCCGACACCATCCGGCTTGACGGCCGGAGAGAGGTCAGCACATACAACGGCCTGTATTCCGGTCAACGGATCGGCACGGAAAGCTACGGTCCTCCTTTTCGCGATCACATTCGCCACGACGGGTTTACCCGTTTGGATGCGGAGGATAACCGAGCCGTTATAGGAGCCAAACTTGTCTGGGAGATGGATGGGAATATGCCTGTGCTTGAAGAAAAAAGGCAGCTCAAGATCCATTCGCTGGGCAAAGGCGAGTATCTGATCGACATGACATTCGAACTGATCGCGGCATTCGGGGATGTGGAGTTCGTCAGCGATGATGTGCATTATGCCTGGCCCTTTATCCGGATGCATCCCCGTTTCAGCGGGGAAAACGGAGGCAGATTGGTCGCGGATAATGGCGCCAAGGGTGAAAAAAACACCAACATGAAAGTTGCCCGGTGGATCGATTATTCGAATACTGTCGAAGGAACCAAGGAAGGGCTGGCGGTTTTCCAGTTTCCTGACGGCAAGAAACACCGGTGGCTGACCAGGGAATACGGCATTTTCGGCCCGAGACGGCCTGATGAACAGAACGGCAAGCCCTTTGTGATTCAAAAGGGCCAGTCGATCGTCCAACGGGTGGGTATCCTTGTGCACTCAGGCGATGTGAAAAGCGGGAAGGTAGCACAACGGTATAAACAGTATGTCCAGGGCAAGTGGCAGTGATGAAAAGGCGCGAGTTCCTCGGAGTCGCATCAACCGCCGCCGTGTTTGGCCTTGTGCCCCCTGTTTTTTCTGATGATAAATCCCGTTTAATTGAAGATTCGAAGTCCTCGAAAAAAATCCATCCGTCGACGACTAAAATCGATAGCATCGATCTGTTCCCGATGCGCTATCCAATGACAGGCTATTTCAAATTTTTTACCGGACCGCACGGATCGGCCGGCCGCGCGGCGGTTATCGTAAAGATCACCGCCGATGATGGGACGGTGGGTTGGGGACAATCCGTTCCGATCGCCAAATGGAGTTACGAGACATTGGAAACGGCGACGGTTGTTTTGCGCGAATACTTCGCGCCTGTCCTTATCGGGCATGATCCGACAGATATCCGCGGGGCCCATGCCGAGATGGATGGGGCTTTGGCCCCAGGGTTCACGACTGGAATGCCCATAAGCCGTGCAGGGATTGACCTGGCCTTGCACGATCTGGCTGGTAAGCTCTCGGGTAAGTCATTGGCCCAGATGTGGGACAAACTCAAAGGCGGTCCGCTAACACTCAGCTGGACGGTCAACGTCACAAGCCTGGATGACATCGGAAGCGTGATGGACTTGGGAAAAAAGCACGGATACCGCCACTTCAACATTAAGGTCGCTCCAGATCCTGAATTCGATGTGGCCATGGCCAGGGAAGTTCGGCGGCTAGCTCCTGAGTCATTCCTGTGGGCCGATGCCAATGGCGGCTACGATCTAGAAACGGCTTTGAAGGCCGCTCCCAGATTGGCTGACGCTGGCGTGGATGTGTTGGAAGCCCCGCTCCGGCCCAACCGGATCAGCGGCTACCAAGCCCTAAAAAAACAAGGGGCATTGCCGATCCTGATGGATGAGGGCGTGGTGACGCCTATTGACTTGGAGGAGTTTCATAAGCTCGGCATGCTGGATGGCGTTGCCATGAAACCTGCCCGATGCGGTGGATTGCTCTCGAACAAGGGACAGATCGAATTCTGTCAAAAACAGGGCCTCCTGTGGTTGGGAAGCGGGCTCACAGATCCCGATATTTCGATGGCGGCCTCGCTGGGCCTCTATGGAGCATTCGGATTGAAAAAGCCCGCTGCGCTCAACGGACCCCAATTCCTCACGGCCGATGTGCTCAAAAAGCCGCTGCGTATCGAAAACGGTGTGGCTTATGTTCCAGACGGGCCCGGACTAGGCATCGAAGTCGATGAAGACAAGGTCATCGAAATGATGAAAAAAAGCGGCGGTCAAAAATGGAGTATTTCATGAAATCTATGTTCGTTTTAATCTTGTTGATAGGTTTGGCATGGACTTATGTTTCAGCTCAAACGGCCATTGTGGAAGATGTAGAAAAGGGAACGCTGACAGTGAAGGACGGGAAAATCGAGGTTCTGACTTACCGGTTCGGTGATCAGCTCAAGGAAGGGATCGACCCCGAACAAACTCGGTCATGTTATATCCATCCTCTTTATTCACTGGATGGACAATCTCTGACCGACGATTTCCCAACCGATCATCTCCATCACCACGGTCTATTTTGGACTTGGCCGGTCATCAAAACCCGCGGACAAGAGACCCAAACCTGGCATCCGGCCAACTTGCGGCAATATTTTCTGCGCTGGCTGAAACGCGAAGTCCATGATAACAGCGCCACACTCGGTGTGGAAAATGTCTGGAAATTGGACGGTCAAGAGATCGTGGCGAAGGAAATTGTGATCCTTAACATCCATCCTGTGGTCGATGAAGGGCGGGTAATCGACCTGGAGCTCAAAATTGAGGCCGTCGGGGGACCGTTAACGTTGCAGGGAACACCGGATCAAAACAAGGGTTATGGGGGCCTTTCTCTGCGCGGTGCACCGATGTTCAAGGGACTAGCTGTGTCAACGGATCAAGGTGAATTCGAAGGGGAACCGAATAACCTGGCTCTGCGTTGGGCAGACCTTACGACCGATGAGATGGGCGTGGCCATTTTTGTCTCGCCCGGCCATCCAGATTTTCCCCCCTCATGGATACTCCGGAACAGCTACGCCGGATTCCTCAACGTCTCCTGGCCCGGCTTGAAGCCCTTCACCTTACAGCCAGGGAAACCGGTCACTTTGCGTTACAGGTTATACATTTATCGAGGCGACGTTGCCGAAGGCTATGTCCAGCGTGCCTATGAACGCTATATTGCCGAATATAAACAATAAACTGAGCGGGACCAAAATGGTCACTCTTAAAATGTTTTTTTGGGGCAAAAAGGAAGATCTAAGCTCGAATAAGGCACCCATTAATCGTGTAACTAGTTTAAATTTAAATAGTTGGGCCAGCCAAGCATCAAATAACCGGTCAATCAATCGCCTTTAAGGATGAATTAGGGGGTTAATTTTTCTGATCATTGACTAGAGACTGAGCAGAACCTAGAATAAATATAGAAAATCTATGATTTATGACGCGATCATCATCGGAGCAGGTTTCGGCGGATTGAGTTGCGCCTCACTCCTGGCAAAAAAGGGGAAAAAGGTGCTTATTTTGGAAAAATCTCCTCACTGCGGCGGAACCAGCTCTGTGTTTTCCCGGAAGGGGTATCTTTTCCCGATGGGACCGCTGGGTTTCAGCCATCCCCAAAGAATCCTGGATTTCTTTGATGAAATCGGAATTTTCCAAAAACCGGACTTCAAACGAACTCATTTTCAGCTCATAAGCCCGGACTTGGAGTGCATCTATTCCGTTCCTTTTGGAGAACTCCGCGAGAAGCTGCGCCTCATCTTTCCCAAAGAGTCCAGGATAGATGATTTTTTCGATAAGCTGGGACTCATCACATCCCAAGTCAGAGATCTTCACAGATGGCACGCGGATTATCATTTAGATGGAAAAACACATAGGCATCTGGAAAGCCCACAAGGCAGCATCCAAGAAAAACTGAATTCGATTTCCTCATATGCGCGAACACCGGGGAAAGAGATTCTCGATGTTTATTTTTCGGATGTCAATCTCAAAAATTTTTTAGGCTCGATGGGAACGCATCCCCCCCGCATGTCGCTGCTGAATCTCGCTCTGATGTGGCACTTGATGGCCGAGATAGGCATATGGTTTCCTTCTTGCGGCATCCATGGTCTTGTCCACACGATCGAAAAGGCTTTTGCCTCTTTTGGAGGAGAACTCCAGCTCGGCCAGCCTGTCGAAAAAATTTTGCTTAAGGGAGGAAAAGCGGTTGGCGTAAAAACATCGGACGGAGAGGTTTTCGAGTCACGCTGGGTGGTATCCAACGCCGACACAAAAAAAACATTTCTCGAATTCTTCGATGAGGGGCAGGTTTCGTCAGCCCATCTCAACAAGATCATGAGCATCCCCTACACCGGATCAGAGTTGTGTGTGTACGCGGGGCTCGATCCAGGTGGGGTGGACTGGAAGGCGATGAAAGCCACCCACCTTTTCTACCGCCACAAACTGGAATCCGGGAAAGCGCACGAACCCACGGACTTTTCACGCCGGGAGATCGCGATAACCCAGTGGTCGGATAACATGGAGGGTTTGGCCCCCCTTCAAAAAAAATCTCTGGTGCTCCGTGTCGGGTTTCCTTACAGTCACTTCTCAGATTTCTGGATGGGTGAGAAAATACGGAGGACGGAATATCGGGAATACAAGAATCGCCTGGCAGAATCAGTCGTGCAAACAGCAGAAAACATCTTACCGGGCTTGAGTTCCTCGATCGACTTCATGGAAACAGCCACGCCTTTGACCTATCGAGATTGGGGCAACAGGTATCAAGGCTCCATCGCGGGGTGGACTTGGGATACTAAAAACAAGCATGCCATGGGCAATAAACTGCTGATCCGGACTCCCATCCCGAACCTATTGATGGCCGGTATTTATGCCGCTTCAGAGTTATTCCTTGGGGGAGTTCCGACTGCTGTCCACACGGGATGTTTGGCTGCCGATCTTATCTGTGAAAAAAAAGAGACAGCCCCCCGTTAAAGAGGGCTGTCCCGGGAAAAAAGGAGGCTAGTTGTCTTCGGAGCGGATGCTGTCCAACAGGCTGCACTTTTCGACCAGTTGGATAAATTCCGCCCTGTAACCGAAGTAATCCTTGCCTTTTCCATCACGAGCAAGTTCCAGGATGCTTTCGTAACTGTAATCTCCCCTGAACTCGGATTCCCTGAGCAGCATTCCGAAAGCTGCGACGGCTGCCGAAAACTTGAAGTTGTCGGAAGTTTTGGCAAGAACAATATTGTTGTCCTGTAAAGGATGCACGATCAGCCGGCTCTTATTGCCATCAGGTTTTTTGTACCGGAGCTTGAGCGTGAGGATCTCCTTGTTTTTGAAGGCTTCGGGACTGATCTTGTTGTCCTGGTATCTGAGCTCATCCACACCGGGAATTTCTTCTCCCGATCCGAAGGGGATGATCTCGTAAAGAGCTGTCACGGTGTGGCCTGCACCCAATTCGCCTGCATCCTTTGTGTCGTCGGCGAAATCTTCTTTGGCGAGCATTCGGTTTTCATAACCGATCAACCGGTAAGCTTTGACCTTGGCCGGGTTGAACTCAAGCTGGAGCTTGACATCCTTGGCGATGGTGAACAGGGTCCCGCGCATATCGTTGACGAAGACCTTTTTGGCTTCCATCAAATTGTCGATGTAGAAGTAGTTCCCGTTCCCTTTGTCCGCCAATTGTTCCATGCGGCCATCCTTGTAATTGCCCATGCCAAAACCGAGAATCGTCAGGAATATCCCTTTTTTTCTGTAGTCTTCGATCATGCGCACCAACTCGGATGTGCTTGAAACGCCCACATTGAAGTCACCGTCGGTGGCCAGGATGATGCGGTTGTTCCCTTCCGGGATGAAATTCTCGTGCGCCACCTTGTAGGCCAGTTTGATTCCTGCACCGCCTGCGGTCGACCCGCCTGCACTTAGGTGTTCGATAGCCGAAGCGATCGTCTCTTTCCGGGAAGCGGCTGTGGATGGCAGAACCAGTCCGGCGGCTCCGGCATATACCACGATGGAGACACGGTCCTTGGCTCCCAATTCATTGACGAGCAATTTGAAAGCCTTTTGCAAGAGAGGGAGTTTGTTCGGTTGGCCCATCGACCCGGAGACATCCAGAAGAAACACCAGGTTGCTCGGGGGGAGTTTTTCGGATTCCAGAGTTTTCCCCTGGAGCCCGATGTGAATCAACCGGTGGGACGTGTTCCACGGGCATGCGGAAATTTCCGTGAAAATCGAAAAGGGATGATCTTTTTTGGGTTGAGGGTAATCATAGGAGAAGTAATTGATCATCTCTTCGATCCGGACCGCATCCTTGTAAGGGAACTGATTGCTGTTGATGAACCGGCGGACATTGGAATAGGAAGCGGTGTCCACATCGATGGAAAATGTGGAAAGGGGATTTTGGAGCGCTAGCAGGAATCTGTTTTCGTAGACCCTGTCGTACTCCTCGGTGTTCCAGTCGGGCTGACTTTGATAGGGAAAAGAATCCTTCAGTCTTGTCCTCACTGGTACGGCAAGCTCACCTTTAACACCTCCCAGCACTCCTCCGACAACAGCTCCCTGTGTTCGCTTGTCGGCTTTTACTTCATTAAGTTCATCCTCAACAGGCGCAGCAGGGACAATAGAGTTTCCCTCGAAATTAAGTGTGAAATTGATCACCGCTGTCTTGGCGCTCCGGATGTTGACCCCGGCCTGCTTCACTGTTTCAAAACCGGGAACCATCACCCACACATCATAAATCCCGATAGGGAGATTTTGAAATGCGTAATGCCCCGTCTTGTCGGTCTTGGTTCGATGTGTGACCTGCGTAGCGGTGTTTCGGGCGATTACCTCAACACCAGGGACGGCCACGCCTCGGGCGTCCAAAACCAAGCCTTCCAGGGATGCGACATTTCTTGCCAAACTGATCCCCAGGAAAATCGTCAGTACGAAAAGAATCCCGATCCCCATTGTTCCTAATCTTGTTTTTTTCATGTTTTCCTCCTGTTTGAATTTTTTTTCCTCAACTTCCATCATGTTCTCCACCCTTATATACAATCCACCCCACAAAATATTTCTTTTTTTTTAATTGGGGACAGGATATGCTTTCACTTATTTCAGAAATTGGTGAAAGCATATCCTGTCCCCAATTAATTTGTCCCCAATTAATTATTTGTTATATGATATAGGCTAAAAAAAGCCTCTTTCTGGAGGAGAAAAATGGCGCATTTGATCATCGGAGCACTATTAACGGCTGCCTTTATTTCTATCATTATTCATGCTAGAAAGAAAAAATTGCGGCTTACTTTGTGGCAATGGATGTTGACAATTCTGGGATTGCTGTATGCCGGTTTTATCCTTGAAGTCATAGTCAGCTTTCTTGAAGAAGGAGCAGAAAGGGCGGCCCTGGTCATCGGGATTATCCTCGGTTTTATCGCATTATTGTGGGCCGTGCTGCTGGACCGATTTGTTTTCTCTCGCAAATCCAAACCATGATTTCCCTTAATTATTCAGGTTAATCTTTGTTCATAAAAATATGGAGAAATCCAATGTCTAATTCTCCCGTCAACCGACGCAACTTTTTAAAACTCATAGGAATAGGAGCTTCCTCACTAGGCCTCGGCATCGCCGGGCCCAAAACACTAGCCAAAACAAGGGTTGGCGTGTTGGCCGAATCCCCGGTTGAATACGCTGGTTTTGTCGTAGAAAAACTCAATGCAAGAACTTTTCCGTATGAATATAACACAAAAAAAATCAAACGGATGAGTGAAAAATCCACCACATTCAGCCGGAATGATTGGGACCCTGACCGGCAGGATCGCCCCGAAACAAAGGAAAACCTCACGTACATCAATCTGGTGGAGGGAGAAGGGAAAGTCCCCAACCAAACGCGTCTCGGCTATGCTCTGATGACCGCTGCATGGCATGGTGCCCGTTCGGGCGGCGGACTTTCCTACCAGTGGGAATCCAATTCCGGAATCAGCGAACCATTCAGCAATCAACTCGGCCCTTGGGATCCCTCTGACCTGGAGATGACGTGGGAAGAGGCATCGCTTGCCGTCAAACATGCCTCGCTGTTTTTCGGAGCATCGCTCGCAGGTATCGCCGAATTAAACCCTCTCTGGCTTTACTCCGACAGTTTCTCGCCAACACGGGAGGACCGTGCACGCGCCATTCCAGTGCTTTCCGAGGGAGAGCGGTTCGAAAGGACAGATGAGGCCCTGTATATCCCCAGATCGATGAACCGGGGTATCGCCCTGGCATTCGAAGAGGATTATTACGGCATCGCCAACTCCCCTGGGAGGATCGCATCTGCTGCAGTGGGAAACGGGTATTCCCGGATGGCTTTTACTGCGTGCACGCTGGCTGAATTCGTACGGGAACTGGGTTACCGGGCTATCCCTGCGGGAAACGGCACCGGTCTCAGCATCCCGATGGCCATCGATGCCGGTCTAGGGGAACTGGGACGCCTGGGCTTGTTGATAACACCCAAGTATGGTCCCAGAGTCCGGCTGGCCAAAGTTTTAACGGACATGCCCCTTATACCCGATTCGCCGATCAGGTTCGGCGTTACCGAATTTTGCGAAGCCTGCATGCTGTGTGCCGAACACTGCCCGAGCACCGCTATAACCGGAGGACCTCGCACTTGGGAAGGTAAATCCCCTTCGAACAATCCCGGAACACTCAAATGGTACATCGAATCAGAAAAATGTTACGACTTTAACGGTTTTAGTTGTTCCAACTGCAAACGGGTGTGCCCCTTTACCAAACCCAACAACTCTTGGTTGCACCAGATGATCCGCAAGGTCATCGAGACAAAATTTTCTCCGCTGAACAAGCTGATGGTTCGCCTCGATCAAGCCAGCGGATACGGGCGCCAGCTTCAATCTGAAGAGTTCTGGAAAAGAGACGGGCACAAAACCATCACTGCTCGCGAATCCATGTGAGGTCAATGCCTAGAAAGTTGGCAACATCTCAAAAATGGGATCGCATCTTAGCGGTCGCTGCCTTGATCATTCTGAGCGGCGTTTGGGTCGCCGGGACATTCAGGGCCCAGGAAGACCTGGAGCCATTTCTCAAACAAGCTTTGCCCGAAGCGGACCATTTCACGCTCGGCGACAGCGGTAACTTCGCCGCATGGAAGGACATCGATGAGAAGGAATTGATCGGGTATGTCGCAGTGGATTCTGGCTATGGGTATGGGGGAGACCTACACCTGGCTGTGGCCCTAACCCTCGATGGATCGATCGAAGGCTTGGCCGTGGTGGATCACAAAGAAACAGTGGCTTTTTTCGGACGCGTGCTGAGACGGGGAGTCCTGGACGGCTTGAAGGGAAAAAACTTTTCCGATCCATTCGTTCTCGACCAGGATGTGGACAGTGTTACCGGAGCGACCTACAGCGTCAAAGCGTTGGCGGATGCGGCCAGGAAGGCAAGTCGAAGTGTGGCATCCAGAAATCTCGGTTACACTGTCGCTCCTGAGCCAACCCCAAAAATCCGATTCGGTTTCTCTGCGGCTGTCCTTAGCGGGCTTTTTCTGTTCGGCATTATCGGACGCAGTCGTCGTTTCAGATACAAAAAAACAGCCCGCTGGATATCTATGCTGGCCGGGCTCTTTATCCTGGGATTTGTGTTCAACAAACCGCTCACCATGGTTCTGGTCAACAGGATGCTCCTGGGATTTTTTCCCCAGTGGCAACTCCATCTTTATTCTTACATTCTGCTGGCCGGAATTCTGTTCATCACCTTCGTTGACAACAAAAATCCTTACTGCGAATGGTTCTGCCCCTTCGGGTCCGCACAAGAATGTTTGGCTGTGATCGGAGGAGGCAAAAAGCGCCTGCCAAAGAATGTCCATATCGCTCTACGCTGGTTCCAGAGGGTATTGGCTCTCGGAGCGATCTTGGTGGCTCTCTTCTACCGTAATCCGAGCATATCCAGCTACGAGGTCTTCGGCGCCTTTTTCCACTTGATCGGGAACAACTTTCATTTTGTGTTGCTGGGAGTGGTGCTTGTTGCCGCGTTGTTTATCCGCAGGACCTGGTGTAGCTACCTCTGTCCCTTGAGGCCTGTCACGGATTTCATCCGGCTCGTGCGAAACTGGATCCGTGATGTATGGTCACAGGCAGGAAAAACTCTATACTATAATAAGGATGTGAGGGACCGATGAAAACGACAAGAACAAAAAAAGAATGGCTATCGCTCGATACTTCGTTCGAAGAGGAAATTGCGGATTATTGGGGCGGCGATTGGGGGTGCGATTCCGAGGTAGGCAAATTGAGATCCGTGCTCCTGAGGCGGCCGGGAAAAGAGATCGAGAACATCGCAGATCCTGACGAATGCCGGTGGCTGGAGGTCATGGACGTAAAGATCGCCAGGGAACAATTCGATTCTCTCACCGAGCTTTACAGGTCTGAGGGTGTCGAAGTCCACTATGTTGAAAATATGCGCGAAGACAAGCCCAACGCTCTTTTTATGCGGGACAATGTGTTGATGACACCCCAAGGAGCCATCGTCGGGAGACAGGCCATGGCCTGCCGGCGGGGTGAAGAGAGATACGCAGCAGAGGCCTTGGCGCGACTTGGAGTTCCGATCCTCAGGACTGTTTCCGGCAGGGGAATTTTCGAGACCGCTTGCTGCCTGTGGGTGGATGCCGGTACCGTCATCATCGGGACGGGAAATCGAGCCAACCAGGAAGGGGCCCGGCAGATCGAGGAGACTTTGCACTCGATGGGTGTGGAAAATTTCCTTCATCTCCCCATCCCCTATGGATATGCCCACATCGACAGCATCATCAGCTTTGTGGACAAAAAAACGGCTGTGTTCGATCCGGCCCGCCTATCCTGGAATGTTTGGATAGCACTCAAAAACAACGGATTCAAACTTTTCGAAGCACCATCTTCTCAGGAAACAAAGGATCTGGCCCTTAATTTTGTTGCATTGGCCCCTGGAAAGATTCTTATGGCGGCCGGATTTCCTGAAACAAAAGAGTTTCTCCAATCGCGGGGAATAACCGTCATCGAAGTGGAAATTTCCGAACTCCGCAAGGGATGGGGATCTCTCCACTGCATGACGGCCACGCTCAAAAGGGACCCTATCGGCCATCTGGATTAGGACCTCTTTTCCTATGCATGGCGGTCATTTTCCAGATCTTCACCGGATTTGCTCTCTATCCAGCATTGTGTGATGACTAGTTCCCTCAGCGCTTTAGCTGGGTTATTTATTCCGTGGGAAGCATTCAGATTGTACGCCAGTGGGTCACATCTTCGCTTAGGGAAGATCCATTTCTTCGATGATCTGGGGCTGGAAGTTCATCGAGAAATCAGCACCTCTAGAATACTTGAGGAAAATAGCTGAGTACGAGGTCATGAGCGACCAGGGTTTTTGGGTAATCGGATGAAAAGCCCGGGCTTACTTTTGAAATCATGTGATCATTCGCCACTTTTGTATATTATACAAATCTCGGAATCAGATAAAATTCATCTTTCTGTCGAAACGGTACAAATATTTTTTGATGTGGCATAAAAATTTCAAAATATAATAGAATATAACTCATTCTCGAGCCAAAAATGATTCCAACCCGATGATCTTGGCTGATTCCATATACTAAGGAGTGTTCCATGATATTCGGAGACTTTCTCATTGCCCTAATCATCGCCTTATTTTTCACGACAGTCTTGACAGTATCAGGAAAAAAACATAGGTCATGGAGGAAAATCATATCGATTTTCTTAATCATGCTGTTTGCCTCCTGGGCAGGAGGAATTTGGATCACTCCAGTGGGCCCAGCGTTTTTGGGAATTTATTGGCTGTCTTTTTTCGTGGTGGCCTTGATCATGGTTCTCATCCTGGAAACTTACACAGCATTGCATGCCACTCCTTCAGACGTCGACAATAAAGAAACCAAAAAAAAAGAGGAGGCTCTTGAAGTGCTTATCAGCACTTCATTCTTGATCCTCCTGATCCTTTTTATGATTATCATTGTGCTCGGTTATGCCAGACGGGCTTAGCGACCGATGCACTTCTCTATGTAGCATTTCGCATTAGTCAAGTAAATGTTCAATCAAGCCTCAAGTAACAAAGACAGGCAAAGGCATTTTTTTTAGCACGGAATCCAACGTACTTCCCTCCAACCACTCCAAAACGGTTTTATGGCGGTATCCCCCCATGATAACAAGGTCTGATCCGCTTTTCACCGCTGTTTCAGCAATTCGTTCTGCAGCATTTCCCCTTTGTATAATTACCCGAAGATTCTTAGCTCTATTTTGATTATATTGAGATTTGATTTCATTTTTCCAGACTCGAACGGAAGGGCCATCTTCCTCCTGAACGACTAAAACGAGCATCACAATCGATCCTTGATCCTGAAACTTGCCTGCCCAGTCCAGTGCTTTTTGCGCTCGCTCTCTTCCATTGTAAGCAATTAAGATCTTTTTTATAGGTTTTATCCTGTCTCCCCCGACCAAAACAGGAATCTTCAATCGATGAGCGATATGACGAAAATTACTGCCTAGATAGTCGATGCTGTTTGGATGTCCGTTCCCCCTCCGGCTGATGGCCAGAATCATTGCCTTCTCGGCCTGATCCAGAATCATTTTCTCCACTCCCCCTACACCCATCTCCGTTTTCAAGCGAGCACCAGATTCCAGAGAATAGGATTTTAGCCATTGCAGGATTTCACGGCCTCGAGTTTCGAAAAGGACCGCTTTGTCAGCCCGGGAGATCGAAAGCTCTTCGACTCCCAATTCTTTCTGATAGTCAGTGTAATCATTGGCTACCAATTCTTCGTCGATTACATAAAGGCCAATAACTTCGATCCCGAATAGCGTTGCCACTTCGATCGATGTCCTCGCTGTATTCTGGGATATTAAGGATCCATCCAATGCCAGGAGAATCTTTGTTAAAGGTTTGGATTTAACTTGATTCATGCTTCACCTTTTCGTTGCCACCAAGCTTTTTTTTCTCATTTTTGCCGAAAGAAGGGATTTTTGACGGTCAAAAATGCGATAGGTTTGAATTTTCACGAAATCATTGATAAGAAACCACAAAAGTGCGTATCCCCAAACAAAAAGCGCCCACTTCCAGGGAAGAGGAACCATGAACAAACCGAACACAGCGATCAGGGTGGCTAGGATTTGTGTTCCCAGCACAGCTAACAAAAGAACGGGAGCCGGCCGTCAGCTTGCTTTTGGGAAAGACCATCGGTTGAAGCATCCAAATCTTTCAGATATTCGGATACTGGCTTTACATCCTCTTGTCCTTTTGCTAACGGGGAAGATGAGGCCTTTTTCATGATTTTTTTCTATCGGCAGATTCCATTCATCCCAGAAAAAAGTCCAGTCGAAAAGCAGCGATCTTGAGGAAGCGAAAAATTTATTCGTAATACTTGACATCCATTACAACATTAAAAAACTCCAGCTCAAGCAAATTCATCCAGTTCGTTTTTTCTACAACTTCACGCGTAAGGACAAAAGAAACATAAGGTTTATATGAAGTTTCACCCAATTGTGGAATAAAAATCGTAAAGGCTGTCCTGTCGACTTCGGGGATTCTGGTATACAGTTCCTGTATTTTCGGAGCTAGTTCAGCTTCGATTTCGTCATCAAAATCACTTAGGTCCTCAGTGAAAAAATAGTAGGAAATCTTCAGTTCATTTTTGCTCTGTTCCACATCCAAAAGTCCTGAATCCGTGCCTTCTCCTTGGCCAAAAACCGGGACGAGCATTTCTTTACTGATGACCACCATCTCGTTTTCCGCTTCCATTTTCTCTTCAGATTTCTCTTCAGACTTGCATGCTCCCAGAAAAGTCATCAACAAAAATCCCAAAACCAGGGGAAGGATTAAGCCTAGGATTTTCTTGTTCTTTGTCATCGTTCCTTTACCTCCGTTTGCTTTAATCAAGCTATTCGATTCCGATTTTTTTTATTATATCATTTTACCGTGACAGGAACAAAAAACGTATTTGCACCACGTCTGACCAATAAGGCCACGACATCTCCGCTCTTCATACCCCTTACCTGATCCTCAAAAGCCTCTGCGGTCTGGACCGCTTTACGATTGACCTCCTGGATCAAGTCGCCCCTTTGCAGACCTGCTTCATCAGCAGGGCTCCCCGCCACAACCTCCGTGATAACCACGCCTTTGGCGTTTTTGAAACCCAATTGCTCTGCCAAGTCAGGAGTAAGGGTTTGAATGCCAATGCCCAGTTTCCTGCTCATCTGCTCTCCACGTTGTCCTTGAGCAGGAGATTCGCTTTCCGGTCCTCTTGGCCTTTCGACAAGACGAACCTTCAATCTCATTTCTTTGCTATCTCGAATCAGCAAGACATCGACCGTCTTTCCTGGTGGGACTTGAGCTACCATGTTACGAAGCTGCATGCTGTCTTTTACTTTTTTTCCATTGAACTCCACAATGACATCTCCTCGCTTGATTCCGGCCTTGTCGGCTGGCCCACCAGGAGTCACATCCGCAACAAGAGTACCTTCAGTGCTTTTCAACTTCAGAGCTTTTGCAAGATCTTCATTTATATCTTGAGGATAAACGGCTAAATAACCTCTAGAAACCTTGCCTTCCGACATCAGCGTTGACATCACCTGCCGGGCCATATTTATCGGAATAGCGAATCCTATCCCGATGTTGCCACCGGAAGGGCTGGTAATGGCTGTATTGATCCCGATGACGTTGCCGTCGAGATCTGCCAGAGCACCACCGCTATTGCCTGGATTGATCGAAGCATCCGTTTGTATGAAGTCCTCATAATCAGCCAGACCTACCGAGGAGCGGCCTTTGGCGCTGATTATCCCAGCTGTAACAGTGTGCATCAATTGAAAGGGATTCCCGACCGCGATAACCCATTGTCCTATCTTCACATCGTCTGAATTACCGAGGGATGCCGTAGGCAAGTCTTTACTCTCGATTTTAATCACAGCGACGTCGGTTGGAGGATCCGTACCGATGACCTTCGCATCATATGTATTTTTATCACCAACCACCACGGATAGTTTTTCGGCTTTTTCGACCACGTGATTGTTGGTCAATATATAGCCATCCTTGGTCACGATCACTCCTGAACCCAGGCTCCGGACAGTTCGCTTTTCCTCCTGCTGCTGTGGATCGCCAAAAAAGCGCCTAAAAAGATCCCCTCCGAAAAAATCTTTGAATGCTTCATCGGGCATCCCAAAAGGGCTCTGAACCTCAACTATCTGCTCGGCAAATATCGAAACAACCGCTGGGCTCACTTGTTCAGACGCCTGTTCAAAAGCCTCGCTTAATTGCGTCACAAGATCTCGCGCCTGAGAATCCTGAGAAGGGTTCACAAAATTTGCAGCTAATTCTTTATTCGCGACTTCAGATGTCGTATCCCTGTTGAGAGCCATAACATAAAAAACCGCAATGATAAGAAGTACTGCAATGACCCCTAAACCAATTCTCCTTGCGTTTTTCCTCATGTGAAAACCTCCTATAGAATGACTCCGCCGGTTAATGGCATCTTTCACAATATCATTCCATCTGATTTTTATTTCCGTCAGTTGAAGTATGGCAAAAAATGTGCCAAGAATTTTTGTTGCGAATCATTGATCCCTTTCCTCAAGAATGAAAAATAAATCGATTCTTTGAGCAACATTATTCACGAAGAATTATCCTGCATTCCGAGACAGATTCCCGTTTTGAAGGAAAATTTGGCAAGCTATGACCAGCTTATTTTTGTATCACATTTCCGCCTGAACAAGGATTTCGTCGGGAATAAAACATTTTGAGATTCAACATCCTTCTTTTACGTGTGTTTTTTCAAGACTTCAACTCACGAAGTTCAGGATCATGATTCTAGATAATATTCAAAATTTCCTTAGCCCTAATCCCCAGTCGAACAGGTCAAACCACCCAGTGATGCACTGCTGTATCTAAAACCAGGCTCAGCAAGACAACTCACAGTGGCAAGCAAGACTACAAGCGGCATCCCTTATGCAATCAGAAGTACATCCGGCTCCATGGTGATACAGTAGCTATTGGAGCCCAGGACTTTCCGGATGCCTATCTCCTCGATCCACAGTCCTGTAGAGCAGGACTGGATTGCTGTACAAAAAATTCACAAAAATGAATCATATAGACGTAAGGGAATAGGCACGTTCACAGAGATTGTTGAAAGAATAAAATTGCTTTTTCAGTGCCTCTACACGATTTGGCAAGGTTTTTGCATTCAGGATAAATGACCCAGATATTCTGAAACACAAAAACATGATATTATCTTAAGATCAGATAAATACAAAGTGAAAAGGCATGCTGACAAAAAAAGGAGGTTCGATGAAAAATCCCCTGACAGGATTTATTAGTCCGCTCATCTTTGGGACTTTCCTGCTTTTTTCTCCCTTCCCGCGATATCAGGAAGCGAGTCAAGCAAAGGATATTGTTGCAAAAGTCGATGAACTGTACAGGGCCGATACCAGTAGCGCCCTTGTGGAAATGGATATCATAACCCCGCACTGGCAACGAACTTTGAAGATGAATGTTTGGAGCGAAGGAAAGGATAATACATTTATCCGGATTCTCGAGCCGAAAAAAGAACAGGGCATTGCCACTCTCCGGATAAAAAACGAAATGTGGAACTACCTTCCCAAAACCAATAAAGTGATGAAAATCCCACCGTCCATGATGATGAGTTCCTGGATGGGTTCAGACTTCACCAATGATGATTTAGTCAAAGAGTTCACCTTTCTGGAGTCCTATCATTTTGAGATGATCACGATCGACAATCCAGAAAAAGGAGTTCTCTACATCAAATGCACACCCAAAGAAGGCCTCCCTATCGTTTGGGGATACATCACCGTTGCTGTGCAAGAAAAAGATTATATGCCACTCTGGCAGAAATATTATGATGAAAAAGGGAACTTGATAAGAGAAATGATTTTCAAGGAAATAAAAACATTCGGGAAGAGGGACATCCCAACGGTTTTGGAATTGATTCCCAAAAACAAGGAAGGCAATAAAACCGTGTTGCGTTACCTAGAGGCTCAATTTGACCTTCAGCTCGAGAGGGGTATTTTCACTCTCAGGAATCTCCGAAAGAGGCTGTAGGCTATGCTGCTCCTCAAGATGGCTTTTCGTAACATTTTCAGGCAAAAGCGGCGAACTATCTTGACAGGATTGAGTATGATGGTCGGTTTTGTTCTAGCCGTGATTTTTATCGGTTGGTCAGATGGTGCCTACAATAACATCATCAAAACGTTCACCGGCGATCGGCTGGGCCATATCCAAATTCATAAAAAAACTTACTTGGAACGACCATCTCTTTACAAAACCATCGATAATCTCTCCCGCATCAACGAAATCCTTCATCAGATCAAGGAGGTTCAGTCTTGGACTCCTCGGCTTTTCTCGGCTGGCCTGGTTTCTGTGGGAGAGAAAAGTGCAGGAGTTCAAATCATAGGGATCGATCCGGAAAAGGAAACAATGACCACCCACTTCGATAAAAAAGTCATCGAAGGTCACAGCTTCTCGCCTTCCCCTTCCCATGGGGCTATCGTCGGTAAAGGGCTGGCTGAGATTCTCGACGCTAAAATCGATGACGAAATCGTGATTATTTCTCAAGCAGCGGATGGATCCATCGCCAACGACCTTTACACGATCATAGGAATCTTGTCCAGCGGAAATGATGTCAGCGACCGGATCTCTTTCTATCTCCACCTGAAGGATGCACAGGAACTTCTAGTCCTTGACGGGAGAATCCATGAAATTGCAGTATCGGTGGATAAGCTAAGCCATGTATCCAGAGTTACTAAACTCATCGAATCGAATCTGGATGATCCTGAACTGGAGGTAGAACCCTGGCAAGTTTTTGCCAAATCTTTTTATCAAGCCATGCAGGCTGACAAACAAGGCATGTGGATCATGTTGGTCATCATTGTAGCTATCGTCGCGGTCGGCGTTTTGAACACCGTATTGATGTCCGTCTTAGAAAGACGCCGCGAGTATGGACTATTGAAGGCAGTCGGTACAAAACCCAGAGAGATCATCAAGCTTGTGTTGCTGGAAGTCACAATTCTTGCTGTTTTATCCATCCTTTTAGGAACAGTATTGGGATTGGGAGCCAATTCTTTCCTTTCTACCCACGGAATAAAATTCGGGCAAGGTTTTACTTACGGGGGAATGACTTTTGACACCATGTATTCAGAGGTCAACACCAGAAGTCTCCTCATTCCTGCTGTGACTGTGCTTCTAAGTTCGACTTTGGTGAGTCTCTATCCTTCCTTCAAGGCAGCCAGAACCGAGCCTGCGAAAACGATGAGGATGCAATAGGGGGCTATGATGTGGTTCGACTTGAAACTTGCATGGCGGAATATCCTCAGGAACAAACGCCGAACAATTATAGCCGGACTTGCTATCGGCGTAGGATTGGCAGCTATGATCTTCACCGATGCCTTGATGATCGGAATGAAGGACAATATGATCAAATCGGCCACCGAGTCTTTTCTCGGCGAAGGACAGATACACCGTCAGGGCTTCCGTCTCACCCAAGAAGTGGAAAAAACGATCAACAACCTGGAATGGATTGTAGCCCATCTTGAAAAAGAAGAAGCCCTGGAACGATTCACGCTCCGAACAGCCACGTTCGGGATGATCACATCACCTGCCAATGTGAGTTCTGTCATGCTGTACGGTATCCGCCCATCTACCGAAAAATATCTATCCCAAATCGACGATGTCATCGAGAAGGGAGATTATTTCAAAGGAGATGGGGAGCGAGAGATCGTGATCGGGAGTGATCTTGCCGAACTCTTGGAGGTAGGAATCGGTGATCGAACGGTCATAACCGTCACTCAAGCTTATAGCGGAGATCTTGTCCAAGAAATGTTCCGTGTTTCTGGTATTTATCGTTTCAACGTCAAGGAAATGGATACGGGAATGGCATTCGTGCGACTCTCAAAAGCTCAGAAAATGCTGGGAATCGGAAAGGATGTTCATGAAATCGCCCTCAAATTCAAAGACATCCGATTTGCATCCAAAAAGGGCAATCTCTTTTGGGCTGAATACAGACTCCATGACAATGAGGCTGTAAGTTGGATCGAACTAATGCCCCAGCTCCAAGCTATGCTCGGCATGTTCTGGATATCCCTTCTGGTCATGGGAATCATCCTTTTCGGTATCGTCGCTTTCGGCATTGTCAACACTTTGTTTATGTCTTTATACGAGCGAATGTTCGAGTTCGGAGTCATCAGGGCGATAGGCACCAGGCCCTCGGGAGTCAGAAGACTCATTCTGTTTGAAGCCGGAGCCCTATCTGTATTGAGTATCGCTCTGGGCATTATCGTGGGGTTTATTATCACTTTGATCTTCGTAAAAGTGGGCATCGATTATAGAGGGATTGAAATAGCCGGCACTTCTATTCATGAGATGCTCTATCCTGTGATCCACATCCAGCAGTATTTCATCTATCCCATTTCCGTTTTTGTTTTTACGCTGCTCATCGGGTTGTACCCGGCTACAGTGGCTTCGAAAATGCAGATTTCCGGGGCACTGAGAAAAAGCCTTTAAGAGGAGAGACCTATGGAAAACAATGGCAAAAAGATCATTGTCACAGAGAATGTTATAAAGGACTACAAAGATAACAATATCGTAGTCAAGGCAGTTAGAGGAATCGACATGACTATAAGAAAAGGGGAATTCACGGCAATCGTTGGACCCTCCGGCTCTGGCAAAACAACTTTCTTGAATGTAATTTCCGGCCTCGACACGCCTACGGATGGAAAAGTCTGGCTCGATGATAAACTGCTCTCTGATATGAGCGGAAATGAGCTCTCTGATTTTAGGCGGGATCATATCGGATTCATATTCCAAGCCTACAATCTTATTCCGGTCTTAACGGTTGAGGAAAACGTCGAGTATATCATGCTCCTCCAAAGCATTCCCAAACGAGAAAGGCACCAGAGGGTTGTAGAAATCCTTAAGGAGATCGGGATGGAAGGGATGGAAAAGCGTTTTCCACCCAAAATTTCTGGCGGTCAGCAACAAAGGGTAGCTATTGCAAGGGCTATGGCCTCTAGGCCCGAGTTGATACTTGCCGATGAGCCGACAGCCAATCTCGACCAACAAACGGGTGCAGAGCTATTGGACATGATGAGGGAATTGAACAGGAAAACAGGGATGACCTTTCTCTTCTCTACCCATGACCGGATGGTCATGGAAAGGGCGGACCGGGTCATCACTCTCAAAGACGGGAAAGTGGAAAAGGATGAGAGGAAAACTGAAAATTGAAGCAAAAAATTCTCCTTTCAAAGATTATCGGCTTCGGGGTTATTATTCTCTTAATGACAGCACAATCGTGGCCAGAACATCTTGTATCTGTTACAGGATACTATAAAAATTTCTCCATCCTCTTCAGGATGCCCGTGTATATATTCCAAGAGACAAAAATCAGCGAACCGGACTTGGGTGCTGTCAATAGCCGGCTAAGATTTGCAATGGATTTTCGTCCATCGGATCGTGTTTCTTTCCATTGCGCTTACGACTTTTCCGCGAGAATTCAGGATCCTCGACTCTTCGACGAAAATGCATTCTTAGTCCTGCTGAGTCTTCCTGATTACAGGTTGGATGATTTGCGGGACATGCTTTACCCTAAACCTGGAGAGCCGATCTCAAGCTTCGGTCTTTTCCAAAATCTGGACCGTTTTTATATGACCTTGGAGACAGATTTTGCGGATGTTTTCGTAGGAAGGCAGCCGATAGCCTGGGGAAGCGCTCGTTTCATCAATCCCACGGATATCATAGCCCCGTTTGCCTTCAATGAACTGGATACAGAAGAAAGACGGGGTGTAGATGCTTTACGAATGAGAGTCCCTCTTGGTTCGATGGATGAACTGGATCTCGGTTTTGTCGCGGGCAAAAATTTTAAAAGCGATAACAACGCCTTTTTTCTCCGAGCAAAGATATACAAAATCCAGACAGACATATCCGCCATCTTGTTAGGATTTCGAAAACATCTTCTCATAGGCTTGGACATTGCCCGAGCTGTCGGAGGAGCAGGACTTTGGTTCGAATCAGCCTATGTGATTCCCAACTGTTTCAGAGAAAAGAGGGCTCCAAAAGAAAAGAACTATTTCCGCTCCTCTATCGGAATGGATTACAACCTGAACAACAAAACATATGGATTCTTTGAATACCATTTCAACTCTCCTGGCAAAAATAGGCCGGAAAAATATTTGGACATTATCCCATCCTCCGCTTACCAAGACGGATCGGTCTATCTTCTCGGAAAGCACTATTTGAACTTAGGATGCGTCTATCAACTCACACCCCTATTGCCCTTCACCGGAATGATCATCCTGAATCTCAGTGACGGGTCTCTCATCCTTTCCCCCGCCTTCGAATACAATATCGCAGAGGATATCTACCTGGTTGCAGGCGCCTATATCGGATTGGGCAAAAATCCCGAGGTAGCTACGGATCCGGTCGATTCTCTTCCCTTTATTTATCGATCGGAATTCGGTTCCTACCCGGATTTGATCTACACATCCTTCCGCATTTATTTCTGAATAGAACGGTCAATCTCGTCTGTTTTGGCTGCCATGATAAAATCGTTACGGTGAATACCTTTGATTTTATGGGTCCACCAGGAAACTTTGACTTTTCCCCATTGAGTAGTGATCACAGGATGATGACCCTCTTGTTCAGCAATCTCTCCTATTTTGTTCGTGAACTGGAGCGCTTCTTTAAAATCTTTAAACTTGAATGTCCGTTCAAGTCTTTTGACACCCTTATCTTCATTAACCCGCCAATCGGAAATCTGAGAGCTGAGTCTTTGAATTTCCTTGAGTGAAGCCGGGGGTTCGTCCCCTCTGCAGGGAATGCATTTCAAGCTTTTAAGGGATTCCATTGTTTTCCTCCTTCATATGTGCCTTGGAATTCATCTTTTATATTTCACCTGATTGGCATTCACTGCCACGATGACTGTACTGAAGGACATGATGAGAACGCCGACAGCAGGGGCAAGGACAATGCCCTGGTTATACAGGATTCAGCAGCCAGCGGAATGGCGATTGTGTTATGGCTCGTTGCCCAAGCTAGATTTTGCTTCATTTTCCACGAGGATCACATCAGTTGTCCCACCGGCCATATCCATGCCGGCACCGATGGATCAATAAACCGCCTCGTCAATTGATGTCCTTTCCGTTATACTCTTGGTTTACGGGTGTTTGGGATGAAGAGCAGGCTTCAAAGTCAAAGCCAAAATAAATAATGTTAAAGCGCCGAAAAACAACGCCACATCGATCTTTACACCCAAACGGAAGGCTCCGAAAAGGCCGTAAAAAAGGCCAATGCCTGCCAAAAAAATGGACCATACCCGGGATGACATTCCGTTTGCCAGCAATGCAAAGCCTATCGTGATTGAAAGAGTTGGACAAGGTATCAATCCCGTCGGTGCTGCAAACAAATATTCGTACCAATGTCCAGATTTTAAAAAATGGGGATAAACCCATCCAAATGTTATCATCAGAAACCCAATCACCAAGCTCCAGGAAGGTGCTCTTTGGAGCATATCGCCCGGCAATCGAAAGCCTACGATCACAAGAAGAATGCCGGACAAAAGAAAAACTATTCCGTTGAAAGGATTACTTTGTAACCACGCAAAAATACCCACAGAAAACAGAGGAGTCGATAAGGCAACTGCAGCAAATTTTCTTGAGGGACGCCAGCCTGTGATAAGAAGGACGATAACAATGGCAAATACAATATGCCATAATATGGCAATAAATCTAAAATTTTTCACGATTGTGGCAAGACCTTCAAGAATATCAGAAGGTGTCATTATGCTTTTCCTCCTTTTAATTTTTTCAAAATATCAGGAAGCATGGACAGTCAAAACAGGACACGGGGCCATTCTGACTACCTTCTCTGTGACTGATCCAAATATAAACCGATGCCAAGCAGTCTCTCCATGAGTGGCAATTACGATCAAGTTGATCTTCTGTTTCTCGGCTTCACGAATGATTTCGTCTGTGACCAAACCAGCTCTCACAATGGGATTAGTTTTGATTTTATCGGGGATCTTTTTTGTGATGATTTCTTTGACGGTCCTATCCGCAGAATTCAATAATTCCTCTTCATACAAGCTCACATTAAAGCTGGTTGGCCCAGATGGAGCAGAAGCAACCGGCAATGAAGAGACAACATGCATCACACAAAGCTCGGCATTAAACCTCAAAGCTAGCTCATTGGCCGCCTTGAGTGCCACAAAAGATGGTTCACTGAAATCTGTCGGCCAAAGAATTTTTTTAAATGGCAGCATTCTCAATTCTCCTTTAATATTTCGTTAGATTTTTCCCTCATTTTACTCCAATAAAAACTTATCCAGTCCGGAAGTGAGTTCTTGAGCGTCATTGGAAATCTCAGACAGCTTATTCTCGTAATTTTTCTTGAACTCGCTCCAGGTTGACCCACTGATCGCTTCAAACCTATCCAATTCCTGTTGGAGCTCTTTCAACCTGAGCCGGATATTATCGATCTGCGTTGCATAATCCAATTCAGGTTCCCATTCGGCATCCTCCAGTTTTGTTTCTAGTTCATCCAGCTGTTCCTCGATCTCCCTGATATCCTCATCGACTTTGCCCATAAAATATTCCTTTGGATCTTTGTGCATAATTATTCTCCTTCAGCAAAAATGGGTTCGTATCCCCTATTTCCTTTGTCCATAATATTTAACACGGGAGTTAATCTTCCAGATCGATTTTGAGGGAAAGCAATCCCATCATGTCTTTCAAGGTGATCACTCCCACAAGCTTGTTCCCTTCCATTACCATGAGACGACTGGAATTGGCCTTTCTCATGGTCGTCAGAGCTTTTATGGCATCATCATCCGGACCGATGGTGTTATTTTCCGAACAACCCGCAGTCAATTCTCTCACTGTGTGTTGTTCTCTTTCCTCTTTCGGTATCGTTTTGACTTGGCTTAAGGTGACACAGCCGACGAGTTGGCCGTTTTCCGCCACTGGATACATCTTGAAATGGTGTTTATAGATGTAATCTTCGACCAAATTCTCGACAGATATCGATGGAGAGACGGTTATAGGGTCGGATTTCATAAACCGACGGACTTTCTCTCCTTCCAAAGATCTTCGAATGAGCATTTGCTGGTAAGCAGACTGAGAGGCTCCCCTTATGAACAATCCAATCACAGCCATCCAGATTCCCCCTATAAAATTTCCAAGGAATAGCTCTAAAACACCCAATATGACTAAAGCGATCCCAAAAGCTCCTCCGATCTTGGAAGAAATCTGGGTGGCCCACCGGAGATTATCTTTCCATCCCCAAAGGACGGAACGGAGCACACGCCCCCCATCCAGTGGAAAAGCGGGCATAAGGTTAAAACCAGCCAAAATCAGATTCAGAAAGGCAAGATAGTTGAATACGCCAGTTATGGATTTGGGCCATCCCGCACTCACTCCGAGAAAAAAGATTCCAAAGAGTCCTATACTGAGGATAACGCTGGATATCGGACCGGCAATAGCCATAAAAAATTCAGCTTTCGGGCTAGGAGGTTCTTCTGTCATCTCAGCGACTCCGCCAAATATAAATAGCGTGATGCCCCGCATGGACAATCCAAATTTTCGCGCGATCAGAGAATGCCAGAGTTCATGAAACACGATGGAAAAAAGTAGTCCCAATGCTCCGGCAACTCCCATTATCCAGTATGTCGTCGACTGCAGACCTTGATACAAATTGGGAAATAAGCCCTCGGCAAGCGTCCAGGTTATAAGAAGCCCGAGGATAAGCCAACTTAAATCGATTTTGACTTCAAAACCAAAAAGTTTAAATAACGGAATTCCTTTACCAAACATTTAAGATCTCCTTCGGCACTGATTCGTGAACGGAACACACAAAAACTGTCTCTGCTGCATATAAAAAAAGATTCTGACATAATGAATCCAAAAAACGTGCCAAAACTTTTCTCATATATCCAGTTTATCGAATTTAAGATGGACGGCCTGACTTTCTCGATCTTTTTGTCATACATCAAACAGCAATCTAGTTCTGCCAATAAGGATTATTTCCCGTTTGGCAGGAATTCAGATCCTCGTGTAAGATCCCACACCGGAAATGACAGAGATATGGTGAATTTTATGGTTAGATATGGGACCTAAAATGTGTCACAGGAGGAATTCTTCGTTTGAGACAAGCCGAAACAGATTTTTTACTGGCTGCTGGTTCAATTCCCACAGCATTTTTCTGACAATCTCTTTTTTTATCGGCCCGATATTTTTGTACTTTCTTCGATCTATTTTCACCTGGGCTCCGGCTATCATATCGTGTCCACCGGCTGTCTCGTATTTGGGTATGATTTTTTTCATGACCCTCGAGGCATTGGCATCGATGCTTGTAGTCCGGAGGGAAATATACAACAAATTTCCATAGGAACCTATACATATGGACCAAGTAATATTTCTGATTCTCACTAGAAAATCCGCCATCTCTGCCACAAAGTCCGGATAGGGCAACTGATCGAGAATGACACCGGTCAGATTTTTGTAATAGAAGGTATTGACCAGGACATCCGATAAATTGCAAACAAACTCTTTCGAGATGGCTGGAAATTGTATTTTGGATAGTTGAGCGAAGCTGATTTGAGGGAGAAGCCTGAGATAAGCATTTTTATCCGCCTGACTCCCCTCCCTGCCCAGGCTTTGCGTTTCGCTGAAAATTGCGTAGAACAAGGCTGTGGCGACATCTTTGGGTACAGGAATGCGCAATGACTCATAATATTCAGATACAATCGTGGAACTGGCTCCGTAATCAAGGCGTACATCACGAAAAGGAACTCTGGATGTTTTTCTGGAAACTGGGTGATGATCGATAACAGCAACAGGAATTGTGTCTTCGGGCAAAGTGACATTTCCTGTATAAGGCTGGCAATCCACCAGGATGAACTGTCGCTCTTTCATCGGGGTCATATTTTTCGTCCTGAACAGAGGGATTTTCAAAATCCTGATTATGGCTTGGTTTTCCGCCCGGCCTACTAATCCGTCATAAAAGATCCTGACTCGTTTGTATCTCATGACATGAAGGAGACGCTTCAGAGCCATAGCGGAAGCCAGGGAATCAGGATCTGGATTGTTGTGTATGATAATGGATGTAGGATTGTTCTTATCAAGGATACTTAGCAATTTTTTCATCGTTTAGAATTATATTCTAAATCCATCCCAGACTTAAATACTTACAACTTTTCTGGTTAACCGTCTTCACTCCCTTTGATTTTCTGCAGCACTGCCTTCAATTCGTTGAGATCTCTCTGGATGTAAGTTAAATAGTTCGGACGAAATCTATGAGCAAGTGAGATTGTCCCTTCCTTAGCATCTGGCAGGACGAGAATAAGACGGATGAGATGCAACTGTTCCCTTAGGGAAACGAGATCGAGAAGATCGTCTTTCTTGTAAACCAGGATGACAACAATGGGCTTTTTTTCCCAGGGCTCTTGAAGCTTCAGAGAAAGATTCTCAACGGAGTTGAGGACAAACAGCTGGTCAGGTGGGAAGAGTTCCTCCATCAAACTCTGTAATTCATTTCCTATTCTCCCTATCTCAGAAAAATACAAAAAAACATGCATGTCCGACTCCATAAAAATTATGATGAATGCCGATGTGCATCGCGTTCTGTAAACTCAATAAACAAAAAACATGCCAACTTAATCTCTCTCCCTGAATTAGCTTCATTTGATAACTTTTATATGGGGAAAACAAAATGAAACTTTTCATTGTAAATATATTCTCTAGAACAGCCAGAGTTTCGTCAGAAAGGATATTTCCTGTTTATCAAGACTTGGAAGGCAATAAAAAGGGGCTTAACGGGAGGGTGATATATTGTGTTTTTTCAACAAAGTGTACAGTCGAGACCTGGATAGTTTGGAAATCCTGCATGCTTGTTTGACATCTCTGCCGGTTATATCCATCAAATCGCATAAATATTGCTTTTCCGCATCAGTGATTGCAGCTTCCCGAACATCCTGGAGCGCCAGAAGTTCATTCGAGGACTCTGCTTCTTTCCGCAGACCTATTTTTCGATTACTTCTTTTCCCGACCGAAGAACGGGCCAACTTTATACGGATGTGTTGGGGCAGATGCATGGGAAAAAGGGTTGACTCATCCTGGGCTGCAATGATGGCTCTTTCCAAGGCTTGAATCAGTTCTCTCGTATTTCCAGGCCAGTCGTATGAACGAAGAACATCCCAAAATCCCGGGGAAATACCCTTTATGTTTGACTTGTATTTTCTGCATAGCTGGCGATTGTAATAAGTGACCAGCTCTTCCAGGTCTTCCGGAATTTCTCTGAGGGAGGGAAGCTTGATGACCAAAGTCCGCAGCCGGTGGAGCAGGTCCTCTCGGAAAGTCCCCTCTTTGACCATCTTTTCCAGGTTTCTGTTGGTGGCTGCCACTAAACGAAAATCACTTCTCACCTCTTGTTTCTCCCCAACCGGCCGAAATCTCCGCTCTTGCAAAACCCTGAGAAAGGATTTCTGAACAGGAATAGGAAGCTCCCCGACTTCATCCAGAAACAGGGTTCCTTTATCCGCTTGCTTGATCAACCCATCCTGGGAACGATCAGCTCCGGTGAAGGCACCTTTCCGGTGCCCGAAAAGAACACTCTCCACAAGAGTCTCTGGCAGAGCTGCACAATCCACAACCACAAAATTATAATCGGCTCTGCTGCTGTTTTTGTGGACTGCCCAGGCAAATAATTCCTTACCTGTACCTGTCTCACCCAAAATCAATACATTGGCATCGCTCGTTGCGGCTTGGGCAACAATATCCAAACAGGCAGAAATTTGAGCGCTTTCCCCAACTATCCCTTTTCTATTCAGGCTAACCGAAGAGGATGCCCTCTTTTTTTCCGTATAATATTGGAGCGCTCTTGTGAGAGGAAGTTTTATCTCCCGTACTGAAAGGGGTTTTTCTATATAATCCCATGCTCCATTTTTAATGGCCAGTTCTGCTCCGTCAGGATCGCCATACCCGGTGATGATAATAACCTCAGGAGAAGAGATCGTCTCATGAACATCGCGAAGGATATCCAAACCAGATCCATCAGGCATGCGCACATCCAGGAACACAACCTCGAAGTCCTCCGAACGGGCCTTGTCCAATCCCCCCTTCAGGGTGTAAACACAAGTAGAAGAGTGCCCCATGGCTTTTATGACATTCGCAATTGTATCACAAATCATTCTGTCATCATCGATGATCAGGACATTTGCCATGAATCCTCCATGCTCTCATTCCCGGTCCGTTTACTTTTCCAGAGTTCGACGAATGATTTGAGCGATCTCTCTCATTTTAAAAGGTTTTAAAACCACTTTACGAATCCCTGTCTTTTTTACTTTTTCCTTGTCTATTTTATCACTAAATCCTGTGCAAATTATAATCGGTATATTGGGCCGAATTTGCAAAATTTTCTTAGACAGTTCCATGCCAGAGAGTTCGGGCATGATTTGATCAGTGATCACAAGATCGAAGGCTTCCGGTTGAGCCTTAAATGTTTTGAGCGCTTCCCTTCCGCCTTTTTTTCCGGTGATCTCATATCCGAGGCGCCTCAAAGCGAATCCTAGACTTTTTAAGACAAATTCTTCATCATCTACCAAGAGAATACGCTCATTACCTCTTGGAATCTCATTTTCTATAAGGCTTTTCTCGAATCTTCGCTCTTCGATCAGGGGGATAAGAATATCGAATGTTGTTCCTTTCCCCTCCTCGCTATGAACTTCGATATCTCCTCCGCTGCTCTTGATGATGCCGTGCACAACGGAAAGCCCCATGCCCGATCCTTCGCCCCGGCTTTTGGTTGTAAAAAAAGGATCAAAGATTCTTTCAATATTCTCCTCAGGAATGCCAAATCCCGTATCGCATACCCTAAGCTTCAGACATTTCTCGAATTTAAGTCCCGGATACTTTTTCATTTCTGGCTCATCCAGCTGCACTTTGGATAGTTCCACTCTCAGCTCTCCGCCTTTTTTTCTCATAGCGTGTACTGCATTGCTGAATAAGTTGAGCAGGACCTGATGGATTTGAGTTGGATCTGCCAGAATGAAAGCTGCACCATCCTCGATAGACTGAGAAATTCTTATATTGGAAGGAAGTGTGGATTTCAATAATTGGATGGTTTCTTCGACGATAGGACCGATTTGTATTGGATTTGTTTCTTGAAAACTCGGTCTGCTGAAGGCAATGATTTGTTTCACCAAATCCCGTCCTCTTTCCGCGGCATCCAGTGACAATCTCAAATATTCGTGGGCAGAAGAATTTTTTGATACATCCCAAAGGGCCATTTCGGTATTCACGATAATGGGCATCAGAATGTTATTGAAATCATGGGCCACTCCTGCGGCCAAAGTTCCAAGCGCCTCCATTTTTTGTATCTGACGGATACGTTGCTGGAGCTTCAATTCATCGGTGACATCCCGTTCGATTATCACATATTCAGAAACATTTCCCGCGCCGTCTCGAAGGGGAAATATCGTCATATCGACATCATAATATGATCTGTCTTTTCGCTGTCTTTTGTAAGGTCCCTTCCATACTTTTCCCTGAGAAATGGAATCGAATATTTCGCTGTGGAATTGATCATCGTGGAGGTCGCTCCGCAGCAAGGTTATATTTGCACCGATCAATTCTTCTTTTGTGAAGCCGGAGGACTTTAAAAAAGAGGGATTTACGTAAATAATTTTTCTTCCCTTATTAAATATGAGAATCCCCTCCATTGCATTTTCGATCGCGGTAGCTAGCCGGGTATAATCTTTTAGAGTCTTTTCCTTTACCGTCACGTCTATCAAACTCAGTAATAGGCCCTCGATTTCCCCTTCGTTGTCCTTTAGAGGCTGGAGGTTCCAATCCCAGTATGTCACTCCCAGTCCTGGCTGATCAGGGTATTCAAAGGGTTTCGCGAAGGTTGTGTAGGGTTCACCGGTTTCTATTACCTGCCGGAAAATCCTCTCGTTTTCCTCGTGGGGATACAAATCAAAATGGTTCTTGCCAACAAAATAA